>Ga0209347_1006337_pt1 | contig 10556 bp, 11 predicted proteins | sample AutmiccommuBRH23_FD_187382 | JGI IMG/M metagenome (GOLD analysis project Ga0209347, IMG submission 187382) | Deep subsurface microbial communities from Mt. Terri, Switzerland - Autotrophic microbial communities BRH/23 (SPAdes) (version 2) | ecosystem: Environmental > Aquatic > Deep subsurface >...
GCGTGGGTCAGCAGCACGCCGCCAGACGTGACCGCGTAAAACGGCAGTTCCGCCAGAAAGTCGAGCACCGTCGCGCGCGATTCGCCAATTTCGCCCAACGCCTTCTCGAAGGCTGGGGTAAACACCATATCGCCCTTGGCGAGCGGAATGCTGTAAATGTGCGGCAGCTCGTGGTTGCCGATGAGCATGACCACCCGCTCCGCGCCAAGCTCGACCTGCAAGCGCATGACGTCCTGCAACATCGCCAGGCTTTCGTCGGCCTGGTCGGCGCTGGCCGGGTGGATCAGGTCGCCGCTGATGACCAACGTGTCGGCCTCGCCGCGTTCGTGTTTCTCCAGGAAAATGTCGCGGACGCGGGTATATGGCTCCCAGGCGCCGTGCAGATCGGTGACAACGAGGGCCGTGCCGGCCGTAAGCTGGACGAGACGTTTCATGTGGATTTGACCGGGTGAGTTGGATTATTGAAGTTGAGGAGATTAACCCCTCACCCCCAACCCCTCTCCCACGCAAGCGGGGAGAGGGGTTGGGGGTGAGGGGTTCGCCGCATCACAGCTACCAAAACTCCAAAAGAAAGGGCTGGAGGTGAGGGCAAAAGGCGGGTCTTAGTACCCCAGCACGCCGACGACCGACTTGACGGAGCTGGCGCTTTTTTCGAGCATCGCCTTCTCTTCGTCGTTCAGTTCCATCTCGATGATCTTCTCGACGCCCTTGGCGCCAAGCACCACCGGCACGCCGACGTACAGACCCTCGTAGCCGTACTGACCGCTCAGCAGAACCGCCGACGGAATGACGCGCTTCTGGTCGCGGATGATCGCTTCGACCATTTCGACCGTGCCGGCAGCCGGCGCGTACCAGGCGCTGACGCCGATCAAGCCGACGATTTCGCCGCCGCCCTTGCGCGCGCGCTCGATGATCGCCTGGAGCTTGTCTTCCGCCATCAACTCGCGAACGGGGATGCCGGCCACCGACGTATGGCGCGGCAGCGGAACCATGTCGTCGCCGTGGCCGCCGAGCACCAGACCGTGAACGTCACGCACGCTTACGCCGAGTTCTTCGGCAATGAACGCCTTGTAGCGGGCGGTGTCCAGCGAGCCGGCCTGGCCGATAACGCGTTCCGCCGGGAAGCCGGTTTCGTTCAGAACGACGTGACACATGGCGTCGAGCGGGTTCGAGACGACGATGATGACCGCGTTGGGCGAATACTGGGCCACTTGGCGCGCGACATCGCCGACGATCTTCTGGTTGGTGCGGACCAGGTCATCGCGGCTGGGGAACTGGCCGGTGACCGGGTCTTTTTTGCGTGGTACGCCGGCGGTGATGACGACGACATCAGAGTTGGCGGTCGCTTCATAATTGTTGCCGCCGCTGATCTTCAGGTCGAAGCTCATGACCGGCGACGCTTCGTACAGGTCGAGCGCCTTGCCCTTCGCCATGCCTTCGACAATGTCAATGAGCACGACGTCCGCGAGTTCACGGCTGGCGATCCAATGCGCGCAGGTTGCGCCCACGTTACCAGCGCCAATAATCGAAACTTTACTACGAGCCATTGTTGTAAGCCTCTCTTGTCGTTTTGAGCGCCACCCAGGCGCGTCAACGGGGCCGGCGAGTGCGCAACGCCCCTGCGTTCAATACCGACGAATGATTGTACCGCCAGTCGTGCGAGATTTCACGCCAGAAGGACAGGCGTTTAGTATGACATCTGGTATAAACGGAGGCGGCGCCAATGTGCCGTCTAAACCAACGTCTCGAGAAAGCGTCGAGCGGATACGCTGTAGCATGTCCGGGCGCGAAGCGCATTTACAAATATCGCCCGGAAAACCACGCCTAATCCGGGCGCGATTGCTCGCTAAGCTGGCGGCGCTCGATATCTTCGTCAGCGAAAGTGGACGCCAGGTGCGGCGTGACCGCCAGCTCGACCAGCCGCCAGCCGTCGCCCGCCCGCTCCAGAGTCGTCAGCGCGGTATTGTCCAGATGCATCGCCTTGAGTTCGTCGGTTTCGCCGAACAGCTTGAAGAGCAAGACTTTAATCGTACCGCCGTGCGAAACAATGGCGACGTGGCCGCTGCCGTTGGCGACGATTCCCGAAAAGGCGGCGTAAGCGCGGTCCTGAAGCGCGCGCCGGGTTTCGCCCTGGGGTACGGCATAGCCCATGTAGTCTTCGCGCATTTTGTCGGCTTCCAGCGGGTGCTTTTGCTTGATCTCATCAAACGTCAGCCCCTGGAAAATGCCGAGGTTGAACTCGCGCAGGCGTTCGTCGGCCTGCGGCGTCAGGCCGAGCGATTCCCCCAGGACGGCGGCGGTTTGCCAGGCGCGCAGCAGGTCGCTGGTATAAATAGCGGTCAGCGGCTGCTGCCAGTAGGCGGCGAGCGCCCGCGCCTGGCTAAAGCCGGCGTCATCCAGCGGCACCGCTGTGAACCCCTGCCAGCGGCCGGCAGCGTTCCAGGCGGTGCGCCCATGACGAATCAACGTGACTCTTTCAACGGTCATCAAGTCTTCCTATTGGGGCGGTTGGGCGATCAGGGTTGACGCGCCGCTGAGACGGCGGCAAAATTACAGCTTCATTTGACTCAAGTATAGCGCACCGCGCACGAGGTTTCCGTGGATCATAACCGACTGTCGAACCCACTCAGCCTTGGCCTGGCATTGATCGCCGGTACCGGCCTGGTCCTCATGATTGTCGGGCTGGGTTACGGCGTGTCTGCGCCAGATGCGAATTCGAGCGCGATTGGCGGGGTTGTGCTGCTCGGCGCGCTTGGCCTGGCATTCGGCGTCGGCGGATGGTTCATCGTCGCGCGGCCGGCCAGCCACTTCGACGACATCAACGTGCCGAAAGATATCCACACCGAGGAATCGCATGGCGCGATTGTCGTGGCCGGCGCCAGCGCGGTCGAGCCACATGCCCCAAGCCATTCCTGAGCGCGCGCCGATTGAAGATCACCTGACGGGCGTCGTTTTTCAGGCTGGCCCGGCCGACGGGCTTGCCCTCGTTCCACAACCCGACACCATCACCCTGGCGCAGGGGCCGCTGATCGTGCGTTATGGCGTGCGCTTCCTCGGCAAGCATCATCAGTCCATTCTGCCCGGTCTGGTCGTGCTCGATTACGGCGACATGCTGACCGGCGAAGACGCCTGGGACTTCCTGCAAAATCGCAGCAACCTGCACCCACGGGCTGAAGTCGTCGGCTTTCGCGATGACGGCCGCGACGACATGGTGTTTGTGCGCCAGTTGGACCTGGCGATTCCGCCGCAAGTCCTGGTCTTCGCGGACGCCGAGTCCAACCAGCCGCTTGCACGTCCCCGTGTACTCATAACACCGCCTGACGCCGCCCTGCCGCCGCGACTGCGGGCGTATTTACCGCATTACGAAAGCCTGGCCCTGTGGCAGGCGGAGGAACCATCATGAGCGATTCGGAACTCGACAGCCTGTTTAGCGAGGATTGGCCGGAAGACCACCGGAGCGGCGTGATCGCGGTCGTTGGCCGGCCCAACGTCGGCAAGTCGACGCTCATCAACCACATTCTGGGGCAGAAGATTGCCGCCGTGACGCCAAAGCCGCAGACCACCCGGCGTAACCAGCTTGGCATTCTGACCGAACCGGGGTCGCAAATTCTGTTTGTCGACACGCCGGGACTGCATGAGCCGGTGCACAAGCTGGGCGAGTTTATGGTGCGCGACGCCCAGCGCGCCCTGCGCGATGCCGACGTCGTGCTGCTGCTGTTCGACGTGACGCAGCCGCCGAATGACGAGGACACGCGGATTGCCCAGCAAGTGGCGCAGTTGAAGGGCAACACGCCGGTCCTGCTGGCGCTGAACAAAGCGGACCTGCTGCGGCCAGAGCAGCGCGCCAAAACCGCGTCAGCCTACACCGGTTTGATCGCCCACGACGCGGCGCATCTGATTAGCGCGCTGAAAGGCGCAGGCGTCCAGGAGTTATTGGCCGACCTGACGGCACGTATGCCGCAGGGGCCGCGCTACTATCCCGCCGACCAGGTGAGCGAAGTGCCGATGCGCTCGATTGCCGCCGAGATCATCCGCGAAAAGGTGATGCTGAACACCGAAGCCGAAATCCCGCACGCCATCGCCGTCGAGATCGAAGGCTACGAGGAGCGCTCGGACAACATGACGTACATCAGCGCCATCATCTACGTCGAGCGCGATTCGCAAAAGGGCATCGTCGTCGGCAAAGGCGGCGCGCTCATCAAGAAGATCGGCAGCGAGGCGCGACACGAGTTGGAGCCGCTGGCCGGCACGCCGATTTACCTGGACCTGCGCGTCAAGGTGCTGCCGAACTGGCGCAGCGATGATAAGCTGATGGGCCGGCTTGGCTTCAAGCAGGATAAAGAGGGGAAGTAGGGTTTCCCGCGAAGCGCGTATGCCGCCGCACGGGGGCTATTCGGGTCTTACTTTTGGCGCGCACGACACAACCATAACAAGCCGCCACCAGAACGTAAGCGGCGATGTGGATGCATCGCCGCTTGCGATGTTCCTAAAGCGCGTCGCCCTGCGGGTCGCGGCCAGGCCGGACGGCGAGCTGAATTCGTGCGCGCTTAGCGACGGGTGCGCCAGCTCGTGTAGCCTTTGCTGAGAAGATATGCGGCAATCAGGATGACAGTCAGGATGCCGTCAGCCACCGCCGCCGCGCTGGCATTGGCCGCATTGTTCTGGATGAGTAGCAGTTCGACGACCGTGAGCGCCGCCTTGTCGACAATGACCAGTTCCCACAGGCCGGGGTAACGACGCGGCCAGAAAGCCAGCAGCACGAAGAAGCCGGCAAACATGGCGAAGCCGAGCACCCGCCACCATTCAACCTGCTGCGTTGTCGAATCTGCTGCCAACGCGGCGCTGATACCAGTCACGAACGAATAGACTGCGGCGAACGCGGACAGCAGCATGAGTCCCGTAGCGATACGATCCTGCGTACCGGCTGGCATAGAGTTGGTCGACTTCAAAGTAGACACGAGGATAGCCTCCTACAAAAGCGAAAAACGGACAGTGGAAAACGCCCATCCCCATTGTCACGCTTTCGTCCAGATGAAGGAAAGATCCATATGTCCGGCTCTGGCCGAGTCGTTATGCTTGACCCCGCCTACCCTCCCGCGCTACCCTTTTGGTTTTGACGACGAGAGCTACGTATCGCCCATTGCCGCTTTCTCCTCCGCCTGGCGGGCTTCGAAGAAGCGGCGCCAATGCGGACGGCGTCCGTCGTAGTCGTCGAACGCGTACTCTTCCGCTAGCCACCACGTTGCCAGCGCCTTGCCCGACTTGGCGGACACGTTGGGGTCGCTCGCCAGCGCAACCACCGCCTGACCGATAAAGAACGGCGTCTCGGATTCGGCAAAATACGGTTCACGCGCAATCACGTCGCGCCAGTTGGCCTCAGTCACGCCGAAATGGTCGAGCATCTGCTCGGAGCGCAGGAAGCCGGGCGTCAGCGCGACCGCCGTAATGCCGTGCGGGCGCAGTTCTTCCGACAGGCCAAGAGTGTGGCGAATGACGCCGCTCTTGACGAGATCGTAATAGAGCATCCCCCGGTAGTCGGGCAGGTCGCCGTCGGTGATCTCGATGATCAGACCCTGGCCGCGCTCAAGCATCAGCGGCGCGCCGTAGCGCGCGGTGATGAGATGCGTGAACAGCCCGGTCTGGAACATCTTCAGCCCATTCTGGACAGACGTCTCCCAGAACGGCTTGAACTCGACCCAGTTCTCGCCACCCCAGACGTCGTTCACCAGGATGTCGAGCCGCCCGTTCTGCTCGGCGCGCAAACGCTCGAACAGCGCGATGACTTCGTCCTCCTGGGTATGGTCGACCCGAACAGCAATCGCCTTGCCGCCGTCCGCGTTAATCAGCTCGGCCGTCTCGTCAATTGTCTCGCGGCGTCCAATTTCAGAGGGGTTACCGCGTACGCTGCGCCCGGTGCAGTAGACCGTCGCGCCTGCCGCGCCGAGCGCCCGCGCAATCGCCCGGCCTGCCCCACGGGTCGCGCCGGCCACCAACGCGACCTTGCCATCCAACCGGCGCTCGGCTGTCATTTGTTCCGCCATTGGTCTTTCCTCCGTCTGGTTCGACCTTCAAAGCGACGACGTTTCGCATCGTGTTCGACTGCGCCGTCGAAGTGTCACTTTATGCGGCAAAATCGCAACAATGTGACGTGTCGCGTCGTATGGTGTTTAGCAATACATCCAACGGATGGATGATCCGTATTGAGGCAGCTTCGGGTATACTGACGCGATATTCCACAACTATCATCGTTGCAGCAAATCGGTCGTCGTGAAACGCCCTGGGCTAGATTGCCGACTGGATAAATATGACCAAACAAAGCAAGAGTCGCACGCCGGACATCGACAGCCCGCCACCGTCATTGCCAACCTTTAACTATGCGCCGCAGTGGGCCGAATGGACCCGCCATCTGGTGGTCATCATCCTGCTCGTCGGTGGCGTGGTCGCCGTTGCCCTGCTGCAGCCGGTGTTTGGCATCCTCATTCTGGCGCTGTTGATCGCGTTTGTGATGTATCGGCCAGCGCGCTATCTAAGCCGCCGCAAGCTGTTAAGCTACGGCGGCTCGGTGGCGTTGAGCTACGCGGTGCTGCTGGTCGTCGTCTTCGTGGTGCTGATGCTGTCGACGCCGATCCTGCTCGACCAGGCCGCCGCGCTTTGGAGCAGCGTCGAACGCGGCTTTGCCAACGTTCAGACGGCGCTGGCGGACTATACGCCCGAACAGGGCATCGCCGAAGTGTTCGGCGCGCCCATCGACTTCAACTTTGTCATCGAGCCGCTGCGCGAGTTTCTGCTGGCCGAGCCAACTGGCGAGAACGGCGCTAGCTCGCTCGCCCTGGACGTGCGCCAACTGTTGGACAACGCGCTTCAGTTTGGGACGACGCTCACCCAGGCGCTGGCGGCGACCGTCACTGGCGTGACCGGCTTCTTCTCGACCGTGCTGCTGGCGGTATTCGTCTCGTTCCTGTTTTTGATGGACCTGCCGCGCACCGAAAAGACCGTCAGCGACTGGCTGCCGGAAAGTTACCACCGCGAGTATGCGCTGCTCATCGACAAGATCGACAGCGTCTGGAGCGGCTTCTTCCGCGGCCAGGTCTTCATCGGCGTCATCATTGGCGTGCTCACCGGCATCCAGTTGGCGCTAATGGGCATTTCCAACGCGACGGTGCTGGCGGTTATCACCGGCGTGATCTCGCTCATCCCGACGATTGGCGGCTTTATCGCGCTGGCGCCGCTGTCGATTGTGCCGCTGTTCAGCGGTTCAACGCTCTACCCGGAGGCGTCAGGCATCAGCGTGGCGCTGAGCGTCGTGCTGGTGAATCTGGTCATTTCACAGGTGATCTGGAACGTGGTCGCGCCGAAAATCATGGGCGACGCGCTGAACCTGCCGCTGCCGGTCGTTATTCTGGGCGTGTTCGTCGGCGCGTCGGTCGGCGGCATTCTGGGCGCGTTCCTCGCCAGCCCGGTCATCGCCAGTCTTCAGGTGGTGATGGTGTACCTGCTGCGAAAAGTCATGCAGCGCGACCCGTTTCCCGGCGAGAGCGCGCCGTTTATGGTCGGCCAGGGCTGGCTGTTACGCGTCATTAACGAGCGGGCGGCGGAACAACTCGCCCGCAAGCGCAAGCTCGACGCTAAACGCTCCACCTAAAAGGCGAAGGCAGACGGAGATGGCCTGGGGCTGTGTCACGCTGGTCGCGATCATCATTCTGGGCAGCCCGGTGCTGCTTCTGCTGCGTTTTCTGGCGACGCCGTCAGTGTCCAGTGGGGCCGCCTGGGTCGCGGCGACGCTGTTGAGCCTGGGCTTCCTGGTCTTACTGCGCCGCTACAAGCGCGTTATCGAACAGCGAATCGCCCATCGAGATTGAGGAAATCTGCAAAACCTCACCCCGCATCCTTGACCCGAAAATGAACAGCCTGACGCCCCTCTCCAAATCGTAGAAGCATCGATTTAGAGAGGGGTACGGGGCCGTGACCATGTGTGCGAGAAGGGTTTGGGGGTGAGGGCCGAAGACGAGGGTCATGCGTAACATCAGTGAATAACGCCTGCATTTCATCCGGCATGGACGAGGAGACGGAGATGTACGACGTGATTGTGGTCGGCGGCGGCCCCGCCGGGGTAACGGCGGCGCTGCGCTGCCGCGAGCTGGGCGCGACGGTCGCGCTGGTCGAGCGCGGCCAACTCGGCGGCACCTGCACCAACGACGGCTGCGTGCCGACCCGCGTGCTGGCGAAGGCGGCGCGGCTGATGCGCGACACCGAAAGCTACAGCCAGTATGGGCTGACCGGCCAACGACCCACGCTCGATTTTGGGCAGTTGATGGGCCGCACGCGCGACATCGTCTACAGCATTCACGAGAAGAAACAGCTCTACGGCCACCTGACCGACGCCGGCGTGGAGGTCTTCACCGGGGCCGGAAACGCCTCATTTGTCGACGCCCACCGCTTGAAGCTGGGCGACGGCGAGACGGTGCTGGAAGGCGCGAAGTTCATTTTGTGCGTCGGCGGGCACGCGCGCCGGCTGCCCTTCCCCGGTGTGGAGCACGCGCTGACGCACAGCGACGTCTGGGGTTTGCGGGCCCAACCCAGGCGCGTTGTCGTTGTGGGTGCTGCGGCGACCGCCTGCCAGTTGGCGTCGATCTTCAACGACTTCGGCAGCGACGTGACGCTGCTCGAAGTCGCGCCGCGTATCCTGCCGGGCGAAGACGCCGCCGTCTCAGAGGTGATGCACGAGGCGTTCCTGAATAATGGCCTGAAGGTCATTACCGGCATCGGCGGCATCGAAACGATTGAGCGTGATGAGACCGGCTTACAGGTGCGCTTCAAGCAGGACGAAGCCGCGCAAGTGCTCGAAAGCGACGCGGTCGTGCTGGCGGTTGGCTGGCCGGGCAACCTCGAATCGCTTCAACTCGATAAGGCCGGCGTCCAGACAGAGCGCGGTTATGTTAGCGTCGATGACGGCCTGCGCACCTCCGCGCCGCACATTTACGCCGCCGGCGACATCACCGGGCGCATGATGCTGGTCCAGAGTGCCAGCCTGGACGCGCGCATCGCCGCCGACAACGCCGTTCGCGGCAGCGGCGGGGCCTACCAGCACCGCATCGTCCCGCACGGCGGCTTTACCGACCCGGAGTATGGGAGTGTCGGCCTGACCGAAGAGAAGGCGCGGGCGCAGGAAGACGTCGCCGTGGCAGTGGTGCGCTACGATGAAACCGACCGTGCCATCATCGATGGGCGGCACGAGGGGCTGTGTAAGCTGATCGTATCCAGGAAGAGTCAGCAGGTGCTCGGCGCGCACGTCGTCGGCGAGCAGGCGCTGGAGGTGATACAGATGGTGGCGGCGGGCATGGCTTCGGGCATGACGGTGCAGCAGCTCGCCGACCTGGAATTGGCCTACCCGACCTACGCGGCGATCGTCGGGCTGGCGGCGCGGCGCATTCTGCGTGACCTGGGCGAAAACGCGCCGGCCCAGTGGCGCAACCTGTCCAAGCGGGTGACAGTGGAATGGGAGCGCCGCAGCAGCGAGTGACGTTACAACTGGCCCTGGCTGGCCGCCTCCTGCAAGCGGCGGCGCACGCCCAGCGCGACGACACCCGGCCAGCGCAGGAACACCAGGACGGTCGCCCCGATGCCGAAAAGCGCGAAGACGATCATCGCTGCCGGCGTGCCGAGCCACGACGCCAGCAAGCCGAGCAGCAGCGCGCTAAACGGCGCGATGCCCATGAACGAGAGCGTGTAGAGCGCCAGCACGCGGCCACGGTATTCGTTCGGGACAATCGTCTGAATCGACGTGTTGAGGCTGACGAAGAACAGCACCATGCTGGCGCCGGAAAGCAGCGTCATCGGCATGGCGGTGGGGACCGTGTGCTGCATCGAGAGCAGAATGGTGGCAAGCGCGGCGCTGATGGCCGTCGCCACCAGCAGGCGGCCGTAGCCAAGCCGCTGCGCCAGCCAGCCAACGCTAATTCCGGCGATGACCGAGCCAATGCCCTGCGAGGCGGTGATCGCCGCGTAGCCTTCGCTCGGCGACTTCAGAACGACGTCGGCAAACGCGGGCAAGATCTGAATGAGTGGCACGATGCTGAAGCCGCCGATGGCCGCCAGCACCAGCAGCGGCGCAATCGTGTCGTGGTGGCGGCAGAAGTTCAGCCCCTGGCGCAGGCCGTCAATCGGGTTGAGCGTGCGTGCCGCGCTAATGGCATAGGGCACGCGCATGATGGCGAGCATCGCCAGCACGGCCAGAAAGCTAAGCCCATTGAGCAAAAAGCACCAGGCCGGGCCCAGCCGCGCCAGCGCCAGGCCGGCTGCCATCGGCCCAAGCACGCGTGATGCGCTGGTCAGGATGGAATTGAGCGCGATACCGCTGTGCAGCAGCTCGTCGCCGACGACTTCGATGACGAACGTCTGGCGGGCCGGCATATCGAGCGCGTTGCTGACGCCCAGCAAGAAGGCGAGCACGACGATGTGCCAGACCTGGACCAGCCCGGTGAAGGTGAGCGCCGTGAGAATGAACGCCAGCAGCATCTGGGCCGTCTGCGTGAACATCAGCAGGCGGCGGCGCGGAA
>Ga0209347_1006338_pt1 | contig 10555 bp, 9 predicted proteins | sample AutmiccommuBRH23_FD_187382 | JGI IMG/M metagenome (GOLD analysis project Ga0209347, IMG submission 187382) | Deep subsurface microbial communities from Mt. Terri, Switzerland - Autotrophic microbial communities BRH/23 (SPAdes) (version 2) | ecosystem: Environmental > Aquatic > Deep subsurface >...
GGCTGACGAGCGCCGCCCGGCGCAAACGTCGACGCAGCCATCGATGTTCGGATATCGGAGGTGCGACCTTCACTCGGTCTCCCGCCAACACGGCCAGGCGCTCAACGAAGCGCTTGGGGGGCACCGTCGGGATCATGGTCGGAACCAGGAGCAATGGATAGTCCGCGAAGTCGGTGAGGATGGCTTCGAGAGCGTCCATCTCGCGCGCGCCCAGGACAACCGGTATCACCACGAGGTCAGCCGCCTGCATGGCGCCGTCAGTGAGCGGGTTGGCGCCCGGATGGGTGTCGACAATCACGTACGGCAGATCCCAAGCTCGCGCCCAGGCGGTCAGGCAGTCGGCGACGAGGTCGCTGTCGATGCGACTGGCCGACAGGTCCGGATGGGCCGGTAAGAGGGCCGGCTGATGAGGGCGCCGCTTGAGGCGAGGCGGTTTCGCCTCGGGGCCCCGCTCCAGGGCGTCGAGCAGGGGCGCGCGCGCGGCCGAAAGCGGATCGAAGCCCCACATGCGCGTCGCGCCGCCCGCATCCCAGTCCAGGTCAACCAACACGCCTGCGAGGTGCGCGGCCAACTCATAGGCCAGAGTGGTCTTGCCCACTCCACCCTTGGCGGCCGCGACGGCGATAATACGTGCTTGCATGTGTGCACCTTAGCATGCGCCCGTGGTGGCGTGCATCGTGTCATGTCTCCGTGCGTGCATGCATGCATGCACGGCAACGAGTGTCTGGTCCCACATCACAGCCAGGCGTGCTCCGTTTATCAGCGCGCGCCCAGGCGCCGTACAGGACGACCACGAGTGCCGGCGGGCCGGTGGACCACCAACTGATGCGCGAAGCCCCCGTCGACAGCGACGCGTTCCCGAGCAAAGCGATACCCGCTTCGTGGATGACTGGCGATCGCCTCACAGGCGCGCACGACCGCCGCCACATTGTCGCGTTCGCGCGCGCACGTCGAACCGACGCTCGTGAAAAAGGGGTCGCCGAGCCAGTACGTCTGCCACTCCTCACCGTGATCGGAGGGATCGAAGCGATCGTTCTCGAGCAGGCCGTAGAGCTTGCGAGCGATGGGGGGGAGGTCCCTCAGAACATCCCAGTCGATGTATGCACCCGCCTCATGGCGCAACTGCTCGAGGAACCAACTGCCGAGGAAGATGTAGCCGGCCCGCTCAGTTCTCCCCTCGTTGACCACCGGCCAAAGGACACGATCGATGATTCCGAAATGGTCCTCGTGGGTCTTACGACCAGTGACCGAATCGTTCACATCGCCCTCCCAGCGCGCTTCTTGGAGGTTCAGGAGGGTGCGCTTGAGGGCCTGGCGTGCGTTCCGCCCTGACTCATGCCAACCGAAATCGTGCAACATCCGGTACTGGCTGAACGGAATTGCGGTTGCAGTTGGCTGTTCGAGTTGGAGCCAGCGAGAACCCAACCATACGATCGCCATGTATCCATGTCGGCCGATCGGGGGGCCGGCGGTCTGCCGGATTGATCCGAGACGGTCGGCGATCGCGACCCCGGCGGCGACCTCGAGCCCCTTCCGTGCCGTCGAGCGGTCGGCGAAACCGTATTTGAGTGGTTGGTGGAGGGAGCGGAGATGATCTTGGCTGACCAAGGCCAGTTGCTCATCGCCGGCTTTGTGGGGGTCGACATTTCCCTCGGGGCGAACGGACCGGGGACGAACACCCGGTCGTGGCAGGGGTGCAGATGTCGGTTCCATTGGGGCAGTGTGCCCGACCACGTCGCAACCTGGTCGGTAATGCGAGCACACAACCGGGGTAACCGGCTCGCGCCCGCGGCCGGGCGCGCATCGCGCGCCGCGGCCGGCCGCGGCCCTACTTCTTTCCTTTTATTCCTATCTAACTACCTACGGATCCAGGAATATGCCCTTGTGCAGGTCAAAGTGGCGAAACGGCGCGAGTCAGGTACCCCGGTTGCGGCGAGGCGCTTACCCCGGTTGCGCGCGAGTCGTCTACCTCCGGGCGCGATCGGATTACCCCGGTAAGTGCACCGCGATTCGCTCGACCTGTGGAGAGCTGATCGCGCCCGGCGCGAGGCGTTTACCCCGGCGCGAGGCGCCTACCCCCGTTCGCGAGAGCGAAGAGGTTCCAGGTTGTGCGCTGCACCCGGGGTAAACGCCTCGCGCTCTGCGCGCCCGGCGCGAGGCGTTTACCCCGGGTGCGCGAGGCGTTTACCCCGGGATCAGGTCGTCAAACGCCGGTAGAGCTGGGGTAGCTTCTGGGGCAGCGTACGGACGTCATCGATGATCACGAAGTTCGCGTCCGAGTACATATGGGGCAGATAGTCGGCCGCTTCCTTGTCCACCGTGACGCAGAAGAGGTGGATCTTCTCGCGGCGGGCCTCTCGGAGGGCCATCTTGGTGTCCTCCTGGGCATAGGTGTTGTCCTGGTAGGTGTCCGAGTCGTAGGGCTTCCCGTCGGTGAGGAGGATCATCAACTTCACCTGCGAATCGGCGGCGGCCAGGCGCCGGGTCGCATGGCGCAAAGCCGGCCCCATGCGCGTCTTCTGGCGCGAGTAGATCCCTCCAATGCGCCCCTTGACCCGGTCGTCGTAGCGCTCGCCCAGTTCCTTGACCACATAGAACTGCGCATCGTCCCGGCCGGAGCCCGAGAACCCGTAGATCGCGTACTCGTCGCGAATGGCCTCGAGGGCTTCGCACATCAACAGCAGCGCTTCCTTCTCGATGTCGATGATGCGCTTGCGACCGTCGATCTTGCGGTCGGTTGAGCTGGACATGTCGACGACGAACGCCGTCGTCACGTCGCGGTCCTTCTTGTCACGCTTGATGTACACCCGCCCGGCCGGCGCGACCCGGGCCTTGCGGTCGACGACATACTCGACAAGGCCATCGGTATCGAGGTCGTCGCCGTCCTCCTGGTATCGCATCTTGCGCAGGCGCTCGGGGCGCATCAGTTGGAAGTTGCGCCGGATCTGGGTGACGATCCCGCCGAACTCGTGGAAGGTGGCCGCGACGAAACCCTCCTGGGTGCGGGTCTGGCGATGCTCTGTGAGGGTGCACCAACCCGGGCGGTAATCCTCGATCTTGTGGTCCCACTCGTCGTACTGGAAGACCCGCTCTCCCAGATCCTCGTCGACCGCCTCCGCCTGGACCTGGGGCACATCGCCCAGGCCGGTCTGAGTGGGGGAATCCGACCCTCCACCCTCGGCATCATCCGTGCGCCCCTCGGCGGTTCCCGGGGGCGCCTCATCCTCGCCCTCCGAGGATGTTGACCGGGCCATGTCTTCGGGATCGCCCTGGCCCATCTGAGCCTCGGAGGTGTTCATGCCCTTCTGATCGCCCGGCGGCTCCTGCTGCTCGCCGGACTCGGTTTCTCCCGGCTGCTGTTCATCGGGCTGATCCACGGCGCGCTGTGCCGGCGCATCGGTCTCCGGGCGGACCATCTCCTCCATCACCGGAGTCATGAAGGGAGGCAACTCCAGCGGCTGGTATTCCTCGTCCTGGTCGCCCCCGCTCGCCGGCGGTGGCTGCTCCTGGGCCTCGGGCTGTTCGGGCTGGCCCGCTTCCTCGGCATCGGTGGGCCGTTCGCCCGCACGCCTGGCCGGGTCGGCGAGGTGTTCCTCTATCAGGATGTAGATCTCACCGGTGAGGCTTGCGGCCTCGGCCACGCGTGCCTCGGGCGCCTCAAGTGCCGCCATCAATCCGACCGCGCGCGCGATCAGGGCCTGGGTCGCCGCGGGCAGGTCGGCGGCCTCGACACTCAGCCCCAAGGAGTGCTGCAGGAGAGCCTCCACGACCGCTTGGCTCTCGGGCAATGCGGTCAACTCCGGTCGCCGTCCGGCGCTCGCAGTCTGGATCGCATCCATGTCACGGCGAATGCCCGGGTAGGCACGGCGGATTGCGCTGTCGATGCGGTGGCCCTCGAGAATGTTGAACAGATCACGCGCCAGCGCCGGCTGGGGAAACAGGGCATAGAAGCGCGTGAGGTCCGTCTCGGCTGGCCGGAGCGTGGTCACCGTGCCTCCTGTGGGTAGCGCCGGTGCAGCTCGGCGATGGTCGCGGGGATGTCCGAGAGGGCAAAGACGTAGGTGCCGAACTCGATCCGCCCGGCTCCGTGGGCCGTCGCCACCTTGTAGGCGAGGAAGTTCCCGGCCTCATCGTCGAAGACGCGCATCTCGGGTGGAAGCACGATGTGGTCGGTGCCGTATGGGTCGACGCCCTGCATCTCCGTGCTGGCGCGAATGGCGATGTCCTGACCCGACAGCGCCGTGGCAAACAGCTTCAGCACGCGGGCAACATCCTTGAGCGCGAGACCCTCCTGGAGCTCTTCGAGCACATCGAGCGAGTACTTGGACCCCAGGCGGAAGTAGCCGCGCCCGATCTCGCGGTTGCGCTCGAGCACCTCCAGCCCGCGCTCCACCCAGCGGGCGGCCCCCTCGACACTCACCCGTTCGGCGTTGAGTAGGTCCAAGAGGGTATCGGCGGCCTCCAGCGAGGCCTCCGGGTCGGTTGCTGCCACCTCGCGCACCAGCGCCAGGTATGTGCTGCGGAAATGCGGGCGCAGTCGCGCGAGGATCGGCGGGAGGGCGGCGGCCAGTTCCACGGCGTGCTTGCGGCGCTTCTCGTCGCGCCGGTCGCGCGCAGCCAGCTCCGTGCGCAACTCGTTGGCGCGCTTGACCTTGGGTTCCATCTCGCGCAGCTCGCGCTCGAGGCCGTCCAGTTCGCCTGCCAGCGCGGTGGTGGCACCATCCTCTCCCGGACCGGCCGTGGCGCGCGAGATGATCTCAACATAGGCACCGGCCAGGCTCTTGTCCGGGGCCTCATAGAGGTCCGGGAGCTGCTTGGCGACCTCAACCCCGCTCTTCCAGCCGGCACTCGCCACGGCGGTGACCTGGCTCAGGTAGCGCGCGACCAGTTCATTGTCACGGCCGGCCAAGAGCCGCGGCAGCTGGCGAGCGACCTCGACTCCAAGCTGGTACTTGAGATCCGAGATCTCCTCGACCATGCGCATGTACGCCTGACGCTGGTCCGCGGGGACAGAGGCCAGCATCTCGCGAGCCACGTACATGCCCACATTGCCGACGGCCGGCCCGAAGGTCATCGACCGCTCCGGTTCCTAGAACTGGGTGGCGATGATCTCGACGATCGAGCGCTGCATCTCCACATCGTCGGTGATCGGCTTGCAGATGGTGGCCTCGCAGGCCACGACCGGCTCGACCCCGCTCTGGATCAGCTGCCCGGCGTAGACCAGAAGGCGGGTGGAGACACCCTCCTCGAGGCCGTGAGTGCGCAGATTGCGCACCTTCTCTCCGATCTTGACCAGCTTGCCGGCGGTGTCGGCATCGACTCCCGCCTCGGAGACGAGGATGGTCTCCTCCAGATCGGCGGGCGGATAGTCGAACTCGATCGCCACGAAGCGCTGCTTGGTGGAGTGTTTGAGGTCCTTGAGGACCGACTGGTAGCCCGGGTTGTAGCTGATCACCAACTGGAATTCGTCGGGCGCGGCGACGATCTCGCCCTTCTTCTCCAGCGGCAGCACGCGCCGGTCGTCGGTGAGCGGGTGGATCACCACGGTGGTGTCCTTGCGCGCCTCGACCACCTCGTCGAGGTACGCGATCCCGCCGGCCTTGACGGCGGTGGTGAGCGGACCGTCCTGCCAGATGGTCTCGTCGCCGCGCAGGGTGTACTTGCCGACCAGGTCCGAGGCGGTGAGATCCTCGTGGCAGGCCACGGTCACCAGCGTGCGCCCGAGCCGCCAACTCATGTGCTCGACAAAGCGCGTCTTGCCGCATCCGGTCGGGCCCTTGAGCATCACGGGCAGCCGCGCGTTGTAGGCCGCCTCAAAGAGCTCCACCTCGTTGCCCAGGGGCAGGTAGTAGGGCTCCTTGGTGAGGCGAAAATCCTCGACGCGCTGGCTTTCTACCGCCATGTTCAGCTCCTTGATGCGGGCGAGATGAAGCGATTAACGCAGTGTACCGAACGACCTGTCCGCCCCTCCCGGCTACTCCTCGTCGCCGCCGGCGGGCCAGACCGGGGGCAGGTCCACCTCGAAGGTCCCGTCTTCTGCGGCGTTGGCCGCGTGCCAGGCTTTGAAGTCGGGGATGCTGAAGCCCACCACCTGGCGGCTGGCCGGATCGACCCGCACCAGGATGTTGCGCTCGGCATCGTGCACCGCGACCGCGGGCACGGGCGGTCCATAGGAGCAGTGGTAGGTGTCGGCGGCCTCGTCGTAATGGGTGAGCGACTCCGAGGCGATCTTGGCCGCGTTCTCCGCGGCGAACGAGGGGCCCTCGGAGGGCGGCTGTGCGGAACTCATCGCGATCGGTCCTTTCGGTCTGCCGGGACGGCGGCGCGCCGGATCAGTACACTCGGCGGTCGCACGAACTAATGGCCAAACGGGCGGGAGGAAGGCCGCATGCGGGCGGTTGACGCAACATTGGCCTGCCTCAAAAGGGCGGGCGTGGACGCCATTTTCGGGATTCCGGGGGGACCGGTCATCCCGCTGTTTGACGCGCTCCACGACGATCCGGACATCCGCCTTTTCCTTGCGCGCCACGAGCAGGGCGCCGGCCACATGGCCGAAGGCTACGCGAAGGTCACCGGGCGGGCCGGGGTCTGCACCGCCACCTCCGGGCCGGGGGCCACCAATTTGGTGACTCCGATCGCCGACGCGTACATGGACTCGGTGCCGCTGGTCGCCCTCACCGGCCAGGTGGGCTCGACGCGTGTGGGCACCGATGCCTTCCAGGAGGCCGACATCGTCGGCATCACGTTGCCGATCGTGAAGCACTCCTACCTCATCAAGGACGCCAACGACCTGCCGGACGCGCTCAACGAGGCGATCCATATCGCCGAGTCCGGCCGACCCGGCCCCGTGCTGGTCGATGTCTGTGTGGACCAGTGGGCCGTCGATGTCGGCGATCTGCCCGACGGTCCGCCCGACATGCCCGGCTACCATCCGCCGCTGTCGACCGGCCATCCGCGCCAGCTCGAGGCCGCCGCGCGCGTGCTGCGCGCCGCCGAGCGCCCCGTGATCTACGCGGGCGGCGGCATCATCACCGGCGAGGCATCCAGCCAGCTGACCCGCCTGTCCGAGGTGACCGGGATCCCGGTCAACACGACCCTGATGGGTCTGGGCGGCTTCCCCGGAACCCATCCCCTGTTTATCGGCATGCCCGGCATGCACGGACTCGCCGCGGCCACCTACGCCTTCCAGGCCTCCGATGCGATCCTCGCGGTCGGCGTTCGCTTCGACGAGCGCGTGCTGTCCACGGTCATGAGCGAGTGGGCCCCCAACGCCAAGATCATCCACATCGACGTGGATCCGGCGGAGATCTCCAAGAACCGCGGTGCCCACATCGGCATCGCCGGCAACGCCGCGCCCACCCTCGAGGCGCTCGCCAACGCCTATGAGGCGCTGCCCGAGTCTCACGATGCCGGCCGGCGGGCCGCCTGGCTCGAGCAGATCGAGGCCTGGAAGCGCCAGTACCCGTACCAGGTCGACGACGAGCCGGGTGTGATCCAGCCCCAGCATGTGATCCAGTCGATCTACCGCATCACGCGGGGCCAGGCGGTCGTCTGCACCGACGTCGGCCAGCACCAGATGTTCGCCGCCCAGCACTACACCTTCGACCGACCGCGTCGCTGGCTCACCTCGGGCGGCTTGGGAACGATGGGCTTCGGGCTCCCATCGGCGATCGGCGCCCAGGTGGCGCTCCCCGACGAATTGGTGATCGACATCGCCGGCGACGGTTCATTCGAGATGACCCTCCAAGAACTGTCGACGGCCCAGATGTACGGGCTGCCGGTCAAGGTGGTGATCCTCAACAACGGCTACCTGGGCATGGTGCGCCAGTGGCAGGAACTGTTCTGGCAGGCGCGCTACTCGGGCACCAGCTACGAGGCCTTCCAGCCGAACTTCGCCCAGATCGCTCACGCCTACGGCATTCACGGTGTGGCCGTGCACGATGCCGCCGAACTCGATGATGCGCTGGCCGAGGCCTTCGCGGTCGACGGACCGGCTCTGGTGGATGTGCACGTCAACCCGATGGCGAAGGTCTTCCCGATGGTCCCCCAGGGCAAGGGTCCCGACGCGTTGATCGTCGGGAACCCGGCCCCCGGAGCCTCCGCCTAATACATCTCGGCGATCCGCACCCCGGTGCGGATCTGCTCCTCATCGAATTCCATCTCCTCCTCCAGCGGCGCGGGCACGCGGGCGGGGATGTTGACCTCAAACTCGCCGTCCTCGGTGGCGTTCGCCTTGTAGTAGGCGGTGAAGTTGGCGATCGAAAAGCCCAGCACCTCGTGGGTGTCCGGGTCGAAGAAGACGGTCAGGCCCTCCGAGTTGGTGACCGCCGACGCGTTGTCGTGACCGCGGTAGATCTGCCGGTAGGTGTCGGTGTCGGCGTTGTAATGGGGGTCAGAACCAGACAGCGGAGTCTCCTTGCGAGCCGTCGCAGAATCGTTTCGATGCTACCAAGGACCACCGGTGCCGCCGCCCGCCTCTCTGGGTCGCCGACCCGCCGAGCCGTGGGTCCGAATGCCGTACTTTGCAGGAAAGATCGCCACCTCGTTGCACTTGACGCGTGAGGTGGCGACCGGTAGCGTTTCGGCCCGTGCGGGCCATCCGGCCTGACCTCGGCCTGCTTTGATTCCGGTCGCACTGCGGCCGCGGCTGATGTCGGCTGCGCGCTCGCGCACGTTGCCGACCACAAGGGAGGATGGATGAGCGAGGCCACGCCCAATGTCCAAGAGGCGCGCCGCATGCTCGCCAAGGGCATTGTGATTGCCGGAGTGGGGGAGACCGAGCAGGGCAAGCTGGACGGTCGCGGTTCGTTCCAGCTCCTGGAGGAGGTCACCAAGATCACCCTTGATGATGCCGGGGTGACTCTGGCAGAGGTCGATGGTCTGGTCACCGCCTTCTCGTTTGTCGAGTCGACGCTGATGCACTCCACGACCCTGGCGGACTACCTGGGCATGGAGCCCGGCTACTTCGCCTCAGTGGCGGTCGGTGGCGCCACGGCGCCGCTGATGGCCGTTCAGGCCGCCATGGCCATCGACGCCGGTCTGGCCGAGGTGGTCCTGTGCGTGCGCGGTGACAACACCCGGTCGGGCATCAGTTCCTCGGGCATGATCGCCATGGCCCGCGAGATGAGCCATGGCGAGTACGAGGCCCCCTACGGCCTGACCACCATCGGTGGTTACGGTCTCCTGGCTCAGCGCTACATGTACGAGCACAACGTGCCCCAGGAGGCGCTGGCGGCCGTGGTGGCGACCCAGTCCGAGCATGCCGCGCTCAAGTGGAACGCGATGCTGCGCGACGTGGTCACCATCGATGACGTGATGAACGACCGCTGGATCGCCACTCCGTTCCACGCGATGGACTGCTCGCTGGTGTCCGACGGCGCGGCGGCCTTCCTGGTCACCACCGCCGACCGGGCGAAGTCGATGAAGCGCAAGCCGGTCTACATCACCGGCATCGGTGAGGGCTACTCGCACCAGTACATCACCTCGGCCAAGTCGGTCGACGGGGTGCGCCAGGGGCTGGGTCGCGCCGGCCGTCGCGCCCTCGATGTCGCCGGCGTCACGGCGCAGGACCTCGATGTCGCCGAGATCTACGACTCGTTCAGCTTCACCCCGCTGATCGCCCTCGAGGGCATCGGCGTCTGCGGTCCCGGCGAGGCGGGCGACTGGGTGTTGGAGGGCAACGCGAAGCTCGGTGCCGCCCTGCCGATGAACACGCACGGCGGTCTGATCCGCCAGGCCCACCTGGGCGCCATGCACCACATCGTCGAGGCCACCCTGCAGCTGCGCGGCGAGGCCGACGACACCGAGCGCGGCGGCGGCGACCACCAGGTCCCCGACGCGAAGCTCGCGATCACGACCGGCTCCGGCGGGATCCTGGCGGCCACCAGCGCCCTCGTCCTGTCGAGCGAACCGCCCTCGGCGGCCTAGGCAACGGGAGAACGCATATGTCTGAGCAGTCCACCAAGCCCGCTTTCACCAAGCCGCTCCCCGACCTGCGCCCCGAGGGGCAGAAGTTCTGGGCGGGTACCCGCGAGCACAAGCTGTTGCTCCCCACGGGCCCCGACGGTAAGCCGTTCTGGTACCCGCGCGCCTACGCGCCGGGCACCCTCGAGCCCGTCGGCTGGATCGAGTCCGCCGGGACCGGCGAGATCTACACCTACTCGATCCACTACATCGGCCCGAGCAAGGCCTACAAGGGTGACCCGCCGCACGTGGTCGCCCTGATCGACCTGGACGAGGGCGTGCGCCTCATGTCCAACATCGTCCGCGATGAGGGTCCGGACTACCCGTCGGTCGATCCGGCCGAGGTGAAGATCGGTGCCCGGGTGCGCGTCGTCTTCCACGACGCGACCGACGAGATCACGCTGCCGAAGTTCGTTCTCGCTTAAGCGCATCCTGCGCGCGGCTGAGACAGGACAATGACGAGGGGGACCGAGATGGGCGAGTGGAGTGACTGGTACAACCGTGAGGACCCGACCAGGTGGGTCCTCGCGGAGGTCCTGAGGCAGCGCGCCGAGGCCACCCCGGACCGCGATTACCTGAAGTTTGCCGACAA
>Ga0209347_1006339_pt1 | contig 10553 bp, 7 predicted proteins | sample AutmiccommuBRH23_FD_187382 | JGI IMG/M metagenome (GOLD analysis project Ga0209347, IMG submission 187382) | Deep subsurface microbial communities from Mt. Terri, Switzerland - Autotrophic microbial communities BRH/23 (SPAdes) (version 2) | ecosystem: Environmental > Aquatic > Deep subsurface >...
TCAGAGGCCACCTTTCCTTAAAGAGTGATGCCACTCTCAAAGATTATCCGGTATTAGCCCTCGTTTCCAAGGGTTGTCCCGACTTTATGGGTAGGTTACCCACGCGTTACTCACCCGTCCGCCACTATCTAATACTTAACACTCAATCTTCAGTATTCTACAGTGTGTGTTGGCACTTATTTAATGCGTGGAGCGCTCATTCTTCGCGCTCTCGCTGTCCCAACTTTTACTGAACACTCAGTGTTAAGCATTAGACCGTTCGACTTGCATGTGTTAGGCACGCCGCCAGCGTTCGTCCTGAGCCAGGATCAAACTCTCCAAAAAAAGTTATTCAAACTCTTCAACTTGAAGAAGATGATTCGCTCATGATTCTTTGAAACTCTTTCGAGTTTCTCTCATTGGCTGTCCTTGTTGTTTAGTTTTCAAAGACCATAAAGACCATTTAGTCTGTGACCCATTTAGGCTAAAATTGTATATTAGCATTTTAAACCTACGTTGTCAATAACTAATTTGTTCCATTTGTGTTGACAAGTTCGAAGTTTTAATACTACAACTTGTTTACTACTTGCGCATCTTTGTGGCGCTCAGTTATAATACCATTTTCATTGTTTACTGTCAACTGTTTTTTAATCACTCATATTGATCAAATTGTTGATCAATTACGGTTAATAACGTTGTTATTTCGCAGTTGGCTAACCTGTTCTTCCAAATATTCAGCTTTTATATAGTACGCTAATTTGAAATTGTCATTATTAATTATTTGCTCAATCATAGCTTGTTTTTGATCCTTTGTGTACTCGTAAAAGATTGGATTAAGATCCATTCGTTTTCTGTAGGATAGTAACGCAGATTTGTTCTAACTGTTTTTTCCGTCTCATTATTCTTGAAAATTAGAGTTAACGCGTAATTGTTAAAGTTATCTTCCTTATCAAATCCTGACCGTTAATAATAATATCGGAAATCTCCATTTCAAATGCACCTCCCAGTTAAGCTCGCACTGTTTATATTATGTTGCTTCACTTGCTGCATTATTCAGTCAAACTTATTTGTAGGTAAAACCGATTATCTATTCTAGACTAGCCTGATTGTGTAATCGTTTAATAAAACAGGAATCCATTGAGTTCCAGCCTTTACCCTTGACTCTGCTTTAACATTCTTCATCTCAAGTTTAGTTACAGTTCCGCTGAGTTGTATAACATTTAATGTGTCATCATCTTTGACTTGACTTACCCCAATTATTAATCCAGTACCAACTAAGTCTACCTTACCAAGGGCTATTCCTTTTCCTCCACGACCTTGTGGTTTGTATTCTTCTAAAGACGTCCGTTTTAAAAATCCTTGTTGTGTAACTGTCACTAAATCTCCAAGAGAATTTCCTTCCAAACTGATTAGCATCAACGCATCCACAATCCGATCTTCATTCCCTAAAGTCATTCCTTTGACACCACGTGATTTTCGTCCCATTGAGTTAATTTCCGTCTCTAGGAATCGAATCGCTTGGCCTTTATATGTAACGAGAAATAATTCTCCTTGACCATCGCTAAGGAAGACTTTAATGATAACATCCTCACCTTTAAGCCCCATGGCTTCTGAAGAGCGAGCATTTATGAAATCATTCACTGGACTCCTCATAACCTGTCCATCCTTAGTAACGAAAACAAAGCATAACTCTTCTGTAGCATCTCTAACAGGAAGAGTAGATACTACATTTTCCTCTATAGGCAATGTGAATAGATTAGTAAGAGGCCCCCCTTTGTCTTTATTCTTTGCTTCAGGAACCGTCGTAGCGTTAATGGTATAAAACTTTCCTGATTGGGTGAAAAAGTAAAGTGTATCTTTGTTACTACAAGTTATCTTCTCTTTCAAGGTATCTCCATCCTTGAAAGAGCAAACAAGAGTACTATCTTTTTTATTTCTTGTTTGAAGTGGAATCCGTTTAATAAATCCATTCGTTGTAAGAATGACTTGGAATAAGCTTTCCGGTTCTTCTAAGGAACTTAGATCGATCTGATTTCTCATTTCCTCTGGCAATATAAAAGTACGCCGATCATCTCCGTACTTATCACCAATGTCTTTGAGTTCCTTTTTAATAATGTCGTAGACCTTGTTAACATCCGCCAAGATACTTTCTAAATCTTTAATGAGTTTTAAAGCCTCTGCATGTTCTTTTTTAATTCCGTCTAATTCAAAATTCGTTAAATTCTGGAGTTTCATATCTAAAATAGCTTGAGCTTGGATCTCAGTAAGTTCGAACCGAGTAATAAGTGAAGCCTTAGCTATAGAAGGGGTTTTGCTAGCGCGAATGAGAGCAATCACTTCGTCAAGATTATTAATAGCAATAACTAGGCCTTCCAAAATATGCGCTTTTAAACGGGCCTTCTCCAAATCATATTCGGTACGTTTGGTGACAACGATTTTTCGGTGTTTAATAAAAGCTGCATTAATCTCTTTTAGACCCAGAACCTTGGGAGTGCCTTCTGCAGTAATAACTAAGTTGATAATCCCAAATGTATCTTCCATTTGAGTGTGTTTGTAAAGAAGACGTAAGATACTAAGCGGATCAGCTTCTTTTCGACATTCAACAACAAGTCGAATTCCCTCTCGATCAGACTCATCTCTGACCTCACTAATTCCCTCGATTTTGCCCGAATCAGCCATCGTCTCAATCTTGGCAGCCAGAGTTGATTTATTAACTTGATAAGGAATTTCAGTAATTAAAATTAAGCTCTTACCGTTTTTACCTTGCTCAATGATTGCTTTACCACGCATCGTCACTTTTCCGCGTCCTGTTTTATAAGCGCTAACAATGCCTTCAGTGCCGATAATCAGTCCACCTGTCGGAAAATCTGGACCACTCACCTTTTCCATGAGTTCCTCGACTGTAACCTGAGGATTATCTATTTGATACGTCACTCCTGCTATAACTTCTCGCAAATTATGAGGAGGGATATTTGACATCATCCCAACGGCAATCCCAGATCCCCCGTTAACTAAAAGATTAGGAAAGGGGCTTGGAAGTACGACGGGTTCTTTGAGTCTTTGATCATAGTTTTCTTTGAAAAGAACCGTGTTTTTTTCAATATCCTGGGTCATAAGCTGAGATAAATGCGTCATTCTCATTTCCGTGTAACGCATAGCAGCGGCATTGTCTCCATCTATTGAACCGAAATTTCCCTGCCCATCTACCATAGGGTATCGTGTTGCCCAGGGTTGTGCCATACGAACCGCAGATTCATAAATCGACGAGTCTCCATGAGGATGATATTTCCCCATGCAGTCCCCCACTAGTCGTGCTGACTTACTATACGGCTTATCTGTGTGCATTCCAATTTCATCCATGGAGAATAGGATTCTACGATGAACTGGTTTGAGCCCATCTCTAACATCAGGTACAGCCCGCTGTAAAATAACATGTTTGGAATACCCCAAAAATGCTTCAGGTAAGACGTCCTCAAGTGGACGTTGGATGATGTTGTCCTCTATTATACTCATTGAGTATTATCTCCCCCTAAAACTCTATAGATCATCGTCAGAGAAGACGATATTCTCCATCATAAATTCGCGCCTTGGCTCAACTTGCTCACTCATGAGAATTCTGAGTTTACGCTCCGCTTCTAGGGTATCGTCTATCGTCACCTGAATCATTCGCCTATTTACAGGATTCAGGGTTGTTTGCCAAAGCTGTTCGGGATTCATTTCACCCAGTCCTTTGTAGCGAGAAATCTTTGCAGTTTTTCCCAGTTCCTTTAGTTCTTTTTTTAATTCATGGTCATCAAAGGCATAGCGGGTAATTTTACCCCGTTCTTTCTCTATTTTATATAAGGGAGACTGTGCGATATATACCCTCCCACTCAAAATCAGCGGTTTCATATATCTGTAGAAAAAAGTTAATAATAGACAGCGGATGTGTGCCCCATCTATGTCCGCATCAGTCATAATACAGACACGGGCATAATTACCTTTTTCCAAATCAAATTCTTTGCCGATTCCCGAGCCAACCGCTGTGATAATACTCCTAATTTCCTCGTTTTCCAAGACCTTATCAATCTTTGCACGATAAGTATTAATAACCTTCCCTCTTAAAGGAAGAATAGCCTGAAACCGCCGATCACGTCCCATTTTAGCTGACCCACCTGCACTATCTCCCTCGACAAGAAAAAGCTCATTCCGGGATTTATCCTTCCCGCTACAAGCTGCAAGCTTACCACTGAGTGCTTTGACCTCAGCATCCCGAGCTTTCTTTTTTAGTTCCTTAGCTTTCTTCACTGCAAGTCTGAGCAGACAGGTTGTTAGAGTCCGATTGATAACATCTTTAGCTATAGAAGAATTTTGCTCAAAAAATTGGCTAATCCCCTCATTGGTTAGCGACTGCACGATACCCTCAATTTCCATATTTGAGAGTTTTGTTTTAGTCTGACCTTCAAATTGAGGATCTTTAACCTTAAGCGATAGTACACACGTTAAGCCATCTTTAAGGTCATCCCCAATAAGATTTTCATCTTTTTTAAAGAGATTATTTTTACGTCCGTAATTATTGAAAACCTTGGTTAACGCAGTTCGGAAGCCCGACTCATGTGTTCCCCCCTCATCTGTAGGAATATTGTTGACATAAGAGTGTAGAAATTCATCATCTCCGTCATTATATTGGATGGCACATTCCACAATTACATCGTCTTTTTCCCCTTTAAAATAAATTGGTTTCTTTTGTACGGGCAAGAAGCTCGATTCTTTGATTAAATGTTCAACAAAGCCGATAATTCCATTCTGTGTAGAAAAGGTTTCCGATTTTGTTTCCCCACGTTGATCAATCAGGATAATAGTTAGGCCGCTATTGAGAAAAGAGAGTTCCATTAAACGACTTCTGAGTGAGTCATATTTAAAAACAGTCGTTTCCTTGAAAATAACTGGGTCAGGTTTAAACGTTACGCTTGTTCCTGTACCTTTGATCCTTTTACCTACGGTATGTAAATCCGACTTAAGCTTACCTCCATCAACATACTCAACTCGATACAGTTTACCGTTCCGTTTTATATCTACGGTTAATGTTACACATAAGGCATTAACGACGCTTGCTCCGACACCATGCAATCCTCCGGACGTTTTGTAAGTATCTCCGGTAAATTTTCCTCCGGCATGTAACGTTTCAAAAGCTAGCCGTACAGCTGCAATTTTCTTATCAGGATGTAAGTCAACAGGTATCCCACGTCCGTTGTCCTCGATGGTCATAGATCCATCAATATTAATAGTAACAGCGATGCGATCGCAAAATCCAGCCCCAGCCTCATCAATCGCGTTGTCCATGATTTCATATGCCAGATGGTGGAGCCCTCTGCTTCCGGTAGAACCGATATACATGCCAGGACGTTTGCGGACTGCCTCCAGTCCTTCTAAGACCTGAATAGACTCTGCATTATACTGCTTTGCTGACAAGAACAGTTCACTCCTAACGCTTCATAACATAAATAGACAATACGTACAATATCATCTGCTTAACCCTTTTGTCTACATAAGTTAACTTCAGACTAATTGAAGTAGTACCAAATTAAGTATTTACGGTTCAAGAAAAGAAGATTACGAATAACTCTATGACTAGTATCATAACCAAAAAAATACAAGAACGTTAGAAGCAATCTTCTAAACGTTCTCTTCAAGTTAGCACCAATACCTTGGGTAGTTCCGATTGGGAGACAAGTTATTGATGAGAAGCCCAATTATTACCAATATTACCGCGCCCGACAAAATGGGTGTCAAAATATAGCTTGGATGGGCCTGACTCAAAACGGCAAATAATGCGGTTGCCCCCCCTGGTGGATGGGTGGTATTAGTAAGAAGCATAACGACCAAAGCAAGGGCAGTACCTAAGGCAGGGGACCACCAAGTTAAACCAAACATCAAAAAAGTTACCACGCCCGCTGCTGCCGAAAGAGTATGTCCAAAAATAACATTACGGGGTTGGGACAGGGGGGCATCAGGAACACCATAGATTAGAACCGCAGATGCACCAAAAGAAGCCACAACCGGAAGTTCAAAGGTCTGTGCAAATAAAGTTATAGCAGTTATCCCTAGAAACGCACCTAACCCGGTAAGGATCACTTCTAATGGTGACGGAGAGACATAGGGAGTTGTCCTCTTGTAGCCTTTCATTTTGCATATGTACCTGATCAGTAAAGACGGTATTGTATGCATCAATGCATTCATAATTTCTCGATCAAGCGGTTCTGAGATTTCTCCTGATTTTCTTATTTTCTGCACCTAGACTCACTCCCAGCTTAGTTTATAACCAGATTATAACCCGAATTTAGCTGGGAAGCTGTGAATAGTATCACACTTTATGGATAAGTACGACCTCAATTTGAACAATATACTTTACTTTCGCGGATAATTTCCACCATCTGATTCATTGACGTGATTTAAACTAAAAGTTTTCTTTTACGGAATACTAATGGACTTTTTGGGTTTTACTTTATCGACCCTTCTCAGAGGCCATTCGTTTAGATTTCTCGCGGACATTATCTGGGGGTACTAACAGCGCTGAACGGCGAGACATGACCAACGCTCCACTTGGACAAGCATCTGAACAAGCTCCACAACCGATACAGACCTCAGCTTTGAAAACAGGTACTTCTATTCCATCCTCTTGATCTGACATAGTAATCGCATGGATCTGGCACTTTTCAGCGCAAATACCGCAGCCGATGCAACTGTCTAATTTTACGCACGGTATGAAATTACTAGGATGGGTGGCAAAGACTTGTTGTTCATTGATACCCCGCAGAACTTTGCAACAACAACCACAGCAGTTACAAATGTAAGTGGGTTTATTAAGCACGTTATCACACAGATGAACTAATCCAAGTTCCTGTGTTTGTTTAAGTACATTCAGCAGGTCATCGACAGTTGCTGGTTTGCCCAAACCTTTGCGTATTATCCATTTGGCTGCACCTCCAAGTGACATACAGACTTCTACTGGTGCGTCACAAGCTGTGCCCAAATGAAATGCTTCATGTCGACAAGCGCACATGGTAATGGCTCCACCGTCAGATTTCCGGATGATTTCCGTCGCTTTCTCATAGTCTAAAACTTCAGTTTCTACAGCCAAAGGTATAACATTTTCATAAATCAACGTTCGCATGATTTTTGTATCTAGACCAGCAATTTCTTTCATCACACCAGGGCTGTGAAAGTAAGTTTCAAATAACTCCGCTAACTCTTTTAGATTAACATGATCCCCTGTCCGCATAAAAGTATATTCAAAAAATCCAACTAACATTGGAGCTAACATATAATAGATCGAATCCTTACGTGGGATGTCCAGTACCAAGCCCTTGTCAGCCATTCCATCTAGTATTACTTTTAATTCAGATTCTTCAATACCAGAGAGAGTCGCGATTTTTTTCAAAGTCATTGGTATTGAAGAGAATTTGCTGCCCACTAAAGCTTCGCTTTCCGTATAAAGACGATGAAGAATTGCCATGAGGCGTTCGTTGATGGGCGCACCTTCTGGAGTCTTACTTAGACGTTCGGCAAGCGCATTGTATATCTCTTCTTTAGCATTAATTATATGGCCCAAGCTTTCATATCCTCCTTTTAAGTTCGAGTCGGTAATCATAAACCACTGACCATTGACTTCAAGTTTTCAGCCACGCTATTTGATTCCTTCAGAATACGCCTCATGGATAGCGTCAAGGACTTTGCGTGGTTTAGCTGCATCTCCGATGACACTTAAATTCTCTAACTTATCTTGCAACGCAATGAATAGTTCATTTTGAGAACATGAACCTACGGCGAAAACCACAGTATCTGATGGGATTACTTTTTGAGCACTATCACTTGCCCTCTCCACTAAAACACCGTCCGAACGGATTTCGAGCACGGTATGATTGTCTAAGCAGTTAACCTTGTGGCGCTTCAAATCCGCTAACATTGACCAGCGGGTACTTAGGCCAATGTCCCGTCCGATTCCTTTTGCCATCTCTAAAACTGTAATCTTTTTACTTCCCTGTGTCAACAAGCGATGGAGTTCTTGGTCTGTTTCTGCGTGCTGCACCATGAGGAATCTTAAGGTCTCATTATCTATTGTTCCAGACTCCGATAGTAAGAGCGCAGTTTCCACTCCGACAGCTCCTCCACCAATGATAATAACGTTTTGTCCCGTTTTTTTACTGCCTGATAATACATCCCACGCCTGAAGAACCTTTACTCCTTCTTCAATTTTGATGGACGGAGTGATGGGACGTGCTCCAGTTGCAATAACTACTCTATTATACTCTCCGTTCTGTACGGCGGACATAATCTTGTCAGGAGTAGCCTTGACATGATACTGAAGCGTTACCCCTAGTTCTTGACAGGCATTAGCCAAGTAGTTCCTAAAATATAAGAAATCTTTACGTCCTGGAGGAGCTGCCGCGAGAGCTAATTGTCCCCCTGGCTTTTCAGTTTCTTCCCAAATTGTTACCATATGTCCTCGAAGTGTCGCGACTCGTGCAAACTCCATCCCAGCAGCACCAGCCCCAATTACTAGTATCTTTTGAGATAGAACAGCTTTGCTGATTGGACCCAGTTCTGCCTCCCGGCCTGCCTCAGCATTGACCAAGCAGCTTACCGGTTTCAGACGAAATACGTAGTCCAAACAACCTTGATTACAGCCTATGCAGGGACGAATACTATCTGAATGACCGCTCATTGCTTTGTTGGGCAATTCGGGATCCGCTAGCAAGGGACGGGCCATGCCGATAAAGTCTGCGAGACCCTCTTCCAAGATGCCCTCTGCCAATTCAGGCGTATTTATCCTATTGCAAGCTATCACGGGAATAGAAACAGCCAATTTAATTCCGTGCGCCAAGTAGGCATAAGCTCCTGGGGGAACATTCATAGTTAGCTGAGGGACTTGAGTTTCATGCCATCCACCAGTTACATTGAGGGCATCCACTCCAATTTTTTCGAGGGCTTGACAGAAGGCCTGTGATTCTGTGTTCGTATTACTACCTGGAACAAAGTCATTCCCTGCCACTCTAACGATGATGAGATAGTCGGGTCCAACCGCTTCATGTACTGCCTCCACCACTTCAAGTCCAAAGGTCATGCGGGCCTGGAGGTCTCCACCATAACGGTCAGTACGTTGATTCGTAACTGGGGAAAGGAATTGAGAAATAAGATAGCCAGCACTGGCTATAATCTCAACCCCATCAAAGCCTGCTGTTTGCGCTCTTTTCGCAGCGTTGGCAAATGATGCAATTACCTCCGTGATCTTTTTCTCAGTGAGTTCTTCAGGGGTTTGCCCTGTCAATCTAGAAGGGATCGGAGAAGGAGCCACTGAAGGCTGTCCAGTAAGGCCTGAATGAGCATATCTTCCAGCTTGGTAAAGCTGAGATACAATTTTTGCACCTTCAGCTTGTACTGCATCGACTAATTTACGCAATCCGGGAATGTAACGGTCGTCATCAATTTGAGTCATCCCAAAAGCATTGCCAATCCTGTCGATTCCGCACCCACCAACTACGATTAGGCCCACCCCACCTCTAGCACGTGCTCGATAAAACTCGATCAGTTGTTCATTAACCTCTCCTTTAGGGCTATATCCTAAATGCATGGGAGTCATTATTAAGCGGTTGCGAAGCCGAAGTGTACCTAATTGCGCGGGAGAAAAAATAATTGTCATGACAAATTTCTCCTCGAATTAATTTTATAATTGGTCTTGATTCATTTACTTGTTTTCTTATAGTACGTGAGGGCCAAAACAAAACTAACAAGGCCAAATAGGATTGAATATAAATTAGTTTAGTTTATGTAATAAGTTTATGGCATTTATAACACCCCCTTGTCACGAGCGTAATGTCGGTTTTCGAAAGAATTGTAGCTTATTCCTGAGAAAACTTATCGAGAACTCTCTCAAAAGTAGCAAACTCTTTGTCCGGAAAGCGTTCTTTGATTTCTTGATCGAGTTTTTCTGCTAGGAACGTTATTTCGGCACTTTTTTGCTTAGCCTTTTCCTTTAGAAATACCAAGAGCGAGCGCCTGTCTTCTGGGTCGTTTCTCCTCTCCACTAAATCTAGGCGCTCCATCCGATCTAAGATGGAGGTAAGGGTAGATCCATCCATGTCTAAACTTTTTGCAAGGTCTTTGAACTTTACTCCATCTTTCTCCCACACTGCGCTGAGTACATAGAATTGTGACGGAGTAATCCCGTACTGTGAAAGATTGCTTTCGTAGTACCGGTGAACCTTTCTCATCACTCGACTCAATTTATAACAGAGATATTTCGATGGACGCGTACTATTATCATTTGTCATGTCTATTATTGCACCTCATAGTTATTTATTTGTAGGGAACTTAATTGTATCCCAATTGTTTGTATACAAATGATTTATGACTTTATTATAGCTCAGTTCCATTCTCATGACAACTGCATAATGTGAAGGAATATTCTGTAAGCGGTGGAACAATCACCGTCGTGTAGATCAACCTCCCCTTTGATACACTAAGAGCAAGTGATCAGAGGGGAGGTTTTAATGTGAAATCCACAGCTGAAAATCTGCAACTTTGGGAGCAGCGAA
>Ga0209347_1006340_pt1 | contig 10552 bp, 7 predicted proteins | sample AutmiccommuBRH23_FD_187382 | JGI IMG/M metagenome (GOLD analysis project Ga0209347, IMG submission 187382) | Deep subsurface microbial communities from Mt. Terri, Switzerland - Autotrophic microbial communities BRH/23 (SPAdes) (version 2) | ecosystem: Environmental > Aquatic > Deep subsurface >...
CGTCGCTATGCGGCTGGTGCAATGGCCGAAGGAATATGACGTGCTGATCACCGAAAACCTGTTCGGGGATATCCTCACAGACGAAGCGTCTGTAATTTCAGGCTCTATGGGTTTGATGCCATCCGCGTCGGTGGGTGCCGAAATCGCCCTTTATGAACCCATCCATGGCTCCTACCCGCAGGCAGCAGGAAAGGACATCGCCAATCCGCTGGCAACCGTTTTATCTGCTGCCATGATGTTTGAAGGCTTTAACCTGCAGGAGGAGGCCAATGCCATCCGGAAGGCAGTAAACGCTTCGCTTGAAGCCGGGGTGGTTACCGAAGACCTCGCAGAAAGTGGCAGGTCTTATAAGACCAGCGAAGTGGGCGATTGGCTTGCAGCGAATATCTGATAAAAAGTCCCGTCCTGCGTGCCTGCCCAAATGCCCTTGGCGGGAAGGGGAGCGTTCAGCACAGGCGGGAGCTTTTCTATAAACCCCGGTTAATTTAAAGCCTAACTGTTAAATGCCAGTTCCTTGCGGGCGGCCATCTGCTGCCGGCGGATAAGCAGGATGGCGATGGCAATTCCAACCCCTGTGGCAGCCATCAGGGCACCCACCAAACTGGCTGCAGGAATGCCATAACCGTAGGCTATTGGCAGGCCCGCGAAATACGCGCCGGAGGCGTTACCCATGTTAAAGGCACTCTGGTTCATGGAGGAGCCCAGCGATTCCGATCCTTTGGAGGTATTAATAATAGCCATCTGTATAGGTGTTGCCACTGTAAAGGCAATGGCCCCTATTATAAAGGTCATGGCCATGACAACGTATGGATTGAACGCCAACAAGGCATTGGCAAGCAGTACCACGATCATCAGGGAAAGGCTGATGGCCACAGCCTTTAAGGGTGCTAATTTCTCAGCCATTTTCGCTCCGAGAAAGTTCCCCGCCACCATCCCCAGACCTGCAAGGATCATGGCATAGCTTACCATGTTTTCCGGCCAGCCGGCAACATCGGTGATCAGGGGGGCAATATAGCTGTACCAGGCAAAGAATCCGCCTGTCCCTATGGTGGTAAGTGCGATCATCGCCCACAATTCGGTACGCCTGAAGACCTGCAGGTCTTTGCCAAAACCGTTTTTGCTTGATTTCGGGAGGGGCGGCATCCACATATACAGACTCAAAAGCGTAAGCAGGCCGATGATGCCAACCATTAAAAAGGAAATACTCCAGTCAAAATGATGTCCCAGGTAGGTCCCAACAGGTACTCCTATAACGTTCGCAACCGTAAGGCCAGCAAACATCATGGCGATAGCCTGGGCTGCCTTCCCTTCCCTGGCCAGCTTCCCTGCAACAACTGCCCCGATCCCAAAAAACGCACCGTGTGGCAGGCCGGATAAAAAGCGCACCGCCAGCAACGACAAATAATCGGTTGCAAAAGCAGACATGGTGTTGAATACAGTAAACCATACCATCAGGGCCAGCAGCACCTTGTGTGACGGCCACCTTCCCCCAAGGGCTGTAAGGATGGGGGCCCCCACCACTACACCGAGGGCGTAAGCCGCAATAAAATGGCCGGCTTCCGGGATGCTTATGCCAAGTCCGGAAGCAACATCGGGAAGGATCCCCATGATCACAAATTCCGTCAGGCCTATCCCAAAGCCACCCATTGCGAGGGCCAGTAAAGCTTTCTTATTTGATTTCGTTAACTTCATATTTCGTATATAATGATACCGGCAGCCAAAATACAGGCGGCATGACCGGGAATCAAATTCACAGGACAAAGGTAGCGAGGTAAAAAGAACCAATCCTATGTAGGATTGTCTGATTTATATGCTATTTTAACCATTTATATTTATAAATGGTGAAGTAAATGTTAATAAAGCATATATGTTGAAATAAATTTCTTCAGTCAGTCAGGTGGATAGATGCCATTTAAAGGATATAGTCCGTGCTGATAAAGTTCGAAAGTTTGGTTTCGAGCAGTTGCTGCACGGTATCCGTATTGAGTTCATTATCCTTAAAGGCAACGAAGGTTCGTATGGAGAATGACCTGAGGGCATCGTGAACACTTAAGGTGGATTGGGCGGAATCCTTCCTCCCGGTGAAGGGATATACATCCGGGCCACGCTGGCAGGAACTGTTAAGGTTTACCCTGCATACCAGGTTTACCAGGGTATCTATCAACGGGGCCAGGGTATAAACATCCTTTCCGAAGAGGCTCACCTGTTGCCCGTAATTGCTCTCCGACATATCGTCGAGGGGCTCATCAATATCCCTGAAGGATACCACAGGGATCAGGGGTCCAAACTGTTCCTCCTGATAAGCCCTCATATCCTTGCTTACCGGATACAGGATAGCCGGCCAGATATAGTTTTCAGACTGCCGCCCGCCTTTCTTGTTGATAATTTTTGCACCTTTTGCCAGGGAGTCGTCAATCAGCCCCTGTATGTATGCGGGTTTATCCGGTTCCGGCAACGGCGTTAGCATCACATCCTTATCCCAGGGATTGCCAAACTTCAGGGCATCTACCTTTTTGGCAAAACGCTGGAGGAATTCTTCCCGTATATCTTCGTGTACATATACGATCTTAAGGGCCGTGCATCTCTGCCCGTTAAACGAGAGCGTCCCTGCAATGCACTCATCTATGGTAAGGTCAAGGTCGGCATCCGGCAAAACAATTGCCGGGTTCTTAGCCTCAAGGCCAAGCACCAGCCGTAACCTGTTGCTTTTTGGGTGTTGTTCCTGGAGGGCATTGGCAGACTTACTGTTTCCAATCAAGGCCAGTACATCAACCTTCCCCGTCTTCATTATGGGTGCTGCCACGGCGCGCCCCCTTCCGAAAAGGATATTCACCACTCCTTTGGGGAAACTGTTCCTGAATGCTTCCAGCAGTGGGGTAATAAGCAAAACCCCGTGCTTTGCGGGCTTGAAAATGGTGGTATTTCCCATAATAATTGCCGGGATCAGCAGGGCGAAGGTCTCATTCAGGGGATAATTGTACGGGCCCAGGCAAAGGACCACCCCCAAAGGGCCACGCCTGATATGGGCATAAACCCCCGCGTGCTTCTGGAATTTCGCTGAATTACGGTCCAGTTGTTTATAATCCTCAATGGTATCGCGGATATATTCCACCGTCCGGTCGAACTCCTTTTCCGAATCGGGGAGGGATTTGCCAATCTCCCACATGAGGAGCATTACGATTTCCTCCCTTTTCCCTTCCATTTGTTTTACAAATTTCTCCATGCATTCGATCCGGTCGCTAACCTTCATGGTTGGCCATACTCCTTTTCCTTCGTCATAAGCCTCCAGGGCCGCCTGCAGGGCCGAAAGTGCTTCCGCTTCCCCCATATCGGGAGTGCTCCCCAGCAAGGTGGGGGCATATGGCGTCGTGGTGGAGATGGAGGAGTATACTTCGGTAGTAGGGCCGCTCCATTTTTCCAGGACGCCATTTACCAGGTATTGTACCTGGTGAATGGGTTGCCGGAGCTGAAATTGTTTTGGGACGGTTATCTTTTTGGTTTCCATGGATAGATTGTTCATTTTGCTCATGCCTGCGGGGCCTGTTTCCGGCAGTACTTATAGAATGGGTTTCATTGCGGTCATGGAGGCCCTTAACCTCGCCCCTACCTTTTCAACAGGATGCTCCCTGATTGCCTTGTTAACGGCTATCAGTCTGGCATTGTCTACGCCATTACCCCTGCCCTCGCCATATGCCTTTCCAATAACTTCGGTGTTCACCTTTTTCATGAAATCAGCCAATAATGGCTTGCAGGCATGGTCGAATAAATAACACCCGTATTCGGCTGTATCGGAAATAACCCGGTTCATCTCATAAAGTTTTTTACGTGCAATGGTATTAGCGATCAGGGGGGTTTCATGGAGCGACTCATAATAGGCGGATTCCCCTATAATGCCCGACTCAATCATGGCCTCATAGGCAAGTTCCACCCCTGCACGGACAAAGGCTACCATAAGCACCCCTTTGTCATAATATTCCTGTTCGGAGATCGACCCTGGACCTGCCGGGGTTTTCTCGAAAGCTGTCTCCCCCGTGGCTGCACGCCAGGACAACAGGTTCTTGTCGTCATTAGCCCAGTCTTCCATCATGGTCCTGGAGAAATGGCCGCTCATGATGTCGTCCATATGTTTGTAGAACAAAGGCCTCATGATGGCCTTCATTTCTTCGGAAAGTTCAAAAGCCTTGATTTTCGCAGGATTGGAAAGGCGATCCATCATATTGGTGATCCCGCCGTATTTCAATCCTTCGGTAATGGTCTCCCATCCGTACTGAATAAGCTTTGAAGCGAACCCGGGTTCCACGCCTTCGGCAATCATCTTGTTAAAGCACAGGATGGAACCTGTTTGCAGCAAGCCGCAAAGTATGGTCTGTTCGCCCATCAGGTCGGATTTTACTTCGGCCACAAACGACGATTCCAGGACCCCTGCCCTGTGACCGCCGGTGGCTACTGCATAGGCCTTGGCCTGCTCAAGCCCTTTGCCCTCCGGATCGTTTTCGGGGTGTACTGCTATCAGGGTCGGAACCCCGAAGCCCCTTTTGTATTCTTCCCGAACCTCGGAGCCCGGGCTTTTAGGCGCCACCATGATTACCGTGAGGTCTGCGCGCACCTGCATGCCCTCTTCCACGATGTTGAAACCATGGGAATAAGACAGGGTGGCCCCCTTTTTCATCAGGGGCATAACAGCGTTTATAACCCCGGTGTGCTGTTTGTCGGGGGTAAGGTTGATCAGCAGGTCGGCAGAAGGAACCATCTCCTCGTATGTTCCTACCGAAAAGCCGTTTTCTGTGGCATTCTTATATGAAGTTCGTTGTTCCTTAATAGCCGCTTCCCGCAGCGTATAGGAGACATCGAGGCCAGAATCGCGCATGTTCAGCCCCTGGTTAAGGCCCTGGGCACCACATCCTATGATTACGATCTTCTTGCCCTTCAGCGCCGAAACCCCGTCGGAAAACTCCCCGGCATCCATAAAACGGCATTTTCCCAATTGCAGCAACTGTTCTCGTAATGAAAGGGTGTTAAAATAATTTGTCATTGTAATGTTCTCGTTTGTATATGGTTAGTGATACGTTTACTTATGTTCAAATTCCTTGAGAAGGGCCGAGATCCGCATCTCCGCCTTGCTTACCGTTATGCGGCCGGAACGTACAAACTGCATGATCCCAAAGGGCTCCAGGCGGTGGTACATTTCGTCTATTTCCTCCCTTTTCCCGGTTTTGGCAAGGACAAAGAAATCGCGGGAAACGGTGACAATCTGCGCATTGCTCTCCTTGATGATATTCTGTATCCTGCGCTCATCAAAGAGGAGGCTGGACGCGATTTTAAAAAGGGCTGATTCCTGGTAGATGGTTTCTTCGTCTGTATGGTAGAAAGCTTTGATCACTTCAATTTGTTTCTCAATCTGCATGACTATCTTCCTGGTCCAATCTTCCGTGGTAAACACCACTACCGTAAACTTGGATACGCCTTCTATCTCTGATTTAGAAACATTTAAGCTCTCTATATTAATGTGTCGCTTCAGGAATATCCCCGAGATGCGGTTGAGCAAACCAACATTGTTTTCCGAATATACGGAAATGGTAAACCATTGCTTTTTCATGTTGCTTATTTTAATCGGATATCGGAAACCGAAGCGCCTGAAGGGATCATTGGAAAAACGTTGTCTTCCTTCTCCACCTTGACTTCCAGGAAAAATGCATCAGGCGAGTGCATCATTTCGTCCACGGCCGCCTGCAGGTCTTCGCGTTTTTCAACTTTTCTGGCCTTGATGTAATAGCCCTCGGCTATTTTAACAAAATCGGGGTTGGTCATAACCGTGGAGGCGTAACGCCGTTCAAAAAACAATTCCTGCCATTGGCGCACCATCCCCAGGTGGTCATTGTTCAGCACCACGATTTTAACGGGGGTTTTGTTCTGGAAAATCGTGGCAAGTTCCTGGATGTTCATCTGAAAACCGCCATCGCCGATTATGGCCACCACTTCGCGGTCCATTGCGGCCATTTTTGCGCCTATGGCCGCCGGCAGGGCAAACCCCATGGTACCCAGCCCTCCTGAAGTGATATTGCTTTTGGTCTGGTTGAATTTCACATAGCGGCAGGTAACCATCTGGTGCTGGCCCACATCGGTTACCACGATCGCTTTGCTATCGGAGGCCACGTTTATGGCTTCCACCACTTCGCCCATAGTGAGGCCTTCCTTGGTGGGGTGCAGGTCGTTCTTTATAACCGCTTCAAATTCTTCCTGGTATTTCTTCCTGAATTCCCCAACCCATGCCTCATGGTTTTTTTTCTCGATTTTGGGAAGCAGGAGTTCCAGGCTTTCCCTGGCATTGCCAAGAACGGCAACATCTACCTTCACATTCTTGTTGATCTCGGCCGGGTCTATTTCAAAATGGATAATGCGCGCCTGTTTTGCATAGGTGTTGAGGTCGCCTGTTACCCGGTCGTCGAAACGCATGCCGATGGCTATGAGCAGATCGCATTCGTTGGTAAGGATATTGGGGCCGTAATTACCGTGCATGCCAACCATCCCTACATTTAGTGGATGGTCTGTATCCAGGGCTGAAAGCCCCAGGATGGTCCAGGCGGCAGGGATCCCCGACTTTTCTACAAGGGCCCTGAGTTGTGCTTCGGCCTGGCCAAGGATCACACCCTGCCCAAAAACGATATAGGGTTTTTTGGCGGAATTGATAAGGGCAGCGGCGGCGTCCAGGGCCTTCGGGTCGGGTACCGGGTAGGGCTTATAACTGCGTACGGCCTTACAGGGGGTATAACTGAAATCGAGTTCATCGAACTGCGCATTTTTCGTAATGTCGATCAATACGGGGCCCGGACGACCGGATTTGGCAATATAAAAGGCTTTTGCCATGATTTCGGGAATTTCCGATGCCTTTGTAATCTGGTAATTCCATTTGGTCACCGGGGTGGAGATCCCTATGATATCGGTTTCCTGGAAGGCATCCGAACCCAGCAGGTGACGCGACACCTGGCCGGTGATACACACAATTGGTGTGGAATCGATCTGGGCATCGGCAATGCCCGTTACCAGGTTGGTGGCCCCCGGGCCGGAAGTCGCCATGGCAACCCCTACCTTTCCCGATACACGTGCATAACCCTGGGCGGCATGTACGGCCCCCTGTTCATGGCGGGTAAGGATATGGCTAAGGCGATCCTGAAACTTATAGAGTTCGTCGTATACGGGCATGATGGCACCGCCGGGATACCCGTAAATCAAATCGACACCTTCCGCCAGGAGGCAGTGGATCAGGGCTTCAGCTCCACTGATCCTTAAGGTGGTGTTCTGTGCTGTTTTTATATTTTTCTCTTTTAGCGTTTCCATATTAACTGGGGTACTACTGCTTGTTAACTCCCGTTTCACCTGCGGCAAAAGCCTCATATTTCATCGGTTACGCATCCCTGGGAGGCAGAGGATACGGTTTTGGCATACTTATAAAGGCTCCCCTTCTGAACTTTGAGCGGAGGTTGTTTCCAGGCTGCCCTGCGCTTTTGTATTTCTTCCTTGCTGAGGGCAACGCTGAGGCTGTTTTTCTCCGCGTCGATTGTAATCATATCGCCATCGCGTAGCAGGCCAATGGTACCACCATCCTGTGCCTCGGGGGAAACATGTCCCACTACAAAGCCATGGGTACCCCCGGAGAAACGCCCGTCTGTGATAAGGGCCACATGTTTCCCAAGGCCAGCCCCCATGATAGCGGAGGTAGGTTTTAACATTTCCGGCATCCCCGGGCCGCCTTTAGGCCCTTCATAACGGATGACCACGACATCTCCTTTTTTCACCTGCCCTCTGCCAATACCATCATTGGCCTTAAACTCATCGTCGAAAACCTTGGCGGGTCCGGTAAAATGAAGCCCTTCTTTCCCTGTGATTTTTGCCACAGCTCCTTCTTCGGCAAGGTTGCCGTAGAGGATTCGAAGGTGGCCGGTAGCCTTTATAGGCGCATTAAGAGGTTTTACAACCTGCTGTCCTTCTGTGAGATCGGCCACCCCGCTAAGGTTTTCAGCCAGGGTTTTTCCAGTCACCGTAAGGCAGTCCCCGTGAAGCATCCCGTTTTTTAGCATGAATTTCAACACGGCCGGGGTACCCCCGACCTTATGCACATCTTCCATCAGGTACTTGCCGCTTGGCTTGAGGTCGGCCAGGAAGGGGGTGGTATCGCTTATTTTCTGGAAATCATCGAGCGTAAATGAAATCCCGGCAGCCTTGGCAATGGCCAGGAAATGCAAAACGGCATTGGTAGAGCCCCCCAGAACCGTAATAAGGCGGACCGCATTCTCAAGGGATTTGCGACTGATGATATCCGAAGGTTTAATATCGTGCTCCATCAGGTGGCGCAGGGCCTTTCCGGCATCTATGCAATCCTGTTTCTTTTCCTTGCCTATGGCCGGGTTTGACGAGTTAAACGGGAGCGCCATCCCAAGGGCTTCTATTGCGGAAGCCATAGTGTTTGCCGTATACATCCCGCCACATGCACCTGCCCCTGGGCAGGCATTTTTTATAACATCTTTGAATTCCTTTTCACTGATGGACCCGGCCACCTTCTCGCCCCAGGCCTCGAATGCGGAAACCACATCCAGGCTGCGGCCGTTAAGGCATCCGGAGGCTATGGTACCTCCATAAACCATTATGGAAGGCCTGTTCAGGCGGATCATCGCCATCAGGGCCCCGGGCATGTTTTTGTCGCATCCCACCACGGTAACAAGGCCGTCATAGTTCATCGCCTGGACCACGGTTTCCATGGAATCGGCAATAATATCCCGGGAAGGCAGGGAATAACGCATTCCATACGTCCCCATCGAGATGCCATCGCTTACGCCTATAGTGTTAAACACCAGCCCAACCATAGCGGCTTCCGTTACCCCTTGCTTAACATACTGCGCCAGTTCATTGAGGTGCATGTTGCAGGGATTGCCTTCGTAGCCGGTACTGCCTATCCCTATAAACGGTTTGGCAAGGTCCTGCTCTTCCAGGCCAATGGCATATAACATGGCCTGGGACGCGGGCTGGGACGGGTCCTGGGTTACAGCTTTACTGTATTTATTCAATTCCATAAAAAAAGCGTATCGTATTCCCCTTGTTTATTTACAGGCGGGTACAAGATTCAAAGATAGTGGTTTGAAAAGGCCCGTATCATCAGTAGCGGGCAAGGATTTAAAGTCAATGGGATGCATATTTTTATATCATATTGATTATCAATAACATAACCCGAAGTTTCCTATTATATCCAAGATGTTTAAATTGATGGCAATTCCGGGGCAACACGCTTACTTTAGATGGAATTTAATCTTATCGCCGAATTTTTTCTGGGAAAGGATGCATATGGCTGTAGGGGTGAGTTGCAGGATCCTGGGATACCCGCCGGTGGTTTGTCCGTCTTTCATAAGCAGGATCAATTTACCAGCCGGGGTATATTGAACGGTACCCGGAAGGGTTGCCGAAGTAAGCATGGAAATACTGTGCCCCGGGATAGTTTCCTCCAGTTGGTAGGCCATGCGGTTGTTCTCCTTCGCAATGGTAAAATCTCCTGCAAAAACAGCTTCAAGCTGCCTGTCGACAAGCATATCGTATTCGGGGCCGCGGTAAACCTCCAGTTCATGCTCTTTATGAAAAGGTTCCGGGCTCACACTGCTTATCATGGGCTCATATTCGGTTACCGTATCTATGGGGATCTCCATCTGGTCTTTAATGGTGTGCAAAGGGGTTACGGGCCTGAAGTAGGAACGGCTCTTCATAAACATCCCGGTACCAAAACCGTTTTTAACGGCCAGGTAGGCCCGGAATCCGGATTGGAGCTTCCCGAAAGTCAGGATGTCTCCTTTCGCAATCTTATGCACCTGGTTGATCCGGATAGGACGGTCATTTAACTTGGGTGACAGATCGGCACCGCTGATGGCGATATATGTGGGGTTTTCGAACTCGAGCATAGGCCCGGTCATGGTAAGTTCCATCACCGCGGCATCTTCCGCATTGTCGAGCAGGTTGTTGGCAATGGAGGCCGAATATTCGTCCATGACACCGGATACGGGGACACCAATATGGCGGAATCCAAATCGCCCCTGATCCTGTATGGAAGTAAAAAAACCGGCCCGCTTTACCTTAAGCATTCAACATCACTTTTTCCATTGTATAAATACCAACTTCTGCCTGTATGGTGTGCAATTCGTGTTCCTTGTGGTTAATCCCATAAAACTGGACCTTATCCCCCACCCTCACGAAACAGGGTTCTTCCTTGGAGGCATCAAAAAGGGGGATGGGGCAATTACCGATGATGTTCCAGCCACCCGGCGATTCCTGCGGATAAATTCCCGTTTGTTTCCCGGCAAGGCCAACGGCTCCGGCAATGACTTTCTGGCGGGGAATCGCTTTTCTCGGGATCTCCAGTTCTTTTGGCAGGCCTCCCAGGTACATAAAACCCGGCAGGAAACCCATTCCGTAAACCGTATACGGCCGGGCCGTATGAAGTCCGATAATATCCCAAACCGATTTTTTCAGGGTCTCAGCCACTTCGGAAAGATCGATGCCGAACTCCGGATCGTAG
>Ga0209347_1006342_pt1 | contig 10551 bp, 7 predicted proteins | sample AutmiccommuBRH23_FD_187382 | JGI IMG/M metagenome (GOLD analysis project Ga0209347, IMG submission 187382) | Deep subsurface microbial communities from Mt. Terri, Switzerland - Autotrophic microbial communities BRH/23 (SPAdes) (version 2) | ecosystem: Environmental > Aquatic > Deep subsurface >...
ATTACACGGCGCAGCTGGTCGGGCGTCTGCTGTCCGACCGGGGCAAGGGATAGAATATGAGCGAGATGAAAAAGGACGAAATCCTGGAAGATCAGGCCCAGATCGCCGAACCGGCGCCCGAGGAGGCTTTCGATGAGATCGAGGCCATCCGCGCCGAGCGCGACGAATTCCGCGACCGTTTCATGCGCGCGCTGGCCGATGCCGAGAATTCGCGCAAACGGGCGGAACGTGACCGGCGCGAGGCCGAGCAATATGGCGGCTCCAAGCTCGCCCGTGACCTGCTGCCGGTCTATGATGCGCTGCGCCGCGCGCTGGATGCGGCAGGAGATGAGCAGCGTGCTGCCGCCTCGGCCCTGATCGAGGGCGTGGAGCTGACGCTGCGCGAGCTGATCAAGGTCTTCACCAAGCACGGGATGGAGCCGATCGTGCCGCAGGTTGGCGACCGCTTCGACCCGCAGCACCACCAGGCGATGTTCGAGGCGCCACTGCCCGGCACCAAGGCCGGTGACATCATCCAGGTGGCGACCGAGGGCTTCATGCTGCATGACCGCCTGCTGCGCCCGGCGCAGGTCGGCGTCAGCTCGACACCCAAGTCCTGAACCCTGCCGCTGCAGCGGGGGGCTTCGCGCCCCCCGCACCCCCGCGGGATATTTGAGCCAGCAAGAAGCAACTAACGAGTTATTAACCATCTGCCGACAGAGTGCGGGTGCGGTACAGGCGGTGAGCCGATGACCGTCCAGCGAGAAGCGGCCCGCGCCAGGGGATTGGCGCGGGCCGTGCTGTTTCTTGCTGGAGAAATATCCCGGGGGTGCGGGGGCTGGCCCCCGCTACGCCCTCTCCGCCAGCGCCGCCTTCAGCGCATAAAGCGCCGCCAGCGCCTCGCGCGGGGTCATCTCGTCGGGATGCAGCGCCGCCAGCCGTTCCTCCAGCACTGAAGGCCCTGAAACCACGGGCACCGGGGCAGCGGCCATCCGCGCCATGCTGAACAGCGGCAGGTCATCCACCACCGCCTGCCGCCGGGCGCCGCCCTCGCGCTCGCCCTTTTCCAGCGCCTCCAGCACCACCTTGGCGCGCTCGATCACCGCGGCAGGCAGCCCTGCGAGCCGCGCCACCTGCACGCCATAGCTGCGGTCGGCCGCGCCGCGCAGCACCTCGTGCAGGAAGATCACCTCGCCCTCCCATTCCTTCACCCGGACGGTGGCGTTCTCCACCCCCTCCAGCTTGGACGCCAGCGCGGTCATCTCATGGTAATGCGTGGCGAACAGCGCCCGGCAGCGGTTGGCCCCGTGCAGATGCTCCAGCACCGCCCAGGCGATCGACAGCCCGTCATAGGTCGCCGTGCCGCGGCCGATCTCGTCCAGGATCACCAGCGCCCGGTCATCGGCCTGATTGAGGATCGCGGCCGTCTCCACCATTTCCACCATGAAGGTCGACCGCCCGCGCGCCAGGTCATCCGCCGCGCCCACCCGGCTGAACAGCTGGCTCACGAGGCCAACATGCGCCCGCGCCGCCGGCACATAGGCCCCCGCCTGCGCCAGCAGCGCGATCAGCGCATTCTGGCGCAGGAAGGTGGACTTGCCCGCCATGTTCGGCCCGGTCAGCAGCCAGATCGCCGGGGTGCCACCCTCGGTCAGCGCGCAGTCATTGGCCACGAAGGGCGCGCCGCTGCGCTTCAGCGCGCGTTCCACCACCGGATGCCGCCCCGCCTCGACCACAAAGGCGCGGCTGTCATCCACCACTGGCTCGCACCAATCGCCGCCCGCCGCCAGATCGGCGAACCCCGCCGCGAGGTCGATCCCGGCCAGCGCCCGTGCCGCCTCGCCAATCGCCGCCGCCTGCTCCATCACTGCGCGTTTCAGGCTGTCATAGAGCCGCTTTTCGATCTCCAGCGCGTGATTGGCAGAATTCAGGATCCGCGTTTCCATCTCGTTCAGCGGCAGGGTGGTGAAGCGCACTTGGCTGGCGGTGGTCTGGCGGTGGATGAAGGTCTCGTTCAGCGGCGGCGCCAGCATCCGTTCGGCATGGGTGGCCGTCGTCTCGATGAAATATCCCAGCACGTTATTGTGCTTGATCTTCAGCGCCGCGATGCCGGTCCGCTCGATATATTCCGCCTGCATCCGCGCGATCACGCCTCGGCCTTCGTCGCGCAGCGCCCGCGTCTCGTCCAGCTCCGCATCATAGCCCGGCGCGATGAAGCCGCCGTCGCGCACCAGCAGCGGCGGTTCCGCCGCGAGTGCAGCGCCCAGCAACGCGACCAGCGGTTCCTGCCCGCCAAGTGCGGTCACAGCCTCGGTCAGCAACCCCGGCGCATCCGCCCCCGCCAGCCGTGCCGCGATCCTCTCCGCCTGCTCCAATCCCGTGCGGATGGCGACCAGATCGCGCGGCCCGCCGCGGTCCAGCGCCAACCGGCTTAGCGCGCGGTCGATATCGGGACAGCGGCGCAGATCCTCGCGCAGATCCTCGCGCAAGCGGCTCTGTTCCAGCAGGAATCGCACCGATTCCAGCCGCGCGCGGATCTGCCCCAGGTCGCGCGACGGCGCCGAGATCCGCCGCTCCAGCAGCCGCGCGCCCCCTGCCGTCACCGTCCGGTCGATGGCCGCCAGCAAGGATCCCTCGCGGCCCCCCGACAGCGCCTGCGTCAGTTCCAGGTTGCGCCGGGTCGCGGCGTCGATCTGCATCGCGGCCCCGGCGCTTTCCTGCACCGGGGCGCGCAGCAGCGGCAGCTTGCCGCGCTGCGTCAGCTCCAGATAGTCGACCAGCGCCCCCATCGCCGACAGTTCGGCCCGCCCGAAGCTGCCGAAGGCCTGCAGGCTGCCGACCCCATACAGCGCGCACAGCCGCTTTTCCGCCCCCATGCTGTCGAACGATCCCCGCGACAACGGCGTCAGCGCGGCGCGGAAATCAGAGACTATTCCTGCACAATCGGCCTCGCGCGCCTCGCTCACCAGCACCTCGCGCGGGGCCAGCCTTGCCAGTTCCGGCGCCAGCCGCACCATCGGGCAGTCCATCACCCGGAACTCTCCGGTGGAGATGTCGGCCCAGGCCAACGCCGCCTCGCCGCGCACCTCGGCCCAGGCGGCCAGGTAGTTGTGGCGCCGCGCCTCCAGCAGGCTTTCCTCGGTCAGGGTGCCCGGCGTCACCAGCCGCACCACATCACGCGCCACCACCGATTTGCTGCCGCGCTTCTTCGCCTCGGCCGGGTCTTCCATCTGCTCGGCAATCGCCACGCGAAAGCCCTTGCGGATCAGCGTCAGCAGGTAGCCCTCGGCGGCATGGACCGGCACCCCGCACATCGGGATATCCTGCCCCAGATGCAGCCCGCGTTTGGTCAGCGCGATATCCAGCGCGGCCGAGGCCGCCACGGCATCGTCGAAGAACATCTCGTAGAAGTCGCCCATCCGGTAGAACAGCAGCGCCCCCGGATTGGCCTCCCTGATCTGCAGATATTGCGCCATCATCGGCGTGACGGTCGGTTCGGACACGCGGCACTCCCTTTAGTGACGCCGGACCCTAGCGGAGCCGGGCGGGCGCGAAAAGGGGGCCACCTGCCAGACGTGACCCCAGTCTCCCTTCTTTGCCCGGAACAAGGCGCCTTGGCGCCGCCGGGCAGCGCCCGTCCGCCCCCTCGGGCGGGCGCTCCTCGCCCTCACCGCCTAGAACCACCGTGGGGAGATGCCGCACCATAAGGCGCCTAGAACCGCGGTTGCTCGCCCACCCGGCGGACGGGCGCTGCCCTCGGTCAACACAAGTCAGCTTGCACAGCCCCGTTGTGACAACGCCTCCCGCACGCTAGAACGCGCAGGCTTGCAGGAGGAGCCAGCCCCACATGTCCATCAAGACCCGCATCACGCCCGAAGAGGCGCTGGCCTATCATCTCGATCCCACACCCGGGAAATACGAGATCGTCGCCACCACGCCGATGGCGACGCAGCGTGACCTCAGCCTCGCCTACTCCCCCGGCGTTGCGGTGCCGGTGCAGGCCATCGCTGACCGGCCCGAGACGGCCTATGACTACACCGTCAAGGGCAACATGGTCGCCGTCATCTCGAACGGCACGGCGATCCTTGGCATGGGCAACCTCGGCGCGCTGGCATCGAAGCCGGTGATGGAGGGCAAGGCGGTGCTGTTCAAGCGCTTCGCCGACGTCAACGCCATCGACATCGAGCTGGATACCGAGGACGCGGAGGAAATCATCAAGGCCGTGAGCCTGATGGGCCCCACCTTCGGCGGCATCAACCTTGAGGATATCAAGGCCCCCGAATGCTTCATCATCGAGCAGCGGCTGAAGGAGATCATGGACATCCCGGTGTTCCATGACGACCAGCACGGCACCGCGGTGATCTGCGCCGCGGGCCTGATCAACGCGCTCGAGATCAGCGGCAAGAAGATCGAGGATGTGAAGATCGTCCTCAACGGTGCCGGGGCGGCGGGCATCGCCTGCCTCGAACTGCTCAAGTCGATGGGCGCGCGGCACGACAACTGCATCATGTGCGACACCAAGGGCGTGATCTACCAGGGCCGCACCGAGGGCATGAACCAGTGGAAATCGGCCCATGCCGCGCGGACGGATGCCCGGACGCTGGATGATGCGATGAAGGGGGCCGACGTGTTCCTCGGCGTTTCCGCCAAGGGCGCGGTCACGGCGGACATGGTCGCCAGCATGGCCGACAACCCGGTGATCTTCGCCATGGCGAACCCCGATCCCGAGATCACGCCCGAAGAGGCCCATGCCGTGCGCGCCGACGCCATCGTGGCAACCGGGCGCAGCGATTATCCCAACCAGGTCAACAACGTCCTCGGCTTTCCGTACCTGTTCCGCGGCGCGCTCGACATCCATGCCCGCGCGATCAATGACGAGATGAAGATCGCCTGCGCCCGCGCCCTTGCCGAACTTGCCCGCGAGGATGTGCCGGATGAGGTGGCGATGGCCTATGGCCGCAAGCTGTCCTTCGGGCGCGATTACATCATCCCCACCCCTTTCGACCCACGGCTGATCTACGTGATCCCGCCCGCGGTGGCCAAGGCGGGCATGGATACCGGCGTCGCCCGCCGACCGATCATCGACATGGCCGGCTATGCGCAATCCCTGCGCGCCCGGATGGACCCGACCGCCAGCATCCTGCAGGGCCTGCACGCCCGCGCCAAGCAGGCGCAGGCAAGGATGATCTTTGCCGAGGGCGATGACCCGCGCGTGCTGCGCGCCGCCGTCGCCTGGCAGCGCGCCGGGCTTGGTCAGGCGCTGGTCGTGGGCCGCGAGGCCGATGTGAAGGAGAAGCTGGAGGCTGCCGGCCTTGGCGATGCCAGCCGCGAGCTGCAGGTGGTGAACGCTGCCAACACCCGCCATCTCGACGCCTACCGCGACTTCCTCTACCGCCGCCTGCAACGCCAGGGCCTCGACCGCGAGGATGTCCACAAGCTTGCCTCGCGCGACCGGCATGTGTTCTCGGCGCTGATGCTGGCGCATGGCCATGGCGATGGCATGGTTACCGGCGCCACCCGCAAATCGGCGCATGTGCTCGAGCTGATCAACCACGTCTTCGACGCGCAGGCCTCGGATGGCGCCGTCGGCATCACCGCCGTGCTGCACAAGGGCAAGATCGTGCTGATCGGCGACACGCTGGTGCATGAATGGCCGAACGAGAACGACTTGGCCGATATCGCCGAGCGCGGCGCGCAGGTCGCCCGCGGGCTGGGGCTGGAACCGCGCGTGGCGTTTCTGTCCTTCTCGACCTTCGGCTATCCGGTCAGTGAACGCGCGACCAAGATGCATGTCGCGCCGCAGGTGCTCGATGCCCGCGGGGTCGATTTCGAATACGATGGCGAGATGACCGTCGATGTGGCGCTGAACCCGAGCCAGATGGCGCATTACCCATTCTGCCGCCTGACCGGCCCCGCCAATGTGCTGGTCGTCCCGGCCCGGCATTCGGCCAGCATCTCGGTCAAGCTGATGCAGGAAATGGCCGGCGCCACGGTCATTGGCCCGATCCTGACCGGCGTGGAAAAGCCGATCCAGATCTGCTCCACCAACTCCACGGTGAACGACATCCTCAACATGGCGACCATTGCGGCCTGTCGGCTGGGGCAGCTGGGATAGATGATCTACAACCTCGGCTCGATCAATATCGACCACGTCTACCGGGTGCCGCATCTGCCGGCGCCCGGCGAGACGCTGGCGGCTTCGGATTACACGGTCGGCCTTGGCGGCAAGGGCGCCAACCAGTCGGTTGCCGCGGCGCGGGCCGGGGCGAGGGTGGTCCATATCGGCGCGGTGGGGGCCGAGGGGGTCTGGGCACGCGACCGCATCGCGGGCTACGGCGTCGATGTCGCGCAGATCGCCGTGCTGCCGGTGCCGACCGGCCACGCGATCATCACCGTCGATCCCGCAGCCGAGAACAGCATCGTCATCTTCCCCGGCGCGAATCAGGCGCTTGATCTTGCGACGGTGCAGGCGGCGTTGGCCGGCATCGGCCCCGCCGACACGCTTCTGGTGCAGAACGAAACCGCCCATGCCCCTGCCGCAGCTGCCCTCGCCCGCGCCCAGGGCGCGCGGGTGATCTGCTCCGCTGCGCCCTTCGACCCCGCGGCGGTGCAGGCGATGCTGCCCCATACCTCCCTCCTCGTGCTGAACGCGGTAGAGGCGGACCAGCTCTGCGCCGCGCTCGGCTGCACCCTGGATCAGGTGCCGGTGCCCGAACTCCTCGTCACCCGCGGCAAGGACGGCGCAGAATGGGTCTCCAACGCCACCGGCGCCCGCTCTGCTGTGGCCGCGCTGAAGGTGCAGGCCGTCGATACCACCGGCGCGGGCGATACCTTCGCCGGCTATTTCGCCGCCGCGCTGGATGCGGGGCAGACCCCGGCACAGGCGCTGACCCTCGCCGCCGCCGCCGCCGCGCTGAAGGTCACGAAGCCCGGCACCGCCGACGCGATCCCGGCGCTGGCGGAGGTGACAGAGTTCCTCTCTTCCGCCCGGAACAAGGCGCTTTAGCGCCGCCGGGCAGCGCCCGTCCGCCCCCTCGGGCGGGCGCTTTCTGCGTCTGCGCCTAGAACGCCTGTGGAGGTAAGCCGCACCATAAAGTGCCTAGAACTTCTGGTGCTCGCCCACCCGGCGGACGGGCGCCGCCCTCTGACAGTGGATGTTAACACCGGGGCTAGGCTTCCCCCCACCGCCCGCCTAACCTGCCGCCAAAGCAGGAGAGCGCGCCCATGACCGATACCGCCGACCACGTCACCACCCACCAAGCCGAAGACGATGCCCGCAACGAAGATATCCTGATCTGGGTCAATGGCCGCGTGGTGCCCAAGGCCCAGGCCATGGTCAGCGTCTATGATTCGGGCTTCATGCTGGGCGATGGCGTGTGGGAGGGGATCCGCCTTTACGACGGCACCTGGGCCTTCCTGGATGAGCACATCGAGCGCCTGTTCGAGGCCGCCAAGGCCATCGACCTCGACATCGCCCTGACCCCCGATCAGGTGAAGCAGGCGATCTTCGACACGCAGTCCGCCAACGCCATGCAGACCGACGCCCATGCCCGCCTGATGGTCACCCGCGGCGTCAAGCACCGGCCGTTTCAGCACCCCTCGCTCAGCCGATCCGGCCCGACGATGGTGATCATCATGGAACACTCGCGCCCGAAGATCCCGCGCCCGATCCGGCTGGCGACCGTCCCCCACCTGCGCGGCCTGCCGATGACGCAGGACCCCAAGCTGAACTCGCATTCCAAGCTGAACTGCATCCTCGCCTGCATCGCCGCCGAAAAGGCCGGCGCGGACGAGGCGCTGATGCTCGATGTGCATGGCTTCGTGAACACCACCAACGCCTGCAACTTCTTCATCGTCCGCAAGGGCGAGGTCTGGACCAGCACCGGCGACTATTGCATGAACGGCATCACCCGCGGCAAGGTCATCCGCCTCTGCCGCGACAATGGCATTCCGGTGTTCGAACGGAACTTTTCGCTAGTCGATACCTACTCGGCAGACGAGGCCTTCCTGACCGGCACCTTCGGCGCGCAGACCCCGGTCAGCATGATCGACGGGCGGGTGATCGGCACCGGCGAGATGGGCCCGATGACCGAAAAGCTGCGCGGGCTCTACAAGGGACTCGTGGCGGCATGATGCGCAAATCGTATGTATGGTATGCGCATGGTTTCTGCATGGGGCGTGCATGATGCGGATCGCCATGTGGTCAGGCCCCCGCAACCTCTCGACGGCGATGATGTATGCCTTCGCCGCCCGCGGCGATTGCGCCGTCTGGGACGAGCCGTTCTACGCCGCTTACCTCGCAGCCACCGGCCTCGATCACCCGATGCGGGACGAGATTCTGGCGGCGCATGAGGCTGATCCTGAAAAGGTTGCCGCTGCCTGTTCCGGCCCGATTCCGCAGGAACAGAGCCTGTTTTACCAAAAACACATGACCGTCCACATGATCCCCGGCATTGACCGCGGCTTCATGCGCGACTGTGTGAACGTGTTCCTGATCCGTCATCCGGCCCGCGTAGTCGCCAGCTACGCCAAGAAGCGCGAGGGGCCGACTCTGCTCGACATCGGCTTCGTCCAGCAGGCGGAGTTGTTCGATGAGGTGACGGGCTGGCTGGGGCAGGCGCCCGTGGTGGTCGACAGCCTCGACATCCGTGCCAACCCTTCGGAAACGCTCCAGAAATTGTGCGCGGCCGTCGGCATTCCCTTCACCGAAACCATGCTGACCTGGCCCGCCGGCGGCCACCCCTCCGACGGTATCTGGGCCCCGCACTGGTATGGTGCTGTGCATCGTTCGACAGGGTTCGAGGAGCCGGAAGGCCCGCTGCCGGACCTTTCGCCAGAGTATCAGGAGTTGGTGGAGCAGGCGCTGCCGTATTACGAACGGCTAGCAGCCTTCAAGCTCTGAGACACCGCGGTTTCGGCTGGAACAGAGACTGTTTCAGCCGATCAGCTTCGCCAGCTTCATCGCCACCGTCGGGTCGCCGGACACCTTCAGCTTGCCCGTCACCACTCCGGTCATCGGGTTCAGCTTGCCGGTCAGCAGCTTCACCAGATTGTCCTCGGTGACGCGGATCGTGCAATCCGCCGTCCGGTCGTCCCGGCTTGCGGTTCCATCCGCCAGCACGATCACCCCCGCCTCGCCGCAATCGAATTTCAGCGACCCCGAAAACGGCGTCACCGCCAGTTTCTCGCGCATCTTCTCGGTGATCCTGTCCAATGCCATGCCTGCCCCCGCTGCTTCTTGCGCACCCTGCTGCCGGGCCGGAAAGGCGGCAAGTGTGCCGCTGCGTCACGGACTGGTACTGCATAGAAAAAGGGCGGCCCCGTGAGGGACCGCCCCTAACCCGTTGCCACGCCTCGCTTACTTGAACCGCGCGTTCCGCGTCGCCAGCAGCTTCAGCCGCAGCGCGTTGAGGCGGATGAAGCCGGCCGCATCCTTCTGGTCATAGGCGCCGGCGTCTTCCTCGAAGGTCACATGCGCCTCGGAATAGAGCGAATGGTCCGACCAGCGCGCCACGGTCCGGGCGAACCCTTTGTACAGCTTCACGCGCACGGTGCCGGTCACATGCTCCTGGCTCTTGTCAATCAGCGCCTGCAGCATCTCGCGCTCGGGGCTGAACCAGAAGCCGTTATAGATCAGTTCCGCATAGCGCGGCATGATCGAGTCCTTCAGGTGCCCCGCGCCGCTGTCGAGCGTGATCTGTTCGATCCCGCGATGCGCCTCCAGCAAGATGGTGCCGCCCGGGGTCTCATAGACCCCCCGCGATTTCATGCCCACGAAGCGGTTCTCCACCAGGTCCAGCCGGCCGATGCCGTGCTTGCCACCCATCTCGTTGAGCTTGGTCAGGATTGTCGCCGGGCTCATCGCCTCGCCGTTGATCGCCACGGCGTCGCCCTTCTCGAAGGTGATCTCAACCATTTCGGCCTGATCGGGCGCCTGTTCGGGGCTGACAGTGCGCTGATACACATAATCCGGCGCTTCCTCGCCCGGGTTCTCCAGCACCTTTCCCTCAGACGAAGTGTGCAGCAGGTTCGCGTCCACGCTGAACGGCGCCTCGCCGCGCTTGTCCTTGGCAATCGGGATCTGGTTGGCTTCGGCGAATTCCAGCAGCTTGGTGCGCGAGGACAGGTCCCACTCGCGCCACGGCGCGATGACCCGGATCGAGGGGTCGAGCGCATAGGCCGAAAGCTCGAACCGCACCTGGTCATTGCCCTTGCCGGTGGCGCCATGAGACACCGCATCTGCGCCCGTCTCGTGCGCGATCCGCACCAGATGCTGCGAGATCAGCGGCCGGGCGATCGAGGTTCCCAGCAGGTACAGCCCTTCATACAGCGCGTTGGCGCGGAACATCGGGAACACGAAATCCCGGACAAACTCCTCGCGGACATCGACGATATGGATGTTCTCGGGCTTGATCCCCAGCATGATCGCCTTCTGGCGCGCCGGCTCCAGCTCTTCGCCCTGGCCGAGATCGGCGGTGAAGGTCACCACCTCGCACCCGTATTCCGTCTGCAGCCATTTGAGGATGATCGAGGTATCGAGGCCGCCGGAATAGGCGAGGACGACTTTCTTGG
>Ga0209347_1006343_pt1 | contig 10550 bp, 7 predicted proteins | sample AutmiccommuBRH23_FD_187382 | JGI IMG/M metagenome (GOLD analysis project Ga0209347, IMG submission 187382) | Deep subsurface microbial communities from Mt. Terri, Switzerland - Autotrophic microbial communities BRH/23 (SPAdes) (version 2) | ecosystem: Environmental > Aquatic > Deep subsurface >...
CCCGCTGACCCGCAGGTTCAACTCGGGACTGGAGCCGATCAGGGTTGTGTTCTGCGTGTTCAGGTAGAACATGTACGGCGAGGGGTTCAACTCCCGCAGGCGTTTGTAGACGTCCAGCGGCTCGTCGGGGCACGGCTCGGTGAGCGTGCGACTCAGGACCACCTGGAAGATGTCGCCGTCGAGGATGTGCCGCTTGGCTTGATCGACCATTATCTCGTATTCGGATTGAACCGTGTCGGTCGAGGCCGCCGGCAGGGGGGTGCTGTGCTGGCGGCCTTTGGGCGGATCGAAGCGAGCCATGTTGAAGTAGTAATCGAAGCTGCTCTGGGCTTCGGCGATCACGGCTTGGCGGTCGCCGTTGGTGATCATGCAGTTGACCACGACGTACCCCTGGTTGCTCTCGTGGTCCATCAGGAAGATGTTGTCGGCGAAGTACAGCTCGTAGTCGGGGTTGCCGAGCAGGTCCTGCCCGCTGGCCGGCAGCTTCTCGAACTGATCGACGAAGTCGTAGCTGAGGGCCCCGAGCAGGCCGCAGGTGACACGGAAGGGTTTGCTCGCCAGGCGAAACGCGAAAGCGACCGCCCGCAGCACGTCCATCTGGTTGGTGGCGCGGAGCCGGGTTTGCTCGTCCACTGTCCCTTCAGGCGGCCTGATCCGGCCGGTGATGGCCTCGGTTCCGAAGTCGATGGCCTCGCAGAAGGCGAACCGCTCCGGGTGGGTGGCGAAGTAGCTCAGCATGCGCCGCCCGGGCTTGGTGAGGGCCTTGATCGTGAAGTCGGCGCCGGTGCCGGTCATATAAAGAGCGGGGCGGGCGGTGCCGAAACTCAGGGCCGTGGTGCCCGCCAGGTACTCGCGGGACTCCAGCAGACAGCAGTTCCTGGCCCGGCCGTAATCGCTGAGTTTGGCGAAGAACTCGAGCGGATCGGCCACGTCAATCCGCTTGACGATCGGGACGATCTGGCCGGGTTCGGCATTCTCTATGATCTGGCGATAATCTTCCATAGTCCGCTTTTCACCTCAAGGTCTTCAATCTCACCGGCTTTCGGCTGCACAAGTCCATAAAAAAAAGCAGCCCGTCGTTTCCGACAGGCTGCTTGCAAGATTCAGGGTACTTCAGTTGTTACTTAGGGCAATATCCTCGCATGCCTGCCGGAATTATCCTGCAGGCCACCAATAACCAAAAAAGCCGAAGTTGTTGCCCATGCTTTGCACCATAATCCTCAAAATATATCGGATGCACTCGATCTTGTCAAGAGAAAAATCCGGAAATTTCCGGGATACCTTCGGAGTAGCTTGGCTTGCAGTGACGGCGTAAGGCATTTAGTAGCACGGCCGTCCCGGCCGTGAGGACCACGGGCATCCTGCCCGTGGGAATGCAGGGGCAGAGCCTGCCCTTGACACGATCGAGGGATGCCCCTGAGACTCATGGGCGCTCGCGCCCATACTACTCACGGGCAAGATGCCCGTGCTACGATATGCCCTTGCGGGCACACGACGAACGGGTCCGTCACCATTCGGCCTCGGCGAAGGGGTTGAGGGGGCCCTGGATCTTGGGCTTGGGTCGCGACTTGAGGATCGCCTCGGCGATGGCGATATCGCTGGGCCGGGTGATCTTGATATTCGAGGAGTCCGATTCCACAATCGCCACCTTGTGCCCGATCGCCTCCACCAGGAAGGCGTCATCGGTGACGGCCGCCTTGTCGACGTTCGGGAGATTCGCATAGGCCTGTTTCAGCAGGGCTAAGTCGAAGACCTGTGGTGTCTGCGCTTCGAAGAGCCCGGCGCGGTCCACGGTTTTGACGATCTCGCCATCCTTCACCTGCTTGATTGTCGCGGTCACCGGGGCCGCGGGAATGGCCGCGCCGGTCTCGGCGGCCCTGGCGATCACGTCCGCGATGAGCTGGCTTGTTGCGCAGCATCGGCACGCGTCGTGTACCGCAACCAGCTCGATCCCGTCTTCGATGAGTTCGAGCGCGTTGAGGATCGTGTCGAACCGCTCGGACCCGCCGAGGAAGGTCTTGACTCCGAAGAAGGACAGCTTGGCGCCCCAGTTGATCTTGATGGTCTCCTGATCGTCCTTGGAGATTCCCAGGAGCACCTGCTTGACGCCCTCGCGGTCGGCGAACAGCTCAATGCTTCGCATGAGCACCGCCCGCCCCGCGACGTCCACGAACTGCTTCTTTTTCTTGCCGCCGAACCGGCTCCCCGGCCCGGCCGCACAAATGATCGCTGCAACGCTCTTTGACACCGGTTGCTCCTTATTGTTTGGCCACAGAGAACACGGAGGACACAGAGAAATAGGCAGAATGACATCAATTCCATCTGCAACTCTGTGCTCTCTGTGCCCTCTGTGGCATCTTCAGTACACCAGATCGATCAGTAATCGATCCCCATTCGCGCCCCCACCCCACGGTCAAACGGATGTTTGACGTTCTTCATCTCGGTGACCAGATCGGCCAGGGCGATCAGCTCCGGCGTCGCGCCCCGGCCCGTCAGGACCAACTCGACATACGGGTCTTTCCGCTCGATGAGCCTTCTTACGTCCTCCAAAGCAGCCAGGCCGGTCGAAACGCAGAAAACGACTTCGTCCAAAATGATGACATCGTAGGCCCGTGCCGCGGCTGCTTCGGTCAACCTCGCCAATGCGTCCCGTATGGCGATCTTCGCCTGGCCGACATCCTGCTCGCTGCGAAGGGAGCCGAACAGGTCCCATTTCGCCTCCAGGGCCTCCCATCGAATGGGCAGGCCCGATTGCTCGACGCCCATCCGCTCGCCCAACTCCAGCGAGGGGGGCTTCAGGAACTGACAAATCAGCACCTTGTTCCCGCGTCCGGCCGCCCGCACCGCCAGCCCGAAGGCGGCGGTCGTCTTGCCCTTGCCGTCGCCGGTATAGATTTGGACCAATCCCTTTTCGATCATCCCGACATCATACGCCCGAAACCTTCGTGCGAGAAGGCAAAAACGCCGCTTAGATGTACCCGCAAGCAGTCGCGGGCAGGGCCAGCCCTCAAAATAGGATTCCGCTGAGAAAGTACCATTTCGACCCGTTCTACCCTTGTTTTCGGCCCCGAAAATGAGGGTGATTTGGCTGTTGTCAGGGTTCTTCAGCGGAATCAAAATAGAAACCAGGGACTTGGTATCAAGCCTATGCGGCTAAGTGATTCCTGACCGGCTGCGAGGCAGGCACGCCCGAAGCGGTTGTACGGGGCGTTGGGACCCTCCGGCTTGAGACGCGAGCGAGAGGATGGTTGACCGGATTCGATGGCCGTTGGATTCTGTGAGGAGGGAGGAAGGGAAATGGATGATTGATGATCGCGGGGCCGGGGCCGGAGGCGAATCATCAATCATCCATCAACAATCATCAATTATTTCAGCACGCACACCGCCTGCGGGACTCGCAGCCAGAGGGCGAGCGACTCGGAGATGCTGAACTGGTATTCGCCGGGCGCGGGGCCGACGAAGCTCGTCATGAGGTCCTGGCCCAGGACAATGTTGACGAACGGACCGCTGGTGTCCACGAGGACGCCGCCGCCCGGGATGCCGGGGGCCTTGACGACGCCGTCGGTGACGATCTGGCGGACGTGCTCCAGTTCCGTCTCGTTGCCCTGCGGGTATCGGCGGAACAGCGTGTTGTAGGTCTTCGGCGTCAGGGCCAGGGCGTAGGGGCCGTGGAAGCCGGCGTTGTCGAGTTCCGTCACGGCGTTGATGATGTCGTCGACAGCCGCGCCCACTTCGTTCCACTGCTTGAGCTTGATCGAGCGAACTCCCGGCGTGTTGAGCAGGCCGGTGGCTCCGAGCGGTTGGAAACCGCTGTAGACCAACTGGTCCTCCTGGCGGGCGACCGCGATGGCGGCTTTCGCGGCCGCGCCCAGGTCCAGCGGCGTGCCCGATTGCTCGAATGCCGCGATGTCCCGGACGGACAGGGTGAAGTCGCTGCGAAGCATCGCCACGGGCATGGCGCAGCTTGCGCTGATCGTCACGCCCTCGATCGCTTTGCCGTCGCTGGTGGTGTCGCTCAAGGGTACGGCCTTGAATCCGAGCCCGAACGGTCCCATCGTGTGCAGCAGTCGTCGGCCGCTCAACTGGCTCTTGGCGGCCTCGACGACCGCGTGATCGATCTGTTCCCAAACGCTATCGCCAAACGGCGCATCGCCCCGATGCAAGTATTGCTCCGACATGACCCACTCCTATTGATGAAGGATGAAGGATCATTGATGATTGCGAGGCCGGCGCCCGATGCAAATCATCAATCATCCGTTATCAATTATCCATTGCTCTTGAGGTTTCCGATGGTCGGGATCGTCCGTCCGCCGGACGGCTCCGGGGCCTCGGTGATTTCCGGACCTCGGCCAGCCGCCATCTCGTTGACCTCCTCGGCGCCCTCGGCGAGGAAGGCTTCCTCGTCCTTGTCGAGGATGTTGATCAGACGCTGGAACTCGCCGGCGTGGACCCGCTCCTCATTGGCAATGTCGATCAGGACCTTCCTGGCCAGTTCGTTGTCTGTGGCGTCGGCGTGCGCCATGTAGAGGTGTACCGCCTCGAGCTCGGCGGCGATATTCAGGCGCAGCGCCCGCAGCAACTCCGAATCGGTCATCTTGCGTTCGGGGGCGACCCCCGTGAACGGATTGACAAACTCCGGCATGGCCGGACCTCCTTTCTCCATTGACGATGGATCATGGATGATCGATGATTGCAGGCGAGACTCGCCACCGAGCCTCCATCAACGGTCATCAATCATCCACGCTCGATACACCTGTCACCTTTACGGTGTTTCGAAACTGTAGTTCAACGCCAGTATAGACTCAAGCGAAAAATCTTATACGGGGGCGGGGGCGGGGTTTTCCTGGATTGCAGCATGGCAAAATCCTCAGGGGATGTGGAGAGTCGGGCATTCCCCCGGGTGGCAACGCCACGCACTCTCGCGGGGCTCGGCCAAGGCGGCATGTGTGCATAAGAAAACCTGCCCGCGGGTACGTCCGGCGGGCAGGTTTTTGTGTGGTCTTCTAATGATCGGGCTCTCTCAGCGACGACGGAGCAGCTTGTAGCTCTCTTCGCCGCCGTTGAGCAGGTGGACCAGAGGCTGGGGCCGATCCACGCCCTCGACGAACTTCGGGCGGGCGGACCACGGCGTGACGCTCAGTACGCCCGTCATGTCCATCCAGTGCTGCAAACGGGCCACCGGCAGGTTCCAGGTCATGTGGAAGTGATTGGCCGGCGGATACTGCTTGTATTCGAGCATTGACGCATATTTCGGCACGACGAAGGTGTGCGGCCAGGTCGGGGTTGTGAGGTTGCACATCGCCTTGCCGAGCTCGTCCGGGACCTCGGTGGTCTCGGCTTCGTCCCAGATCATGCTGAACAGACCGCTGACGCTGCTGTAGGCCATGCGGGCGGCCAGCCCCTTGATGCCCGGCGGAGTCATGAAGGTGACGGAGTTGCCGCCGCCGGGGAAGTAGAAGGGGTCCGCCAGGGGCATGGAGACCCGCTCCATGACCTGCTTGACGGTCGCGCCGGGCGAGGCGGCCCAGTCGAAAGCGGCGCTGCCGGAGTTGTCGCCATCGACGAGGCCCTTGGTGTACCAATCGGCGCTGGTGTCGAGCTTCTTGAGGCCCATCTTCTCGGCCAGTTCCTTGATCTCCCATGCCTCCCATACCTTGCGGAAGTCCATGAACAGCGGGGGATTGCCGCCGCTGAGGTAGGTCATGAAGAGCATCGTCAGCAGGCCCTGGACGTCGGCTTCCGTCGCGTAGGGCAGGGGGGGCTTGGCGCCGCCGTGGTCGAAGGTGCTGTTGAAGAACGACTCCATCACGTCGGCCACCGGAAGCGGGATGCCGCGGCGGTCGCTGCCCCATTCGAGCTGGCTCATGAACCCGCCGCCGACGGCGTTGAGGTCCTCCATCAGGTCCCGCACGATCAAATACATCGCCAGGGACATGTTGAACCGTTCGCTGTCTTCGTCGTTATGGAGGTCCAGACGGTTGCCGACGTAGCGGTCCACCCATCCCCGCAGGTCCTTGAGCTCTTTGTCTTTATATGCCTTCTTGGTGAGCATGTCGGCCAGGAGTTTCATGTCCAGCCGGGTGATCTCGACGCCGAAGGTGTTTCGCGTCGGCAGGACGTGCGCGAGGGCCGTTTCCATGCCCATCGAGTCGTGCCCGAAGATCACGACGCGCCGGCCCCGCAGGGCGACGGTGGCGACGGCGGCATAGCACCAGTCGATCAGGTTCTTCGCGGTCCCGTCGGTCATCTCCGGCTCAAGACCCGTATCCGGCCAGGTCCCCACGTTCAAGCTGGCGATCCGCCCGTACTGGGCCAGGGCGCCGTTGAGGGCGTGGGCGTAGACGACGCCGGGCTTGGGGCCGCTGTTGCCGCAGGTGATGTTGATCGGCGTGTCGGCGGGGAACTGCTGGAGCAGCGAGATCACGGTCAGTTGCGGGAAGGCCCACGTGTCCGGCACGCAGACGAGGATATTGACGTCGGCCTTGCGGAACTGCTGGGCGACGATGTCGGCCTGGGCCTCGCCATCGACGAGCACGGTGGAATACACGACCGGCACCGGTGTCTTATCGGGCAGCACGACGGCCCCGCTGATCGTCTCGGCCGCCATCTGGGCGATGTTCTGGCCCCGGGTTCGGCTGTCCTCATCGACGCGCGGATCGCTCGTGGCAAACACTCCAATGACGGGGACCTTCGGCGTCGCCCTGCGAATCGCCGGCAGCCTCGTTGCTTCACCCCTCTTGGCCATCAGAAAACCCCTTTCCATTTATGATTTACGATTTGCGATTTGCGATTTGCGTCGAGCACGCAAACCGCACTTCCGTCGGCGACTCCATCCGCCGAAATCGCAAAATAGTAAATCGTCAATATCAAATAGTAAATGTCGCCGCGTTTTCCAGCGTCTTTTTCACGAGGTCCAGGAACTGGGCCGCGTAGGCGCCGTTGGCGACCTTGTGGTCCACCGAGAGCGTCATGTTCATCGTCTTGCGGACCAGGATGTTGCCGTTGTCCGGGACGCAGGTCTCTGTGATGCGTCCAACGCCCAGGATGCTGCACTGGCCGGGGACGACGATCGGGATGAACGACTCGATGCCGAAGGCGCCGAGGTTGCTCACGGTGATGCAGCCGCCTTCGAGGTCCGACAGGTCCAGCTTGTCGCCGCGGGTCCGCTCGATCAGGGCCTGGCTGTCGCGGGCGATCTGGCGGATGTCCTTCTTGTTCACGTCCTTGACCAGCGGGGCGACCAGGCCGTCCGGGACGGAGATCGCCAGACCGATGTGAATCGCGTCGGCCAGCTTGATCGCGTTGCCGGCCAGTTGCCCGGTCATGATCGGGAACTTCTCCAGGCCCGTCGCGACGGCCTTGAGGATGAAGTCGTTGAAGGCGACCTTCACGCCGCCCGCTTCATTCATCTTGGCCCGTGCGGCCACCAGGTCCGTGACGTCCGCCCGCACGGTGAGATAGAAGCAGGGGATCTCCTGCTTGGACTTGAGCATCCGCTCGGCGGTGATCCGCTGGAGGCGATTGAGCTGGACCGTGCTTCCGAGTTTGGCCTCGGCCATGGGAGTTGCGGCGGCTGGTTTGACCGCCTGGGCTGGCTGAGCGACCGTCGCCGGTTTGGCTGCTTTTCCCTCGGCGGCGTTGCGGATATCCATCTCGGTGATCTTGCCGGCGGGCCCGGTGCCTTTCACGGCCGCCAGGTTGACGCCGAGATCTTCCGCGAGTTTCCTGGCTCGGGGCGAGACCATGATCTTGCCTGCCGGCTTGCTCGGTTCGGGCTCGGGCTGCGGCGCCGCCGCCAGCGGCGAGGGAGACGTCTGCACCTGGGCGGCAGGCATCGCTCCGACGCCCGCTGCAAGGCCGACACCGCCGGTGAGGGCTTCAACGAAACTCGCCGGGACCTGCTCATCCTTGTCGCCGAGCACCATCAGGGGGGCGCCCACGGGCAGCGTTTGATTCGTCTCGGCCAGGATGTACTTCACAAAACCGTTGGCCGGCGACTCCATCTCGAGCGTGGCCTTGTCCGTTTCGATCTCGAAGAGCACGTCGCCCTTTTTCACTTCATCGCCGACCTTGACGAGGCAGTTGACGACGGTGCCTTCCTCCATCGTCTGTCCCAGTTTCGGCAAGCTGATCTCTTTTGCCATGTTCACCTCCTGGATTGATTATCGATTATGGATAATGGATGATTGTCCATCATCCATCCTCCGCTCACTGGCCGAGCGACTGTTTCACTGCCTCGACGATCTGCTGGACGCCCGGAATGCTGGCCTCCTCCAGCGGCTCGCTCATCGGCGGGGGCACGTCCTTGGCGGCCAGATTGATCGGCCGGGCATCGAGGTAGTCGAAGCCGCGAGTGCCGTCGCCGAACTCGTATTCCATGTACTGGCCCGCGATCTCGCGTCCCGCGCCGCACCAGCAGAAGCCTTCGCTCAGGGTAATCAGCCGGCCGGTCTTGCGGACGGACTCGGCGACGGTCTTCATATCCAGCGGCTTGAGCGTCCGCATGTCGATGACCTCGACGTCGATGCCGTGCTTGTCGGCGAGGACCTTCGCGGCCTCCAGGGCCCGCATCGCCATCCGGCTGTAGCTGACGATCGTCGCGTCGTTGCCGGGCCGCTTGATGTCCGCCACGCCCAGCGGGATGATGTAATCGTCCGTGGGCACCGGGCCGACTTGGCCGTACGTGGCCTTGTGCTCGATGAAGACCACGGGGTTGTCGCTTCGGATGGCGGCCTTGAGCAGGCCCTTGGCGTCGTAGGGCGTCGAGGGCATGACCACGTAGAGGCCCGGCGCGTGCATCAGCCAGGCTTCGAGGCTCTCGGAGTGGTGCGCGGCGATGCACCGGCCGACGCCGCCTTCGGTGCGGAGGACCATCGGGACCTTGGCCTTGCCGCCGAACATGTAGCGGTTGTAGGCCCCGACGTGTACGAGCTGGTCCATCGAGATGGTCAGGAAGTCCACGTACATGATTTCAGCGATCGGCCGCATGCCGCGAAGGGCGGCGCCCACCGCCGCGCCGGCGATGGCTGCCTCGGAGATGGCCGTGTCGATCACTCGCTCTTTGCCGAATTCTTCCAGCAGGCCCCGCGTGGCCTGGTACGCGCCGCCGTAGAGACCGACGTCTTCGCCGAAGACGAAGACTCGCTTGTCGCGTCTCATTTCCTCGGCCTGCGCCGCCGAGACCGCTGCCGCGATATTCACGACGTCCATCCCGAACTGGGACTTGATCTCGGCCTTCGCGATGTCAGCGGCTTCCTTCTTGGTCTTGGCGCCGCAGGTGGCCGCGATCTTCTCGAATGCCGCGGTGGCCTCGCGGACCTTGGCCGCGGTCTTCTGCTCGCCCTCAATGACCTGGGTCGGATACTTCTCCTCGACGTATACGTCCTTGGCGACATCCGCCCCGTTCGGCCAGGGGCTATCCACTGCGAATTGGGTGGCGTCCTCGATGGCAGTGAATGCCTTGTCCTTGATCCGGTCCAATTCCTGCTCGGTGCAGAGCCCGTCGGAGATAAGCCTGTCCCGCAGGACGGTGATCGGGTCCCTCTGGTGCCAGGCCTTCTCCTCGGCCTTGGTCCGGTAGGCCCGCGGGTCGCTGCGGCTGTGCCCGTACCAGCGGTAGGTCTTGCACTCGATCATCATCATCTCGCCCTGTTTGCGGGCCCGCTCGAGGGCCTTGCGGGCCGCCAGGTAGACCGCCACCGTGTCCTGGCCATCGACGATCATGCCCGGCACATCGTAGGCGATGGCCCGCACCGCGATGTCCTCGATGCTGCTGGCGCACCGCGTGCCATCGACCTCGCTGCCGGAGAAGGGGACGCTCATGCCATAGAGATTATTCTCGATGAAGGCCACCAGCGGCACCTTGAGTGTCGCGGCCATGTTCATCGACTCGTGGAAGGTGCCCGTGTTGCAGGAGCCATCGCCAAAGAAGGACAGGACCACCTTGCCGGTGCCCTTGAACTTCTCGGCCAGGGCCGCGCCGACGGCGGGGGGCTGGTTGCCGCCGACGATGCCGGTGGAGCCCAGGTTGTTCTGGTGCTCGACCTCGGCGATGTGCATCGAGCCGCCGCGACCTTTGCAGTAGCCGGTTTCCCTGCCCATCAACTCGGCCATCATGGCGTTCCAGTGGGCCTGGCGGTCCTGCTCGGAATCGGCGTACTTGTTGCCGACGGCGCCGCAGTGGCCGTGACCGCGGTGGGTCGAGCCGATGACGTCGCCCCGTTCCATGGCCGCGATGGCGCCGGTGGCCACCGCCTCCTGGCCCGCGTACAGGTGGGACGCGCCCTTGATGATGTTCTGGCCCAGCAAGTCGTAGACCTTCTCCTCGAAGAATCGGATCTCGTAGATGGTCCTGAGCCAGTCCCGGGCCTCGTCCAGCGTGATCGTGCCGGCGCCGATAAGCTCCTTGATCGTCGGAATGGCTTGTGTACGGGTATCTTCGACGGAGAACTTCATGTCAACGACTCCTCAAAAGAACGATGTTCCGGCCCCACCCCCGGCGGACCACCGCCGGACAGACTTCGCGGAGGGAGCGCTGAAAGAGCGGTAAT
>Ga0209347_1006344_pt1 | contig 10548 bp, 11 predicted proteins | sample AutmiccommuBRH23_FD_187382 | JGI IMG/M metagenome (GOLD analysis project Ga0209347, IMG submission 187382) | Deep subsurface microbial communities from Mt. Terri, Switzerland - Autotrophic microbial communities BRH/23 (SPAdes) (version 2) | ecosystem: Environmental > Aquatic > Deep subsurface >...
AGCCGGCGACTTGATCGTTTTTTGATCATTATCCCGCTTTAAAATCAGCAGTGCCTGAAGTCAGTCAGAAAAACTCGACTACTTCAGACCATCCCTAGCAGCCCCCAACTGCGCCAGGGCAGCGGCTGAACGATCCAGTTCATAGAACCCCCTTGCCACTGTGCCGGTCCCGTTGATTGCAGCAACGACAATTAGAGTATTCGCGGACTTCGGCTAACGCACCACGCCAGTCATGAGCGGAGAGCGGAAACGGCTGTGCCGACCAGGCGCGGTATTTGTTCAAGTCATTCATCATGTTTAACTCCGAAGCACGCAAATGTCGGCACAAGGGGAATGCATGGACCCGATTATGATCGAGCCTCGAATAGTTCGTAAATTATTGTTTGGCTTTATTGCAGATCAGACCTGTCGGTTATATAACCTAAACTTTACATTTATGTCAGTTACCTAAACTAAAATATTTTTCAGCGTACTACATGCAAACACCTGCTATCTCCGCCGCCGCAACCACCAATAACCCGCTAGCTCCTCTTCAAAATCAACACAACTACCTCACCAATAAACGTGCAAATGTAATGCACAAGTAAGGTTTACGACAGCTTCTCCTCTGTAGGCTATTAGTACTAGTCCGATGTGTAAGGTAGTTTTTTCTACGCCCACAGCCAAAGTCAGAAAAACAACCATTAGGAGGTTGTCATGAGACCGCACCGACGTACACCCCTCGCTCCAATTTGCTTCGTGGGCATACTCCTCGCTGGGACGGCGCTCGCTGATGACGACATGCACAACAAGAACGCCATGCCTGGCGCGATGGGGCAGCAGCCCGCCAGTACTCCAGCGGCGCACGCTACCGATCCGAAGTCCTCTGCTGCTCAGAATACGCTTGCAACGCCCGATGCCATGGCCACGCACATGGAGGAGATGGCGGCCATGATGCGCAAAAAGGGGCAAGCCATGGAGGCCATGGGCCGACAGATGCAGGAAGGCAGCATGCAGATGCATCAGCAGGCCATGGCGATGAAGACTGGCGACACCTCTGCGCATCAGAACATGGACATGCCTGCCACGCTGCAGCACATGCAGCAGATGAATGAGGACATGAAGCACTGCGAGATGCAGATGCAGAAGGTTGACGCCACCATGCAGAAGATGGATTCGAGCATGGGTGGCGGTATGGCCAAGAAGAAGATGGGCCACATGTAGCGGAGGCCGGCGCGGTGCTAACGGAAGACTTCGTACGGTGGAAGCGAGTCGCCGCTGCAGCTACGCTGGCGATACTGCTGGCTCCCGGAACTGCTGGTGCTCAGTCGGCTGCTGATCCACACGCAACTTATTTGCTAGGCAACGTTGGCAACACCACGGCTGCGCAGCCGGTCGCTGCCGGCACGGCATCGGCCCAGGGCAGCGGCTCGATGGGTGGTGTGCCGATGGGCACCACGCCGGCGGCTGGCGCGCCGATGGGCGACGACGACCACGCCGCGCATCACCCGGACGCGACTGACAGCATGCCGGCTTCGAGTGGTGCATCGATGGGCGGTTCCATGGGCGGCATGATGGACGACATGATGCGCGGCTGCCGTGGAGACGAGTGCGGTCGGGATCGGCGCCTCAACAAGCTGCTGTATCCGCAGCTGATGGCGCTACCGGATCTACCGCCGGAGCGGCGCGCGAGCGTTGAGCAGCTCGCCCACCACCGGATGCACGAAGGGATCCAGCTACTGGCGTCCCTGTCGTCGGAGGCGTCGCACGCGGTTCAGCGCAACGACTACGGCGGTCTGCAGGAAGCGTCCGACCGCATGCGCGTGGCCTGGGGCGAATTCGACAGCGGCCTGTCGGCCTACCGCGCACTGGCTGAAGGGCAGGCGCCGCGGGGTATCGCGCTGGCGTGGTTCCGGCGCGAGATGAACCTGACCGATCCACTGACCACGGCCCCCGCGCACGGCGTCTTCGGCCTGTCGGGCTTCCACTACTTCACGATGGCGTTACTGCTGGGCTTTGCGCTGCTGGCCGCTTGGATGTACGTGGCGCGAACCCGACGCACGAATGCGGTCCTCGCCACGTTGCGTACCGGGGCGCCGGCCCCCGCGGCGCCCGTGTCTCCGGGCGTGCCGGCCGAGGGCGGGCCACAGGCACGCGCACCTGTGTCCACCATGGGCGGCTGGGTGGGCAAGCTGCGGGTCGCACGCGTCTTCCAGGAGACGCCCAAGGTCAAGACGTTTCGGCTAGCGCCAGTGGAGGGCGTGGGTGCGCTGCCGTTCGAGTTCGAGCCCGGCCAGTTCCTCACGCTTTCGGTGCATTCAGGCGGGAACCAGGTCAAGCGCTCGTATTCGATCGCTTCATCGCCATGCTGCCACGGCTGGTGCGACCTGACGGTCAAGCACGAAAGCGGCGGCATCGTCTCGGGTTACCTGCACGAGCAGGTGAAGGAAGGCGATCTCCTCGATGCGTCCGGCCCCTACGGCCGCTTCACCTTCCGCGGCGTCGAGTCCGACAGTGTCGTGTTCCTGGGCGGCGGCGTCGGCATCACGCCGCTGATGAGTTCCATCCGCTACCTGACCGACCAGAGCTGGAACGGCCGGATCGACCTGGTCTACGCCTGCAAGGACCTGGAAAGCGTGATCTTCCGCGACGAGCTGAACCATCTCGCCCGCCGGCATCCGAACCTGCATGTGTCCATCGTGCTGAGCGACGAGTCATCGGCGGCATGGGCCGGCCCGCGTGGGTTCATCACCGCCGAACTGCTGGGGCAGATTCCGCAGATCCGTTCGCGCCGCATCCACTTGTGCGGTCCGCCGGTGATGATGGACGCGGTCCGCAACGAACTGGGCAAGCTGGGCATCGACCTGGCGTCGGTTCATTCCGAGCTGTTCCTGAGCCCCTCCAGGACAGTGCCTCCCGGCCCGGAGGTGTCGGCGGGCGACACGGCGACGGCCGTCACCTGCAGCTTCGAGCGGTCCGGAAAAAAGGCGCCGCTGGCGGCCGGCCAGACCGTTCTCGAGGCCGCCGAAGAGGTCGGCGTTCCGATCGAATATGCCTGCCGGCAGGGTTACTGCGGCCTCTGCAAGATCAAGCTGCTGTCGGGCGAGGTCACCATGGACGTGGACGACAGTCTGACGCCACTCGATCGTTCCTCGGGCGTGATCCTGGCCTGCCAGGCGAAAGCGTCGGCCGATATCTCGGTGGATGCGTAGATGCGCAACCAGGATCGCATCATCGCGACGATCATCTTCTCGATGCTGGTGGTCCTGTGGCTGGGTTTCCTGGTGCACCGCTCTTCCTTCTTCGCCGGAAGCCTCCTGGGTGGCGTGTTCGGCGTCGTAGGCGCGGCGTTCATGCTCGTCCCGCTCACCTACACCGTAATCAAGCGCAGCGCTACGCTGCGCCGCGCATTCACCAGGAAGCATGGCTTCGGCGCATTGCTGCAGGCGCACGTCTATTTCGGCTTGGTAGGCGCGCTGTTGGCCATCCTCCATAGCGGGCACAAGTTCCAGAGTGCGCTCGGCGTCGCGCTGACGGCATCGATGCTGCTGAGCGTGCTCACTGGGTTCATCGGCCAGCATTACCTGCGCTACGTCGCGGAGAACATCCGCGAGAAGAAGGCGCAGATCGACGGGCTGTGGCGCCTTCTGGATGGGCAGTACTGGGCCTACGCGCAAGGACCAACAGCGGGCGTTGCCGGTACGCCCAAGGCCAGCGCCGAACTGCTGCCACTGGCATCCGCCGCCGCCGATCTGCAGTACTCGATCCAGTTCCAGGAGCGGGTGCGCAGGCTGTTCAACGCCTGGCTGTCGGCACACATCGCGTTCTCGATCATCTTCTATCTTCTGCTGGCGTTGCATATCTGGGCTGGCATCTACTTCGGGTTGCGGTGGTTCAGATGAGTCGAAAGGGAAAGATCCTCGCCGCGCTGCTCGCGGTCCTGGCGCCGGTGTCGGCAGTCGCACTGTGGACATACCTTCCGCAAATGCAGCGCGCCGCGACGTGGCAGAACATGGCCTCTCCGGGCCCCCTGTCCAGCGCACATGCGTTTCTCAAAGAGGACTGTGCGGCGTGCCACACGCCGGTGAAGGGCGTGGAGGACGCGACTTGCGTGGCCTGCCATGCAAACGAGACCGTCCTGGTCCAGCGACAACCGACGGCATTCCATGCCGACATCGCCGGCTCGAACAACTGCGTGGCCTGCCACAAGGAACACGACGCCGGCCGCAGCCTGCGTGGTATGGACCATGCGGCTTTGACCGACATCATCGTGCGATGGCTCGATCGGGCCCCGGAGGGTCATGAGGGGGCGGTGCTGCTCGCGCACCTCAAGGCACACCGGCCCGAGGCGCTGCCGGGCAACCTCTCGCTTGCCAACGGCATGACTTACAAGGAGACGCTGCTGGACTGTGCGAGCTGCCACAAGACCACCGACCCGCACGTCCAGGTCTTCGGAAACGACTGCGCGACATGCCACGGCACGACCACATGGTCGATTGCCGAGTACCGGCATCCACCGCCGAGTTCCACCGAGTGCGGCCAGTGCCACCTCGCGCCGCTCAGCCACTACAAGGAGCACTTCGGAATGATGTCCAAGCCGATAGCGGGTGTCAGGAACACAAAACCTGAGCAGTGCTACCTTTGCCACCAGACCACCTCATGGAACGATATTCGGGGAATAGGCATCTATGACCACCATTGACGGGTGTTTCTATGAACCTTGAGGCACCTCATGCAGCGATTGAGATCGCGGTGATCGGGTTCGAGATTGCAGGGGTGCTCGCTATAACTTTCGGAAGTTTCATAGCGCTCTATCGCTTTTTTTTCAATTACAAAGGGGCCGCATTGACGGATCGCTCCCGGTCATTACGGCAAGATATTGGCGGCGCGATTGTGCTAGGACTAGAATTCCTCGTTGCTGCCGATGTCATACGAACGGTTGTAATTGAGCCCTCGCTACGAAACGTTGCAGTACTTGGTTTGATAGTACTTGTCCGAACATTTCTCAGCTACACGCTCCATATGGAAAATAAAAGCCGCGAGTCGTAGGCACCCCTCGCGGCTATGTATGTACTACTAAGCACATCGCTCAGCTGGGCAGTTTCCCCAGACGGCCCCATGCCAGTACCCGCACCGATTCGCCATAAAAACGGCAAGGCTAGTAACGATTGTATTGCTGAAATGCTTATGACCACCGCCGCACCAGGAGCATGTCTCGGGCTGCGACTACCGCCTCGGACTCTTACGTTTATGCAGGCTTCGATGGGTCGATAGGTGGTGTCTTATCTCCGACAGTTCGTTCCGGCGACCCGATACTCAACAATCGCCAAATCACCCTTAGAGTCCTCATAGGTAATTTGGGCCGGCATCACATCGTTGCAGGTCATATCGGTTCGCGTGGTACGAATTACCTTGGCGATGTCCAACTTCATCCCATAACGATAATGGACAACTTCGGGAGGCTTCTTTCCGACAGAAGTAGCGTACTCCCGCATAGTATTTTCGTTCGCGCGTATCATTTCGCCATACTCGCGATCTGAGCTACCCTCTGCCAAGGATAATGAGCTCACGCTCATAAAAAACACTGCTGCCGTAATCTTGAAAGCTTTCATAACCAGCTCCTAACTTAACGTGTGTGATGAAATTATAAGAGCGGCAAGCTGTTACTCATATGACACGGTAATTACACTGGTGTTATGAATCAAATTACCCAAGGATTAAGTGGGGCCGGTAGCATTCGAGCAAGCATAGCCATCCCGATTAATTGGCTCAGTTACCTAGCGGCCACACCATATGAAAATCATTCAGCCGTTGAGCTGGGGGTCGCAGGCGCTCAAGTTTTAAATTTGAGAGGCCCATCCACGCAGCGCTTCTGGCTAGGACGGGCCGACGGGTGACAGGCGCCCCTCGGCTCTTGATGAAGGGGCATAGAACTGGCACTGCCGGAGCAGAGAACAGCATCGGCATCGACCAGGGGCGTATTCTCGATATGCGCCGCATCAGACTTTCCCGGCTCAAAGCTGGGATACTGACCGCTGCGATCTCAGACCAAAAGATGGGTCTCGTCGATAACATGCATCGCTTTGCGTGACGTCCGCGTTTGCAAGCTACCCGCGGCAATTATCGGTGCCTTTTGGAAGACATCACGAGGAAGACCACATACTGCTCGACAATGACAGACTCAACTTAGTAATAGCCTATGTAGGAGGCGATAGCGGCGCGGCCATAAGGGGCGGCATTCAGAATGGCAATGGAGCTTCAAAACGCTGCGTATCGTCACACTTTTGGTCAGGGCCTCATATTCGCGGCAGAGAACGCGATCGCGATCGGCGGCATATCAGAGCGGACTGGTGGTTTTCCACAGCGACTGTAGTGATTTCGTAGCAGCACCACTGGGTCCCCCACAGACATTCGCTCAACTGGTGAAGTAGACGCCAACTGAATGTAAAAATTGTATGTGCTGTGGAAAAATTAAATCACTCGCTCATGTTGCTTTGAGCTGAGCCGAGAAGGCCGACTCAGCCCATTGTTGCATGACACGCTGTCAGGATCCTCCTCCCGTGTAAGGAGACGTTATGATCCGGCTTACCCCTGTGGCAGCTACTCAGAAATAACTTTCTTGTCATTTATTACCATGTGAGCGGTTGTTTATTTTGGCTGGCATTCCGCGGAACTCTACCGCGTGAAGTCGCCCGTCTGGAGTACGAATTTTTATTTCATATGGCCTAACATTTCCCTTAAGTGTGTTATTTATAGCTTTATTATCCGAACGCTCTTTATTCATAGGGGCCACACTCACCACCTCGCCGCGCTTCAGCAGATCCAGCATTACTTGGTGACCATCCCCAACAGTGTGATCGTGCCGCATAGCACTTTCTTGTTCCGTGCCGGCGACGGCTGCGAAAGCTGCCGAAATTAGCGAAATCGTCACCAGTGCTTTACTAATTTGGTTCATCATTTATCCCTCTTCCCCGATTTGCGTTTAAAAAACTATTGCTCGCTTTCTGTCTCAAACATCCCAAGTATAAACTGTACGTCTAGGGTTCCCTTAGCAAAGGGAAGCCTAAGCATCGATGATTGTTGCAGGGTAAGTGCTGATACCTGCAACAACCATAATCGTATTAATATCGCGGAGGTGTCCGTTAAAGTGGTATCAGCCGTTTTTAACGCCTACTGGGGCACCGAGAAATTCGACCGAATGGACGACTCCGTCAGGGGTTTTAATTTTAATCTCATACGTTCTTACATCACTTCCGGACACTGGTGAATTACCCATTGGGGTCACGCTTAGCACTTGCCCGGTTTTTAGCAGATTGACCATCACTTCATGACCATCGCCAACAGTATGGTCGTGTCTCATGGGTTGATCGCCTTTATTTGCAGCGATGAGAAAAGGAGATGTAGCGGTTAGAACAAGGGCGATAACGAGCTTTTGCATGCTTTTCATTGTGCTTTCCTCAGTGTTGGGGCCTGATTTGAGTGTGGCGGGTGAATACTTACGGGATGCTGTCCCTAAAATTACATTGGCGTAACCTCAGTGACAGCCAACAAACGTTCAGCTCCTGCGCTTTGGAAACTGGAAACAGGTCTGAACGACCTGATCTTCCACAAATCGCAATTACTGGTTACCGCAAGGATCTCGATGTCGCCCCTTACCCCTTAAAGGCTTACCTCTTCTACATTCGACAGCGAATATCGAGGAGACATCCACAGTTCGACAGGTCGTACAGCGTCACCAGGCGCGCCGTGTTCCTCACCAAATCACGGAAGCGCGTCACGCAGCCAGACTGGCGCATGGTCACTTCGACTTGGAGCAGCGCTGCGCAAACCCGAGAGCGAGTAAACTTGGTGCAGATTACATTTTTGTAAGCTTTTTAAAAAAATCGAAACCTCACAGCCTCCCGGCTTGTCCGTTCTTAGGTAACACCGAGGGCTGATTATCAAATCTGAGCTCTCACAGTATTAGTAACGCAACTGCCCGGCATGATCGAAAAATACGCAGACTTTAGTCAATGCAATACTGTGGCAGCACATCACCAAGAGGAGTTGATATGAAAATGTCTTATTGGCGTTTCGCTGCGATGGTGGCCACATCAACCGCCATCATGTACGGCGTTATGTATTTGAATACTTACACGTTCGAGCATGTTTTATGGAGTGAGACCCGTGCTTGGATGGCGATAGTGATGGGATCCGTCATGGCGATTATCATGCTCGCCTTCATGCTCAATATGTACAAGAAAAAGGCGCTGAACGTAGCGATATTCGCAGGCGGAGCAGCTTCCTTTGCTATTGCCTTGTGGCTTGTTCGTAGTCAGGCAACTGTCGACGATACCGACTATATGAAGGCCATGATTCCTCACCATTCTATAGCCATCATGACGAGTGAGCGCGCTCAGATCTCAGACCCGCGCGTTCGCAAGCTGGCGGATCAAATAATTGAGGCTCAGCGCCGAGAGATTTCTGAAATGATGTTTCTGATTGATGATTTAGACAGGGCTAACTGACGCAAGGTATCGCGCGACTTTCTCGCTCCGGTCCATTCTTCTTGCAAAAGTGATGCTGCGATTCCGACGAGGTCATACGCTTATTAAGCGCGCTGACCTGAGCGGCCAGCACACGAAATAACCATTTATGACGTCGGTGTAGCAAGACGCTTGTCGCGGGAAAGCTCAACTACTGCGCCATTTCCTAACGTGCCCATTGCTTTTAGCTGCCATGTACGTGCACTTTGCCATCCGTATGAGTGTGGGTATTGGAGGATGGCTCGGCATGGTCGTCGGTAGCGCTGCTGCCTTTCGAGCTGGAGTTACTTCCATCATGGTGATCATCGCCGTTACTGCTCGCAGAATGGTGATCGGACTCTGACGCTGAGCCGCCGTGGTGGTCTGCTGCCGCTATACCGCGACGTCCAGGCTCTCCTCCAGCGGCAACATTGCCATGATGGTCAGAATTGCTACCATCTAGGCCATCGTGATTTCGCGTCTGACTCTCACCGCCACCGTGCTGGTGACCGCCACTGGCTGCGACGAGCGCCTGGTATTGCGTAGCGTCGATCTTGGGCAACTGGCTGAGGAAGGCAACCATGCCCCAGATATATTCGTCGCCCATACTCTTGCCCCAGGCCGGCATGCCTGTTGCTTTAATTCCATGCTTGATGACCCAGAAGGCGGATGCAGGGCTAGCATCAATGCCAATCTTGGCCAGGTTCGGTGGGGCTGGATACAGCGCCTGACTCAGCTCCGTTTGTTCGACACCGGGCGCCAGATGGCACCCAACGCACATGGCGTTGTAATTCCCGGCGCCACCACGTATGAGATTCTCGTCATCTAGATCGGGAACCTCAATGTCCTTGGAACGCGCTTCAATAGAGCGATCACGCGCCATTGAAAGGAACGCATACACGGCAGGGTGATGAGGATCGTCAGCTCCTACGTTAATTACTCCGGAATAGGCTCCGGCTAGTATTGCAGCAGTACCAGCAGCGCCTGCTACCAAGAGGGTTGTAATTGTTTTTTTCATATTAACCTCTAAAACCACATTCGAATGCCGGCGACAAAGCGCGCCTCTTCAACATCTTCTCCTTGGTCGCGCAGCATGTCTGCGGTATTACCGTATGAGCGACTCCAGGAAATCCCGATGTAGGGCGCAAATTCGCGAACGATTTCGTAGCGCAGGCGCAAACCCAGTTCGGTATTTGCCAGGCCCGAGCCCACTACTCTTTCAAAATCATTCTTGCCGTAGAAATTGGCTTCCGCAGTTGGTTGGAGGATCAGCCGATTGGTCAGCAGGATGTCATAATCGCCTTCTAAGCGAACTGCAGTCTGGCCCCCTTCGCCAACGAACGCAGTGGCCTCGGCTTCAAAATCGTAAAGCGCCAGACCTTGCATACCGATGGCAGCCCAGGTCTGTGGAGACCCGGGCTTGAAGTCTTGGCGAACGCCAGCAACGACGTCCCACCAGGGGCCGACCGAGCGCCCATACAACAGCTGCAGCTCGGCATCCTCGGTTACGCCGTTGGTCCGCTCTCCCTCGGAACGAAACCAGACCCGATTGATATCGCCTCCCACCCAGCCTGAGGCATCCCAGGCCAGGGTGCTGCCCTCATCAGCGTCCTGATATTCAAGCTGATCGAGCAGGACGAAGCTGTTGATGCCGCTATCGTGCACTGTATGTCCAGGCAGAGGCGCGAAGGCCGCTTGCCGATCAGCATCCGTGAGGACGGGGATTGGTGTACGACTGGTGGTTCTTGGGGTATCAGCGGAGCCATGGTTCATTTGGGAGTGATCCATGTTGCTGTGATCCATCCCTTCCATTTGCTCTTGCATGGCGCCGTTACCCATCTTGCTATGGTCCATCGGCATGGAGCCGTGGTCCATAGTCGAGTGATCCATCTCTTCTGCGGCAAAGGTAACGCCGCTACTCAGTGCGCTCATTGACACCGCCAGCGCAATGAGCGATGGACGTGAAAGCTTAATGGTCATGGCTCGAATCTGCCTCGGCATGGTCGCTGCCATACTCACCGGTCATTTTTTGGTGGTCCATGCCTTCATGGTTCATCGAGCCAGA
>Ga0209347_1006347_pt1 | contig 10545 bp, 7 predicted proteins | sample AutmiccommuBRH23_FD_187382 | JGI IMG/M metagenome (GOLD analysis project Ga0209347, IMG submission 187382) | Deep subsurface microbial communities from Mt. Terri, Switzerland - Autotrophic microbial communities BRH/23 (SPAdes) (version 2) | ecosystem: Environmental > Aquatic > Deep subsurface >...
ATTTCCACATAATGCCCCGCACTTCTCAGCATTCCCGCCGTATAACCGCTCAGCATACAGGAGGAGAGAGGCGTATTGGCAATGTCATTGCAGCGCTCAGGGCTTATGGTCCGTGGGTGTTCCAATAACAGTATCTTCATTTCCCTACCTCACTTCCTGCCACATAAATACGTTCTTGCAAAGGTGATGGGTTTCCAGCCTGTACCTGAACTTATCGAAAGGCGGAGGGTTATAGTATACCGGGTATAGCAGGTCAGTGTCCGTCCCTATCACCCCGGTTTTCCTGGCCAGTGCCTCAATAGGCGTGCCGGGCAGGATACGAATGTTGTTCAGCACCACCGTACCCAGGTTCCCCTTCCCGCTGTGCAGATCATAAATACGGTCAACAAAGTCTATACCCTTTTGTATCGTATCTTCAGTCTCTCCCGGCACATTAACCATAAAGTGGTAAACACTCATAACATCCGTTTGAGCGGCAAGCCGGGCTGCTTTTAATATGTCTGCTTCGGTCAGCCCCTTATCCAGTACATCAAGAGCTTCCTGACAGAGGCCGTCCGGGGAAAACGAGAAACATTCGCATCCGGCCTTGGCAAACAGGGCTATATTCTCTTCATTCAACTGGTCCTCACGCATAAACCCGTCCCAGCGGATCTTTAGCTTTCTACGGAGAATTTCCCGGCATACATCTTCCATATGCCCCCCGGGAGCGTTCACCACCGGATCCGTAAAATGAAAACTCTCGATACCGTATTCCTTATGCAGGGCTTCCATTTCATCCACGACCGCAACCGGCGGACGGCACCGCAGCTTCCGCCCCTGGAGTTTGGGGTAAACACAATAAGCGCAGTTATAAGGGCAGCCCCTTTTGGTCTCAATCCCTACAGAGGGGACATAACTGTTAATACCGCTGTAAAGGGATGGGTCCAGTAACTTCCTGTCAGGCACAACGTAGGTCGACATATCGTATTCCTGTGACGGCTCGAGTACCCGGATTTCCCGGCCTTTACGGAAGCATAGTCCCTTCAGGGCAGGTGGGTTGTCGAGGGTGGCGAGGAGGGCAGGAAAAGATACCTCAGCCTCGCCCACAATACCGTAATGTATTTCCGGCACTTCAGACATCAGCCTTTCCGGAAAGAGGGAAAATCCCGTACCACCGGCTATCAGCCAGGCCTTTGGCAATACCGCTGCAACCAGGCGGACTGCAACAATAAAAGGAGGGATAAGCGAACTGGTTTTGTTAGCCAGGGGGTCAATATTCCTCAGTGAGAATGCGACTGCATGCGGTTGAAAGCTTAATACCTTCTCCTTCAGCTTCCCGTACGGGTCAACCTGAAGGTTCATGTCCAGGATCTCCACCTCATGGCCGGCTTCCTTTATCCGTCCTGCCAGGGATACGATACCGATAGGGTATACCCGTTCCTGGCCCATCCCCTCAACTGAAGGGGTTTGAATCATTAATACACGCATCACACATCACTCCAATAGCAATAAAGCAAAGTATTTTACAAACTCATCCCGGTCTTTTAGTGTTTTAAGCTCAATTCCTGCCCGTCTGACAGTTTCGAATACATCTATCCCGGCCCCTTCCATGGAAGGTCTGGACCTGCCGGGGCTGCGGCAAACACCGTCGCCGGCACATAAGCCACAGATGGAGCACGGCCCGGCCCAGTAAGCGAAAGCTTTATGGAATCCTGCTTTAAAGGCCTCTTTTTCGGCCTCCAGCACCTGCAGCTGAAAGGCGCCCGTGGGAGGTTCCCCCTCAAGGAGCAGACATTGCCTGTAATCCTTCAGGAGTTCCCTGGTTTTCTCGGGTGTTGGGCCGTTTGGAGGGCAGTGCCGCTTTCCATAACCGCTGCAGCCAAATTGACATTTTATGTCCGCCCAAGCGGGGACATGAATGTTTGATATGGGGATGGGGCGGCTATCTTTGAAGCCAAGCTCTTTAATTTTGGCTGTCAATTGACTTACAGAATCAATGCAAAGATCGGCCAATCTCCGCTCCTGTTTTGCGGCAATGACTACCGCCGTATCTGATTTAAGAGGTATCAGCCCTGTAGTATAGAGATTTAGCCGGGCCAGTTTATCACGAACCCACTTTGCCGCAAAGACCTTACCGTTATATGTATTAATAAACATGTTCAAGTCAAAAACCGCGGCCTTCGCCTGATAATGCTCAAGGAAGAAATCATGGATAATAATATATCCGCCGGTTTTTAGGCTCTCTGCCGATTTTTTCAGGATTTCCGGTATTTCGTCTTCTGAATAGGCATGAACTATATTAGAGAGAATCACCAGGTTAAAACCTTCCGTTTCCACCGGCCAGGCTTCCAGTATGTTGGCCGGGCAGAACTCAGTTTTCTCCGCCAGTCCCCTGGCCTTCATTAACTCCTGCGTGTATTCAAGCACCTCCGGTATATCTACCAAGGTTGCCGTCATATCCGGAAAACGTTCCATAACCCCTGCCGCCACGGCCCCGGAACCGGTTCCTATATCCAGTATTTTCCCCTCCAAAGTCATACCTTCAAAAAATGGCAAAATCTCCAGGACCTTTGTCCTGGCCACCCGGTCCATGGCGCTGATGTATCTCCTTATCCGCCGGGCCAGTTCCCGGGGGTTCTCTTCCGGTGAACTATAATCCACTCTCCCCCCGGCCTGAATACATTTTGTCAGGTTCTGCCAACCGGTAGAAAGATACTTGCGCCAAAGAATCGAATCACCCTGATAATTTTCTTTACCTGTCACAAGATACTCGGAGGAGATTTTTGTATTGTAGTAACTTGAACCATCACTGCTGACCAGCCCCAGAGAGGTAAGAGCATGTAAAAAACGCTCCATTGCCCGCATGTCTGCATCCGTAGACCGGGTAATTTCCTCAAGGGTCTTGCCCTCCGGTTCAAGGATGGTGAAGATATCTAGTTCAATTGCAGTGAAAAGGGCTTCCGAAAACCAATAAGCCGTCGCCAGGTCCTCCAAATATTGTGGACTGCAATTTTGCTTATCATGGCAAAACACCATATCCCTCCTAAGCTTTTGGGGAATCATAGAATTATTTGCAGCGCGATCAAGGCAAACACCTCAGCCAACTCGTTGATGGCACCCAGGGTATCCCCTGTGACACCCCCGATTTTCCGGGACATATACCTTCCCATAAAAGCTGTACCAGCTAAAACGGTTACTACCAAAATCACACTTTTCATCTGAAGAAGGAAAATAGCCGGAATCAGTACTGTTAACGAGGCCCAGGAGATTTCCCTGATACCCACATATTCTGTGAAACCTCCTGTCCCTCCGCCGGTTCTGGCGTAATCATACAATGTGGCACAGTACACCTGGCCCCAACGGCCGATTGCCGGAACGAGCACTAAAGCCTGCCACTTAAACTCCGGAGCAATCTGTCCCAATAGCACGAATCTGGCCAAGATTACCAGTATCCCGGCGGTAACCCCGTGGGAACCATTACGGCTGTCCCGCATTATCTCTAACACACGCTCCCTAGGTTTCCCACTGAAGAGGCCATCAGCAGAATCCATCAGGCCATCTCCGTGCATGTTGCCGGTAATAATAATCATAAACGCGACAGCGATGAGATCACACACCGGTGCTGCCAATACCGGTATTAACAGGGTATAAACCCCTGCGGTCAAGATTCCTATCAGCAGGCCGATGACTGGAAAATAAGCCATGGCCTTGGCAATGTCTCTGCTTTCAACAGCCCTATTGATAGTCACTGGTATCATTGTCAGAAACTGCAACGCGACGACAAAGTCCAAAATTTACACCTCTATTCAGGCAATCCCAAAATACCTGGCCGCAACCTGGGCAGCACATTCGCCTTCTGGTCCGCATGCAGCGCAGTGGTGTTGGCCGTCCTCAGCGCCTAAAGCGGCTTTAACTTTTTCGGGGTCCAGGGAAAGACTGATCTGCTTCTCCATATCAAGTGCTACCCTGGCCTTGGCCATTTGCAGATCCCTGTCCCAGGCTCGTTTATTGCCTCTGGCCAGGTCTGCCGCATGGGCGGCAATACGCGCTGCCATAACACCTTCTTTTACATCCTGTTCGGTGGGCAGCCCTAAGTGTTCTGCCGGTGTAACGTAACAGAGGAAGTCAGCACCGGCCGCACCGGCAATAGCGCCACCTATAGCTGAGGTAATATGGTCATACCCGGGCGCCACATCGGTGGCCAAAGTTCCGAGTATAAAATAAGGGGCTTGGTTACACAACCGTTTCTGTAACAGCATGGTAGCCTCTACATGGTGCATGGGAACATGGCCCGGCCCTTCCACCATCACCTGTACTCCTGCCGCCTGTGCTCTGGTAACGAGTTCCCCGGCAACAATCAAACCCTGTAGTTGTGCCGCATCTAAAGAATCCGCTGTAGAGCCGGGCCTTATTGCGTCACCCAGACTTAATGTCACATCGTATTTTTTGAGAATTTCCAAGAGCCTGTCAAATTGTTCATACAAGGGGTTTTCCCGGTTATTGTGCAGCATCCAGGCTGTGAGAAATGATCCGCCCCGGCTTACCACATCTGTTACCCGGCCTGTAGCCTGCAATCGTCTGATAACATCAAAATTCAACGCACTGTGAATAGCCATAAAATCCACACCGTCTGCCGCCTGTTTTTCCACGGCCGCAAACATGTCATCTGCCGTCATGGCAACAATGGCGCCTCTTTTTTCGATAGCCTCAATTGCCGCCTGGTAAACAGGCACACAGCCAACGGCAATATTAGCTTTTTCCAGGCACAGACGCCTCATCCCATCAATATCTCCGCCGGTGCTTAAATCCATCATGGCATCACAGCCCGCATCTTCAACAAAAGCCAGCTTTCGTTCTTCCATAGCCAGGTCATCAACATTGCTAGAGGTACCAATCAGGGCATTGACCTTAATCCGCAGCCCCTCGCCAATACCACAGAAATTAAATTCTTTACGGTTAATGTTCCTTGGAATAACGATTTTCCCTGAAGCTATCCCCTGCCGGATCAGCTCAACATCTACATTTTCTCCGGCAGCCACCCTTTCCATTTCTGGAGTAATTTTGCCCGCCCGGGCAGCTAATAGCTGTGTCATTATTACCACCCTTTCTTATTAACAAGTTACCTTAGAGGTACCTAAATACTTAGAAACCACGTCCATTGCGCAGTACTTGCCGCACATAGCACATCCTTTAACGGTATCATCGCTTCTTGTTTTTCTCATGTAATCTGCCCGCTTCGGGTCAACAGACAACTCTATTTGCTTATCCCAGTCCAGTTCCTTCCGGGCCCGAGAGAGTTCCAGGTCCCAATCAGCCGCGCCAGGCAAACCCTTTGCTATATCGGCGGCATGGGCGGCGATTCGGGAAGCCACGACACCCTCCCTAACCTGGTCAATATCAGGCAGCCCGATGTGCTCAGAAGCGGTCACATAACAGATAAACTCTGCGCCGGCCCAGGCGGTTATTGCCCCGCCAATAGCAGCGCTGATATGGTCATAGCCTGCGGCAATATCAGTGACTATAGGTCCGAAAACAAAATACGGAGCGCCTTTACAAAGACTTTTCTGTAATGTAACCGTTGCCTTCAGCTGGTTTAACGGCACATGCCCAGGCCCCTTGACCATAATCTGAACTCCAGCTTCACGGGCTCTTCTGACCAGTTCCCCGATAACCACCAATTCCTGCACCTGGGCGCCGTCCAGTGAATCGGCCAGGCAGCCTGGCCGCATACCGTCAGCGATACTTATTGTTACATCGTATTTTCTGGCAATCTCCAGAACCCTGTCGTAATGTTCAAACAGCGGATTCTCCTGCTTGTTATAAAGCATCCAGCCTATCAGGTGTGAGCCTCCGTAACTGACTAGCGGATCAACTCTGCCTTCCTTTTTGGCCTGTTCAACAATAGCCATTGTGGTGCCGGCGTGAAGAGCCAGGAAATCTATCCCGTCAGCGGCCTGGCGTTCGATGACTTCAAATAACTGTTCAACTTCCAGCTTAACGGAAGATCCGTACTTTTGGGCGGCCTCAGCCACAGCCTGATACATCGGCAGGGTCCCTAACGGTGTGGACGTGGCGGACAGAGACTCTTTACGCATGGCATCTATGTCGCCACTAACGCTCAAGTCCATTATTGCATCAGTCCCCGCTTCAACAGCGGCTTTAATCTTAGCGGTTTCAATATCAATACTCCCTTTGTGTCCATAAACCCCGATGCTGGCGCTCACCTTAGTCCGCAGCCCCGTCCCGATACCGGTAGGGACTATATTCTGCCGTCGGATATTGCGAGGAATTACTATTATCCCCTCCGCAACTCCCTGCCTGATAACCTCCGGGGCAACCCCTTCCCGGGCTGCCACAGTGTCCATTTCAGGTGTAACAGTACCTTTGATGGCATTCTCCAACTGGGTCATAATCGTTTCCTCCTTTAGTTTTTTAATCCTTTAAAATAAAAATCCACGCCAAACCGGGCGTGGATTTTACCTTCATCCTCCGCTAAATCAGCCTTACATCCGAGGCGACTTTAGACTATTCCAGGCAGGTCTCCTGACTCAGGCTCATCGCTTACTGCCCCTTCCCCCAATTACAGAGTGGTTTCTGCAGTAAGCTCCCCTTCACAGTGGCGGGTCCGTCCGGGATTTTCACCCGGTTCCCTATTCTCCCTTGCGGGCACCTGAAACGATACGAGCATATTTTATTTTATACGTTAAGGATTGTGACAGCACGCACAACGCAGCCACAGGCCATTTTCCCCCACATGCATAATCTTTACTTGCCTACTTAAACAAAAAGTTCACACCAAATAATTTGGCGTGGACTTTACCTTCATCCTCCGCTAAGTCGCCTTACATCCGAGGTGACTTTAGACTATTCCAGGCAGGTCTCCTGACTCAGGCTCATCGCGGTATTGCCCCTTCCCCCTAACGGAGTGGTTTGGCAACAGCTAACCTTCACAGTGGCGGGTCCGTCCGGGATTTTCACCCGGTTCCCTATTCTCCCTTGCGGGCACCTGAAACTTTGATGTTAAGTCTTGCTTTATATATTTATATGTTACCTGCCGACCTCAAAATTGTCAACCGTTTTTTCACTATAAACGATTTACGGCGTTAAGCAACCCATGAATTAAGGCCTGAGGCCTTGGGGGGCAGCCTGGTATATACACATCAACAGGCAGGATATTATCTACCCCTCCCGCACTGGCATAACTCTTTCCACATATCCCGCCACTGCAGGCACAGGTACCCACAGCCACAACCAGCTTAGGGGCAGGTGCAGCATTGTAAGTTTTGCTGGCAGCTATTTCCAGATTTCTGGTTACCGGGCCGGTGACCATCAAAATATCAGCATGCCGCGGTGAAGCAACAAAATCAAAGCCAAAACGCTGAATGTCATATACAGGCCCTGTTAAGGCAGCCATTTCCCAGTCACACGCGTTACACGACCCTGCATCCAAGTGACGGATGTGGACAGACCTGCTATATATTTTATTGTTACCTTCGTTGGAGGCAATCTCCGATAACTCAAATTCTGCTCCCATTGATATAGCGTCATTGGCACAGGCATCTTCACAGTAACCGCAAAATATGCACTTCCGTGCATCGACAGCCCACGAACTGCCTTGTTGACCAGCAATTGTATTGGCATCGTTGGACTTAATTATATTAATAGCTTTTGTCGGGCATTTATCCGAACATGTACCACAAAGATGACATTTTTCCCCGTCCCACGTAGGCATGCCTCTGAAGCCCTGTGGCGGAATGTCCTTTTTCTTCGGGTAGGTACTGGTCACGATTCCCGTTTGCATACTCTTCTTAAAAATTCTTAGCATAGGTCTCCCCCCTACCTGTCCAGACAAGAATAACACAGTTCGAAACTTTTGTTTATCAGCGGAAAATCAGGGACTATATTGCCCGGAACGGTTGTCGGAAGCACCGGCCAGTTACAGTATGAAGCAGACCTAACCATATACCTGAATATAGTTCCTCCCATACCTGACATAACAAAGTGGACATTTTCGCCACGGGCAGATTCAGTTATCCCGAGGGCATAATCATATGAGGTCATTTCTCCCAATAAGGTACTGGTTTCACCTGCCGGCATCAATTCCAGAGCCTGCCGTATTACATTTATAGATTCAAAAGTCTCGTCAACCCTGATCTTCAACCTGGCCAGTACGTCTCCCTGTTCATAAACCGGCACCCTAAAAGCAATTTTATCATAAGCAGCATAGGGGTGGTCGCGCCTGGTATCCCGGTCTATGCCCACTGCCCTGGCCGCGGGTCCCACAGCATGTAAATCAAAGGCTGTCTGATAGAGGAGCACCCCGGTGTTTACAACACGGTCGAGGAATGACTCCATGCTCAGCAGGAAATTTACCAACTGCCTAAACTCTTTTTCAACTTCCAATAGTTTGTTGAAAACCATCACCCGGTGATTTTCATTGATATCGCGTCTTAGTCCGCCTGGCTTATTCACGCCCCGCAAAAATCTACTGCCAAAAACGGCTTCATTTAACCTCATAATCTCCTCTTTAAGCCGTGCACCCTGCATAGTCCCAAAGGCAAAACCTACCCCGGCGCAGATGTTCCCCACATCTCCAATATGGTTATATAACCGTTCCATTTCCAGGCCAATCGTTCTAATATAGGCGGCTCTCTCAGGCACTTGAGTGTTGCAAAGCTTTTCAACAGCCTGACAGAATGCCGTGGAATGTGATAATGAACAGGCCCCGCAGATGCGTTCGGCAATCAGCAGACCCTCCTCTGGAGTTACCCCCTCGCACAATTTTTCCATCCCCCTGTGCGTATAAAACAGCCTGGCCTCTAAATTAATTATATTTTCTCCGACAGTGCTGAACCTGAAATGTCCCGGTTCAATAATACCGGCATGGATGGGGCCGACGGGAATCTCCATGACTCCGTCTCCCTCTACCCTGCTAAACGCAAAATCTCCCTTAACCCTTGGTACCTCGCAGTCCAGTTTAAATTCGCGCCGCATAGGGAAAAGATTTTTAGGCCAATCCTTATGGAGAGCCAATTTTCGTTTATCAGGATGCCCTTCCGGTTCCAATCCAAACAAATCCCTTACTTCGCGCTCATACCAATGTGCAGCCGGTACATGGGGAGTAATCGAAGGAAATGTCATATCGTCCGGAGATACAGGAACATTGATAACCACCAATATTTTCCCCCGGCTGGAAGAGAAAGTGTAATATAGCGCGAACTTACCGGTGATTTCCCTCTCATCATTGGCCAACAGCTGGATCAAGGAAAACTGCAGGTTTTTGACAAGTTTGACTGATGTAGACCGGATAAAATTTTTATCAATTTCCAGATGAATTTCGTTTGGGAAAGGAGATGATATTTTTGTAATAACCTGGTTTCCAATTGAAGTTTTAAGATATGCCAGATATTTTTCCGGATTGGTAAATTGAGGGATTCCTGACCCTATCATTTCTATATTCCCCCTGCCATAACGGCAACAACTTGCCTCAGGATATTATCAATAAACGAAGGTATATATAATCCAAATACAGTGACCAAAATAAGGGGCAGCAAAACCATCACCGCAGACCACCGTCCGTGTTCCCCTGTTTTTATTTTCCCGGGCGGAGACCCTAGGGCCATTCCTGTAAAAGAATAAATGATACCGGTAAAAGCTAATGTGAGAAGTACCAGCAGCAACCCGGATACAAAGTACTTCCCTTGGGCAAAGCCAGAGCTTAAGATGTTAAATTCACTTAAAAATATGCCAAAGGGCGGAGTACCGGCAATAGCGAAAGCCCCAAGAAGCATAGCGGTCCCCGTAACAGGCATGGCCTGAATAACACCTTTGATTTTCCCAATCTTTTTTGAATTATATTTCTGGGTTACATTACCTGCCACAAAAAAAAGAGAAGACTTAGCCAAGGCATGGTTCATCATATGAAGGAAGGCGCCGTACAATCCCAGTTTACCGCCAAGGCCGACAGCAGCAGTAATAACTCCTATATGCTCAATACTTGAATATGCCAGCAGCCGTTTAATATCATGCTGGACTATTATAAACGGAAGGGAAACAGCGATTGAAAGCAGGCCAAAAATCAGCAGCAGGTTTGTTGAAAAATGTGGCCCCAAAGTACCGGATACAATTAAGTGGATTCTGAACATACCGTATAGAGCGCAGTTTAACAGCACCCCTGACAGCATAGCACTTATAGGTGAAGGAGCCTGGCTGTGCGCGTCAGGAAGCCAGGTATGCATCGGGACCAGGCCGGCTTTAGTCCCATACCCGACCAAAATAAAAATAAAGGCAAGTTTAATAATCTTGGGGTCAAGTTTGTCTGCGACCGCCATCAGGCTTTTCCAGTTCAAAGCGCCGCTTCCTTCCCCAAGCACCGGTACGGCGGTATAATATATAAGAATCGTTCCAAACAGGGCAAAAATAATACCTACAGTACAAATTATAATGTATTTCCACGCCGCCTCCAGGGAACTTTTTTTATCATAGTATCCGACGAGAAGAGCTGAAGCAAGGGTTGTCCCCTCTATAGCTACCCACATAATGCCAATATTGTTGACCATCACTACC
>Ga0209347_1006348_pt1 | contig 10544 bp, 7 predicted proteins | sample AutmiccommuBRH23_FD_187382 | JGI IMG/M metagenome (GOLD analysis project Ga0209347, IMG submission 187382) | Deep subsurface microbial communities from Mt. Terri, Switzerland - Autotrophic microbial communities BRH/23 (SPAdes) (version 2) | ecosystem: Environmental > Aquatic > Deep subsurface >...
TGCTCGACGGTCTGGCCGTCCGCCAGGTTGTCCAGGACGACCGAGACCATGATCCGCGTGCCCTTGATGCATGCCTTGCCATGGCAGATCTGCGGGTCCACCGTGATGTAGTCTGTCCAGTTCATGTGCGTAGTCTACCCGAAAGTCCGGGTTGTGTAAAGGAAGTTGCGGACAGGCCCCTATTGTCGCCTTCCTCTATGTCATTTCGCCCGACACTTGGACTGGCACAACTACCCAATTCATCTCGTCGGCCTCGTCCGACATGCCGGAACCGCCAACCACTTCGTCGCCGCTTCATAAGTATCACGAAATGGGTCGAGGCAGACAAGGGAAAAAGCGAGGCGGAGAACCCTGTTTCCGCCTTTTGCGTTTCTTTTGACCATTCGCTCTTGTCTGACGAGTTGGTTCTTGTTCTCGCGTCGTTCGGCCTTCGGCCGCAGGCAAGATCCACTCGCGCCGAGACGCGGAGGCGCAGAGAGAAGAAGGATCGAATCTGTCCCAAACGTTGCGCTCCGGCGTCCCCGCTTTCACGAAGGTCCCGATCAGGTTCTGCCTTTGGCTCCGCGCTGGGAGCGGTGTCCGGGAGGCTTCGGCGTTTGGCGGGTTTGTTCCACCTTTTCATAAAGAGATTCAGGGGCGATGTCCGCTCCGTTGGGCCAGGATATCGTTCCCCCCTCGATGCGTGCCTGCTGGAAGAAAGTCAGGTCACGCAGAGGCGCAAAGACGGGCCCTCGATCCAGGTACGCCGAGAAATCGACGTCCCCGCTGGTCCCATCGTCGAAGACGATGTGATAGCAGTAGCCGCCTTTGTATCGGATCTCCGTAACGTCGTTCAAATCCCACATGATGCACGACAAAGCTCGGGCATAGCGCCATATCCTTTCGAAAACCATTGCCTCCATGATTATAGCATGCCAGGTACCATTGTGTTTAGAGAGAAAAAGGGGGCTGGGTCGGTGTCAGGTATTTTTCCGGTTCGGCGGTTCTTGTTCTTGCGTCGTTCGGCCGAAGGCCGCGATGGATCTCTCCGTGACCTCTGTGACTTCTTTCTTAGCTCTTTGCCGGTCGTTTGAAGAAAAAACGCCTCTGCAAAAAAATCTTCTCGCGCCTCGTCATCCACGCTCCCAGTGCTGAGAGGGCCGGTATCGTGCGCGGCGCCGAACCGGCTCGAAGGTTACGCCCGAGAAATATCGATTCTCACTGTTGATATCCAAATTCCTCCGCCGATGCGGGAATTCGTCTGGAAGATAGCGTTTGCGAGGCCGCACAGAACGGCTAAGGGAAATTGATGACACGCGCCGATACGGAGGAAGGAACATTAAGGATTCACGTATGAAGACATGGATAGTCATCACGGAAATCTTCCTTCTGGGGCTGTGGGTCGATGATTGGGGGCTGGGCGTCGAAGGCGCAATGGCCCGCCTCCACCGGGCGATCCGCGAGTTCAAGACACTCACACCTGCTCACATAACCACATTCATGGGTTCATCGAATGAATCATCGGCACAACGATGGTGCTGCCCGATCTTCATCCGGCCGCCGCCTCTGTGGACATGAGAACTGCACGATTTCACAATCGTCACAAGACAACATTACGGTTACAAGCCAACAGGCCATAAGCCAGCCACTTATGGCCTTCTTTATGCGCTCGCGAAATCGGGAACGGGTGAGAAGGCTTCGTCGCCAAGAGTTTGCTCTGTCCGGAATAAGGAATTTGCCTATTCGACAGTTCGTTGCGGATTGGTAGCTAAGGGGTAGGAATCAACAGCCGACTACCAGGGTGTTTCGCGAGGGGCGTCGCTATGACGGATTGTACCCGACCTGCCGTGGATGAGGCCGTGCAAGCGGCTCATGAGGTGCTCAGCAACAATCTGCACGGGCCCTGCGAAGGGTTGCCCCGCACGGCGGCCTGGGGCTACCCCGAGCCCTACACGCGAGACATGCTGCTCTCGAGCCTGGCGGCCCTCGTCACCGGCAGGGAAGACCTGATGCAGTCCCTGCGGGAGGTGCTCGAAACCCTGGCTCGCAACCAGGGCTCCCTCGGACTGATTCCCTCCCTGGCGAACGCCCCGGACGACCTGGGGGCCAGCGATACGACGCCGCTGTTTCTCATCACCGTGGCGTTGTACCGTAGAGTCACGGGAGAGTCGAGATTCCTGGAAGAGGCCGCCCGGCGGGCCCTTCTGTGGATGGAGTATCGCAGTTGCGAGAACCGCGTGATCGTGGATCAGCAGCCGACCACGGATTGGCGCGATGAAATCTGGGTGCCCGGCTACGGGTTGTACGTCAACACCCTCGTGTACATCTACCTGAAGCTGTTCAACGAGCACGACAAGGCCGCCCGGCTGTACGATCGGATGCACCACTTCGCGGTCGTGACCGAGCAGGAGGCCTCCACGAACGGTCTGCGAGGTCTGCTGCTATCGGACCGGCCGTATTTCGCGTTCTGGGCCTTCAAAGAATTTGGCAGCGACCGCTTCGACCTGATGGGCAACAGCCTGGCGATCATCTCGGGGCTGGCGCCGGGCAAACTGGCCGAGGACATGATCGCGTGGGTCGAGAGCGAGTGCGAACGTCTTCGCCAGCGGGGCGATCTGGCTGGGGAGCTGCCTCCGTGCCTGTTTCCGTTCTTTCAGCAGGGGGATCGGGAATACACCCGGCGGATCGAGCGGCTCAACCCGCCCGGCTGCTACGGCAACGGGGGCGTCTGGCCCTTCGTGTGCGGCTTCTACGTCGCGGCCCTCGTGGCGGCGGGCAGGCAGGATCTGGCCGTGAAGAAGCTCGACGCGCTGACGGATCTGGTCGGTCGGGCCAAGACCCCGGAGCTGAAGTTCGGATTCAACGAGTGGCATCAGGCCCAGAATGGACTTCCGAAAGGGCACGATTGGCAGACCTGGTCGGCGGCCCTTTACATCTATGCGGCCGAGTGCGTCCGGCGGGGTCGCACGCTGCTGTTCGATGAAGTCAGGGAGCGATGACGTGTGCCCCATGGAAGGCGATTCCTGCCTCGTTCCCGGCCTGACGCGGCAAACGCCATCGACGGCTATCCCGCTCTCCCATACGGCGGTCGATGGCCTCACGACGGCCGCACGCGACGCTCGTTACCGGTATCTCGCCTGGAGGGTCGTCAAGGGGCGGGGGACCTGTGCGAGGGAACGGTCCGAGGATCGACGCGTGCTCGAACAGGTCATCATCCCGTTCATCCTGTCGAGATTCGAGCCCCGGACGGTGCTCGATATCGGGCGGGAGGCCTATGAGACGTTCTACAACGGTTTTTTCACCGGTCGCGAGGTCTGGACCATCGACCGCAACCCCGACAATGCCCCCTTCGGCTCCAGGAATCACATTGTGGACGACGTCGTCAACCTGCGGGACCATTTCGAGGAGCGGTTCTTCGATTTCGTGCTGATGAACGGCGTATTCGGCTGGGGCCTCAACGAGGGTCCGGCCATCGAACAAGCCTTTGCCGCCATTGGCACGGTCTTGAAGCCGGGCGGCATTTTTGTTCTCGGTTGGAACAATACGCCGGAACTGACGCCCGTGCCGCTGGACCAGGTGCAGGCACTGAGGATGTTCAGGCCCTTCTTCTTCGAGCCCCTCAACGGGACATCGTTCCAGTGCTCGACCTACGAGCACATCTACAGTTTCTACACGCCCCATTCGGAGTTCCCCGTTTGGAGTTCCGCCTTCAGGCGGGTTTAAGGGTCTTCCGGCGTAGCCGGCTCCTCTCCGTTACCTCAGGATATCAAAGGCTGTTCGGACTGTTTTGACCCGCGTAAACGCGGAACTCCGAACGGGCGAAACTCCGAAGGGGTCACTGCATCGGGAACTGGCTGCACAGGCTCAGGACCTGCCCCCGGATCTCGTCCTGGAAGGCGGGGTCGAGCCGATACTCCCTTTCGCTGAGGATATCGACCCTCGTCAGAACCTGGTCCACCAGCAGGGCGACAGTTCGCATTTCGGCGGATTGCATGCCGTTTTTGGTGACGATGGGTGTGCCCAGCCGCATTCCACTGGTGATCCGGGCGTTCTGGTTGTCGTAGGGCAGGCGGTTCATGTTTACGATGATGCCGCAGTCCTCGAGGCTCTTCTGGGCGATCAAGCCGGTCATGCCACTCCCGGACGCCGCTGCGCGTCGGGGCCGGAGGTTGGCGACGTTGGTCAGGAACATGTGATTCTCGGTGCCGCCGGTCAGGACGTCGTAGCCCAGCCGAACGAACTCCCCGGCCAGCGCCTTGGCGTTCTCGACGATCCGTGCCTGCCTGTCTTTGTATTCCGTCGAGAGCATCTCCCGGAAGAACACCGCCTTGGCGGCGATGTTGTTCAGGTAGGGCGTGCCCTGGAAGCCCGGGAAGGTGGTCTTCTCGATCCGCTCCCAGAGCGGGATGGTTCTGCTGCCCGTCTGGAAGGGTTGATCGAAGTCGCGGCCCATGAGGATCAGGCCGCCGCGGGGGCCGCCGGGTTTGTACGTGCTGGTGGTCGTGAAGTGGGCGTGGTCGATGGGCGACGGGTGAACGCCCGCGGAGATCAGGCCCGAGATGTGCGAGACATCGGCCAAGAGGTACGCGCCGACCTCATCGGCGATCTGGCGGAACCTCGCGAAATCGATGATTCGAGAGTAGGCGGTGGTCCCGCAGATGATCAGTCTCGGCCGGAAGCGTCTTGCCTGCTCCCGGATGCCGTCGTAGTCGAGCAGGAAATCGTCCGGGCGGACGTGGTAGTGCTCGATCTCGTAGATCCTGCCCGCCAGGGCCACCGGGGCCCCGTGCGAGACGTGCCCGCCCTGGTCCATGGCCAGGCTCAGGATTCGGTCGCCTTTTTCGAGAACTGCTGTCAGGACGATCTGGTTGGCGCTGGTGCCGGAGTGGGGCTGAACGTTGGCGTACCGGGCCCGGAACGCCTCCCTGGCCCGGCTGATGGCGAGCGTTTCGAGGCAGTCCACGACCTCGCAACCGCCATGGAAGCGGCCACCGACGAATCCCTCGGTCGTCTTGTTCTGAACGACCGAGCCCAGCGCCGCCAGGACGGCCCGCGAACACTGGTTCTCCGCCGCGATCAGTTGCAGCGTGTTCTGCTGGCGGTCATATTCCCGCGTGAGGAGCCCGTACACGTTGGCATCGACGCCTTCGAGCGTGCTCAACAGGCCTCGATGATACTGTTCGTTGCTCAGCGCCCTCGGGGCGACCGGTTCGATGATCTCGTAGACCGGTTTGTCGGTGCGAGAGAGCACCTCGCCGGCGTGTTTGTCCACCAACATGTGAAGACCTTCAAATCCTTTCTCCGGTTGCGGCACGTGACTTCTGTCGTACCTGTGGAAGAGGCATAGGTCCCGTCGGTCCCATAGGGACGCGGATCCTATGCCTCTCTCACGCACTACCAGTTTTTATCGGCAGCGACAGCCGCTTAACTACTGAAAAAACTGCGGACAATATCGTTGAATGTCACGTAGACCAGCAAAACCAGCACGAGTACCCAGCCGACGTAGGCCACGAGACCCTGCGTGCGCTCCGTCAGGGCCGAGCCTTTGACCTTCTCGATCAGCATCAGCACGATCAGTCCGCCGTCGAACGGCGGCACCGGCAGGAAGTTGATGACCGCGATGGTCGCGCTGATCAACCCGAGGAAGTAGGCGTAGTTCACGAACGGCTGATCGGCGACGATCCGGTAGCTCAGCGTGATGATTCCCACCGGGCCCATGAGATTGTCCGGACTGATCAGTCCGCCAATCAGGCGGGTGAGTGTAACGTAGGTCTGTGCGATGAATCCAAAGGTCCTGCGATAGCCCATGGCGATTGCATCGAATGGGTTGCGTGCCTGGTAGAGCCGTTCGAGCTGTTTGAAGGGCACGGGCTCGGCCAATTGCGCCCTGACCGTCGTGGCCTCCTGCATCTGAGCGGCCGGCAGGGTGACTCCCCCCTCGATGGCTCCATCGAGCTGGTACTGCAGGGTCACAGGCTGCCCCTCCCATCGGCGGACCTCCGTGATGATATCGAAGAAGGTCGATACGGGCTTGCCGTTGACGCTGACGATTCTCGCTCCCCGGGGAAGGTCCAGGGGCGTCTGATTGCTCTCGGTCGCAATGGCCTTTGCCACCACGGTGTGCTTGGTGTCCAGGACGGGCACGAAGCCGATGATGACCCGTTCCTCGCCGGGCGCCCGTCTGGGCTTGACCGTCACCGTGAGGGTCTGTTCCACGTCGTTGGCGTCCGCCCGCAGCACCCTGAGGGCCAGAAGCTCGCCTTCGTGTTGCGTGGTGATCTCGCGCAACTCCTTGTAGGTGGGGTACTCGATCTCGCCGGCGGCGACGATGACATCACCGGCCTTCAGACGCGTCGCATCGTCCTGCTCGCCGTCTGTCGGCGGTGCGAAGCCATCCTCGCCGTTGACGCCCATCACGCTAAGACGCGGCACCAGCGAGTAGATATTGCCCAGGTCCGCTTCGGAGGGGACCTCGCCGTTATCGGCCGCAGCCCAGTCCAGCGGCAGACTGGTTTGTATCGTCTGGATCTGATCGTCGATCTTCCGCTCGGCGGTGATCTCAACCGTCGCCGTCAGGGTTTGCTCGATGATCTCGTTGAACTGCCAGTGGTGTTCCACCTTCTGGCCGTTGACGGCAACGACGCGGTCTCCAGGCAGGAGCTTGGTTCGCTCCTGGAGGATTTTGATGCTGGGCTCGGAAATCTGGGCGATCGTCAGGCTCAGCGGCTCCATGATTCCGAACTCGCGGAACGAGCGTCCCAGGTTCTCGCCGACGAGCGTGGTCGAGAACAGCGAGCCGTCCGCGCGGCGTACGGTGGCGGGGATCTTCTCCTCGGGGCCCGACAGGGCCGCCGCGATCATGGTGTTGCTGAAGTCCAGGTCCTTGGTCATCCCGTCGATTGCGAGGAATTCATCCCCGGGCTGCAAACCTGCCTTGGCGGCCGGGGAATGCGGGACGATGCCGCCAACGACCGCCGGCGACAAGTTGATGCCGACCATGAAGACGATCATGAAGACGATCCCCGCGCTAATGACGTTGAAGGTCACCCCGGCGGCGATGACCGCCATGCGGACCAGAATCGGCTTTCTCGTAAAGGATCGGGGGTCTTCGTTCTGTTTGACAGGCCCGGTGTCCTCCTGGCCCAGGAGCTTGACGTAGCCTCCGAGCGGAATGAGGCCGATGCGATACTCGGTCGCCTCGGTGTCTTCGGGCGATTCCTCTTCCTTTTGGCCCGAGAAGCTCGGCAGGATGCGGAATTTGAACCCGGACCGGGTCCGTCGAATCCCCAGCAGCGTGGGAGGCATGCAGATCGAGAAGGCCTCGACCTTGATCCCGCCCAATTTGGCCACGATGAAATGGCCGAACTCGTGTACCATCACGACCGCGCCAAAGCCCAAGAGGACCACGATTACGTTGCCGACTACCCCTATGTTGCGAACGATGAGATAGACAACCACCCCCAGAACCGCGATCCAGAAGAGGCCGCTGGCCCATTTCGTCCATGACTTCGTCGTTTGTGACATCCAGACACTCCAAAAATTGACGATTTACTATTTACGATTTACCAATCGCAAACTCCGCGTACGCTCATCTATCTCATCGACTGACAACCAGTCTACTCTTGACTTCTCTTCTCGCCCAGGCGTCGGCTTCGAGCAGCTCGTCGAGCGACATCGTGTGCCGGACGCTGTGGCTGCCAAGGCAGTGCTCCACCAGGTCCATGATCTGCAGGAACTTGATCCTGCCGGCCAGGAACTCCTCGACGGCCGCCTCATTGGCGGCGTTGAACACCGCCGCGGCGGTGCCGCCCGCCCGTGCGACCTCGTACGCCAGCGGCAACGCCCGGAACGTCCCCGGATCGGGCTTCTCGAAGCGAAGCCGGCCAATCTGCTCCAGGTGCAGGCGTTTCGATACGCCGGGCACCCGCCGGGGATACGTCAATGCGTATTGGATCGGCAAACACATGTCCGGCTCGCCAAGCTGGGCGATCACCGAGCCGTCCACGAACTCCACGAGCGAATGCACGATCGACTCCGGATGGATCAGCACCTCGATCTTGTCCACCGGCACGTCGAACAGCCATCGGGCCTCGATCACCTCCAGGGCCTTGTTCATCAGGGTGGCCGAGTCGATCGTAATTTTCGGACCCATGCTCCAAGTCGGGTGCGAAAGGGCCTGCTCCCGTGTTACGCTTTGCAGGTCCTCGCGGGTCGCGCCGCGAAAGGGCCCGCCCGAGCCGGTCAGGAGGATCCGGTGAACCTCCCGCATCGAACCCGACTGCATAGCCTGAAAGACCGCTGAATGTTCGCTATCCACGGGCAACAGGGTGCTTCCGTGCTCCCGGGCGGTGCGGGTCAGCAGCTCGCCGGCGATCACAAGCGGCTCCTTGTTGGCGATGGCCAGCCGCTTGCCGGCCTTGGCCGCCGCCAGGGCCGAGGGCAGCCCGGCGGCGCCGACTACCGCCGTCAGCACGGTATCGACGCCGTCGCACTCCACCAGGTCGCTGAGACTGCTCTGGCCGGAAAGGACTTTGAGATCCCGGCCGTCCATGGCCGTCCGGAAACGTTCGGCATACTGATTATTTGTGACGGCGACGAACTTCGGCTCGTACCGTTGGACCTGCTGCGCCAGAAGGTCCACGTTGGTGTGAGCGCTGAGACCGACGATGCGATATTCCGGTCCGAGGGCTTCGATCACGCGAAGTGCGTTTCGGCCGATCGAGCCGGTGGAACCCAGGATGGCGATGCCCCTTGACATAGATCCGGACTCAGTACGCTCCTTCCATCGCGCGGCCGACCGGCCGCATTATTCCTTGCCACGCAGGCACTTAGGGTTGTAGGGCAGCCGCCATGGGACAATATGACCTGTCTGTCGGGGCCCGCCAACGATAAGAGCGATAGTATGACGAGAATGGGTAAACTGTCAAGCCCAAAGCACCTCCGGACAGGCCGTGAACCCGGATTCCCGCCCGGCCGGACGAATAACGAGCCGATTTCCACGCTCGGGCTCGATTCGGATGTGAGATCGGACGATAGGGTTCAGGAACGCTTGCCGCCAGGGGCATCGACGCCAGGTCGAAACCCGGTGGCATCTTGCGATTCGCCATAGGCCGCCAGGTCGTGCCGCAGTCGTGGCCGTTTGGCGGGTACGCGTGAATGCACTTGATTGACACATGGAGTTTTCGTGACTACCAGAAGGATCTTGGGGGCGATGGCTGTATCGCTCTGTCTGTACACATCGATTTGGGCCGATTTCGGCGACTCTGCACGAGCGGACCCGAATGAGCCGGCTGCAGGATCGGATCTTTTTGAGATGTCGATCGAGGAATTGATGGATGTCCGTATCGATACCGTATACGGCGCCTCGAAACGCACCCAAAGCCTCGCGGAAGCGCCTGCGTCGGTTACTGTCGTGACTGCCGAAGAAATCCGCAGATATGGTTATCGTACCTTGGCCGATATCCTGCGAAGCGCCCCCGGCTTCTACATCAATTACGACAGAACCTACCATTTCATAGGAACCCGGGGATTCCGTCGCCCGGGCGACTACGACAGTCGGATCCTTCTGCTGATTGACGGACACAGGGTCAACGAGAACGTGGGCGATTCCCCCATGCTCGGGACGCAGTTCCCGCTGGATGTGGATCTGATCGAGAAGGTCGAGATCATCCGGGGGCCCGGCTCCTCGCTCTACGGCAGCAACGCCGTGCTGGCGGTGGTCAACGTGATGACCAGGCGGGGGGCGAGCGTCCAGGGGCTGGAGCTTTCGGGCCAGACAGGCAGCTTCGATACCCGCAAAGGCCGCATCACCTACGGCAACCGCTTGCAGAACGATGTCGAACTCCTGCTGTCTGCGAGCACCTACAACAGCGACGGCCCGGAACTGTACTTCGAGGAGTTCGACACGCCCGACACCTACGATGGTCGGGTGCGAAACGACGACGATCAGTTCGACAACCTCGTTGCCCACGTATCCTGGGGCGACTTCTCGCTCCTGCTGGCCCACACCGGACGCGAGAAGGGCATTCCCACGGGCGCCTGGGACACCGTATTCGGCGATCCTCGCACGCGGGTCTGGGACGACACGACGCTGGTTGGGCTGACGTATGCCCGTGCTTTGTCGGAACGGTACGCCCTCAGGGCACGCGTCGCCTACAGCCACTACAACTATGATGGACGATATGCGTACGACTACAGCGAGGAGGGCGATGAGCCTTACGTTGTTCTCAACCACGACTACTGGAAGGGACGCTGGTGGGAGGGCGAACTGCAGGTGACCGGCAGTCCGATTCTCGGGCACACGATGACCGCGGGAGTGGAGATGCGGTACAACGTGCGCCAGGATCAGGCCAACTGGGATGAGGAGGTCTACCTGGACGACGCAAGACACAGCGACAACTGGGGTATCTACGTCCAGGACGAGTTCAAGCCGTTCGAGTGGTTCATGACAGTTGCACCTGTGGGTAGAGGCGTTTGAGTTTGATTCGGGCGTCCGGCGTCGTGAATTGCCAGTCTACCCCACGTTGACGGGCGTTGCGGTCTTGTGTCCAGGCCGTCACCTTGCG
>Ga0209347_1006349_pt1 | contig 10543 bp, 9 predicted proteins | sample AutmiccommuBRH23_FD_187382 | JGI IMG/M metagenome (GOLD analysis project Ga0209347, IMG submission 187382) | Deep subsurface microbial communities from Mt. Terri, Switzerland - Autotrophic microbial communities BRH/23 (SPAdes) (version 2) | ecosystem: Environmental > Aquatic > Deep subsurface >...
ACCAGATTGGTCGCTCCCGGACCCGAGGTGGCAACACAAACCCCCGGCCTCCCGGTAGCCCTGGCGTAACCGTCGGCAGCATGGGCCGCACCCTGTTCGTGCCTTACCAGGTAATGTTTGAGAGAATAATCATATAAGGCATCATAAAAAGGTAGAATCTGCCCCCCTGGATACCCGAATATCGCATCTACGCCTTCTTCCAGTAAACTCTTGATTATTATATTCGCTCCGGATAACTGCATCTTTACCCACCTCCGCTGTCGTCGACTATGTCTTAATTATCTTTTAGCACTGCTCCGGTACTTGCCGAAGTAACCAGTTTGGCGTAACGTGCCAGATAACCTCTCGTTACCTTAGGATCACGGGGCTTCCATTCTGCCATACGCGATTTTAATTCGTCATCAGTGATAAGAACATTTAACCTGCAATTGGGAATATCTATTTCAATAATGTCCCCGTCGCGAACAGCTGCTATCGGACCGCCTTCGGCGGCTTCCGGAGATATATGCCCGATAGATGCACCCCTGGTGGCACCCGAAAAACGTCCGTCGGTAATCAGGGCCACATCTTTGTCCAGACCGAGTCCGGCAACCATTGCCGTTGGAGTTAGCATCTCCCTCATACCCGGGCCACCCTTTGGTCCCTCATACCGAATGACGATGACATCCCCTTTTTTGACCTTGCCGTCAATTAGTGCCTGGACGATTTCTTCCTCGGATTCAAAAACCCTGGCCGGGCCTTTGTGGGATAACATTTCAGGAGCTACCGCAGCTTCTTTGACTACCGAGCCCCAGGGGGCTATGTTACCCTTTAGAATGGCCAACCCGCCTTTTTCGCTGTATGGGTTATCTAGCGGCCTTATCACCTCAGGATTGTATATTTTCTTGCCCGCGATGTTATCCTCGACGGTCTTCCCAGTTACGGTCATCAGATCCAAGTTGAGGACTCCCTTTTTATTTAGCTCAGCCAGGACCGCCGGTATGCCTCCAGCTTCATCGAGGTCCTGAATATGGTGGGATCCAGCAGGGCTCAGTTTACATAAGTGTGGAACTTTTTCATTTATTTCCTGGAAGCTATCCAGCCCAAGGCTGATACCGCATTCATGAGCAATGGCCGGCAGATGCAGCACTGTGTTGGTCGACCCACCCAGAGCCATATCGGCCGCAATGGTATTCGCGAACGATTTTTCCGTCATTATGTCAAGGGGCTTGATATCTTTTTCAACCAACTCCATAATTTTCATCCCGGTAACTTTGGCCAGCCTTTTTCTGGCTGCGGTGACGGCAGGAATAGTGCCGCTCCCCGGAAGGGACATGCCAAGTACTTCAGTCAGACAGTTCATGGTATTGGCGGTAAACATCCCGGCACATGAACCACAACCCGGGCAAACCGCATCCTCCATGTCAGCCAGCTCTTCCTCGCTCATCCGGCCTCCACGGACCGCTCCAACGCCTTCGAAAATATTGCTCAGGGAAACATCTCTGCCCTTGTATTTACCAGTGAACATCGGCCCACCGCTGATTACAATGGCCGGTATATTAAGACGGGCCGCAGCCATCAGCATTCCAGGAACAATCTTGTCACAGTTGGGAATAAGTACTAACCCATCAAAAGCATGAGCCTGAGTCATTATTTCAACAGAATCAGCAATAATCTCTCTACTGGCCAGTGAGTATTTCATCCCGGCATGGTTCATAGCGATTCCGTCACATACACCTATAGCCGGGAACTCAATAGGTGTCCCCCCTGCTATTCTCACCCCTGTTTTCACAGCTTCTGCTATTAAATCAAGGTGAACGTGGCCAGGGACCACTTCATTCTGTGAATTAACAATTCCAATTAACGGCCGGGCCAATTCTTCGTCAATATAGCCCATCGCTTTGAACAGGGAGCGGTGGGGCGCTTTTTCCAGTCCTTTTTTAACAGCATCACTTCGCAACGGTAACCCCTCCCGACTTAGTATCTGGCGTGGCGCCAGAAATTAATATTAATATAGTAAAAAAACCCCTCTTCCCAGATAGGTATTCCATCAGGGACGAGAGGTTAAACCTTCCGCGGTACCACCCTGTTTGCCATTTCAAAAACGAATGACCACTTAATGTGCAGCGCCAGCATGATAACGGTATGCACCGGAACAGCCTACCAGGCACAACTGCGCCGTTCAGCCATCAGCTCCGGGGTGAGTAGCTTATACTCCCTCCGGCACCGGTTTCCAGCTACCCCGGCTCTCTGGAGCCTTCTCGAAGTATAAATTCCCCTTCATCACATTGCTTTAGATATATTGAATCTAGTATACAAAATTCTGCGTAAAGGTGTCAAGGTGTTTTTAAAATTTACTTACCAGCCAGGTTGAAGCTTTCGTGAAGTATATTTATGGCTTTTTGGACTTCAGATCCTTTAATGAGGAAGGAAATTGTTATATCGGAGTCAGAGGTTTGGAGGACAGTCACTCCGGCTTTATTCAGGGATTCCATAACGTTTGCCATTACGCCGGGGACACCTATCATTCCTGCACCGATTACTGACAGCTTAGCCAGCCCGGTATCAACAGAAATTGCGTATCCAGCGTCCTGTAAAGCCTTACAGGCCTTTTCTGTATCATCCCCGTTGATGATGAAGAAAATTGAGTTTGGGGCCACACCCGTCATATCGATACTTAACCGGGCTTCCGCCATCGTTTTGAGGACCTGGACTTTAGCCATCTGGACATCACCGGCCAATGGGCCGACCTTAACCTGACTGATGTTGCCAATTTGGGCCAGTCCGGTGATAACCCGCTCCTCCACGTCTTCGGCAATCAAAGTCCCTTCAGCATCAGAAAAGGTATTTTTAATCTTTATAGGTACGTTCCCGCTCATGGCGGCTTCCACAGCCCTAGGATGAATAACCTTGGCGCCCTGGTATGCCATTTCGCAAATTTCTTTGTAGGAGATATCTTTTAAAATAGCAGCATCTGGCACCAGCCGCGGATCGGTGGTCATAACCCCGTCAACATCTGTATAGATTTCCACTACTTCGGCCTGCAGGGCGGCGCCCAAAGCAGTCGCAGTGGTATCACTGCCGCCCCGGCCCAGAGTGGTTGTACTGCCATCTTCGCATACACCCTGAAAACCGGCAACGATAACGATTTTACCCTTAGACAGGCAGCTCTTTATGGGCTCCGGGTCAATCCCCAGAATCTGCGCGTTTCCAAAGCTGCCATCAGTACAGATGCCAGCCTGCCCCCCTGTCATGGCTATGGCTTTATGGCCCATTGCTTTTAAAGAAGTAGCCATCACAACTGTAGAGATAATTTCTCCACAGGACACAAGCAGGTCAAGTTCCCGCGGCTCAATTTCATTATGTATTGATCTCACCAGGTCAATCAGCGTATCTGTTGCGTAAGGTTCACCCCTCCTACCCATGGCCGATACCACAACCACCGGAGCGAAACCATCCGCTTTGGCTTCTAAGATCCGTTCGATGGCCTTGATTCTTCCCTCAGCAGTTGCCACAGAAGTCCCACCGAATTTTTGCACGACGATTTTCACTTGTTACACCTCTCCCATTTTAATATACAGTTGGCTCCGGCACTCTATAATTGGCAGTCACCATACCTGTATAATCGGAAGGTTTACGGAGTAAACCAACCTTTTTTATCTATTAGAACTTATCTATTAAGTATATAACTGTTGTGAGAATATTTCAATAAGGTTGCGATTCAAGTTTCTATCACGGTCAGAAACATACCTATAACCTAGCACCTGTCATGTATAAACCTCACCCAAACTGACTATCCTCTTAGATGAGGTGATGTTATAATGCCTAAAATTAAAAACCTGATCGATAAAAACAAACTGATCCTTTATCTTTTCATCGTGACACTGGCTTTTTTGGTATTTGCACTGATTCAGCGGGAACCGCAGGTAACTATTAAACCGGTAAACGATGCCAGGATGAAGGAAACAGTCAGACTGGCGCAGGAGAACCGGGACCTCAGGGAGAGACTGTTAAAAATCGAACCTGCGGCTCCGGTCAAAATTGTCACCCCTGAACAGCCTGCCGCATCAGTGGACAGCCTGCCGGTCCTGGCTGTTATGGCAGCCGGAAACCGCATTCCTTTTGAAGTGATTTATGAGGACGGTGCGTGGCTGAGACCGGCGTATCAACCATACTGGCACAGCAGGCAGGGTCAGTGGAGCAGCATACCTGACCGCATCCAAAGCTCTTATCATCGCTTATTTGTAACCCCATGGACTGAAAGCCTCTGGAATGAAACAATCCACCAAGTAGGTATCGCCGAGTTGAATGACAAAATTGACCTTCCGGTCTATGATGATGAACCGGCAAATACAATAGCCATAGTCACAATAAGACAGAAGATAACCGACGTACTTATCCTCAACAACCAAGTGCTCCTGTTGGGGACTCCCGCCAGATCAGGTTTACAGATAATCGCCCTAAACAGGCAGGATCTGATTAACAGTATTTCCGGTGAACTTCTGGCCCATAATGATAATCAGAATTACCTGTTTCAACTGGCAACCCCCGACGGATATGAAGTGGATTTTAATAACGCTATTGTTAATTTCTAATACAGCAAACGGGAGCGGCGCTTTTGCGCCACTCCCGTTTTTAATCATCGGTTTTCAAGCCATTTTTTGCCTAGCCCGATTGATTCCCGGACCGCTTCTGGGGCGGGACCGCCCGGAACCTTCCTGGCAGCTATACAGTTGTCAACATCAATAGCCTCGTAAATATCCTCTTCTATTAGCGGTGAAATATTCTTATATTCTTCCGGAGTCAGTTGGTCCAAAGATTTTCCCTTCCTGATACAATCCAATACCAACCGGCCTACAATCTCATGGGCATTCCTAAAGGGAACCCCTTTCTTGGCCAGGTAGTCAGCGACCTCGGTGGCATTAGTAAAACCCCCTCGGGCCGCCTGAGCCATGTTTCCGTTCAAGACCCGCATTGTTTCAAGCATCGGGGTAAACACCATCAGACACCCCTTGACCGTATCTATGGCATCAAAGAGAGCTTCCTTATCTTCCTGCATGTCTTTGTTATAAGCCAGCGACAGTGATTTCATTACAGTCAGCAGGGCCATCAGGTCACCATATACCCGGCCTGTCTTTCCTCTTATCAGCTCTGCCACATCTGGGTTCTTTTTCTGGGGCATAATGCTGCTGCCCGTCGAATACGCATCATCAAGCTCGATAAAGCGGAACTCTGTGGACGACCACAAAACAATTTCTTCACAGAAACGGCTGAGGTGCATCATTATAATAGAGGCGGCAGAGCAGAATTCGATGGCAAAATCGCGGTCACTAACACCATCCAGACTGTTTGCGGTGATAGCGGAAAAACCCAATTCCGAGGCTACTGCCTGCCTGTCTAGATTGAACGTTGTGCCCGCCAGGGCGCCTGAACCCAGGGGCATGTTATCAGTCCTCCTGTGGCAGTCCCGCAAGCGGTCTATATCCCGTATAAACATCTGAAAATAGGCCATCAGGTGGTGCCCAAAGGTAACCGGCTGGGCCCGCTGTAAATGGGTGTATCCTGGCATTACTGTATGAGTATGCTTTTCTGCCAGTTCCAGAAGTACTCCCGCTAATTTTTTCAGCAGGTCTACCGTCCGATCTATCTCTTCTTTTAAGTACATCCTGACATCCAGGGCTACTTGGTCGTTTCTGCTGCGGGCAGTATGAAGCTTGCGGCCTATATCACCAATCCGCTCTGTTAAGAGCTTTTCAATGTTCATATGAATGTCTTCGGCGGCGATTTCAAATTCCACCTGGCCTGACTTTATATTAGCAAGGATTGCTTCCAAGGCTGAAATAATCATCCCTGCTTCATCATTGTCTATAATCCCCTGCTTACCGAGCATCCGGGCATGAGCGATACTGCCCCTGATGTCCTGCTCATATAACCTTTGGTCAAACGAGATTGAAGAATGAAAATCCTCAACAACTTTATCCGTACCTTTAGTAAACCGTCCACCCCAAAGCTTCATCTTTACCCCCCCTTCAAGAACTTTCAGCTGCCCTGCCCATTCTGCCAGGAAACGAGAATTAACATCATCATTACCGCCTCCAGGATGAGCATAATCAATCCTATCCGGCGGATTTTCCTGACCTGGGCTTGTATCTCAACTTCCAGCCAGCGGCGAAACTCCCTATCCTTTTGGGCAAGCTCCCGATGCTCTTTTTTTATCCTTCTGGCAACTACCTTTTCAGGCCGCAGATAATAAAATGCCCCCAACAGGAACCCCAAGCTGCTTACTATTATCAGTGTGGTAAAAACCGGTAAACTTAACATAATTAATCACCAAGACCGGACTTTTTCTCCATAAGTGCCCGGACTTTCAATGGTAAACCAAACAGGTTGATAAACCCTTCCGCATCCTTCTGGTTGTAAACCTCATCACGACCAAAAGTGGAGAACTCTTCATTATAAAGTGAATAAGCTGATTTTGTCCCAGCCGGTGTACAACTGCCTTTATATAACTTCATCCGTACAGTGCCCGTGACGGTCTTTTGGGACACGTCCACAAAGGCGTCCAGAGCTTCCCTGAGCGGATGATACCAGACACCGTAGTAGACCAATTCTGCGTACCGCTGGGCTGCCAGATCCTTGTAGTGTAAGGTATCCCGATCAATACACAGAAGCTCCAGTTCGCGGTGAGCGGCATATAATACAGTGCCTCCCGGAGTCTCGTAAACGCCCCGGGACTTCATGCCCACCAGGCGGTTCTCCACCATATCAATTATACCAACACCATTTGCTCCGGCAATTTTGTTTAATCTCTCGATCATGGTGACTCCGTCCAGGGCTTCCCCGTTGAGTTTAACCGGGATGCCCCGCTCAAACTCAATTTCCACATAAGTTGGCTTGTCCGGGGCTGCCTGCGGCGGGGTAATGAGCATGAGCATACTGTCTTTAGGTTCATTCCACGGGTCTTCCAGATCTTCCCCCTCGTGGCTTAGGTGCCAAAGGTTGCGGTCCATGCTGTAAGCATGCCCCTTTTTCACTGGGATAGGTATTCCTCTTGCATCCGCATATGCAATGGCATCTTCCCGGGAACGGATATCCCATTCCCGCCAGGGAGCTATAATCTTCAGGTCCGGGGCCAGGGCTTTTACAGTAAGTTCGAACCTCACTTGGTCATTACCTTTTCCGGTAGCACCGTGAGCCACTGCTTCGGCTCCCTCCTGACGGGCTATCTCAACCATCCGCTTGGCAATCAGGGGCCTGGCAAAAGAAGTACCCAACAGATATTTACCCTCGTAAATCGCCCCCGCCTTAAGTGTCGGCCAGATAAATTCTTCCACAAATTCCTTCTTCACATCTTCTATGTATATCTTGCTGGCACCGGTCTTAATGGCTTTTTCATTGAGGGGCTCCAACTCTTCCCCCTGCCCCACATCAGCCGCCATCGCAATGACCTCGTAACCGTAATTCTCCTTCAGCCAGGGGATAATAATAGACGTATCAAGTCCCCCGGAGTATGCTAGAATGATTTTTTTGGACATAGTAATTACTCCCTTCCTAGGTAGTGGCCAGTAACCTACCCCATCGTCAACGCTAGAACGGCTTTCTGGGCGTGCAGCCTGTTTTCGGCTTCGTCAAACACAGCGGAATTAGGCCCATCAATTACTTCTGCTGCCACTTCCTCACCCCGGTGGGCGGGCAGACAGTGAAGGAAAATATAATCGAGTTTAGCCGCCTTTACCAATGCGGAATTGACCTGATATGGTGTAAATATTTTCAGTCGCTGGGCATGTTCGGCTTCCTGGCCCATACTGGCCCATACGTCAGTATAAACAACATCGGCGTTTTCTACAGCCTCAACGGGATCCTCGGTTAACCTGATTACTGACCCGCTGGCAGCGGCATCAGCCATAGCCAGTTCAACAATCTGCGGAGCCGGTTCATAACCCTGGGGAGTTGCAATAGAGATATGCATTCCCACCTTGGCACATCCGTTTAATAGTGAATGGCAAACGTTATTACCATCTCCCACATAAGCCAGTTTAAGGCCTTCCAGCCGGCCTTTACGCTCGAAAACGGTCTGGAAATCAGCCAATATCTGACACGGGTGATTAAGATCCGTTAAACCGTTGATTACCGGTATATCAGCGTGCTTTGCCAGTTCCTCGACATCGGCATGGGCGAAGGTCCTAATCATTATCCCGTCCACGTAACGTGACAGGACCACGGCTGTATCGGCAATGGTCTCGCCGCGGCCCAACTGAAGGTCGCCGCCGCTGAGAAATAAGGGATAACCACCCAACTGGTGCATGGCCACCTCAAAAGATACCCGTGTCCTGGTTGACGACTTAGTGAAAATCATAGCCAGGGTTTTCCCGGCCAGGACATGGTGCGGGATACCTTTCTTCTGTTTATCCTTTAGTTCCGCCGCTACCTTAAGAATCTCCAGTATTTCCTCTTTGGTCAGCAAATACAGGGCAAGGAGGTCCTTACCCTTTAATGTCAATTGTGGCGCAGTCATAATCCTACCTCCTGACGTTACTAGTTTACCTTAATCGTAAAAAGTATACAAGTTTACCGGCAGTAAAACTTTGTAGCCCTACATCAAACCTCATATACCATTTGATCCGGCTCTTTCCATATATAAAGATACCAATAAATCGGCCAAAGAGAAATCCTGGAAAAATATATAACCGAAAAATATACACATATAGATTAGAGGCCATAAGGTGGCTGCAAGCAAAATAATCTTAGCAGGTTTACTCATTAAAACCTCCCAACACATTGAATCTGTGTCCTCTAGGTCTTCTTTCCAATAGCACCTGGCACCTACTTCACGAGTGAAGCCATTACACCATCCATTATACTGATCGCTTCATCTACATTTTCCTTCGTGATAACCAGAGGCGGAATAAACCGGAGGACGTTGGAACCGACACAGTTAATCAGCAGGCCTTTGGCCTGACACGCAGCAACAATATCTTTTCCATCCACCGTAATGCCCAGGCCCAAAATCAGTCCCTTACCCCTTACATCTGTTATAAAAGAGTACCTGCTCTTTAACCAATGCAATTTCTCCTCAAAATACCGTCCTGTTTCTGCTACCAGGGCCAGGAAAGCTTTGTCGGAAAGGATGCTTATCGCAGCCAAACCAGCCGCTGCAGCGAGCGGGTTACCGCCAAAGGTCGAGGCATGATCCCCGGGTTGAAAGCACTCGGCGACCTTTTGTTTAGCCATCAGCGCCCCCATGGGAACGCCCCCGGCAATGGCTTTGGCCAGGGTCATGATGTCCGGTTCAGCCCCATAATGCTCGTATCCAAACAGCTTACCTGTCCGGGCCAAACCACACTGAATCTCATCAAAGATCAACAGGAGGTGTTTTTCAGCGCAAAGCTGCTGCAATTTCTGCATATAATCGTAATCCGCAACATTGACACCCCCCTCACCCTGAATAGGTTCCAGCATTATGGCACAGGTATTTGGAGTAATCGCATCAGCAAGAGCTGTCAAATCATTAAACGGTACATGCTTAAACCCCTGAGGCAGCGGGTCCAGGTCCTTCTGGTACTTTGGCTGGGCAGTAGCAGTTACAGTGGCCAATGTTCGTCCATGAAAAGACTTGTGCATGGTGATTATTTCATATTTATCAGGTCCCATGTATTTTCTGGCATATTTCCTGGCCAGTTTAATCGCGCCTTCATTGGCTTCAGCCCCGCTGTTACAGAAAAAAACTTTATCCAGAGCCGAATTCTCAACCAGCAATTTAGCGAGTTTTACCTGGGGTTCAATCCAATATAGGTTGGATACATGCATCAGGGTACCGGCCTGTTCCCGGATTGCTTCAACAACCTTGGGATGGCAGTGGCCCAAGGAGTTTACGGCCAGTCCGGCCACAAAATCCAGATACCTGTTACCGTCGGCATCCCATACATGTACCCCTTCGCCCCGGACTAGAGCTACCGGCAGCCGCCCGTATGTAAACATCACATATGCTTGACCCATATCAATAATTTCGTTTGTATTCACTTCATCACCTCTTATTTTACTACCATGGTTCCGATTCCCTTGTCTGTAAAGATCTCCAGTAAAATGGAGTGGGGGGTCCGTCCGTCCAGAATGTGGGTAGTCGTTACCCCGCCTTTTACGGCCTGAGCACAGCACTCTACCTTAGGAATCATTCCGCCGCTGATAACACCGCGGTTAATCATCTGATCCACCTGGTCCAGTTTAAGTTCCGAAATAAGGCTGCTCTTGTTATCGAAGTCCTCAAAGATGCCTTCCACATCAGTCAGGAGAATAAACTTATCGGCTTTCAGGGCAATGGCCACCTCTCCGGCCACATAGTCGGCGTTAATGTTATAGCTTTCTCCTTCATCACCGACACCCACGGGCGCAACTACTGGAATGTACCCCTCATTTATTACCGTCTGCAAAATATCCGGGTTAATCTTCTTTACATCGCCGACAAAGCCTATGTCAAGCATACGTTCGTTGCCTTCGCCATCCACCGCCTTACCAAGCTTTTTAACCGCCTGTATGAGATTGGCATCTTTTCCGGAAAAACCGACGG
>Ga0209347_1006350_pt1 | contig 10539 bp, 10 predicted proteins | sample AutmiccommuBRH23_FD_187382 | JGI IMG/M metagenome (GOLD analysis project Ga0209347, IMG submission 187382) | Deep subsurface microbial communities from Mt. Terri, Switzerland - Autotrophic microbial communities BRH/23 (SPAdes) (version 2) | ecosystem: Environmental > Aquatic > Deep subsurface >...
CTTTGGTCTTCCACTGTTTTCTGGAGGTCCGCGTTCTCCTGCAGGGCCTGGTCTTTTTCCTGGCGGGCCTGCGTCCGTTCATTGACCGCTTTCCTGAGTTCCTGATTGGTCATTCCTTCGATATCCATATCGATGATGAACTGGTCCCGTCCTTCTTCCGGGACTCCTAAGAGGATCACTGCCTGGGAGTATGTCAAATTACGCACTGGTGCGTAATTTGAGTTACTGTCGGAAGCATCAGGCAGTTTGCTCCCGTACTCTCTGAAGACCTTCATAAGTCTGTCGGCCGTACTCTGAGAGTAACTGACCGACTCCTCAAGCCACTTGCCCCATTCTCCATACTTAAGCAAGGCCTTGGCCTCTGTCAGCCGCCTTCCGATCTCGACGGCGGCGGCAAGGTAGATCCTTTCAGTCTGGTATTTGATCATGTTAATTTCAGCCGCGATTACATGCGGCGTGCGTCCGCTGATGATATCAGTTTCAGTTACTGTATCAGTTACTGTATCAGGCATGATATCCACACTCCTTGGGGCTAACTTCACTTATAGGATATGTGGTCAGGCTTAGGAGGGTGACAACCTCAGGCGTCAGGCTTTTTAATATAGGGAAGTACCCCGCTGTTTGGTCGAGACAGCAGGGTACTTCCCTTCTAAGTATCTTTTTTCATTCCCCCAAACCTTTAACAACCGGACAATCTTTCTCATAGCATATAAAGGACAAGCGCGAACAAGCTCTGCTTGTCAAACCACTGAAGGGAGGGATAAACCATGGCGGTGACAGAGATAACTTTGGATTCTAATCGTTGGGAAAAAATCCTTTATGTCCATATTAATTACCAAATCTCTATTTATGTGTTTCTTCGCATTATCTATTATTGAACGGTTCGGCACAAATCCTGTTGCTTCTCCAGAAATGCTAAGTTTATATAATATATTATCTAAGATCCATCTTTGAATATACTTAAGTCCTTCTACTGGGATAGAAATTTCCCTATATGTACCGTTCTTTTTAGGTATTTTTATTTGTTGATAAAGTTTGTCCGAAAAAAAATATAGTCGATGTAAATACTTTTCATCAAAACCAATTAATAAAGCTAAGTGTGTTTTATCAAAAATAACAGGTAAATTATTATCTAAAAGTCTTTCAGCATATTGTACACATATAGCTACATAACTAGGAGAAAATTCTCTTTTGCGTAGCATCTGTTGTAGTTTTTCTATATATTCTAACATTCTTCAAAAGCCTTTCTATATGAATAGCAACAAGTCAAGGATTCTTTACTAAACACTCTGTGATTGAAAATCTGCATACTACCGGAGTAGCGACGCCTCATAATACGGCCCCAGATAAAGCGTCGCTACTCCGGTAGTATGCAACGACGCCCTTTCAAAGCGACCTCAGATCAGAGTCGTTGAGAGAGTATCAGACCCATTAAACATGCTAATATACAGATCATATATTTCAACATTTTCTACCTTTTGCTTCCCAAGAAACTGAAACCCCAATTCAGTAATATATAAAATATTTTTCTCATTAGCCTTATTCTCAACTGCCATTTTGACGATGTGCTGATTGATTTGTTTTAGCCTAGAAACACTTCCTCCATGCCAGAAGATATTATTTAACAATTCCATTATACACCTGCTTTTCGATCTAATTAATGGGTTTTAAAATATCAATAAATTCTAGCCCTAACGGGCAACAACATCGAAGATATGCTCAGATACATCCTTTGTTTTCTCAGTAATAGTATCCGATAATTCCCGCTTTAGTACATCCCATCCGACTCTCTCGATAGTTCTCCGAAAACGCTCTTTAGGCTTACCGTATTTTACAAAGAATGCCAAGGTTGCATCAATTAGTCTAAACAGTGCTGGTTTTTCAAAAATCAGCGGTATAAATTGCTTACCAGTAGCAATTTGATTACCCAACGTTCCCCCAAAATATACTAGAAAGCCACTTTTCCCTTGCCAAGCATCTAATGGACAAGATTTTACACACTTTCCACAATTAACACAATTATCCTGAGCAAATACAAGTGTCTGGTTACATTTATATACCTTAATGGCTTTTCCGGGGCAAACAGCTTCGCAACGACCGCAAAAATCACAGTTCGTCTTCTCCCAGGTTGGTTGAATACCACCTTTTATCCCCAGGTCATTTTCTTCAGCTTTTAAACAGTTATTTTTACACCCTGTAACACCAAGCTTAAACTTATGTGGAAGGTCCTTGGCAAAATATCGTTTATCAAGTTCATTAGCGAGTGCTGTAGTATCAATCAGACCGCTCGGACAGATAGCGCTACCCTGACAAGCGGTCACTGCTCTTACTCTTGGGCCACTAGACCCTAACTCTAATCCCGCTTTGCCCAATTCACATTTTATGGCTACAATATCCCCAAGTTTGATAAAAGGTATCTCAATCCCTTGTCTTGAGGTGAGGTGAATGTAGCCTTCACCATATTGCTGAGCAATTTCATAAACTTTCTTAAATTGTTCTGCTCCAATTTGACCCCCTGCGACCCTTAATCTCATGGAAAAACAATCCTTCTGGACCTGCCTCATTAAACCCATTGTTTTTATCTGCTTAGTATGATCCTTAGCCATTTAAGCAACCCTCCTCATCTTGTGCTAATACCCTATTATTTTAAGGTAATTTGAGTTTTATGTTAATACTTATATTCCGATATGATTATAATGAATTGTTTTCAATTATAGTTCATGATTCCAATTCAAGTCAATAGCTTTGATGAAGCGTTTAGTTGCACCTTTTTACGCGAAACATTTTTAATTACAAAATGCGAAAGAGCGGACTAGTAGTTCGCTCTTTCGCATTTTTTTAATGAATTACGAATTCATATTACAATAATTAACCTGAGAGATTGAATATTTGTCATGACAGGCAGAATGAGGAGCGTTATAGCCAAGCCGGATACAATTCCTCCTGCAGGTCCAAAACGCATGGCCGCATAAATTACGGGGAGGTAATACCCGAATTGTAACAGGATATGAAAATTCATTTCGTAATGGTAATTCGTGTAGTGGATACCTGTCAAAATTACCACGATAGACCCAATCGAAATAAGGTCAAAGAGAATTCGAACACGATTGTGAGTAGTGCATTCCTGATCGAGATTCAGCAAAAGAAAACCACCGCCCTATCCTTGGTTCCTGAAAAATAGCATTTCCGATGATTCAAACCCAGCGCATATTAGCTTTATCCTACGCAATGAGGACCCTCCGCATGTCCATTCTCCTCAAGTGTGGGATTTCGCGCACCTTAGTGTGGGAAATCCCACACTATTATAACTTCTGACCTATTTATTGCCACTCGTCAGGTACCTATATTTCTTCATCTTAAAAATTTATTGATTTAACAATGATTGACTCTTATTGATTCCACTAACTGTCTTTATGGAATTAAAGCCGCCGTTACCCAAGTCACGCTGTCAGCTTAGCTGAACAAGTTATCTCAAGTCCCATGTTTTCTAGTTCCTATTACCTAATTCCTAGTTAGGAATCAAGAATTTTAGATATCTACCTCGAACTTGGCACAACTTTTGCATATATCCTAAATCATAATAAAATTTTAGGAGTGTGCTTCATGAAAAAGAAATTATTATCCCTTATAGTCTTAACTCTAGTGTCTTTTTTGATATTTGCCCTTCCCACGATGGCAGATACTAAACCGGTCGCACCCAGTACCCACTCCGAGGCTGACATGAAAGACATGTCAGACCAGGAAATGTCCGGCCATTCAGAAGGTGAAGCTGCACCGGAAGTGATCGTTGCTACGGAAGGCAAATTCCAAGTGAGTGTACAGTCTGACCCTGTGAAACCGGCACCGAATAAACCAGTAAATATCATGATTACCGTGAAAAATGAAGCAACAGGAGAACCTGTCCTCGATGCATCCGTAAATGTCGAAATGATGCTCATGGAGGCTGGTGCGCACGGTAGCATGACCGGCATGGACAGTTCCTCCGAAACAACCCTTCAAGGACAAGCTAAACTCGACAACATGGAACCAGGAATGTACTCCGTCACCCTTACCCCAACGAAACAAGGGGAATGGACCCAAGAAATTCATATCAGTTCTCCGACTCTTGGAGAAACCACCGTCACTGTACCACTTACCGTTACCAAGACTGGCCCGAACTGGATTCTCATTGGTAGTGTTGGCGGAGTCGTCGTACTTGCCGGTATATTTGCCCAAATTCTAAAACGTAAGCAAATTGCTTCGAAGGAGGTTTAATAATGAGTCAACCATTACAACCTAAATCCCCACAAAATAGGAACTTTCTTAAAGTTAAACCTCTCAAATGGTTTTTGCAAAGTTCGCTGTATCCTAGTATCTTCCAATGGGCGGCCGTGCTTGTTTTCGCTGTTATCATGGTCCAAACTCTGGCCGGACCCACCAGCGCCCATGATAACTTCGGTACTGCCGCTACTTGGGTTCTTTGGTGGCCACTCTTACCTCTCTTCTTCTTCCTATTTGGACGGTTCTGGTGTGCCGTCTGCCCCTTCGCCTGGGTGAGTGATTTGACACAGAAGGTTTTTGGGGCCAATCGTAAGGCCCCTAACTTCCTAAGAAAATATGGACTATGGATCATTGATATCACCTTTATTTTTATCACTTGGTCCGACCACGTTTGGGGGATCGTGGAATCTCCTCGGGGATCTGGTACACTCTTGCTACTCATCTTAGGTGGCGTCATGGTCACAGCAATGCTCTTTGAACGTCGTACCTGGTGCCGTTATTTATGTTTCCTCGGGAGTTTATCCGGTAACTATTCCCGAGCTGGTATGCTAGAGCTTCGTGCCGACAAAGAAATCTGCAAAACTTGTACTACTAGGGATTGCTACAAAGGCAATACAAAAACAGCGGGCTGTCCGATGTTTGAATTTCCGATGGCTATGGAAAACAACGCTAACTGTAATCTTTGTGGGAATTGCATCAAAAGCTGCCCCCATGATTCTATTCGACTAAGCCCTCGCAAACCAACCAGCGAATTTTGGTCTATGACTAGGGCACATTTTGAGGAGTCTTTCCTAGCTATTGTTATCGTTGGTATTGTCTTTGTCCAGAATATTACCATGTTGGAATTCTACCAGTCCTACCTTAAGTGGGCAGAGCTGACATTAGGTATCGCTAATAAGGATATCTCCTTTACGATTCTCTTCATCATTGCGATGACCACTCCGGTATTACTTCTATTCGCTGCGACTGCCGTTTCCAAGCGTTATACTGGTGAAACGATACGTACTGCCTTTGCACGTTTTGGTTATGCTGTCATTCCACTTGACCTTGCTTCCCACATGGCCCACAACTTGTTCCATCTTCTAGCAGAAGGAAAGTCAATTTACTACACCTTCATGGGGTTATTTGGAGTGCATATCGAGGGTCCAACCGATTTCGTTTCTGACCCGACGATTCAAATAATGCAATACGTCCTGGTCATCGCTGGAACTCTCGGATCTCTTTACACGGCATATAGGATTGCTAAAAAGAATTATGGAACCAAAAAAGCTCTATCCGTTGCTATGCCGTATCTAGTCATCATCTCGATCTTTGGAGTACTGAACTTCTTAACCTTCGTGGTCAGAATGAGTATGCGGATGTAATACCCAATAATTTGTTGTCGATCCTTCTATTATTAAGCTTTAAAAAAGTTCAGGTGGAGTTAATCTCCACCTGAACCATAGTTCGGATACTATCAATAATATTTCCAAGGAGGAACTTACATTGGAGAATACCGTCTGGATAAAAACCAAAAATTTACCCAACCACGAAAGAGCAATGCATTGTTTTACGTTATAGCTGGTCTTGTTACAGTGATGATTATGATAGGTTCCTATTTCTTTGTTATCAACAACAATAGTCCGACTTCCTCTGTCAAGGCCTCTGCAGAATCGGGAGAAAAAATAAATTATAGCCAAAACGATAAACTTCAGCAAACGATCGTCGAAAGCAATGTTGAAAACGGAAAGGCAATCGTTACGACCCTGAGTACGCTCAAGGAGAGAAGATTCGCCAAAAGTTTGAAACGACTCCTAGCGACCCGCAACTTATTTTGACGGTTTACGGTATAGGCTACAAGTTCAATCCAAGTGCGGGGGGATAAGAATGCGCACTAAATTGTTTCTTTCCACCCTAATTATTGCGATCATTACTCTAACTATCTGAAAGACTTAAATGTTGCAGAGATTGGTGCTTTACAACTAAATCTTGAACCAGTTGACTTAAAGCCACTTCTAGAAAAAATTATTCGCAGCCTTAACCCTCTCATTCAAGAAAAGGAAATAACTCTAACTTGGACCGCCGCGCAGGAATGCGTGACTATGTCCGGGGATGAGCGCCTTCTGACCCGGCTCTTTTACTTTGCACCTAAGGCTTCCTTAACCAAGGGTTGTAATGCAGGATCTTTAAGCATGGCTGAGAATGTCGCTTTCATTTTAGGATCGGACATGATCTGTACCATAGGCTTATACATAGACGGATCAGACATAATGCCTACCATGTTAGCATGATTTTCGCTACTCCCCATGATACCCATCATATTCTTTTGTACATCGCCATTTTTCATCATATCAACCATCACAGGCATCATTTGTGAAGACCCCATTATTTTCACCATGGACTCGCGAGAATCCGGGGAACTTAAAACATTCATCATTTCAGTGGGATTGCCCTTCATATATTGGGTCATGTTGCTGGAGTTCATCATATCTTTGGATTGACCACCGCAACCGGCTAGACTTAACGCGGCAATAGAAATCAGAGCTACAAAGGCAATCGATTTGATTTTCTTATTCACAATTTCATCTCCTACTCTTTTAATCACTGTTAATAATTTCTGTTTTCAAATGAACCAAACGAGCTCAAACCGTAAGTGCTCTCATCGATTACAAACTGCGATATGAGCGGCTGCCAGAGGACAAGGAGTGCAAAGAATGTCCCAAGACTAACTATTACAAAATTAACTCAGATTATAATGCTTTCTTATAAGCGGGCACCTCCTATATGGCCTGTAATATCTCTTACCTCCAACAACACGATAAAGTTAAACTTACTTCAGGTGTTGTTTTAACGCCCTTAGAAGTTCAGTTGAACTTCTAAGGGCAGTCTCCCCTTATCGGTGTCGGAAAATTTCATGCTCTTCTGATAATCCCACATTTATAAAGTGGGATATGTTAGCAGGATATGACACAATTCTTCCCACTTTGTTTAGCCTTTAAAAGTGCTTTGTCAGAAGCAACAATAATCTCATGAATATATCGCCCATCGTCCGGATAACTCGATACACCCAAGGAAACAGTTATCTGGGGGTATGCCTGATTATCAAGTTGACTTATTTCCAACCTTATTTTTTCGGCCATTTTTAAGGCGTTCTTTTTATCGCAGTCCATTAAAATTAGAGTTATTTCCTCCCCACCATATCTATAAACTCGGTCGGTCGCGCGGACACAGGCTTTAATGGTCTCTCCTACCTTTCTGAGTACATTATCCCCTATGTCATGGCCAAAGTGATTGTTAAAATCCCTGAAGTTGTCAATATCGAGAAATATTACGGAATACAACCCACTATTCTCACAATTTTCAGTATCTTGGTCAAATGCCCTTCGATTTAGAAGACCCGTTAAGTTATCCGTCATTAGACTAGACTTCAATTGCTGGTTTAATCCTTTTAGTTTCTCAACCTTTTTATAAAAAAGAACAGCCACAATAAAATTCGTTAACCCAAACAAAGTTCCCAGTATAATGCAATGCAAAAGAAGGTAATTGAATAGCGGCATAGGCATGAAATACAAGAGTACTACCGAATAAAGTATTCCAGTTAATACCATAGCTATTAACAACCATAATTTACTCATACGACAAAAACTCCCTCTTATTAAGTGATCGTCAAAAGTTTTTACATTTAATAAAGCTCTCCTCTTAATCTCCTAGTAAACGCTCTTAATGATACTACACAACTATGAATTTCCTATGAACGCGAAACTAACTTGTTAAGGTGGTTTCTCCCATCAACCATTTGCTGCTCGGAATGAAAAATTCTTCTGATGGTATTGCCTGGGAAGCCAATACTATTGATGGAATCTATTGTAACGCCTTTATAGGACACAAAGTAATTTCAAAAAACGAATAAAAGTGGACTAAAGTTTGTAACCTTAGTCCACTTTTATTCGTTAAGCTTCTTATTGTTCCCTTACCGAAATAGCAACCAAATAGAGGATTGTAATGAGCAAGATCCCCACTTCCTACCTGGTAGTAACCTTTCCTAAAAACAACCTTCTATTTATTTTCATTTCGTGGTGTCCTTTTGCCAAATATGGCAAGTCCAACAGTTCGAATTTACAGCTGTATGAGTATGGCATGAAACACAGAATTGCTCAGACTCTTTTGAGGCAGGATCAAAATGACAATTCACGCAGGTTTGAAGATTATTTTCGAATGACTTACCTTGACTATTAGTATATACCATTTTGCCATTCCGTACGGCTTCCTCTCTCCATTGGTTGAGCAGTTTCATATGATTGGCCCTCATCCATTCCACAGGCTCGACACACTCCTTAACTGCTAATTGCTGTATAGCTGGAGTATTAAGATTTATTACAGGTCCCGTGTTGGATTTCCCAATATTATAGAAGAACGGTAAGCTCAGTAAAGCAACATAGACAACAAGCGACGCAATTATTCTTCCTCCCTTGTACATTATCCATCACCCTTCTTTTGCGTTGTTTAGAATCACCCGTATAGTCTTTAGTCAATGCCCCTCTCTTAATACGCCTTTAGGAACCTTTAGGCATAACTCAAATATGCCAATGTTTCCTACATATTATCTCTAAATATTTAGTTGCTTATGTGAGACTAAGTTCTCCAGGTACGACCACTATATAATGCAAAGGCGGGATACTTAATTCATTATCTTACTTTTAAAGAGATAAAAGTGACTGAGGAAATAGATCCTCGGCCACTTTTATTTTATCAAGTGAACTAACTTGGCTCGATGATTAAAGTTAAGTGCTTCGATTATGCCAACTTAGACCAGTTTGCTTAATCCATTATTCACAAGAAATTCATAAGTTCTTCATTGTAAGTTCATAAAGATATGTTAACTTGAGTAAGTGGGTGACAACTTGTAAGAATGAAAGGAGATGCCACATGAAAAAACTCATAAGCTTAGTGATTCTTGGTGCGCTTCTTATACTTGCACCAGCCCAAACAGTTCAAGCTGCGCTCGGAGATACTTTGTTAAAGGTCGGAACAACCAGTTCAGAGGTTGTCCAAGTCCAAACCGAACTTAACTATTTAGGTTATAACGTTGGTAAAGTCGACGGCATCTTTGGATCAAATACTCAAGGAGCAGTAAAAGCGTTCCAATCCGCTCAATCCTTAAGCTCAGACGGAGTCGTTGGTCCAATTACGGGTAACCGACTTCACACTCTTTATGCTACCAAAGATACTCAAAAAAATAATACCCAATCCCGCCAAGAGAAAGCAAATGCTATTATAGCAACAGGTAAAAAGTATATCGGTATATCCTATTTATGGGGTGGGACATCTCCTGGGACAGGTTTTGACTGTTCGGGTTATGTTCAATATGTCTTTGCCCAAAATGGAATTCCTTTACCAAGGGTTTCCCGTGATCAATACAAAGTTGGAACTTCCGTGGACTTCAATAACCTCCAGCCGGGAGACCTGGTCTTCTTTTCGTTTGCTAAAAACGGGATTGTCGATCACGACGGTATTTATGTAGGAAACGGTCAGTTCATTAACTCGTCCAGTTCCAAAGGTGTTACCATTTATGATCTTGGCCCCTATTGGAAATCAGTTTATGTTGGGGCAAAACGTGTACTCTAATCGTTCCAAGCAAATTTAACTCATTTTAAATACCTGGGGAGATCCTAAACTATAAGAGCTCAGACCTTAAAAGATTGGTCTGAGCCTTTCTTTATACTTCTAATCTGCCTGCCAGTGAAGTGACCACTTTAGTTGTGATGGCACCGATCTGGATGCCAAATAACGATCCAGGTAGCAAAAATGGAAACTAAGCCGAAGAATAACCATACTCCAATCGTAGTGATTAACCAGCCGTCGCCACCACTACTTTTGGTAGTTCTAAAATAATCGCTAAGAGAAAGATAATTTGGAAACTAAGCTTTGGTATTATTTACCTTGGCTGACTCAGCCGGTAAATTAACGACAACAGAGGTTACTCCCGGCATCCCCTTGATAACCTTCTCGACTTTAGCGACACAAGCCGCACAACTCAGACCGCGCACCGTGAGCAAGACTTCCTCCTCCGACACCTCGTAACCGATATCTTGAATCATTTTCACCATCTGGGGAACTCCGATTTGATCACTCTCATAAGTCACAACCACCTTACCCGAAAGCAAATTGACATGAACTTCCTGCACACCGGTCATGGTTTTTAAGGTTTTTTCCACTTTTGCCACACAAGCGGCACAAGTCATACCCTGAACCGGCAAACTTACCTGTACCAACTGTTCGCTTCTTGTTGTTTCACTCATT
>Ga0209347_1006355_pt1 | contig 10532 bp, 6 predicted proteins | sample AutmiccommuBRH23_FD_187382 | JGI IMG/M metagenome (GOLD analysis project Ga0209347, IMG submission 187382) | Deep subsurface microbial communities from Mt. Terri, Switzerland - Autotrophic microbial communities BRH/23 (SPAdes) (version 2) | ecosystem: Environmental > Aquatic > Deep subsurface >...
TGGAGAGATCCGATCTGGCGGAAAGTGCAATGATAGGAATCATTCTTGTTTGGTTGATGCTTTGCAATTTCCCTATAAGATCAATACCATTGATCTGAGGCATCTGTATATCGATGAAAAGAATATCAATAGAGCACTCGTTTATATGGGTGGACACATTTCCGGGATCGGTTTCAGTGATGCATTTCATTTTCTTTTTCAGAAGCATCTCATTTGTCATCATCAGTTGCATCGGGTCGTCATCTACAACCAAAACGGTAATATTCTCCAAGTCTGTCGCCTGTCCGGCAACAGCCGCTGTGTTGTTATGCCTTCCGGAAGGCGGATTCAGCGGTAACGCCACGATAAATTCAGACCCTTTCTCCTTTTCAGAGTGCAGATGGATCACACCCCCGAGCTGATCAACGAACCCTTTCGCGATAGCCAGTCCCAAACCGGTTCCTTCAACAGGCAGATCACTGTGAGACCTATTATCCAGTCGATAAAATTCCCGAAAAATGAGCTGCTGATCTGCACTGGCTATTCCTGCACCTGTGTCGGACACAGAAAAGATCAATCTATTACCGGAATCTCCTGTCTCCACTATTGCAACTATCTTTATCTCCCCTTTAGAGGTATATTTAATCGCGTTGGAGATGATATTGCTCAATATCTGTCTGATCACATAGTGATCGCCATAACTGGTCAGCTCCTCAGGGATACTGCTCCTTTCGGTATACTTGAGTCCTTTTTGATGTGCCAGCGGCTTAAAGCTAGACACTGTTTCACGCACAAGCTGGTGTAGATTGAAATTTCTCTCATTCAGCTGCCATGTCCCTGCTTCAATTTTATGATAATCGAGCAGCATGGATATAAGTTGGAGGACATGTGCACCCGAATTCTTCATATTACTTAGATAGAGATCTCTCTTCCCCTGCTCCATCCTGCCTTCCATCAATTCTATATAGCCCAGAATAGAGCTCATGGGCGCTTTAATATCATGTGAAATCGTAAGCATTAGCTTCTCCCGAGATGCAAGCAACTCTGAGATCCTTTTGTTGGACGCTTCCAGCTGCCTTCTGTAACGCTGACTTCTATTTATATCAATAAGAAAAAGAATACCGAAAATAATCACAATAAACAGAGCCAGAGAGGAAACAAGAAGCATTGTTTGTTGAGAGCTGGAGAGTGCATGATCTTTATCTCTGATAAGTTGAAGGGACTTTCTCAACTCCTCCTGTTCAATGCCTTTGAGCAGATCATCGATGCGGGCTGTAAGCATACGGTTTGTATGACTCATCTCTCCCTGTCGCAGTATGAAAGCAAGTTGGAATTGCTTCTGACGTTCCAGATCAACTCTTTCTGAATAGCGAACCTTATTGATGATAGTATCGACGACTAACTTAAAATCACTATCCGCCATGACCGATTTGGTTTCTATCACAATAGTTGAATCCTGCGATGCAACAAAAACATTACGCAAGCGATCCAGAAAACCTCTTCGTCTCCCCAGAACGACACTTGTATCACTTTTGTTCTTGTTGGAAGAGCTAAAATTCCTGTTTGCAAAATAATCGGAAACTTCCCTGTTCATCTCCCTGGTAACATAGCTGCTCTCCATATGACGGGTAATTCCGGGTGCTTGACGGATGGAGTCGAGCAGCACGGCCACAATCTTAAGATTCTCTTTTTTATCCCCTATTAAAAATTGAATCGTATCGAGTTTTGCAACACGCGCGGTGTCATTGGTCAGCTGCTTTAACGTATCAAGATGAGCGTTAATCTCAGGAACAATAGAGTCATATTTGAGGAAATATTGTTGTGCACTTTCCGCAGAGAAGAGGTTTTGATCACTTTCTATTTCGTAGAGTTTGGAAAGTGTGTTTCCCACTATCAACAGTTCTGAAAGATCTTCGTTCCTGATTCTGTTTTCGGAAAAAACCACCAGATTGCGATAAATGGCTAGTAAGCCTATGACCAAAATGGCAACAACCAATACGTTCCCTGCAATAACAACGAACTTTATCCTGGAAGATTCTTTTTTCCCCATATCAACAGAATAAGAAAATATCAATTCTATACCGACACGTTGTATAATTTCATTTTATTGTACAACGTTTTTCGGTCTATATTCAATATGGATGCGGCCATTGTTTTGTTCCCCCTGGCCAATTCAAGTGCCTCCAGTATTTTTTCTTTTTCGTAATTTTCCTTACGAAGTTTGTGGATTGGATTCACTGTCGTGGAGCGATTCTCTTTTTTTGAATCAATTCTGCCAAAAAGCTCTGGCGCAATTTTCACCGATAGCTGTTTTCCTTCGCTAAGCAAAGTAGCTTTCATGATTATATTCTTTAGCTCCTGAATATTCCCGGGCCATGAATAATCAATCAGTTGGTCCAGCAGTTTCGAATCAATACTCTCTATATCCTTATCCAGGGTAAAATTAGCAAATCTGAGGAAATAAGAGATGAAAGCAGCAATTACCTGTTTCTTCCCTTTCAGTGTTGGAAGCATTATACAATTCTTGTCAAGCAAATGAAAAAGCTTGGGTATGAGTATTCTTTGTAACTCCACCTCTTTTTTCTCTGTGCTGACAATCACTTGTGTAAAATCATCATCTCTGTTTTGTTTGGTGAGAATATTCAATAATTCATTCTGAAGATTAATATCGAGCTGATCTACATTCCGAATACTTAACAACCCTCCTTTTGCCTCTCTGAATTTCTCCATCAACAACGACTCCATCTCTCCAAAGGCATTTAACGGACGCTCTCCGCTTTTATTAAAAGAACCATCCACATCAAGTATGATAAGCGGCTTACAGAGATGAAACCCTTTCTCGTGAATATACCTTACAATAGAATTCTTCCCGGTTCCTCTATCCCCAATAATTAAAAGATGTGTGTTGTTTTCGGCAAAGCAGTCGAGTTGATTCAACAGCTTGGAATAATCCTCGCCAGGAGGAAGAATAAATTCGTTACAGAAACTGTTCCTTTTCTGCCTGTTTTCATGCGTTTTAAATGCCTCTTCTATTTTTCTGAAGAGCGCTTCCGGCTCAATCGGTTTGGGGATAAAATCAGCAGCACCCGATTTCATGGATGCAACAGCCGACTCAATATCAGCAAAACCTGTCATCATGATGACAATTATATCCGAATCGAACTTTTTCACCCATGATAGAAATGTAAACCCGTCTATATCCGGCATCTTTATATCGGAAAGGATTAAATCAAACGGTTGTTCCTTCATCATCTGTTTTGCTACATTCACATTAGTAGCCGTTTCGATTTTGAAATCTTTTTTTACTAACCACGATTTCAACATCAAACAGATGGTTAAATTATCATCGACTATGAGTATACTTCTGTTCATTTCATTATAAAAAGAAATAAATGCAGCAGAATGCATTTTCATTATTCTTTGTTCTTTTCTTTTTCCAATTCTTTAGGTATCACTATCGATGCATAAAACTGAAAAACTGCTCCAGCAACCATTGCTAGCACCCATTCGTTTCGTTGTCTGAACATCAGATAGGTTGCAACCACCATAAGCAGGCAGGAAAAAACCTGGAAATTAAACAGTCTTTTTCCCCGAATGCTTTTACCCGGATAGGGAGTTGTGACCGTAATAACTGAGAAAAGTGCAACGGCAAACGCCAGTATCCATGGTGCAACAGAAGGTAAAAACAAATAAAGAACGGCCGACAACAATATCACGATGCCGGAAATCCGAAGCAAAATATCCTTAGAGCTCTGCATCTTATATTTACATTTTTTTGAAAGATATCACCTAAAATCATAAACCGGTTAACACACCGGGTTATTATTCCACAAATATATCATTTTTTTTTGACTTTACGACATAAATAAAACGCCCTAAGCAATATAAAAAAGCTCTCTGCCTCTTCTCTACTCTATAATGAAAATATCTTCGTTTTCTTTTTTCATTAAATAATTCTCACGGGCGAACTTTTCGAGATCATCTTTATTGGATTGAAGTTCATTCAGTTTCTCTTTGTCAGTTTCTGTCTGATTATGGTAAAATTCAATTTGTGATTCAAGGTCATTTATCTGTGTGTCAAATTTTATCCTTTTTGTTACGCTGCTGTCACTCAAAAAAAACAACATCACAATCAATATAAGGAGAATGACAATCTGATAGGAGGTGAGCCCCAGAATTCTTTTCGATTGTAATATATTCACAATTTGTTTCATCTCTACTGGTCTACAAAAGGTTTTGAATGGTGATACAAAAATAGGCTATATTTTTCATTTAGGCGAACCATTTCACAGAAATATATCAATGAGCATGAGAATTATTCACACACAAGTTCCATACACCATAATGAGAAAAATAAGATAATCGTAGAAAAATATCCAGACCACTCTTTGTGCAGATTAAACAAAAAAAAGTACCTTTACAATGATTTGTCGGAATTTTATTTATCGTTCACATTTTACATATATATGAAGAAACTTTTTTTGACAGCGATTATGGTGATTATAACCACCTCCTTATCATATCCCTGTACAAATTTACTGGTTGGAAAAAATGCATCTGTTGACGGATCAACGCTCATTTCTTATGCTGCTGATTCATATGGACTTTATGGAGAGCTATATCACTGGCCGGCTATGCAATACAGGCCGGGAGAGCTGCTCAAGATCTATGAATGGGATACCGGGAAATATTTGGGCGATATCCCACAAGCGATGCAGACATACAATGTGATAGGCAATATGAATGAACATCAGCTTGCCATTGGCGAAACCACCTTTGGAGGGCGCAGTGAGCTGACCGATTCAACGGGAATCATGGATTATGGCAGCCTTATATATATTACGCTTCAACGCGCAAAAAATGCACGTGAAGCGATCACCATCATGACCGGTCTGGTGAAAGAACATGGGTATTACAGTTCCGGTGAATCGTTCTCTATTGCGGACCCCGACGAGGTATGGATCATGGAGATGATTGGCAAGGGTGTCGGGAACAAGGGAGCCGTGTGGGTTGCTGTTCGTATACCCGACGACTGTGTGTCAGCACATGCCAACCAGGCCCGCATACAGCAGTTCCCTCTCAATGATCCGGAAAATTGTCTCTACTCTCCTGACGTCATCACTTTCGCACGCGGGAAGGGATACTTCTCGGGCAAAGATGCCGATTTCAGCTTTGCTCAGGCTTATGCCCCTATCGATTTTGGGGCGCTGCGTTTTTGTGAAGCACGTGTATGGTCATTCTTCAACAGGGTGAACAAGGAGATGGGTGCGTATATCACCTATGCCCAGGGTAAATCAACCGACCCGATGCCGCTCTACATCAAACCGGACAGAAAACTGAGCGCACAGGATATTCAGCAGATGATGCGTGATCATTATGAAGGTACCGAGCTGGACTGGCGCTTTGATGTAGGTGCAGGACCTTTCAATTCACCTTATCGCTGGTCACCTCTCACCTTCGAAGTGGATTCGGTTGAGTATTGCAACGAGCGTCCCATAGCCACACAACAGACAGGCTTCTCCTTTGTCGCACAGATGCGATCATGGCTGCCCGATGCTATAGGAGGTATCCTCTGGTTTGGAATGGATGATGCCGCACAAACGGTTTATTATCCAATCTATAGCGGTCATACCGAAGTACCCCATGAGATGGCTCCGGGTAACGGTGATCTGCTGAATTTCTCATGGACTTCCGCTTTCTGGATTCACAACTGGGTCTCTAACATGGTTTATACCCGTTACAGTGATATGAGCCTGGATATGAAAAATGTACAGTCAAAACTGGAAGAGCAGTTTAAAACCTCTCAAGCCGATGTGGAGAAAAAGGCAACCGAATTGTATGAGAAATCTCAACCCGAGGCTGTTCACTATCTCACGCAATATTCCAACAATCTGGTGAAAGAAGGGGTAGCAGAATGGAAGAAGCTGGGTGAGTATCTCATGGTGAAATATATCGACGGTGTTGTCAAGAAAGAGGAGAACGGTCAGTTCAAACGTAACCCGCATGGTTTGCCCGCATTCCCTACACGACCGGGATATTCAAATGAATACTACAAAAAGATTGTCGACCAGACAGGAGACAAATACAAAGTACAATCAGTGGAATAACAGATAAAATAACAGTATATCAATATGCAAGAAGAAACATTATTAGCGCAAGTCACCGGCCGGGCATTGTCATGGCTTAAAGGAAACTACGACGCAGAAACAAAGGATGAAGTGCAGCGTATGCTAGACAGCGATGATAAATCGAAACTTATCGATGCATTCTATAGAGATCTGGAGTTCGGAACAGGTGGTCTGCGCGGCATCATGGGTGCCGGAAGCAATCGAATGAATATCTACACTGTCGGCTCAGCAACACAGGGATTATCGAATTACCTCAAGGAAGAATTTGCCGGCCTGGATGAAATAAAGGTGGTGATCGGTCACGATTGTCGTAACAACAGCCGTAAATTCGCGGAGATATCTGCCGACATTTTCAGCGCCAACGGCATCAAGGTTTATCTTTTCGAACATCTTCGCCCTACCCCTGAAGTATCGTACGCCATCAGAAAACTGGGATGTCAGAGTGGTATTATGATCACCGCATCTCACAACCCTAAAGAATACAACGGCTACAAAGCATACTGGAACGATGGTGCTCAGGTACTGGGACCTCACGACAAAAACATCATCGCGGAAGTCAACCGCATCTCCTCTGTTGACGATATACGTTTCGAGGGAAACAAAGATCTGATAGAGATCATCGGAAAAGATATGGACAGGGCTTTCATTGAAGAGGTAAGGAAGCTTGTCCTCTCTCCTGAAGCCATTGAACGTTATCATGACATTAAAATGGTGTTCACCCCTATCCACGGCGCCAGCATCACGCTGGTTCCTGATGCGCTGAAAACAGTGGGCTTCACCAACATCATCCGTGTTCCCGAACAGGATGTGATCAGTGGTGATTTCCCTACTGTCATCTCGCCCAATCCGGAAGAGCCGGCAGCACTGGACATGGCCATCAAAAAGGCGGAGGAGACTGGTGCTGAGCTGGTGATGGCCACAGATCCTGATGGTGACCGTATTGGTACTGCCATTCGTGATGATGATGGCAACTTTGTCCTGGTGAACGGCAATCAGACGATGCTGATCTATCTCTATTACCTGATGACCAAACGGGCTGAGCTGGGACTGCTTACCGGTAAGGAATATGTGGTGAAAACCATTGTTACCACTGAGTTGGTGAAAGATATTGCCACCAAAAACGGGATAGAGATCTTCGATTGTTATACCGGGTTCAAATGGATTGCAGATATCATCCGTAAATACGAAGGGGTGAAAAAGTATATTGGTGGAGGTGAAGAGAGCTACGGCTTTCTAGCCGGTGATTTTGTCCGTGATAAAGACGCCGTGTCGGCATGTACACTATTTGCCGAGATTGCTGCCTGGGCAAAAGACAGGGGAAAGACGATGTATCAGCTTCTGCAGGACATCTACCTGGAATATGGTTATTCAAAAGAGGTGGGTATCTCTCTCGTTCGTAAAGGCAAGGAGGGTGCTGACGAGATTGAGGCGATGATGAAAAATTTCCGTAATAATCCGATGAAATCGCTAGGCGGTTCACCTGTTACATTCACAAAAGATTTTGCAAAACTGGAAGCTGTGGATTACGTGCATAACGAACGTGTAGCAATTGAGATGCCCACTACATCAAACGTATTGCAATATTTCACTGAAGAGGGTACAAAACTATCAATCCGTCCTTCCGGAACTGAGCCAAAGATCAAGTTCTACATTGAAGTGCGCTGTGCAGCGAAATCACGTGAAGACTTAACACAAGCTGAGACCGAGGTCAACATTAAGATTAACAGCATCCGTCAGGAATTGGGAATATAAGAGATTAAAAATTAAGAATTAAAGAGTAGAAAGTAAATGAGTTCAGAGGGATGTTATAATTTTGACATCCACTAGCTGAAAGCTTACCGCTTATAGCTTATTGCTTATTGCTTATCGCTTATCGCTTATTGCTTATTGCTTATTGCTTATAGCTTATTGCTTATCGCTTATAGCTTATAGCTTATTGCTTACCGCTTATTACTGAAATAAATATGAGAAGAAAACTTACAATAGCACTTGTGGCACACGATCATCGCAAAGCAGACATGGTAGAATGGGTGATCTTCAACTCCGATTTTCTCTCACTGCACAGTCTTGTATGTACCGGCACTACAGGAGGTTTGGTGCAAGAAGCACTGCAAAGAGAGGGTGTCCACCCTGAAATCACCCGCATGAATTCCGGACCGATGGGTGGCGATGCCGAAATTGCGGCTATGGTGGTTCGCAAAGAGATTGATCTGGCAGTCTTTTTGATTGATGATCTCAATCCACAGCCCCATGAGGCAGATATCATGATGCTGCTTCGTCAGTGCCGGGTTCACAATATCCCCATTGCCTGTAACCGTTACAGTGCCGACCTGATGATCACCAGCAATTTGTGGGACGATGAAGAGTATATCCCCTCACCTCCCAGGTATGAGAAATTTGAAAGGTAAACCTACCCGATATGCTACAGATAAAAAATCAGCACCTCATATGAATGAAGGGCTGATTTTTTATAAAAGATGAATGGCTTTTTACTTCGATATTTTCAACTCTTTCACGATGTGAGGCGCATCCATCACCCTGTCAATTATATACAACACGTAACGTATGTCTACGCTGATTGTACGCTGCATCTCCGGTTCAAAGAGGATGTCACCACTCAGTGACTCCCAGTTACCGTCGAATGCGAGACCCACCAGTTCCGCCTTTCCGTTGAAGACAGGACTTCCTGAGTTACCTCCGGTGATGTCGTTGTTCGAAAGGAAGTTTACACGCAGCATACCATTCTTGTCGGCATAGGGTCCGAAATCGTTTGTCCGGATATAATCCAGGATATAATCCTGTACATTGAACTCGGGATCACCCGGTTTTTGCTTCTCCATGATACCTTTTGAGGTGGTATAATAGTTGTACCAGACAGCATCACGCGGTCTGTATCCGTTTACTGTTCCATAGCTCATCCGTTGAGTGAAGTTGGCATCGGGATAGAAGATTTTGTCGTCATCCATCTCCATCAAAGCGGCCATCAGTTCACGTTCACCCCGGAGGATCTTCTCGTAGGAAGACATCATCTGCCCCGACAGTTCATAACCCATATCGGTGGTTGACAATGCCAGCTCCATCGCCGGATCTTTCGTGAGTAACTGCGTATCCGCATGCTTCAATAACTCCATCAGCTTATCCAGTGAAGTGAATTGGCTGTTGGCAAACAACCAGTCGGCATATTTTTCGTAATCTCCGCCGAACTCATCGTTGATTTTCCTGTAAATATCGGGATGATATTGTTTGGGCACTCGTTCAGCATAAAGTCTCATCAACACCGGTAACACTTTCCTGTCCAGCCTCGGTTCGTAGTTCTTATAGGACTCAATCAGACGATCGTTAATAAATGCCTGCTTGTCCTCTTCCGTTCCTTCTGTATCGAAACGGAGGATCGTATTGGCAAAACGGATAAGTTCGATACCATTATTAAACGTTTCAAGATAATAGGTGGTGTACAGCGACATCTCATCTGATCCTGTGTAGGCATCGCGCAGTGTGTTAAGTGTACTGTCATATTTCACTTTGTTGTCACTATTGCTGTTGATCCATTCGTTCAGCCGTGCTTCCAGCTCCTCTTTCTCCACCAGCACTCCCAGGTTGGTGAGCGCCTCGTTCATACCCATGGAGTTCTTCCAGTAGTTGGAACTCCCGGCAAATTTACTGGCATATTTGATACGGATGGTATCGTTCCGGGTCATGGCATCCCACCAGATATCCTGCTTGGCACCGCGTACCTCAATACGTGGTTTGTTCTCAGCCTCCATTCTCTGACGGATACCCCACGAGGAGATATAGCGTTGCGTGCTGCCCGGGTATCCCACGGTCATGGCATAATCACCCTCTGTAACCCCTGCCAGTGATACCGGAACCACATATTTGGGTTTATAGGGAACATTACTCTGGCTATAATTGGCCGGTTTATTATCCATGCCGGCATAGACACGGAATGAGGAGAAATCGCCTGTGTGGCGGGGCCACATCCAGTTGTCGGTGTCACCGCCAAACTTTCCAACCGATGAGGGAGGAGCAACAACAAGTCGTACATCACGAAAGACATCGTAGAGTACCACATAGTATTTGTTTCGTGAATAGAATGGCACCACCCGTGCGATGGTAAATGGATCATCCTCATACTTTTTTATCAGCTCCCCTGAGATTGAATCAATGGCCAGTTCACGTTGTATCTCGCTAAGTACCAGTGGTACCTGGGGCGCAATCTGATCGGTCACATCCTCCATTGATCTCAAAAAAGAAACCGTCAACCCATCGGCATAGAGTTCATCGGCATAGTTTTTTGCAGCGAACCCATCTTTCAGATAGTCATGTTCCACTGCACTCAGTTTCTGTATGGCACCGTAACCGCAATGGTGGTTGGTGAATATCAATCCCTTGTCTGAGACTACAACGCCGGTACATCCCCCCCCG
>Ga0209347_1006356_pt1 | contig 10531 bp, 8 predicted proteins | sample AutmiccommuBRH23_FD_187382 | JGI IMG/M metagenome (GOLD analysis project Ga0209347, IMG submission 187382) | Deep subsurface microbial communities from Mt. Terri, Switzerland - Autotrophic microbial communities BRH/23 (SPAdes) (version 2) | ecosystem: Environmental > Aquatic > Deep subsurface >...
ACGACCTGGCGCCCGGATGGTGTGCTCTTTTCGTCAGCAATAAATGCGTCCGTGCCGCACGACAGAATGGCCCCGGGCACCGCGTTCAGTCTGCAACTGGCATCCATGTCACTTATGACGTTGCAGGCTCGAAGCCAAAAGATCCGCGCCTTCGGTCGGTGCTGCGCCTACATGATGGCTCTCGTCTCCCTCTTTGCCGTCGTGACCTATGTCTTCGGGTCATCAAACTTCAATACCATCCGTCAATTCGCCCATATGGCGTTGCATACGGCATGGGCCATCTTTCTCCTTGCGCTGGCCTTGCTCTTCAAAAGCACCGACCACGGTGCCATCGGGTTGCTGGTTTCGCGCCACACCGCTGGCCGCCTGCTACGGCTGATGATCCCCGCATCGATTATTGTGCCCACCGCATTGGGCGTGGCGGCACTCTACGGGGTGCGGGACGCGTACTTCGACGCTCCGATGGCATTGACGCTACTTGCCACCCTTACGATGATCGCGTTCATCATCGTGACCTTCGTTGCGGCGCGGTTGCTGGCGGAAAAGGAAGCCGAGCTTCATAAGAGATTGAGCTTGCTGCGCCACTCCGAGGCGCGCCTTTCGGCCATCCTCTCGATTGCCGGCGATGCGATCATCTCGGTGGACTCCGAGCAAAGGATCACGCTCTATAACGAATGGGCTGAGAGGACATTCGGCTACATGAGCGCGGAGGTACTGGGCAAGCCGCTCTCCATGCTGCTGCCCGAGCGCTTTCGTGCTGCGCATGCGCGCCACATTCAGGCTTTCGAGGCTGGAAACGTGAGCGCTCGGCGCATGGGTGGGCGGCATATATTCGCGCTGCGCAAGAGCGGCGAGGAGTTTCCAGCCGAGGCGACGATCTCCAAGCTGAACCTCCAGGGCCAAGCCATCTACACGATCGTTCTGCGCGACGTCACCGAGCGGCATCTCGCCGCCAAGGAACTGCTGCGTGCCAAGGAGCAGGCAGAGGCTGCAGCACGGTCAAAATCCGAATTCCTCGCCAATATGAGCCACGAGATTCGTACGCCTCTGAACAGCATCTCCGGCTTCACGCAGCTTTTGCTCGGGCAGTCGGACCTCGCCGGCGAAATGCGCCGGCAGGTCAGCAAAATCCGCAATGCAACTTCGGCGTTGACGGCCGTGGTCAATGACATCCTCGACTATTCGAAGCTCGAGGAAGGCAAGATGACCCTATCACTAAAGGAGTTCGCGCCGCACGATTTGATCAGCAACTGTATCGCCATCATGGAAAGCGTCACTGGCGTGCGCGACTTGCGCATCGAGTTCAAGACCGATGGTGATCTGCAAGGCCGCTATTTCCTCGGCGACAGCGGTCGCATTCAGCAGATCCTCCTCAATCTGCTCAGCAACGCCATCAAGTTCACGCATCGTGGCAGCGTGACGATCGAAGTCCAGATGGAGCGTGAGCGAGACGGCATGACTGCGTTGTTGTTCGTTATCACCGACACCGGCATTGGAATCCCGGCTGATCGCATGGACCGTCTGTTCGAACGTTTTAGCCAGGTCGACAGCTCCATGAGCCGCAGCTATGGCGGTGCAGGCCTGGGTCTGGCGATCTCCAAGCGCCTCGTCACTCTGATGGGTGGCAGGATCGGTGTCGACAGTGAGCTGGGACGCGGTTCGCGTTTCTGGTTCCGGGTTCCGCTACCGCCGGTCGAGGCGCCGCGCGCTTCTGCATCCCGGAGCGCCCGCCCGCATTCGAGTGGACGCTCCGTCCTGTTAGTTGAGGACACGGAGCTCAATCGCGAGATCGCAGCGGCAATGTTGCAGGCCGCTGGCCATGCCGTCGAGACAGCCGTCGACGGTGCGGGCGCCCTTAAATGCGCGGCGGCGAAACCGTACGATCTCATACTCATGGATATTCAGATGCCGGACATTGACGGCATCACTGCGGCAAAGAAGATTCGCGAGAGCGGCGGGATCAATGCGACAACCCCTATCGTCGCCATGACGGCAAACGTGCTGCCTGAGCAAGTCGCTCGCTTTTATGCCGCGGGCATGAGCGGGCACATCCCCAAGCCCATAGATCAACATGAGCTTCTGCTCGCCGTCGATCGCTTCGCCGATTATCGGGCACCGATGGGCCGCGACGCGAGCCCGGCGACAGCCGCGTAGAACGACATGACTAACGCCCAACCCGACGCCAAGTGCCCGCGCAATCGTTTTGACGTTCAGCCCCGGGTGGCCAATCGTGCAGTGTTCGATGCCGCTATTCTGGCGGTCGTCAGCATTGCCGCTTGGGTGGCAATCGAGCGTGCGGATGTGTGCACGCGCTTCTTCCAGTATGTCGCAGCGCGCCCGGAGCTTGAGCTAGATTCGATCATTCTCGCAGGCATCTTCTCTGCGCTTGGCATATTGGTGTTCGCCTTGCGTCGTTGGGCCGAGTCCGTTGCCTCCCAACGGCATTCAAATTTCCTTGCCTACCACGATGCGCTGACGGGAGTTCCTAACAGGCGCGCTTTCCTGCTTGTCCTCGAGCAGGCGAGCGCCTCGAGCAAATCGCCGTTTGCCTGCCTGCTGTTCGATCTCGACAACTTCAAGCAGGTCAACGATCTACGAGGCCATCTCGTCGGAGACGAGCTGCTACGCGCCCTGACGAAGCGACTGTCCAAACTGTTGCCCCCGAATGTGACGTGCGCGCGTATTGGCGGTGACGAGTTCGGACTGCTATGGCCGCTAGGCGCCTCCGACGACGCAATAAGATCGGCACGCCTCGTCGTGGACATCATCTCGGAGCCGATGCTCATTGCTGGAAACCTGGTGAAGGCCGGGATTTCAGTTGGCATCGCGCGATCTCCAGTGGATGCGGACAGAGCCGACGCGCTGCTGCGCAAGGCCGACATTGCTCTTTATCGCGCCAAGGCATTAGGTCGGGGCGCGATAAGCTTGTTCCAACCGGAGATGGAGGAGATCGATCGTCGCCGCGCGGCAATCGCTGAAGCTTTGCGAGAGGCCCTACCCAAGGGTGAGATTGTGCCGCACTACCAGCCGATCGTAGAGCTGGCGACCGGCGAAGTGGTTGGCTTTGAAGTCCTCTCACGGTGGGACGGTCATGCCCTCGGCCCTGTCGGGCCAGCCGAGTTCATTCCGATAGCCACGGAGTCCGGGCTCATCGATGAACTATGTTGCAGCGTGCTCGAACAGGCGTGCCGAACGGCGGCGCGATGGCCCCAGCCGTTACGCATCTCATTCAACTTCGCGCCGATTCAAATTTGTGACCCACTGCTGCCTCTGCAGCTATTGGCTATCTTGTCCAGGGCTGGACTGGCGCCGAGGCGACTCGAGATCGAGATGACGGAGGATGCAGTCCTCGCCGACGACCATGCTGCCCGGGAGAATCTCGAAATGCTGAAGAGCCAGGGCATAACACTTGCCTTGGACGATTTCGGAACCGGCTACTCCTCGCTGCATCATTTGCGCACGCTACCGTTCGATAAGGTCAAGGTGGACCGGAGCTTTGTCGGCAAGATTGTCGATTGCGACAGTGCGCGGCGGATGGTTGAGGCCATTATCTCCTTCACCCACTCGCTCGGCATCCCGGTTCTGGCCGAGGGCGTCGAGACCGAAGAACAAGCCAGGGTACTCAGGGAGCTAAATTGCGACCTCGCGCAGGGCTGGCTGTACGGCAAGGCTGCGCCGAATAGCGAGCTCGCGCGCCATTTCAAAAGATCACACGAGGCGAATTCGCAACCCGCGATGACCGCTTAGTAAGAGGGCGGACACGCCCCAGAACTGCACGGCAACGTGCGGGCGATGGTGTCCGCTTTTGGATGACTTGCAGACGAATGTAGGGCGCCGAAGGCAAGTATCTCACTCGAATCGGCGATGACCGCATTCTCGGCAAAGCGGTCCTACACCGATCGTCGGCTTTGCCGAGACAGCGGACACTCTAATCGGGCAGCATAGCAGCAGAGTTCCCGTTAGCGCGGTGACCGCAGTACAACGGCAAGCCGACACTGGTTTAGGTGGCATGAGACCGAGCTGGGCGCCTTCGGCATCCTTGTGGTCGGGGGGGGGGAGACCTCCGATCATGATATGCGAACGGCTCGGCCTGAGCCTCGGAATGAGTGGTCTCGGCCCCCGATTATTTTGAAGTGATGGCATGAAGCTTATCGCAGAACGCCTTTGCATCCTTCGCCCACTGCGTCACCTGCACTAGCGAAACGCCCACTTGCTGGCCATGAGCAATCTGATTCCGGTTGTTCACGACGGAAGCTATCGCGTCCCTGATCTGACCGGACCAGAATGCCTTCAATTCCTCCTCCCAAACGGGATCAAACGTTTTCAATAGCTCTTCTATCTTGGGGGGATTCAAGTTCTGGAGTTGGGCGAGACGAGATGTGGCGTATCGCACAACCCTTGGCGAAGCGGTTCGGGTGACATGCGTGGATAGCAGTCGAGCACAAGCTTTCTCAACGATCCCACTAACCACGATACAGGCATGCTGGGCCGCGTGGGCTCTAATGACGTCATCTGGCTCGAGCTTTCCTGCGCGTGTCAAGAGTTCAGACACCCGCTGAAACGCGCTGGTGTATTCTTTCATCGTTCAAATGTCAGAGAATGACTCGGTGGCCAATTTTAGTCTAGATTTCACTTGTTCCTCGTCAGCGGTAGCCCGCAAGTAAGCGATTCGGAATCGTTCATTTTCCAATAGTTTCAAGTATGCCCTTTTGAACGCGGCAACCGTAGGCTTCTTGGGGTTAGCACTGATCCGTCTAGACAACCCAACCATGACTGCGTCAAAGACTGCAGTGTTGAGCTGTTTCTCTGGGCGAAACGCCTCAGCACCCAACGCCTCGGCGACAAGATCGATGGCCGTCTTGAATGACGCCCGGAAGGCTTTTTCTTTTTGAAGAGTGAGATTTTCGTTTTCATCGAGAAAGTTGTTAAGAAACCGGCGCATCGGCCGCTTATAGTGGTCGGCGTTATTGGCGAGCGCAAAAAAACGAAGCAGCAATTCTTGGTCTTTCAATCTGTCGCTTTGCCGCCCGTACACGCTCCGCCATGGTTCATAGTTGTTTAGCTCGCGAAGGACCTCAATTAGGCGGCCATGGCTTACGCACGCCCGGATCTCCTGAGCCGACAATTTAACGCCACCGGTATTGATACGCTCAAATACCTCGTACACACTCGATTTGTCGTCTTCGGGCTGATCCTGCTTGAAGATAGTTGTGTGGATGATCGAGTCGTCCAGTCGCTGACGATCATCGGTGTCAAGATCAGTGTAAGTGCTTCCTTCCCACCTTTCGGCTACGTCAAGTAGCCTGAACTTCCTTTCTCGGAACGTTCCGTCGTAAAACAGCTGCAGCGTCTTAAGCCGTTGCTGACCGTCTACGATTAGGTGCTTAGCGGAATCAGGATCCTTGAACATGAAAATTCCGGGTACGGGTAGACCCATAAGCAGTGATTCGATGAAGCGGGATGCCTGCCTTTGATTCCATACGAAAGCCCGCTGGAAATCGGGCTTGTAGAACGCACCCGTTCGCATCCGCTTCACCAGCATGTCGACGGAGTAGTCTGCTCCATAGCTCGAGATAGAGAACGCTCGCGTTTCGGACTCTTCGCTCGCTGCATCATCGTAGACGTCTGGGTCATCCTCGATTGCGAGTGAGGAAAGTTCTTCTTGCAGTTCCTTCTCTTCCTCAGGTCTCCGCGTCTTTTTCGCCATGATCCGGTCCTTACTGCGGGGCTTGAGCTGACCAAGCAGATGGATTTCGTTGTAGACTAGCCGTTGCCCGCGTCCTTATGCGGATCGAGCACGGTTTAAGCGACGCGGATAGCTGAATGGTCGTCATCCAGTACGGCCAGAAGTTTCGCGATAATTTCTTCGCGCGTCGTCGGCAAGGTCTTCGCCCTGGTCCAGCTCTTAAGCAGCTTTTTGGCCTCGGCGGTAGGGAGGCTCTTTTCGATGCTGGCACGTGCCCGGTCAGGTTTGGCGCGTGCTGAATCGAGGTCGAGTGCCTTCAATCCCTCAAAGGCGGGTCGTCGGCCATGCAGCAGATCGATCAGATCCGCTCTCAAGGAGCTCTGCATCTCGGCATCGAGTTTACGGGCCGGTTCCCATCTCTTGGCTAGCTTTTTCAAATCCCCTGCCACGAGCATGTCGCGCAGGACGATCTCAAGTTCGTCCCTTATGGGTTTATCGAGTTGGCGCGCCTGATCAATTGGCAGCGTCAGCGTGGCAGCGACCAGGGCCTTATCCAGCGATTTGCGCAGAGCGTCCCGCTCGGTTGCCGTTGGTGCGATTAGCGGCTCGAGCATCCGAATGAGGTTGATGCGGTTCACCACGTTCCAACTCCCCCTTGATGGCCGAAACTAAGCGTAACAACGCGCGCTGTGTATCGGGCGTATACATTTTGGCCCATGGCCACTGTCGGCTTGCCGTCGGCGCGCCTTCCAGGCGTGTCACCAGCTTTGGATCGAAGGGCATGCTGACAGATGGGTCTGGGCCATTCGACTTTTCACCCGCTTCGCGGAGCAACGTCACGTAGCGGTCCGGTGCTTTAAACGCGTACACGAGGTCGTGAACTTTGTCCTGCGGATCGTAGCGCGGCACCTTCTTCTTGAATTTCGTGAATACGAAGCGAGCGGGTGGGCCTTTGCCGTCCGCGCATATGTCCTTGAGATAATCGTCGAAGGACTCAAGGCCCCAGTATGACAGGTAGTCCGGGGACGTCGGGCACAAGACTAGGTCCGATGCCTGGATTGCACCCTCGGCGACGACCGTCTGACCCGGTGGTGCGTCGACCAATACGTAGCTGAAGTCCGATGCCAAGTCTTTCAAGATATTGCTGACGGCGTTTTTGGTAATCGATTCCCCCACCAGCTTGATGGCATCGCGTTCCACGTTCCACGCGTTCGCATTGTTGGCGAGCATGGAATAGTGTTTGCCGACCGGCCCGACCCCATGACGAAGAAACTCGTTCCAAGGACGGTTTCGGCCGTCCACCCTATCTTTCAAGATTTCTGAGAAAGTCTGTCCCTTCTCGAAGACGTCGCGGAGATTTTTTTGCGTGGCGCCTTCCTTCCGATCGTAAAGAAGCGCTCGAGTGAGGCTTCCCTGGGGATCCAAGTCGACGACTAGGACCACGGGATTGGCCGCCTTGAAGGGCTTTTCGGCGATCAAGGTGTCGGCAAGGCCCAACGTGAGGGTAGTTTTTCCAACACCACCCTTGCGGTTGACGATGCTGATGATCTTGCCCACTTAGGCGCCCCGTATCGTTTCAAGCGCCGCGCAGTTCTCGGGTGAAAGGCGGCTAACAAGATACTTGTCGGTGAGGTCGCGCTCTGGGGCGGCGCGCCTCGGTTTATGGTCAATCTTCAACCCCGTGACCTCACAGCCACCGGCTCCATCCAGTTCAATGTCGAACAAAATGAGGCCTATGTCCTCCGCACGGCAAGTGGCGCGGATCGAATCCGTGCTCGCGGGATTGAGACGGGACCTCGGACACGCCAGGTATGGAAAATGGCTCACGCGCCGGTGAGCACGGATATCGAAGACGGCCTTGACGTTTGCGCCCGCCCGGTTCTTGACCTCGATAGTCGTGATCTCGAGGGCTTTCTCGAAACGCGTGGCGCGGATCGTGGCGAGTGTAAAATCTGGGCGGCTTAGAAGTCCGGAACCTGGCGCGCCGCCGGTGGAGGTATCTTGAAAAACGTAAGTCCCTCGTTCGATGCCCAAGTTCTTCAGAAACTTGAGATTGTTAAGTCGTTTCGACAGCGGCTCGTAAAGCTTGAGTTCCGGCCGGTCCGGCTCGGTGAGCTTAAGCCAGTCGCCATCGAGCCTGGCTAGGCCTCTCGCCGTCAACCAATTGACGGCGTTCTGGACTTCCGGTTCGCTCAGGGGGGTATTCAAGCGGCCGGTAAGGTAGCTCACCAGAGCCGGAAGATCGCAGCCGGAATTGGCTGCTGGCCAGGAACGTATCTCCTCAACCAAATCTGTTTCCACGCAATCCCCCGAATGCAATATGCTGATATTCTGCTTGCCTCAAATGCGGGAGTCGAGCGCTATCTGATGATGTCATCGGGGCCGCTTCCCGTCCGAAGATGCGTGTAGTTGCGGTCAGAGCGGCGGTGCAGATTTGTCGCGACCACATGCGCTCACTTCGCAGCCGGTCGTCGCTGTCCGAAGAACCAGGCTAAGGCTCGACTCTTGATCGACGGTTTCATCCGATGCCAGTCAAGGCGCACCGGCGATCGTCTGACCGCGCGGTAACGTCTGCTCCGCACCACTTTCCGGACGCCGTCGCGTAACGCGCCGCAATGGAGCGTGCCGAGAGCGCCGGTGGCAGCTATTGGGACAAAGCGCTCATCCACGCGAAGCAACGATGACGGAATTAGAGAGCAGCCTCGTACAGCAGCCGAAGCGGCGGCGTCAGCGTTTGACCGAAGCTGACGGCGAGGATTGCCGCCTTACGGCTCCCCCCGATAACCTCTGCATCCGTTGCCGAGTGGCTTGATGCCAACGATCGGAAGCCATCCCTCGATTGTAGCGGCCTCCCACTCACATGCCGGCGGCATTCGTCTCTCCGAGGAGATGCAGGAGTCGATCGAGCCCTCGGATTCGCTTTCCGCTCTTTGGCACCATCTCATTGCCGCTCGGTGGACCTTTGTGAGCGCCAAGGAGCGTTCTAGCCTTCTTTGCGTTGAAGGATACAAGACCTAGCATTCTGAAGGGTGGCATATGCCAAAAATAACGGAACTTCGGGTGGGTGAATCGCTCGTTGGTGACGGCAACGAGGTAGCCCACGTGGACTTGATCATCGGTCCGCGTGGTTCGCCTGCCGAGACGGCGTTCGCAACCAGCCTGACCAACAACAAAGACGGCTTCACATCGCTCCTGGCCGTTCTCGAGCCCAACCTTCCGTGCAAGCCGAGCACAATTCTCTACAACAAGGTTACAATCAAGAACGAGACGCAGGCCGTCCAGATGTTCGGCCCTGCACAGTACGGCGTCGCCAGGGCCGTCCAGGACTCCGTCGCTGAAGGGATGATTCCGCAGGACGAAGCCGACAATCTTTTCATCTGCGTGGGCATCTTCATCCATTGGGAGGCCGCCGACGACAAAAAGATTCAGGAGTTCAACTACCAGGCCGTGAAGGAGGCGATTGCACGCGCCGTACACGGTGTGCCGTCTGCTGCCGAGGCGACTGAGCGGAGAACCTCTGCCAAACATCCCTACGCCAGCGCAAATTGAGCACGTGGCAGTCATCGCCCGGGCGCGCGAGTGCGGGTCGGAAGATCCGGAACATTCGCTAGGGCTTCTAGCGGATGCGCTCGCGCGCCGTCCTCCTCAACTCCTGGGGAGTCTGGCCATACATTCTCTTGCAGCTTCGCCGCATGGCTTCCTCGTCGCCGAAGCCGGCATCGCGTGCAATCTTTTCGAGAGGAACCTGACCGTCCTCGATAAGGGGGAGCGCTGCTTCTAGTCTGAGACGTTCGATGGCCTTGGCGGGCGTCTCGCCGGTGGTGCTAAGAAAAACCCGGCTGAACTGGCGCGGGCTGAGGCAGGCAATCTCTGCCAAGCGCTCAACCGTCAACGGATCGCGTAGATGATTTCGGGCGTAGCCCAACACATTCTTGATGCGTTCGACTTCCGGGTCCATCTGCAGCATTGCTGAGAACTGCGATTGACCGCCTGGGCGCTGGTAATAGACCACGAGATCCCGCGCGACGTCCTTGGAGAGGCCTGCGTCGAAGTCTTCCTCGATGAGGGCAAGTGCGAGGTCGATGCCGGCCGTCATTCCCGCAGACGTCCAGACATTACCATCCTTGATATAGATTTTGTCTGTGTCGAGCTTGACGTCCGGGTAGAGGGTTCGCAGCAAGGATGCATACCGCCAGTGGGTCGTGGCATAGCGGTTGTCGAGCAATCCGGTGGCGCCCAGGAGAAACGCCCCGGTGCATACACTTGCTACTCTCTTTGCATCGCCCGCAGCGCTGCACAGCTGATCGATAAGCGGTGTGCCGGTCTCATTCATGTGAGCGGTCGGGCCTCCGACGGCAATGATCGTTCCACCCCTGTCAACCCGCGAGAACGGCATCGTCTCGATCGACATGCCGGCCCTGTCAACGACGATGCCTCCTTCGGCCGAAGCCACGGTGATCGAATACGGCATTTCGTGCATCTCGTTGGCCAGATTGAAGGCCGACGCAGGCCCGCTGAGGTCGAGCAGCTCAAACTTCGGGTAGACGACGAATGTGATTCCTATTTTCATCGAGTGTCCGACGGCTCAGCTACTTCACGTCCTTGAACCTGCCGCTTCGAGAAGAATGAACTTCATGCCGTTGTTAAGATCTAAAGAGAAGCCCACGGGAGTCCCGGGAACAACGTCGAGCATGTAGTCGTCACAAGGGCAGCAGCGTTCCGGAGTGCTTTGTGTCTTGTAGATTTTCACGCCGTCGGCCTCCCCGAGCAGAATGTCCCAGGCGCCGAGCCGGAGCTCGTCCGCTTTCAGGCAAAGGGGCATGCGTCCATCGCAGCAGCCCCCTG
>Ga0209347_1006357_pt1 | contig 10528 bp, 10 predicted proteins | sample AutmiccommuBRH23_FD_187382 | JGI IMG/M metagenome (GOLD analysis project Ga0209347, IMG submission 187382) | Deep subsurface microbial communities from Mt. Terri, Switzerland - Autotrophic microbial communities BRH/23 (SPAdes) (version 2) | ecosystem: Environmental > Aquatic > Deep subsurface >...
CGCCCCAAAAGCCGCCATGCGGCGTTGCTCGTCGTTCATTTGGAATGACCAAATTTCTCTCCTCGCGCCTTGCCTGGCGGCTTTTGGGGCAGCAACGCCACGGCACGGATAGTGTTAACAGGCCCTAGTATACCAGCGGGTGAGCGGACCGGGTCTCAATCCCGGGCGTCGAGTACCCGCCAGGGAGCAGGGGCTTCGACGATCTCCCAACCACGCTCCCGCGCCAGGCGCAGCAGGCGCCGGTCCGGGGCCACGACCACCGGGCGGGCGACACGCTCGAGCAGCAGTCGATCCTGAATGGAATCGGCGTAGGCAGTGGCGTCGCCGAGCGCCGCCCCGAGCCGCCGGCAAAGGCGCGCCGCCTGCCGCAGCTTTTCGGCGCCCAGAGGATGCAGCAGCGGCGGCGCGGCGCAGAAGCGACCGTTGCGGGTCACGCAACGGGTGGCCTCGACCGTTTCGATCCCCAACAGCGCGGCCAGCGGCCCGGCGATGAACTCGGGGGTGCCGGTGAGCAGGGCGACCGGCTCGCCCTGGCGCTGGTGAGCGGCGATGCGATCCACCAGTCCGGTGCGCAGCAGCGGCCTCAGGTGCTGGCGCACGAACTGCGCGGCAAGGTCGTCGACGTCGGCGGTCTTGAGGTTGGTCAGGTAGGCCTTGTTCTTGCGCCCGATGTCGCGACCGAACCGGTGCGCCCAGCGCCCGTAGAAAGCCAGCGCGCTGCCCAGCTGGATCGGCCCCAACTTGCCGACGCGCAGCAGGTAGAGCAGGAAGCGGCGCTCTGAGCTGGGATTTGGCAGCAGAGTTCCATCGACATCCACCAGGACGGGGCTCATGTCACCGGCGGCCTTGGCTCCGGCTGGGACTTGTGCGGTGCAAGCTCCGCCAGACAGAACTCCACAACTACGGGGATGCCCCGCAGCAGGCAAGTGGCCACCGAGACGTACACCAGTCCCATGCCAGTGGCGCTCAGCAGCGGGCCCCAGTCGGACCAGAATGCCGGCTGCAGCTCCGGCACCGGCTGGAAGGCGAGCAGCCAGCCGAAGGCGATGGCCTTCACGGTTCCGTAGAAGCCGCGCATGAATCGTCCGGCCACCAGAAAACGCCCGACGCTCGAACGCATCATGCCGAAGGCGCTGTGGCCGCGGGTGGCGGCGTGGCCACGGATGCTGTCCACCAGCAGGCCGCGGGTGATGAACACGATGGCCACCCACACAGGCACCAGGTCCAGGTCCGCGAGCGCGATCCACAGAACGTTCTCGACCACTCGGTCGACGGCGATGTCATAGACGGAACCGAACAGGGATGTCTCGCCGCGGCGGCGCGCCACATAGCCGTCCACGCCGTCCAGGGCGATGATCAGAATCAGCAGCGCGGGGTTGATCAGCTGCCACGCGGGGGGCGCGAAATAGGCCATCGCGACCAACAAGAACAACAAAAGGAACCGTGCGGAGGTGATCAGATTGGCCATTGCCCCTCATCCTTTTAGGACGCGTGCCGAGTGCTGCGTGTCGCGGGTTCTCCTAGCGTAGGTCAGGGCATTTCGTCTTTCCAGAACGGCGCCGAGGCCCGCGTGACGCCAGCGCCGGCGAGTTCCCCCTCCGGTATACTGGATGCTCCTTTGCCGCGGCCGTACTCCATGTCAGCGTCTGCGCCCCGTCGCTCGTCCCGCTGGAGCGATGTTTACGCCCTCGTCACCGGCGACGAGGATGCCCGAGCCTGTCGGGACATCCCGGAGCAGGCGTGCCGCGTCATGCCGGGCAATTTTCTCCTGCACCTGGTCTCCGGCGCCGCCAGCAAGATCGGCGATGAGTTGGCCAGCGCCCGGCTGGTATTGGCGTGGCTCATGGCCGCCCTCGGGGCGCCGGCGTTCCTGACCGGTTTGCTGGTGCCGGTGCGCGAGGCCGGAGCACTGCTACCGCAGCTGGCGGTTGCCGGATACATCCGTCGCGTCGCCGTGCGCAAGTGGTTCTGGGTGGCGGGCAGCGTGATCCAGGGCGTGTCGGTGCTGGGCATGGCGCTGGTGGCCCTTACCGAGACCGGCGCGTGCCGGCTGGCTGATCGTCGCGCTGCTGACGGTGTTCAGCCTCGCCCGGGGGGTGTCCTCGGTGGCCCACAAGGACGTGCTCGGCAAGACCATTGCCAAGGCTCGGCGCGGCACCGTGATGGGCTATTCCGCCGCGGTCGCCGGGGTGGTCGCGGTGGCGGTGGGCGCCTATGCGCGCTTTCTCCGGGACGAGCCGGGCGCCGAGGGATTCTTCATCGCCCTGCTGAGCGCGGCCGGGATCCTATGGCTGCTGTCGGCGGTGGTGTTCGCCCGGCTGCGGGAACAGCCGGGGGCCATCGAAGGCGGCGCCAGCGCGCTGGGCGAGGCGATGCGCAGCCTCGGGCTGCTGCGCAACGCGCAGTTTCGCCGCTTCGTGATGACCCGCAGTCTGTTGCTGAGCACGGCGCTGGCGCTGCCCTTCTACGCTGTGCTGGCCCGCACCCAGACCGGTGGCGGCATCGGCGCGCTGGGACTGATGATCATCGCCTCGGGGATCGCCGGCAGCATCAGCGCGCCCTGGTGGGGTCGCATGGCCGATCGCTCCAGCCGGCGGGTGCTGATGCTGGCGGCGGGCGGCGCCGGCCTCCTGGGGGTGATCACCTTCGTGCTGGTGCAGGCGGATTCACCGTTTCTGGCCAGCGACTACGGCTTCGCCCTCCTGTTTCTCCTCATAGGCGCAATCCACAGCGGGATTCGTCTGGGTCGCAAGACCTACCTGGTGGACATGGCGACGGCCGAGACCCGGGCATCCTATGTGGCAGTGAGCAACACGGTGATCGGAGTGGTCATGCTGGTGGGGGGCGGATTCGGGATGGTGGCTCAGGCGTTCGGCGCGGCTGGGGCGATCCTGACGTTGGCCGTCGTCTCCCTGGTGGGCGCCTGGAGCGCCGCCAGTCTGGCAGAGGTGCAGTAGACCATGGACGCCCCTGAGCGCTACCCCCAGGAAGCGCGCCGGCGCCGGCGCCCGGCCCGCTGGCTGGCACCGCTCGTGTTCGCCGCCATCGCATTGATCATTGTGACCCGGGAGGTGGAACCGGTGCGTGACTGGGCCGAGGGCGTACTGTCCCCCCAGCGGGCCCAGGCCCGCGCCGTGTGCCGCGAGGCGGCCCTGGATGCCGCCGCCGCACCGGCGTTCGCCCGGGTGGTGGCGCGCGGTGCCGTGCATCAGAGCCGCGGTGGCTACTACGTGGACGGGTTGGTGGTGAGCGAGATCGGCGAGTCCGGGGCCGAGCGCCGGTTCACCATGCGTTGTTACGTCGATGCGGCCGGGCGCCTGGCGCGCAGCGCCCGTGATCCGGCCGCCTGACGGCCTTTGCCGTGCTGAACGTCCGGTTCCAAAGAGAAAGCGGTATACACTGACTGGCCTGTCCGTCCAGCCTTCCCCGATTCGCCCCGTGCCGCCACCTTCCGCCCAGCCCCGCCGTCCGACGACACTCTCCGCCGGCGCTGTGGTGGCGCGCCGCCACGGCCACGGTGTGCGCTTCCTGCTGCTGCGCGCCTACAACCACTGGGATTTCCCCAAGGGCGAGGTGGAACCTGGCGAGGAGCCCCTGGCCGCCGCCCAGCGGGAAGTGGCCGAGGAGACCGGCCTGGCCGACCTGCGTTTCCCGTGGGGCTGCGAGTACCGCGAGACCCCGCCCTACGCACGCGGCAAGGTCGCCCGCTACTACCTGGCGGAGGCGCCGGTCGGTGACGTCACCCTGGCAGTGAATCCGCTCCTCGGGCGCCCGGAGCACCACGAGTTCCGCTGGTTGGACTATGCAGCGGCCCGCCGGACGCTGGCCGGTCGCTTGAAGCCGATTCTCGACTGGGCCCATGCCCGGCTTCGCCGCGAAGGCGCGGAGCCGTGAACGGCCCGCGCCGGCGCATTCCTTCCCACGTGGTCGGCTTCGACGATGGCTCATTCGCCCGCAGCCACCGCGGCGACGTGCTGTTGGTGGGTGCGGTGTTCTCCGGCCTGCGACTGGAGGGTGTCCTGAGTGCTCGGGTGCGCCGCGACGGGGTCAACAGCACCAGCCGCATCGTCGAGGTGGTGAGGGCATCGCGTTTTCGCCCCCATCTGCAGGCCTTGCTGCTGCAGGGCATTGCCTTCGGTGGCTTCAATGTGGTGGATCTGGACGGGCTTCACCGGGCCCTGGGACTACCCGTGCTGGTGGTGTGCCGACGCAAGCCCGATCTGGAGCTGATCCGTTCCGCCCTGCTGCGGCGAGTCCCGGGGGGTGCGCGCAAGTGGCGCCTGATCCAGCGTGCCGGACCCATGGAGGCCATGGGCCCACTGTACGTACAGCGCCGCGGCATCGACCTGGCAGACGCCGCGGCGCTGCTGGAGCGGCTGGCGGTGCACAGTGCGTTACCCGAGCCGCTGCGCACGGCGCACCTGATCGCCGCCGGCGTGACCGCCGGAGAGAGCCGCCAGCGGGCATGATCCGGGTGGCCGCCCGCCGTTGACGGCCAGCGACGAACGGGCATCGCCGTTGCCCCTCCACGGCCGCTTATGCACAGCATCCGAGCATCGTCCGCGCGGCGGCCGACGCTACCCGGCTGGCGCCGCTGGAAATTTTACAAGTCATTGATCCAGAAAGAAAAACAGCATCGTACAAAATTGCGTCAAATTGCGAAAAATCCAACTGGGATGAGCCCTTGGCTCGTCCCGGCACAGAGCGTCCACAGAGTTATCCACAGGAGCTGTGGATAACCCGTAGAACGAATTCGCGGGCTCGCAACCCCCGGTCTCAGGAGCGGGGTCGCAGCCGCCCGTTTTCCCAGGTATCCAGAGCGAGCGCTGCGTGATGGCGACCGGCCGCGATCAGTTCCCGGGCCCGATGGAACTCGTGGAAGGCGCAGAGATTGCGCGGCACTTCGATGAGCACGTCGGGAGAATAGGCGGCCAGGCGATACCGAGCGATGGCCGATTCCATGGTGTCCATGGACCGGCTGACGATGTCGAACAGGCCGCTGCGGACCTCCTCGGGGCGCCCGCGCCGACTCTGCAGGTCGTCGATGAACCGCCGAATGAGATCGCGACGCGGCGCCGCACTCTCGGCCGCCTGGGGCAGCGGCGCGGCCGGCGGCTGAGGCAATGACTTGCCGTTGACGTTGACGGCGACAGTGAGGTCGGTCAGGTCGCTCAGGGTGGGCGACACCGGCACCGGATTGACCAGACCGCCGTCCACCAGCAGGCGGTCGCCCAGGTGCACCGGCGCGAAGATCATTGGCATGGCGATGGACGCATGGATGGCAGCGAACATCGGTCCGCGCCGCAGCCACACTTCGCGACCGCGCTCCAGGTCGGTCGCGACGGCGGTGAAGCTCAGGGGCAGGGACTCGATGTCGGGATCGCCGATCAGCTGGCGCAGCGCGCCGATGACGCGTTCGCCGCGAAACAGGCTGTTGCGGGCGAAGGAGAGGTCCAGCAGGCGCAGCACGTCCATGCGCTCCAAGGCCAGCACCCAGTCGGTATAGACCTGCAGTCCGCCGGCGGCGTACACGCCGCCGACCAGGGCACCCATGGATGTGCCGGCGATGGAGCGTACCGCGAAACCGCGTTCGACCAACACCTCGAGCACGCCGATGTGGGCCAAGCCGCGTGCACCGCCGCTGCCGAGTACCAGGGATACTGTGGGCTTGCTCATGGTGCTCCCCGGGTCGCTGAACATGGACGTCTGTACCGCGGACGCGCTTCGGCTATACTGCGCCTCTCTTCGCTGCGCGGAAGCAATGATTCGATGTTCACCAGCGGCTCCAGGGAGGCGCGATAGCCGACCCGCGGCTCGCTTTACTTCGATCGTACCGCATGTCTCCCTATAGAATCGCAGATCAACGTCTGACTCGCCTGCTCGACGGCGGCGCCGGTGCGCTGTTGAACGAGCGGCGCATCGGTTTGGAAAAGGAGAGCCTGCGGGTCAATACGCGAGGCACCATTTCCTCGGCGCCTCATCCGCGGGCGCTCGGCTCGGCGCTGACGAACCCCTATATCACCACCGATTATTCCGAGGCGCTGATCGAGCTCATCACGCCGCCATTCACCAACATGCGCGAGGCCCTGCGGTTCCTGTGCGAGGCCCAGCAGTTCGTCTATTCGGAATTGGACCAGGAACTGCTCTGGGCCACCAGCATGCCGTGCGTGGTGCGCGGCGAAACCAGCATCCCCATCGCCGAGTACGGCACCTCCAATCCCGGCCTCATGAAGACCGTGTACCGGCGCGGTCTCGGTCACCGCTACGGACGGGTCATGCAGGTCATTGCCGGCGTGCATTTCAACTACTCGTTTCCCGATGCGTTCTGGACCGCCTACCGCGAGCTCGAGGGGGACCGGCGGCCACATCAGGTCTTCGTGTCGGAAAGCTACATGGCGCTGATCCGCAACCTGCAGCGCTTCGGGTGGATGGTGCCGTACCTGTTTGGCGCGTCGCCCGCGGTCTGCAAGTCGTTTCTCAAGGACCAGGCCACCGACATGCCCAGCTTCGATCCCAGTACCTACTTCCAGCCCTATGCCACGTCACTGCGCATGGGCGACATTGGGTACCAGAACAACCAGGAGAACGCCGTCGGCATCAAGGCCTGCTACGACAGCCTGGACGCTTACATCGACAGCCTGGTGTGCGCCATCACCACCCCCTGTCCGCAGTACGCGCGTATCGGCGTCAAAGTGGACGGCGAATACCGGCAACTGAATGCCAATCTGCTGCAGATCGAGAACGAGTACTACAGCACCATTCGGCCGAAGCAGGTGCTGAACGGCAACGAACGCCCGACCCTGGCGCTGCAACGTCGCGGGATCGGTTACGTGGAGCTGCGTTCCCTGGACGTCAATGCCTATGACCCGCTCGGGATCAACACTGAGCAGATCTATTTTCTCGAGGCATTTCTGCTGTTCTGCCTGCTGCATGAAAGCCCGCCTCTGGCCGAGCGCGAGCGGCTGGAGATCGATGAGAATGAGCTCGTCACCGCCCACCGTGGCCGGGAACCGGGCCTGAAGCTGCGCCGCCGCGGCGAAGATCTGGCGCTCGCGGACTGGGGATTGGAGCTGTGCACGCAGATGGCAGCCGTCGGCGAGCTGCTGGACCGCGGCACGGCAGGCAGGCCGTACACCGATGCGCTGGAGGCCCAGCGCGAGAAGCTTCGGGACCCGGAGCGCACGCCCTCAGCGCGCATGCTGGCGGACATGCGCGCCCACGGCGAGGGATTCTTCGCCTTCGGATTGCGGATGTCGCGCCAGCACCAGGAGTACTTTCGCTCCCGTAAGCTCCCCGAGCCGCGGCGCCGCTACTTCCAGGATGAAGCGGAAGGTTCACTGCGGCGCCAGCAGGAAATGGAGGCCGCCGACGACGTCAGCTTCGACGAGTATCTGGCCCGGTATTTCGCCCAGTAGTCGCGTGCGCCGGTCGGAAAGCCGGGCCGCCGCAGAGGTTCCTGCCCGCGCGGGCGACGCCGCTGCGGCCGCACCAGCGGTCCCCTCGCGGTAGCCGCGGCAGAACCCTCATAAACTGTGAACCATCCCCCTCCGCGGCGCTAAAGAATCTGCTGCAATGAGCCGCAAGTTCGGTGTGTTCACCAGCGCGAGAGGATGAGTCTCCGATGCCCGGCTACCTGTATGTATTCGGCCTCATGACCGCCGGTCTGCTCTCGGTGCTGCTCCTGGCGCTGCGCACCGAGAAGACCTGCTGTCGCGCGGTGGAGGAAGCCCTTGCCAAGATCCCCGGCCTGAACGCCGGCGACCGACTGTTCGCCGGGCGGCGCGGGCTGGCCGTGGACCGCCGCCATCGCGCCCTGTGCCTCATTTGCGCCGAGACCGAGACGGTACGCCTGCACGTCGTGCCGTTCACCGATCTGCTTGCCTGTGAGCTGATGGTGGGCGGACAAGTCATCGCCCGGGCCGACTGCCGCGGCGGCTCGCTGCCGGCGCCGGGACCGGAGGTTGCCGGGGGCGAAGGGGTTCGGCTCCGCCTGCACGTCGCCGACCACTACGCGCCCCGGCACGAGCTGCACCTGGAGGAGCTGTCCGAGGGCCTGCGCTGGCAGGCAGAGCTGGGTCTGCTGCTGCGCCGGGCGGCTCGGGAGCGCAGCGCCGCCCCGCCCTCAACGCCTGCCCCCGCCGCCGCGCCCCGGCGCGGCGCTGCCGACTCGCAGGCCCCGGACCTGAAGTCGGCGCTGCGCCGCTATCTCGCCCGTGAACTGGGCAGCCAGGAACGCCTCGTGATTGCCGAGCGCCGGTTGCGGGACTGCTGTGCCGCCGGCGTGCCCCTGATCCGCTTCCACGAGCAGATGAATCGCCTGCGCCGGAGCAAGGCCTTGGGGGATTACTGCTTGTCGTACTCGCGCAAGGGTGAGGTGTGGCGCATCAGCCGGCGCGAGAGTCGAAAGGCGGCGTAGTCGGCCGGATTCACCCGGCCGAGGGGGCCTCAGATCTTCCGGATGCTGTCGCGCCAGTTGGGATTGGCGCGGCCCCGCCCCAGTTTGACGAAGCTGCTCAAATCCAGCTCGCGCCAGCCGCTGCCGCCGGCATGGGGCCGGTGCTCGAATCCCCACCAGACCCCCGCCGCGTCCTGGGCCACCCAGTGGATTTCAGTTGGAATGGGCGGTCCCAAGCCGGCCCGGGCGTCGCTCACCAGGGCCCGCACCTGCTCGAAGGTGAGGGTGTCACCGGGGGTGGTGTGGCGCTCGCCGGGCACCGGCGTCTCCACGCTGGCGCCATTGCCCCCCGGCGCTCCCCAGCGGAAGATCAGATCCTGACGCCCGACGCGGATCACGTCCCCGTCCCGCAGGGTCTGCCGACCTACCCGTACCCCGTTCACGAACGTCCCGTTGGTGCTGCCCAGGTCCTGGACGTAGGGCGGGTCGTAGATCCAGATGATCTGGGCATGCAGGCCGCTGACAGTCGGATCATCCACGCGGATGTCGGTGTCTGGGCGACGGCCCACCCGCGTCGTGCCGCGCCGCAAAGTGTGCTTCAAGCGGCCGGAAGCACCGACGGGGATCACAATGCGCGGTGGGTGCGGCGGCATGGCATATGGCCCGGATTGAAATACGGGTAAAAAAACCGTATCGCCGCTGATTGTTCGCGTCAGGCCCCCGCCTGTCAACCCGGGCTGCGCCGCTGCTCCACAGACTTTCTTGGGACACGAGAATCGCCCCTGGAGAGCGGTGCGGGCGGTGCGCCTGCGCGGCGGCGCCGCGCCGATGCGGGCTTGGTGGCCGGTATCGGCAGAGGGAGCGGGCGCCCTAGGCGACCGTGTCCGGCATGCTCGCGCGGCCGGCGGCGCCGAGGGGCCACCTGCACCAGCGCGACACCCCGGCTTCCCGGCACAGCGCGAGAGGGTCGAGGCCGCCCCAGCCCTGCGGCAGGCTGCGGGCGATGGCGGTGTCCACTCCGCGGCGTTCCGCGAGCTGGGCCAGGTCGCAGGTGCGCCGGCGGCGCAGGAGGCGGTGCTCGGCGTCGGTCAGCAGCAGCACCTTGGGTCGCAGGCGGCGCTGCGGATTCTGCTCCACCACCACGCCCACTTCGCGGCTGGTCAGCTCCACCAGGGTGCCGGCGGGATAGATTCCCAGGGCTTGGATGAACTCGTCCACCACCTCCGCCTGGAAGGCGCGGCCACGCTCGCCGTACAGCGTGCTCATGGCCTCGGCCGGTGTGACCGCCCGGGGGGCGTCGGGAGGATTGATCAGTTCGTCATAGTGGACGGCGATCGCGGCGATCCGTCCCAGGTAGGGAATGGCGTCGCCCTGCAGACCTCGGGGGTACCCGCTGCCGTCGAAGCGCTCGTGGTGGGTAGCGACCACCGCCGTGGCCAGCTCGTCCACGGCCCCGCACTGTTGCACCATCGCCAGGCTGAAGTTCACGTGCTGCTGCAATTCCGCCGCGTCGGCGTGCCGGTGCAGTTCCGGCCCCAGCCGCAGCATGCCGACGTCGCCAAGCACCGTGCCCAGGGCCAGGGACTCGAGGGCGGGGACGGCAAGTCCTAGGTGGCGGCCGAACACCGTCGACCAGATGCCGGCGCGCAGTGAGTGGTTGTAGCTGTAGTCGTCGCGACGGCGCAGCTGCGCAAGCCAGGTCAAGGCGTCCGGGTTGCGCACAACGCTCGCCACCATGGTGCGGACCAGCCGGCGCGTCGCCCTCAGGTCGGTCCTGCGTCCGCGGCGCAGCTCCGCCCATGCCTGGCGCAGGGTGCTGTCCATCTGACTCGGAATATCCGCCGCCTTGCCCAGCTCACGGCGCAGGGTCGTGCGCGCGGGATAGGCGTTGCGATGGATCTTCAGCGGGGCGGCCCTGGGGCCGGAGCTCGGGGCGCGGGGCCGGGGCGCCGTCCCCCGCTCGACGTCCACGTAGACGTGCCGGCACCATGGCCGCAACGACTCGACGTCCACCGGGCCGGCAATGAAGAAGCCCTGAAGCGGGAACGGGGTCTCCACCCAGGGACGATCGAGGGCGGCCACGTACATCCCCACCTGCAGGTCGTCGACCACGACTTTGACCTGGTGTAGAGC
>Ga0209347_1006358_pt1 | contig 10527 bp, 10 predicted proteins | sample AutmiccommuBRH23_FD_187382 | JGI IMG/M metagenome (GOLD analysis project Ga0209347, IMG submission 187382) | Deep subsurface microbial communities from Mt. Terri, Switzerland - Autotrophic microbial communities BRH/23 (SPAdes) (version 2) | ecosystem: Environmental > Aquatic > Deep subsurface >...
TGGGTTCACGTTAATTCTTTTTGCAATCTCTTGGCCTATTTCAACATCAAATCCAGTAAGTTCGTTCTTCTCGTTAAAAAAATTGAAGGGTGGGTACTGACCACTCATAGCATAAGTCAATTTTCCGTCGGCCTTAATCCGGTCCAAGGTTGTAGTAGGTGTTGGGTCAGAATTACTCTTTGATGCACCACAGCCGGTCACTACCAACAAGAATAGGGTGGCGATAACTAACATATTCAACTTTTTCATTGCTTTTCTACCTCCTTTAAAACTGTTAAAGTACCTCACAAAAATATAGTTTTAAACTCCTTACACAAGCAAGAAATCACCTCCGATGATACTTTAAATAAAGTTAATAACCAAGTTTTATCCAACAACTTATAATTATAATATAAGTTGTTACTACCTAAACTATACCATATTTTATGACTTTAGGTCAATTTCTTAATCCAATCGTAAGACTCCCACTTCTTCAAGTGGGAGTGGGCCCCCGTACCCTGCTTCGGTGGGGGTAGAGTCCCCCACCGAAGACTCGATGTTCAGCTTTAGCTGGACGAGTTCACTTTTAAGAGAAAATCAGGCATCTCCTAATCTAAGAGTTAGAACTTTTCATTCATAATATTAAAAAGGTTAATTCTATAGCAAAAGCGAGAAAAAAAGGGGTTGACATTTTCTTACTAACAACTTAATATAATGCAGTAGGTTGTTAGTACTATTCATGCGGTGTTCTAATCTCGAACATCATCCATGACAGGTTCTTTCTGGAATAAACAGACACGGAGGTAGAATAAATGAATGAACAACGAAAAACGTTATGGCCAAATATAAATGACGAGCAATGGAATGATTGGCATTGGCAAATGTCCAACCGGATTACAGACCACGAGGGATTAGTAGAATCTATGTCTCTTTCCTCGGAGGAAGCTGAACAAATTCAGCAGTGTCTGGTAAATTTTCGCATGGCAATCACACCTTACTACTTTTCCCTGATGGATCCCCAGGATGTTGATTGTCCGATTAGAAAACAAGCAATTCCGTCTATCCATGAGTTGAGTAAATCCTCATGTGATTTAGAAGACCCGCTACATGAAGAAGGGGATTCGCCTGTACCGGGGCTGACACATCGCTATCCTGATCGTGTTCTGCTCCTAGTAACAGATCAATGCTCGATGTATTGCAGACATTGCACCCGAAGAAGAATGGCTGGACAGACTGACCAGGCATTGCCTCTGAATCGATTCAAGCGCGCCCTGGAATACATCCGTTCCAACCCACAAATACGTGATGTTCTGATATCAGGAGGAGATCCATTGACCCTTTCTGATGACCGTTTAGAGTTTATCTTGTCTAGTCTTCGATCAATCCCCCACGTTGAGATCATTCGAATCGGGACAAGAACCCCGGTAGTTCTTCCTATGCGTATTACAGATCACCTCATCGAGGTTCTGAAAAAATACCACCCGATCTGGATTAATACACATTTCAACCATCCCCAAGAGCTTACCATCGATGCCCGTAATGCCCTGACTAGACTGGCAAATGCCGGCATTCCACTTGGGAACCAATCGGTTTTGCTTAAAGGAATCAATGATTGTCCTGTGATTATGAAAAAACTGGTCCATGAATTGGTAAAATGTCGGGTTAGACCTTACTACTTGTACCAATGCGATTTATCGAGGGGCATTGAGCATTTCAGGACATCTGTCAGCACAGGTTTAGAAATCATTGAAATGCTCAGGGGACATACCTCTGGGTTTGCAGTTCCTACTTTTGTTGTCGATGCCCCGGGGGGTGGCGGTAAAATCCCCTTGCAACCCAACTATTTGATTTCGCAATCAAGCGATAAAGTCATCCTGCGCAATTATGAAGGAGTCATCAGCGTATATCAGGAACCGGAAAATACAACAAGCCGCTGTAAGACCTGCTCAGATCCATGTGACAACTCGAAAACCCGCCAGATTGGTCTTGGGAAATTGCTGACTGGTGAGCGGATTAGCCTGATACCCCAAGGAAATCTGCGACAGGAGAGAAGGAAGCAGGTTTCCGGAAGTTTTGGAGGTAGAGCAAATGCTTAACACGATAAGCCCGGTGAGTTTCTCAGGCCCCATTACCGTGGATGAGAAGAATAAACGCCTGGTCGTCGATGGCTACCCACAAGGAACTAAGCCGTCTTTATTAGGTCGACATCTTATTTATGTCGCATTAAAAAAGAAACTGGAAAAAATATGGCTTTGGGCACTGCCAGTCGATGTACCCGAATATATACGATGCGGTTTTCGTATCGAAGGCACCCTCTTCCGGGACAACAACGAAGAATTTGCGGTTAGCCTTGCCTATTATGTTAGTGGGGGAAGAGGACATTCCAATAAATTGCAGGCCGAAAATGAGATCATCAATTCTGTTAGGACGGAACCTATCCATCAGGAGCGAAGCTTAGCTCATGGTACAGAGTTAAAACTCTTAGATGAATCCTTTGCCCAGCAAATATCCCAGCTACTAACCAAGGTTTTCATAAGTTATCCCTCCCCTATGGAAGACCCACAGTATATCCGCTCCTTAATCCAGAAGGGGAATATTTTTGCTGGAGCAATCTCTCAAGAGAAGCTGATTAGTGTTGCAGCTGCATATCCTGACCAAAATCTTAAGCGTTGCGAAATGACGGATTGTGCTACAATAGAGGAATACCGGGGATATTCACTATCCGAACGTTTACTGAGGATTTTAGAGAGTGAAGTGCAAAAGCACGGCTCATTTAATTTATATACTCTGGCACGCGCTCAATCCTACGGAATGAATAGAGTATTTCACAAACTTGGGTACAGATATCAAGGCCGCCTGATTAACAATTGCCATATCGCCGGTTCCTATGAAGATATGAATCTTTGGGTTAGATAGGCAAGAATTATGTATAATAAAATTATAGTCCCTCTGGACGCTTCTTCTCCTTCCAGACGTGCCATGACCCTTGCTTTAGAGTTAGCTCGGAAAACGGGTGCCCAACTGATCGTACTATATGTCAAGGAATTGATTCTGCTTTACCATGGTGCATTAGGTCATGGAGGCCAATACATTCCATTTAATAAATTTAAAAGTGAGGACATCCTAAATGTCATCTTGACGGATATGGAAATCCCGCCCGGTTCCATCTGCAAAAGAAGTGCTACTGGCAATCCAGCCACGTTGATTGTTACGGTCGCAGCAGATGAAAGAGCGAATCTTATTGTGATGGGCAGCAGAGGCTTCGGCCAGTTAAAAGGCTTGTTATTAGGCAGTGTAAGCCAATTTGTAATCAAACATGCGCCCTGCCCAGTCCTTATCGTCAAATAGCAGAACCCTACATCAAAAATAAGGCTTCAGATCACGAAAAAGTAGTTTTGAGGCTTGTGAATTACTTTGGGAAAGTATAGGATTTCACCCTAACAGGATTGCAAACTTCAATATGAAACATCCAGGTAAACTAATAAATGTAAAAATACCTGTTACAATAAAGTATATTTACTGATAGAATTAAGGTATAGATTCTGAAAAGGATTTAGTTACACGATGAACAAACTAGAGATGATCTCATGTGTGTTTCAGGCACACTGACGGGTCATCTTTTTTACAATTTTAAGTTAACAGTTTCCCTGACGAAAACAAATATGACGTGATATTATGTAGCATAATGGAGATAATCTGGAGTGAGGGGGTAATTAAATGATTAAACTCCTTAGTTGGATACTGGTATTTTGTATAGCCTTATACTTATTTGGAGTAATGGGTATGGCTTTTATTTCTCCTTCATTGATTCCGATTATTATTGGGGTAGCCATCGTTCTAGCAGTGATAAGTGGTGGACTATTGTTAATCTTATTAATTAGGGAGAGAATTAAAGATAAGGAGGCAGAAAAAAATGATCTTAACAAATATTGACTATGTACCAGGTTACGAAGTAACCGAGTCCTTAGCTTTGGTCAAAGGAAGTACCATCAGAGCAAAGCACGTGGGAAAAGACATAGTGGCTGTTTTCAGACAGATTGTCGGCGGAGAGCTTAAAGAATATAGTGACATGATCAATGAATCCCGGCAAATCGCTACCAGCAAAATGGTGGCAGAAGCTGAAAAGATGGGAGCTGATGCTATTATTAATGTCCGTTTTACAACATCAAATGTTATGCAAGGAGCATCGGAGATACTTGTTTACGGTACTGCCGTAAAACTCGTTAAAAAAATTGGGTGATAGTATAGTTAGAATCACAGGTCTGCAAAGTATCGAAAAGAAATATCTCCGGTTAGAAATTGAAAGGAGTATGATCTTATGCCCGTAATTACTATTGAACATTGGTAGTGGTACTCAGCTTTTGGCAGATAAGATGGGCAAAAAAACTGAAGTATAGACTTCAAAGCTTAGTACATCATTTATTTAACTTAATTTGACAAAATCAGATTAACCCACTGCACAATTTAATTGCAGTGAGTTAAGTAATGACATTGACATAGGCTCATTACACTTAATTAAAATGCGAAACTTGAATTAATCTTCAATAATTCTTCCGTTTGTTGAAATTGTTACGATATTCCACGGTATCATTTTTCCGCTATTTAAGAAGGCCTTTTTTACGGCTTGAACAATACCGCCACAGCAGGGGACTTCCATTCTTAAAATTGACACGCTTTTTATTTCGTGTTGATTAAATACAGCGGTCAGTTTCTCTGAATAATCAAGATCATCTAGTTTGGGACACCCAATTAAGGTGATCTTATTCCGCATGAACTGGTGAATATTGGGGTAAGCAAAGGCAGTGCAATCAGCGGCTATCAGCAAATGTGCGTTATCGAGGTAAGGCGCAGTTACTGGTACTAATTTTAACTGGCAAGGCCACTGACCTAGCTGGGACTCTAAGGGTTCATTGGATAGAATCGATGTAGCTATGGGATCTTTTTTTGCAAGCAGTTTTGCATGGGTACCTGGGCAACTACAGGGAAGAGCAACTTCGGGTTGTGGCTTATTTTTCTCCATATGTTGCTTGACAGCTTCTTCGTCATATTCAACAGTTTCTCTTTCCTCAAGGACGATGGCTCCAGTTGGGCACTCGGGCAGACAGTCTCCAAGTCCGTCACAATAGCTTTCAGAAACAAGACGGGCTTTGCTATCAATTAGCTGTAAGGCACCTTCATGACAAGCAGTGACACAAAGACCACATCCGTTACACTTTTCTTCATCTATTTTTATAATCTTTCTTAACATTGTAATGACCCCCTTCAAATAATTTGTTTTCACAGGTTCATTATATTACAATAAAGGAACTACGTCGGTATCCGAGGATACAGAATATGGTGGGTAAGAGATGTTTAAAAAATATTTGGAAAGAGTTTTAGGAGTGAGCTTATTTCATGGAATAGAAAGAGACTCTATAGAGGCCATGTTAAATTGGAGGGAAGAGGGAGTTATTGATTTTCATTTGAATGCATTCGAAATCTTAGATTTGGAAGCATTGAAGTGTATGAGTGACTTATAGGGTGCAATGCCTCAATGAGTCCATCTATAAGCATATATTGGAAATTTGTTATTGACAAACTATTTATTTGAAACTATAGTATATTTATAATAATTTTAAAATAATTAGTAAAGCTCTTATTAGAGCCTAGAAAGTTAGTTTAAATGGCGTCTGTCTATAATACCCCAAAAATAACTAATTAGTAGTAAGGATAAAGGAGTTTTTCTTGATGAATAATTTAAAAGGGACTAAAACCGCAGAAAATCTATTGAAGGCATTTGCAGGAGAATCCCAAGCACGCAACCGTTATACTTATTATGCATCAGTAGCTGATAAGGAAGACTACAAACAAATCAAAAATATCTTTATCGAAACTGCTGATAATGAAAAAGAGCATGCCAAAAGATTCTATAAATTCTTACTGGCAGGTTTTCAGGGTGAGCTTCCGGTTATGGTAGAAATCAACGCTGCTTTTCCTGTGGCACAGGGAACTACTCTTGATAATTTAATTGCTGCAGCAGGTGGAGAAAATGAAGAGTGGGCTGAATTATACCCGGCTTTTGCAAAGGTCGCAGAAGAAGAAGGCTTTCACGAAATTGCACTAGCATTTAAGATGATTGCCTCTGCTGAAAAAAGGCATGAAACAAGATATAATAAGCTTGCTGATAATATCAAAAATGGTACGGTGTTTAAAAAGGAAGAGGACAAACTTTGGAAGTGTGGGAACTGTGGTTATGTTCATTTGGGAACGAGCGCACCTGAGGAATGTCCTGCATGTATCCATCCGCAGTCTTATTTCGAGGTTTTTGAGGAAACTTATTAAAAAGCACAATTTAGATCTCGATACGTTTTTAAAACCCCCTATTGTAGATTGAAGGGCTTCTTTGAGCCGTGTCTACTTTAGGGGGTTTGATTTAACTTTAAATAGATAGAGATTACATTGCTCAATTGGCATTACAGGCTTTAAAAAGAATGAGAAGATCGAATAATTTGAGACAATATTTACATTTGAAACTGAGAGTATTCGTAATAAGAACCGGGGGGTAAACGATTATTATGGATAAACAAGAAGGTGTTCTAAATGAGTTTAGCCGAGCGCGCCTTAATGAAGAAGCTGTGAACGTGGAAAAAGTTCATTTCTACAAAACGGATAAACGAGTTAATCCCAAGCAGGAGGAGCCCTTTTGGTTTTTAGTTGGTGAGCTGCCTGTTTTAGTGTCTGCACCACATGCTGTAAGGCATTATAGGCAAAAGAAGATTAAAATGTCAGATCAATTTACGGGCTCTATAGTTTACCTGCTAAATAAGCTAACCGGTTGTCATGGGATCGCAGCGACAAAGCTTTATGGAGGAGATCCTAACATTGACAATCCTTGTATTTATAAAGAAAAGATCGCCGATTTTTGCAGGATTAAGAAAGTAAAGTGTGTTCTTGACATCCATGGTGCTGCTCGTGAGAGAGAATTTGATGTGGACTTTGGCACGAATAAGGAAAAGAACCTTTTAGGTAAGGTGGGAATGCTAGAAACTCTAGAACATAACTTTCAGGACTTCGGGTTAACCAGAACCTCCCTCGATCATTTTGCTGCTTCTGGGCCTAACACTGTTTCTAATTATGTGGCGCGTGAACTGGGAATTCCAGCAGTGCAAGTAGAGATTAACAAACAATATAGGGTGCCTGCTCAAAACCCCCAAGGGTTTCATCGTCTCTTGGGGGCATTGGTAAAAAGCATCAATGAATTGGCTTGAGTATAGCTTGACATGTTAAGTTTGACAAGCCAACCTATTTAAGGTACACTTATCTTGTTAAGAGGGAGTAGTTGAATTACAAAGGCAACATACCCGGTAAGGTGACTTACCTGTTTTTGTAAACCGTAGAGGTAACGAGACTTTTAACATAGCCAGATGGCTGTGTTAAAAGTCTTTTTTGTTTACTAAAACAAGTAGTAAAACAAAAGTAAGGAGTGATTATTTCGTTAATACTATATGAAACTATTTACTTGCAAATGGGAAATAAAAGGAGGATTATATAGTGGAATTTTTTCAAAAAGAAGTTGAAGAGGTCATCTCTGAGTTAAAGAGTAATGAAGAGATGGGATTATCAGCTATTGAAGCTGAAACGAGAATCCAACAGTATGGGAAAAATACTTTCACCCCAAAAGAAAAGGAAAGTGTTTTTAAAAAAATATTTGAAAGCTTAAAAGAACCTCTTATTCTTATTCTTTTGATTTCTGGGTTAATATCCTTAGCAATGGGTCATATTGCAGATGGTTTAGGGATTTTTGTTGCCGTCCTAATTGCCACATCAATTTCAATTATTCAAGAAGGTAAATCAGATAAAGCCTTTGAAGCCTTATCCAAGCTAAGTGAAGATGTACATGTGAAAGTAGTACGAGATGGAAAAATTGTGTTACTTTCACAAAGTGAACTTACAATTGGGGACATTATCCATTTAGAAACAGGAGATAAAGTCCCTGCGGATACTCGGATAATACATGCGTCAAGTCTCGGGATCGACGAATCTATGCTTACAGGTGAAGCTGAAGCGGCTTCTAAGAATTCCTTAAAAGTTGAAAGAGAAAACTGCCCTCTTGCAGAGCGGAAAAATATGCTATACTCGGGTACCATGGTGATTGAGGGAAGGGCAATTGCTATTGTAACTTCAATTGGTGATGGTACTGAAATGGGCAAAATTGCCGACGAGCTAAAGGGGGAATTAACTTCTCAAACTCCGCTTCAACAGAAACTAGCGGATCTTGGCAAAAGGATATCCATTATAGGATCGATTGTGGCAGCAGGAATCTTTCTTTTCGAAGTGTTCAAGATGTACAGTCATGGGATCCTAGTTTTTGATAATTTAGGAGCTGCTCTTCCAGGGATCAAAGATGCATTTGTAACTTCCGTAGCTCTGATTGTTGCGGCAGTGCCTGAAGGATTGCCTACTATGGTTGCCATTACCCTGGCCTTCAACATGCAAAAAATGGCTAAGAACAACGCCCTAGTACGAAAACTTATAGCCTGTGAAACCATTGGCTCTGTGAATGTCATCTGTTCTGATAAGACAGGGACATTGACAGAAAACAAGATGACGGTTGTTGAAGTCTGGGCTGAAGGTAAAGATGTTTCGGTTGATCAGTTGCGTAGTGATGAAATGCTTAAGAATATTTGTCTGAACTCTACAGCGGATATTTCGAAAAAAGATGGTAAGTATGAATTTTTGGGAAACCCGACGGAATGTTCCCTGCTTGTCTGTGCGGATAAGAATAATATTAACTATCTTCATTATCGTAAAGAGTATAGCGAACCTGTTAGTGAATACAATTTTACTTCAGCCAGAAAAATGATGTCGACAGCTTATGAAATGGAAAAAGGCTATAAAATCTATACGAAGGGTTCACCTGAAAAGGTGTTAAGCATTTGTAATAGGATTCTTTATAATGGTGCAATTATACCAATGACTCAAGAGCATATAAATGATATTGAAGCAAAAATAAAACAACTACAGGTTAATGCCAGAAGAGTCCTAGCGTTTGCTTCTAAGGATTTTAGTGAGGAACCACAATGGGAAGATATCTATAACGTTGAAAAAGACCTTATATTTACAGGCTTTGTAGGGATCGAAGATCCCTTGCGTTCAGATGTCAAAGAAGCTATTGATCATTGTCGTCAAGCCGGCATAACGGTCAAGATTTTAACAGGAGATAACATAAATACGGCTAGAGCTATTGCTACTCAATTAGGAATTGTCAAGAATGACTCATTGGTCTTAGAAGTTACGGACATTGACGCCATGAGTGATCAAGAATTGAAAGCTAAACTTCCCAACATCGTGGTAATTGCACGGTCAAATCCGACCGCTAAAATGAGAGTTGTTAAGCTCTTACAGGAGATCAATGCTTCAGTAGTTGTAACGGGAGATGGAATTAATGATGCACCTGCGTTAAAAGCGGCTGATGTCGGAGTTGCCATGGGGATAGCAGGAACGGAAGTATCTAAGGAAGCTTCGGATATCGTTTTATTAGATGACTCGTTCTCCACTATAGTTAAGGCGATTAAGTGGGGGCGTGGAATTTATGAAAATTTCCAACGCTTTATCCAGTTCCAGCTAACAGTTAATGTTGTCGCGTTTGTCACGGTAATCTTGGCTGAAGTCATGGGATATGCAATGCCCTTTACGACTTTACAATTATTATGGGTAAACATTATTATGGATGGGCCTCCGGCTTTAACCTTAGGATTAGAACCACCGAGAGAGCATTTGCTTGAAAAGCAACCAATCAAGAGAAATGCATCGATTGTTACTAAGGATATGCTGTTAAAAATCGTTTCAAACGGGTTATTTATTGTAGCGGCCTTGATAATACTCATGGACACGCAAATGCTCGGTGGTACCGCTGCACAACAATCGACCATCGTATTTACTTCATTTGTACTGTTCCAGTTATGGAATGCATTTAACAGTCGGGAGTTTGGAGTAAGGAGTATCTTCCCAAATCTTCTTAAAAATAAAATGATGGTAGGAGTTGTGTTCTTAACCTTCCTCGTTCAAGTCTTGGTAACTCAATTCGGTGGAAACGTGTTTAAAACAGTGCCACTTGATGTGGTTTTGTGGTTCAAGATCATTGGCTTCACATTTAGTATTGTAATTTTTAGTGAAATGCTAAAACTAGTGATGAGGGTTTTTCAAGGTGCTTCAAAATAAGGTAGATTTAACAAAAGTCCACAGTCCCAGACAAAAGGGATTGTGGACTTTACATTTATTAACCCTACCACCTTTTTCAGGTGAAAATCAGAAGGTTGCTTTGACTCTCAAAATTGACTCCAATATAAATGGACGGCAAGAGTTATTGATGGTAATTTCAGATCAATACGAACATACCATTAATAACTATAATAGACCACTAGCTTTAACCGAGGCAAGATCGAGTGAACTCGTTCAACTAAAGTTGAACATCGAGTCTTCGGTGGGGGACTCTACCTCCTTCGCCGCTAAGTGTTTCTATTGGGAAGGCGGCTCGGCGATACTCTCCACTGGAGACTATCGTCACCG
>Ga0209347_1006359_pt1 | contig 10527 bp, 3 predicted proteins | sample AutmiccommuBRH23_FD_187382 | JGI IMG/M metagenome (GOLD analysis project Ga0209347, IMG submission 187382) | Deep subsurface microbial communities from Mt. Terri, Switzerland - Autotrophic microbial communities BRH/23 (SPAdes) (version 2) | ecosystem: Environmental > Aquatic > Deep subsurface >...
CGCACCAAGCTGTCCTCAATCTCCTCATCCAGCGATACTGGAAGCCAGTGTATTGCTATATCCCAAGTGGTATGGCCCCGGCCAGGCCTATCCGCAGGTGTACGGATCTCCCGTCGGCAATCAGAGCTTCGAGTCGGTGGTGGAGTTGAAATCCGTCAAGCTCAAGCATGTCATCGACCCGGACAAACGCGGCTTCGTCATCACCATGGCGATCTCGCTCATCGGGACGTTTAAGCCAACGATCCGCACCCGCGCCAGTTTCTCGGCCACTTTCGGGGGGGCTCCAAGTCGTGGTGGGCCGACACCAACAACAAAATCCAGAATGCTGGACGGGACTTGAATTCTATTCGCCGGCGGTGAAGGCTTGGAAATGATCTTGAAGAAATTACCAGGGAAGCAGATGCCCATGAATCTTTGAGATTTCAAATGGGCAAGAATCACAGAAAGGAAACGTACTCATGAACAACACGATTCGGCTCGGCTGCCTCCTTGGCGTCCTGCTCGCCGGGCAGGGGGCGGTCGCCATGCAGACTGACAACCACGGCATCCACGCCGTGCCCATGCCCGGAAAAGTGACCATCGATGGCAAGCTCGACGACTGGGATCTCTCCGGCCAGGTCGTGATCTGCTATGACGTCAATTCACTCAAAGACATCTACTCCGGTCGCCTCGCCCTGATGTACGACACCGACCATCTCTATGTCTCCATCCATTGGAAAGACCCCATCCCCCTCGGCAACCGCCACGATCCGCGATTCCAGGTCGACAAAGGCTGGGCGGGCGACAGCGTCCAACTGCGTATCAAGACCGACCGCATCTGCCACGTTACGGCCTGGTGTTTCGCCGGCAAGATGGAGCCATTTATCAACATCGAATACGGCAAGAGTCTGACTGAACCGTTCGGCGGAGGCTCCGCCAATCTCTACCGCAAAGACGGCTGGATCCTCGACCAGAGCGCTGAAATGGCATTCCGCAAAGACGACGACGGCAAGGGCTACGTCCAGGAGATGAAGCTTCCCTGGAGCCTGATTACGCTGGGAGGTCGCTCGGCTCTGGGCGAACGCTTTGCCTGCGGTGTGGAACTGCTCTGGGGTGAGGCCGACTGGCCCGTTCACCGTTATGCCGACAATCTCCAGGAAGGGCAGACCAGCCGCGAATTTTTCTGGACCGCGCGGGACGCCTGGGGCCCGGTCTTCCTCGAAAAGTCGGGCAAGCTGCAACTCCCCACGCCGTCCTGGGAAATGGCCGCTGCTGTCGAATCACCGGAAGGCCCGGTCGAGATCGCCTACACGTTGCCCCGCGACCAGCGCGTCACACTGGCCATTGATGATGCTCAGGGCCGGCGTGTGCGCAATCTGCTGCCCTCCGCGGAACGTCAGGCCGGTGCCCACGCCGACCTGTGGGATTGTCTCGACGACATCGGGAGGCTGGTACCACCCGGCCGCTACACCGTAAAAGGTCTTCATCACGACGGTCTGCACCTGACCTACGAAACCAGCTTCGCCAGTCCCGGCAACCCACCTTGGAACACCGCGGACGGCAAAGGAGCCTTCTACGGCGACCACACGCCCCCCGAAGCCGTTGCCTTCGGCCCCGGGGATCGCGGCGCCCTTGCCTGTGCCATGGGCGAAGCCGGTCCCCATCTCATCGGCGTGGACCTCCAGGGCCGGCGGCAATGGGGACTCGCCAACCGGCGTGCCTTCGGCGGCGGCCGCATCAGTCTGGCCACTGACGGTAAGACCCTGTGGGTCGCCAACGTGGACGGCGGTGACAACCGCTTCTCCATCTGGCGTTGCGATCTCAAGACCGGCGCCTATGCCGCCTGGAACCGCAAGGACAAGGACGGTAGGCCAATCCTCGACCTGCCCATTCGCGAGAAGGACGGCTTCGAACAAATGCGCGCCATCGCCGTCAAGGGCAACTCCCTGGCCGTGATCCTGGCTGGCGAGCGCAAGGTGCTTCTGTTGGATGCCGAGACGGGCGATACCGTCAAGGAACTGGTCAACCTGCGCGATGACCTCACGGCCATTACTTTCCGCCCTGACGGCAAGCTTCTGCTGGCCGCCGCAGACAAACTCTATGTCGCCGATTCCGCCGCGGCAGCGCCAACGGTCCTTTCCTCCGGCCTGATCGCTCCGCACTCACTCACGGTGGATGCCCAGGGGCGCATCTATGTCAGCCAGCGCGGCTCGGCCATGAACGTCGCCGTCTTCACCGCGGACGGCAAGGCCCTCCCAGCCATCGGAAAGATCGGCGGCCGGCCGGCATCCGGCTTCTTCGACGAAACCGGAATGCTCAATCCCGCGCAGATCGCCATCGACAGTCAGGGCCGCCTCTGGGTCACCGAAAGCCATCAGCAACCCAAGCGCACCAGCGTCTGGACGCCGGACGGCAAACTGGCCTTCGACCTTATAGGAACCACGGCCTACGCCGCCGGCGGCCACATGAATCCCTTCGACCACACCGTCGCCTTCAGCGAGGAAACGGAGTACCGGTGGGACGAAGCCCGCCGGACCTGGCGCCCGTTCTTCACGCTGGCTGACGCCCTCGGCACCGGCTTCGGCTGGGTCACCCGCTTCGCCCGCGTCAACGGCCACGAATACCTCCAGGTCCGCTCCACCGCCCGCGACTCGTCCATGGTCAAAATCCTGGTCCGCCGCCCGGACGGCGGCTGGCGGCACTGCGCTGAATTTGGCAATGTCGGCTCGGGCAAGGCCCTCAATGACGCCGACCACCAACAGTGGAATCGGAGGTTCGCCGGTCCCCTCTGGCAGGGACGCTTTGGCAAGGTTTTCTGCTGGGTGGACCGCGACGACGACGGCAGCGCCCAGTTTGACGAGATCCAGACCTGCAACGGCCATCTCGGCGGTTACTATTGGGGCCAGACCATGGGCGAAGATCTCACCGTGGTCATCCCCGGCCAGGACGTTCTGTGGACCTGGAAGCCGCAGACATTCTCCGCTGAAGGCACGCCGCTCTTTGCGCTAGACAAAGTGAACCGGATCAAGCCGGAGTCTGGCATCTCCGGCGAAGGCATGCTTCTGGTCGGCCGAGACAATCGCAGCTATCTCAACCAGACTCCGCTGTGTGCTGTCGATCCCGCCGGCAAGGTCCTGTGGACCTATCCCAATCATTTTGTCTCCGTCCACGGCTCGCATCGCGCCCCCGCCCCGCGCCCCGGTCTACTCATTGGCCCCAGCAGCTTCTACGGTACCGCTTGGGTCAACCAGGAAGTCGGCGAGGTCCTCTGTCTCAATGGCAACCTCGGGCAGAACTTCATCTTCACAGAAGATGGCCTGTGGGTGCAGTCCCTGTGGAATGACTGCCGCGGTTGGTACGACGTCCCGGCCCAGGCCACGCCGGGCATGCCGTGCGACGCGATGACCGCCGGCGGCGAGAGCTTCGGTGGTTGGTTCTGCAAGACCGAAGACGGCAAGTACCACGTCATCGGCGGCGGTACTGCCGCCATCGTCTACGAACTGAGCGGTCTCGACAGTCTCAAACGCTTCTCCGTTCTGGTGGACGTGACCCAGGACGCCTTGGTCGCCGCGGAAGAACTGCGCGTCCGGCGCGCCGCCCGCGCGCTACGGCCCAAGGTCTGCACCATCAAGCCGCCGCCCGCCGCACCCGCGCTCGACGGTGAGTTGGCGGTCTGGCAGATGGACAAGGACAGTGTCGAGATTGCCGGCGGCGGCGGTGGCGTCGGCAAAGCCAAAGCCTTCTACGACGACAGGAATCTGTACGTGGCATGGCAGGTGAAGGACAATTCCGCCATGCGCAATGCCGGCCAGGACGAACGCCTGATGTTCATCACCGGCGACGGCGTTGACCTGATGCTGCGCACCTCAGCAGCCAGGGACGACAAGCCGGTGGCCGGTGACCTGCGCTTGCTGCTCACCGTCAAGGGAGGCAAGCCCCTGGCCGTGCTCTACCAACCCGTAGCCCCCGGCGCCGCCAAGGAGGAAGGCGGCGATCTCAGCTCACCCTGGCGTGTCGTTCACTTCGACCGCATCAAGGTTCTCGACATCCCGCTGGCCATGAAGCCCGTCTCCGGCGGCTATGCCGTTACGGCAGCGATTCCCCTGGCCACCCTTGGCCTCGATTCGCTCAAGGGCAAGGTCCTGCGCGGCGACTTCGGCATTCTCCTTTCCGATAGTGCCGGACAGGAATGCACCTCGCGCAACTACTGGAGCAACCAGGCCGCCAACAACACCAACGATGTGCCGGACGAAGCCATGCTGACCCCGGCGCTTTGGAGCGAACTGCGCTTCGAGTAATCCCCTGAAGATGCGCCCACGACGGACGACAACGACAGGACTGGAACGGATGAGAATTGGAATGTCCATGCATACAACAAGAAGGCCTCTCGATGGCATCTCCCAAATAGTTTCCGCACTGCTTTTGTGGTGTTGCCTGGCGTGGGCAGCCGCGGCGGCGGGGCAGGCTCCCTCCGCCACATCGGACGGCATGTTCGATGGCGAAAAGTGCCTTGCGCAGCCCGGCGGCGTCCGGGCGGAACTGCGTCAGGTGGACGCTGCGGTAGAGATCATCGACTGGTCCACGTCGCCGATGACCGACAAAGGGGCCGGAACATTTCTCCTGCCAATGAAGGAAACCGCCGCCCTGGGCAGCCTCGTGCTCTACGGGTCGTGCGAGGCCGGTTGCTTGGTGGGCGGTGTGTTGCGGCCGATGGACGGGGCCGGCGAGGCCGGGCGGGAACTTCGCGTCATGCCGTTCCCGGCCGGCGAGGCCGTCGAGGCCGTGCAGATCGTTGCGTCGGCTCATCTGACGGTTGAGACGCTGACCCTGGGCCCGACGTACCAGGCGAAGTTGCCGGTCGTTACGTTTTTGCCCTTTCGGGCGGTCAACATTGCCTCCCGCGCGGCCGTGACAGTCAGCTCGGCCGACGAGCCGAGTCAGGGCTTCCAGCCGCAGCCGTGGCTCAATCGGCCGGAGACGCTGGTGGACGGTTTCATCGACGACCGATGGAACTTCTCCACCGCCAAGCGGGACGCGGACATCACGGCCGACCAGCCCGAGTGGGTCATGTTGAGCTGGCCCCGGCCGGAGACGTTCCGTGCAGTGATGGTTTTCCGCGGCAATGCCGAGAAGGGCCTCGGCCAAGGGATTGTGGAGCAGCACGTCGGCGGTGGGGAGCCGCGGTTCGCTACGGGCAACGCCGACTGGAAGCCGCTGGACGGGCGGTGGACGAAGGAGGGTAGGTTCCGATCGCAGGCCATGTTCATCCCGGCCGGGCCGGTAACGACGCGCGGTCTGCGGCTGCGTAGCACCGGCGGGGTCAAGCAGATCGGCCTGGGCGAGATCGTTGTGCTGTGCGACCTGGCCAGCGCGCCGGCGCCCGGTAAGGACGAGGCGACCGAGGGGTCGGTGGGCATCCCGTTCGAGATTCCCGCGCCGGGCAAGGTGACGGTTCAGGTCCGCGACGCGACGGGGCGCGTGGTGGCCAATCCTGTCACGGGCGTCGAGTTCCCTGCCGGGCGCAGCCTCGCCCGATGGGACCTGACGGACGTCGAGGGCAAGCCCGTCCTCCAGCCGGGCACGTACCGCTGGCACGGCCTATACAACCCGGGGCTCGAGGTTGAATACAAATACACGTACTTTCCCTACCCTCTGGCGAACGTAGCGTGGCAGACGCCCAGTCGCAAGGGCGGCTGGCTGGCCGACCACGAGCCGCCGCGGACGATCGCGCGGGCCGGCGAGCACATGTGGCTTGGCGCGTTCGCCGAGGCGGGCGACTCCATCGTCGAGGTGGACGCCGACATGAACAAACTCTGGGGCATCGACCGGATCTGGGTGGCCATCCCGGCCGAGATCTGCACGGACGGCGACTCGTACTTCGGCTGGTGCGAGGGTGGGTGGATCGGCGACAACCAGGCGATCATCCAGATCGAGACCAGCTCCAAGCGATCGCGGAAGGTCTTCCAGCGCGAGATGCCCAAGAAGAACGTCGCCCCGGACGCCATGCGCTCCGGCCCCATGAAACGCGGTGTGACGGGCTTTCAGGTCGTCGGCGGGCGGGCGTTCGTCAGCTTCGGCGCGCTGGACGTGGTGCAGGTGTTCGATGTCTCCAAGGGCCTGGCCGGGCCGTGGCGCGGGTTCGGTTGGGACGTCGCCTACAAGCAGTTCGACGATCAGAAGCCAGTCCTTCTCCAGGAGATCACGCTGCCCTCGCCCGGCCGGTTGAGAAAGTACGGGGCCAGCAAGCTGGTGACCACCAGCGGCAAGGACGTGGTGACGATCGACCTAGCCGACTACACCATCATGCCTTTGTTCAAGGACAAGCTCGTCAAGCCGCTGGGCCTCGGCGTAGACGCCCAAGGCAACGTGTACGTCGGCGACGGCGAGGGACACCAGGTCTTCGGCTTCAGCTCCGTCGGCGAGCGGATCGCGACGCTCGGCAAGCCGGGGCGGCGAGAGGTCGGGCTGTTCGACGAGAACGACCTCCAGGACCCCTACGGCGTCGAGGTCGACATGCGCGGCCGCGTGTGGGTCATGGAGAACAGCGACTGGCCCAAGCGCGTCAGCGTCTGGGACCCGGCCACGGGCAAGTGCATCAAGAGCGTCTACGGCCCCGCGCAGTACGGCGGCGGCGGGTGCATCGACCCGGCCGACGACACCCGGCTGTTCTACAAGGGCATGGAGTTTCGCCGCGACGCTGCGACCGGCAAGGTCACGCCCGTGAACCTTTACTACAGGCCGGAAAGCAAGGCGTTCGCCCGCTTCCCCGACAACGACTACCCCGAGTACGCCTTCCGCAGCCAAGGCAAGCTGTGGTTCACCAGCTTCATGTGGCCGCACGGGCACCCGACGCTGGTGTTATGGCAGTATCAGAAAGACCACGCTGTTCCCGTGGCCGCGATGGGCGGTGCGGTGGCGTTGCGCGAGACGTTCGGCCTGGCCCCCGCCAGCAAGGGCGACAGCAAGGCGTGGCGCGACACGAGCTTCCTCAAGGACATCGTGCCCGGCTACGACGAGGACCGGAAGGTCTTCACCTGGACGGACCTCAACGACGACGCCCGCGTGCAGCCGGAGGAGCTGAAGTTCGGCAAACTGGAAGCGGGCGGGCGGCTGGCGGGTTCCGTCGGGGCAGGCTGGAACTGGCGGATGAACGACAAGTTCGAGACATCCTGCAACGCCGAGGGCGGGTTCATGGTGTTCTTCAAGCCCAAGGGCTTCACGCGCCAGGGCTACCCGCTCTACGACGTGCCGACGGATGTTGTCCGCGGCTCTGGCGAGGCCCACATGCCGGACTCGAAGGGCAACTCCATCGTTCTCGGCGGCCCGTTGACGTGCGTTCAGCCGGACGGGACGGTGCGGTGGCGCTACCGCAACGAATGGCCCGGCCTGCACGCCGGCCACAATACGACGGCGCGAGGCGATGAGGCGGGTGTGCTGATCGCCCCGACGCGGATCTGGGGCATCGTCGATGCCAGCGCCGCGCTCGGCGAGGTGGTGTGCTTCAACTCCAATCTCGGCTGCACTTACTTGATGACCACCGACGACGGCCTGTACATCGACCGCATCTTCCGCGACCAGCGCGTGGGCCTGTTGTGGCGCATGGAGACTCCACCGACGCCGGACGTTCTGGCCGAGACGAGTACGTACGACGAGCACTTCGGCGGGACGTTCCAGACGGCCCGCTCCGCCGACGGAAAGCGGCACGTGTACTACGTGGTGGGAAAAAACCATTGCTCCGTCGTCGAGCTGACGGGGTTGGACAAGATCCAGCGCCTGACCGGCGGGACGTTCACCGTCACGCCCGAGCAGGTCGCCGCCGCCCAGGCCGCCCGGCAGATTGCCGCGGCCCGCACGGCTCAGCCGAAGGTCTACGATGTGCCCCACGTCAAGCCCGGCGCCATCGTCCTGGACGGCAAGGACAACGACTGGCCCGCGCAGCGCATCGACAGCTTCGCGCTGGCCTGGGACAGCGAGAAGCTCTACGTTCTCCACGCCGGCCGGGACCGCTCGCCGGTCTTCGAGAACAAAGGCGTCAACCCGCTGGAGCTGTTCAAGACCGGCGACGTGGTGGACGTGATGCTCCAGACCGCCCCCACCGCAGTCGCCGGCGGCGCCGGGCGCACGGGGGCGGGCGTCGGCGACATCCGGTTGAGCTTCTCAATGTTCGAGGGCAAACCGGTCTGCGTGCTTTACGACTTCAAGAGCGTTTCCCCCGTCCCCGGCCAGCAGCGAGTGGCCTTCAGCTCGCCCTGGCGGACCGTCTGGTGCGACCGTGTGGGCATCCTGCCGGAGGCTCAAATCAAGGTTACACGCTCCGGCGACCGGTTTGTTCTGGAAGCGGCCGTGCCGCTGAAGGCGATCGGACTCGACCCGGAGCGACTCCAGCAGGCCCGCGGCGACGTCGGCCGTGTGATGGGCGATCAGACGGGCACGGCCGCCACCAGCCGCGAGTACTGGTCGAACAAGAACACCGCCCTCATGTCCGACCTGCCGAGCGAAGCTGGCCTGCAACCGAACCTATGGGGCCTGTTCCGCTACCAATCAGCCGGTCAGGCCGTGGTTCTTACCCCGTAGGGTGCACAAACTCGTCGAGCCATAAGCCGAGGGATTTCAGGCTGTTGGCTTTGAAGTCGGACCGGAAGATGAGGTGGTGAATGTGGGGCGGCCGAGGGGGCATTCGCCATTGAAAGCGGCTCACGTTGAGCACGGCTGACGCGGAGTGCGCCTCGGCCTGTACCGGCTCCCAAGGACAAAGAACAGTATGCGGCAGGATGATCATGCGGCCCCTGGAAAAGGCTATTGAGAACATCGTACGCGTCACGAATGTTCGGATTGCGCACATGGCTGAACCCATGCCGTTCTACGTCAGCCCCTGGGCTGATTTCTCCCTTGAATCACTGTTCCCACAGGTAATATAATCGTGGCATGGCTGTAAAATCAAAGTTCCTATCAGTGGTTCTCTGTTCTTGGTTACTGGTCGCCGTTCAGGCGTTCGCCGGGGAGCGGGTCGCGCTGTGGCCGGAAGGGAAGATCCCGGATTTCCAGACCGGTCAGATCGCGGCGACCACCCAGGAGGTGAAGGCTCCAGGATTCAAGGCGGCGGACCATGCGATGCCGTATCTCGACTGGTACGAGGTGCCGGCGGAGAAAAACGGCGGATGCATGTTGCTCATTTCCGGCGGCGGTTATCAGAGTTGCTGCGACGGGGTGTGGATTGACCGTGTCGCGAAGAAGTTTGCCGAACTCGGGTTCGTTTGCGCGAGCCTCACCTACCGTACGCCGCGTCCGCAAGGGTTGCCGATCTACCAGAGCGCGTGGGAGGATGGGCAACGCGCCGTCCGTCTCGTCCGCAACGACGCGAAGAAGCGCGGGTTCGACCCGGAGAAGATCGGCGCGTTCGGGTTCTCCGCGGGTTCGCACCTGACAGTCTTGCTCGCGACGAGCGCGCTCACACCGGCGTACGGGCCGGTCGACGAACTCGACCAGCTTCCCTGCCACGTCAACTGGGCGGTGCCGATCTACACCGCCTACGCCCTCACGGACGGACTTACCGGCCCCAACACGCGCGACGGCGATGCGATCGACGTAGAACTCTCGGACGTGTTCAAGTTCGACGCGAAGACTTGTTCGATGGCGCTCTTCCACGGCGGGGCAGACATCTATTCGCCGAACGGTTCCACGCAGATCTACCGCCAACTCCGCAGGATGAAAATCCCGGCCGAGATCCATCTCTTCGCAGACCGTCCCCACGGTTTCATGGGCGACTCGAGCAAGGGCGAGAACGGCACGGCTTACGACCACTGGCTCGACCGTATCGCCGAGTACCTTCGCCAGATGAATTTTGACGGGCGTCTCGGCGAGGAAGAAGATCTGATGGCCCGCTATCCGAACGACGATGCTCGCGGCGAATACCGCAAGGAGCTGGTCTGGCCGGAAGGCAAGATGCCGGATCTGCAGACGAACCAGTGCCTGCCCTATATCGAGTGGCACATGCCGAAGGGACTCAAGACTAAGGCGATCCAGATCATCTACTCGGGCGGCGGCTACAATGGCAACGATCCGGACGGATTCGAAGTCGCGCCGGCGCGGCGTTACCTGAACGAAAAGGGCATGACGGTCGTAACGATGAAATACCGCACGCCACGTCCGCTGGGCGGGCTGGCCAAGCACACGACGGCGTGGCAGGATCTGCAGCGCGTCATCCGAATCGTCCGCAGCGAGGCCGCGGCGAAGGGGCTCGATCCCAACCGCATCGGCATCATGGGCTCCTCGGCCGGCGGACACCTGACGATCATGGGCGCGACCAGCTCGCAGCGTCGTTCCTATTGGCCGATCGACGACCTTGACAAGATTCCCTGCAACGTGCAGTGGGCGGTCGCGATCTATCCGGCGTACGCGCTCACGGACGGCGCAGAAGCCCCTAATGCGAAGGGCGGCAACGAGGACGACGCGCGGCTTGTCCCTGAGTTCTCGTTCGACCTCGCGACGTGTCCGATCCTGTTCATCCACGGCGACGCGGACGGTTGGGCGGCGATGAATTCGGTGAAA
>Ga0209347_1006360_pt1 | contig 10526 bp, 10 predicted proteins | sample AutmiccommuBRH23_FD_187382 | JGI IMG/M metagenome (GOLD analysis project Ga0209347, IMG submission 187382) | Deep subsurface microbial communities from Mt. Terri, Switzerland - Autotrophic microbial communities BRH/23 (SPAdes) (version 2) | ecosystem: Environmental > Aquatic > Deep subsurface >...
TAAGTAAAGTGGAAATCTTTACAGGCTCAGGTACCCTTGCAAATGAGGCTGTTGCCGCTCAGCTATCAGATATCAAAGGAACAGGATTGATACTTGCATGTGGTGAATTTGGCGAAAGGCTTGTAAAAATTGCAGACAGGCATGGGCTTGATTTTAAGCTCTTTAAAAAAGAGTGGGGAGAAGTTTTTACAAGAAAAGAAATTGTAGAGTTTTTAGATAATGAGCTTCCTGAGTGTTCCTGGCTATGGACAGTTCACTGTGAAACATCGACGGGAGCACTAAATGATTTGAGTATGTTAGAAGAGGTTTCTTCAGAACGTGGGATTAAGCTGTGCCTTGATTGTATAAGCTCTATTGGTACCATACCCCTTAACCTGTCTAATATTTATCTTGCTTCAGGCACTAGTGGAAAGGCCGTTGGTGGCTATGCAGGCCTTGCATTGGTTTTCTATAACCATGACATTAAACCATCTGAAAATATACCACTTTATTTTGATATAGGTTACTATAACTCGAAAAATGGAATTCCATTTACCATCCCCACAAATTCTGTTTATGCATTAAAAAGGGCTATTGAGCTTTTAAGCAGGGAGGATAAATTTGCAAAAATAAAAGCTATCTCATCATTTTTAAGACAAGAACTATTGTCTTTAGGACTTAAAGTTATTATCCCGGAACAATATTCATCTCCTGCAGTAATCACCTTTGCTCTTCCATTAGGTCTTTGCTCGAAAAAATTCGGTCAGATAATGGGAGAGAAGGGGTATCTATTAAGCTTTAATAGCTATTATCTAATTGAGAGAAACTGGGCTCAGGCATGTATAATGGGAGAAATAAATATAGATTACATTGAAGGCTTTAAAAAGTCCCTTATGGAAGCCTTAAATAAATGAACAGAGTAAACCAACACATATGATCCCTGGGAATATTTTTAATTTAATTTCGTCTCTTTTATATAGAACCGGAGGGATATATGTGTATAAAAAACTATTAATGGCAATTTTAATCTTAAGCTTACTAATGACCTTGGCAGCCTGTTCGGAAAAAAACTTCAATCCAAAAGAAAATGAAGATGCAAAATTTCTAACAGAACCACAGGTAATAGTACCTATTGATTTGGATTCTGCACTTCATTAGAATCGGTGATGGAGTAAACGCCTATAATGCAGCGCAAAATCATTTTAACAATGCGCAAAAATGTATTCTTTCCAGCAAAACTCTAAATTTGGATTAAAAAATAAATTTTAAGAAAGTAGGAGATAGCGTGAAAAATAAACTTAAATTCGGTAAAAAAGGGCGCACTGAACTAAGCCCTTTAAAAACTTAAAAAAAGCTTTAATCTAGGCAACGGAAATGTCAGTAGCTTTTATTAGCCCAAGGGATATCAGAAATTTCGCTGCTTGTTTAATGGCTTTTTCTTTCTGCTTGTCCTGCATTTCTTGTGGCATATCAATTTTATACAAGTCGGTTGGATTCCACACTTCGCCGGTAACAAACATATTGTAAATAGCTGTAAGTATCATCCTTGCTATAGCAATAATTGCTCTTTTTTTGCCTCTCCTTTTACAAATGTGTTCATACTTGATTTTGTAGTAAGGAGATTTATCCGATTTCACGGCTGCATGAGCAACTTGTACTAATGCAGGTTTGAGGTAAATACCGGCACGTGTAATTCGGACAGATTTCTTCTTACCAGCAGATTCATTGTTGCCAGGCGTTAGTCCTGCCCAGCAGCACAAACGCTTGGAGTTGGTAAATTGAGACATATCTGTGCTAATCTCGGAGATAATGGTGATTGCGGATGCTCTGTTAATTCCGGGAATGGTACAGAGAAGTTTAATTGCACCGTCATAAGGTTCGACCAACCTATCAAGCTTTTCGTCCAGCTCAGCGATGGATTTGGTAACGTAGTCAAGGTGGGAACGAACCATTATGATACGCTCTTTTTGTGCCTGAGTCATTTGGTATCCTTGAATCGATTCAACCACGGTATCTGCTTTCTTCTTCAATGATTTCTGGAGAAGAGAAGTACAGTATTCAGGATCGAAAGTATCGGAGGAAATCAGATAGTCCGTGATGAAAGTGGCAGATTTGCCAAACATGTCGGAAACGACAGCATCAAGGGCTACATTACAGACGGTAAAAGCATTTTGAAAACGGTTCTTTTCGCTGCTACTACAAGAAACAAGTTTAGAACGATAGCGAGTGTATTCACGGAGAATACGGATCGGTTTTTCAGGGATATAACTTCCGGGAACTAAACCAAGACGAAAAAGGTCACCAATCCATTTGGAATCTTTCTTATCATCCTTATTTCCTTTTACAGCCTTTACCCATTTGGGGTTGGCAACGATAACACGGATGGTATCTTCCAAAAGATTATAGACAGGGACATAATACTTTCCGGTGGATTCCATACACACATCATAGCAGTTGTTGTCAATTAACCACTGCTTGAATTGGAGAATGGATTTGTTAAAAGTTGAAAATCTCTTTTTTGAGTAATGAGGGATAATCCCCTGTGAAGTAATAAGTGTGGCGACGAGAAAGGTCTTATGCACATCGACACCACAACAGATAGGATAAACAACTTTCATGGCACAGCCTCCTTTCATAAATGGGGAGGAAGACATTGACTGAACCATCACACATTTAACTAAGAGCTAAAACAATGATTAGCGTGCGGTCTTATAGAACCACTTATTTGTGCTTGAAAGATGACTCTTACACTGGTTTTTATACTGTTTTGAACTGAGAAGTAATCTACGACTCACCTCACCGTGCTTTGTAGTGTATCTTCTCCCTAATCTAATCATAACCAAGTAGTGAAAGACACACACAATTTTTCATTACTATTTGTGCCGCCAGCGTAGCGGCGGAATGGAGGTTTTTATGAAAGTAAACGAAAGCAATGTTCAGGTTCAGTCATTTCAAATTGTTGAGAACTCGTTACTAAAGGGATATCTCAAATTCGTGTACCGGGTGAATTGGTTTATTAAAGGGTTTGCCGGTTTATTATTAGTTTTAATGTCGTTAATAGTATTTGGTGCAGTTTTATCACGCTTTATTGCAAATATTTCTATTGCTTGGGTGGAACAAATTGCCGTTTTTTTAATGGCCTGGGTTGTTGTTTTTGGAACTGCCCTTGCTATTAGAGCCCGTCATATGATTGCAGTAGAAGCTTTTGCCATGAATTTAAAAGGTAACACATGGAAGGGACTTAAAACCTTAGTTATGATTATTTGCTTGGTATTTTTAGCAATTTTAGTTGATGCTGGCTTGAAAATGGCAAATTTAGCTGCTATGCAGTATCTACCTACATTAACCTGGATATCGATGTATTGGGTTTATATTGCGATTCCAGTTGGTGCTTGCTTTATGATTTTAAATATGGTTGCTAATCTCATTGAGCTCTGGGCAGTAGGGGAGGCACGGGAATAATGACAACTATTGTTGGACTTGGACTTATAGGTCTTATGTTTTTAAGTGTTCCGATAGGAATAGCTATCGGTCTTGCCTCTATGTTAGGAATACTATTAAGTGGTATCCCCTTACAGGTTGCTGCTCAAAGAATGGTAGTGGGTCTTACACACTTTACCCTGTTAGCCTTGCCCTTCTTTATTTTTGCCGGTACCCTTATGGAACACGGTGGTATATCAAAAAGATTAATTCGTATGGTAAGTGCTTTTGTTGGCCATCGCACTGGTGGAATTGCCATCGTAACTGTTATTTCGGCGATGATTTTTTCCAGTCTTTCAGGTTCCGGGTCCGCTACAACTGCAGCTTTAGGCTCTATTCTTATTCCAGCGATGATTGCCAAAAACTATTCCAGAGGTTTTGCAGCTTCAGTCCAAGCGGTTTCCGGAGAACTAGGAATAATTATTCCTCCTAGTATTACTTTTATTCTTTTCGGTGTTGCTACTGAAACTTCCATTGGTGATCTTTTTATAGCTGGTGTTATTCCCGGGATTTTAATAGGATGTAGTTTAGTAGCTATCTCTTATGTTTTAGCTAAGAAAAAGGGATACACAGGAGTGGAAAAAATGGAATGGAAGGAGCGGGGAGTTGCATTTAAAGAAGCCTTTTGGGCCCTTCTAATGCCGGTAATAATTTTAGGTGGGATATATACCGGCATCTTTACTCCAACCGAGGCGGCAGTAGTAGCAGTAGCTTATTCCTTTATTGTAGGTTTCTTTATCTATAAAGAAATTACTTGGGAAGGTTTTAAAAAAGCTGTTAATGAGGCCTTAATAACTAGTGGAATGATAATGTTTATAATTGCTAATGCTTCTATTTTTTCCTGGTTACTTACCAGGGAGTCAGTTCCCCAAAATTTAGCTATATTATTTGGAGAGATTTCCTCAAGTCCTATTATGTTTTTATTGATTATTAATGCATTTCTACTAATTGTTGGTATGTTTTTTGATGCGGCTCCGGTAGTCATTGTACTAGCTGGGATACTAACACCCATTGCTGAGAGCTTCGGTATTAATCCTGTACACTTTGGTGTAATTATGGCTGTAAACTTGGCCTTTGGTATGGTTACACCACCAGTGGGAGTAAACTTATTTGTTGCCTGCCGCTTAGCAAATATCGGTATGGAGCAGATGATAAGGGATTTGATACCATATTGGATTGTCTTATTAGTTAACTTATTAATTATAACCTATTTACCCCAATTATCTTTGTGGCTACCAAGCCTGTTAAAATAGTAATTTATTAAAAGTTAATAGTTACATACCAAAATTTAAGGAGGTTAATTAAATGAAAAAAGCCAGTGTTTTTTTGAGTGTTGTTTTGATTTTATCTTTATTATTGACTGCCTGTGGCGGAGGAGCTGCTCCCAAACAGGAAGCTCCTAAAGAAACTCCTAAAGAAGAAGCTAAAGCTGCTCCCATTATTTTGAAATTTGCCCATTCCCAAAATGACAAACATAAATATCATTTAGCCCACGTAAAATTCAAAGAATTAATTGAGCAAAAAAGTGACGGACGGTATAAAATTGAAATATTTGCACAAAGCCTTGGCGCAGATAGAGACTTAATAGAAGGCCTGCAATTAGGCACTGTTGATGCAGCTTCTATTAATACCTCGGTAATTGCTTCTATTGCTCCGGAGTTAGGTGCTATTGACCTTCCATTCCTCTTTAAAGATCGTGCCCATGCCTACCGAGTATTAGATGGTGAAATTGGCCAAGAATTAAGTGATTTAATAAAGAATAAGGCTAGAATTATACCTGCAGGTTTCTGGGAAAATGGATTTAGAGACTTTACTAATAATAAAAGACCTATTAAAACGCCAGAAGACTTAAAAGACTTGAAAATGAGAGTAATGGAGGTTGCTATCTATCTTGATACCTTCAAACAATGGGGTGCAAACGCAACTCCTATGGCTTGGCCGGAAGTTTACCCTGCGATGCAGCAAGGTGTTATTGATGGACATGATAATGCTGCCGATACTGTAAATGCGAACAAACTGTGGGAAGTTCAAAAACATTTTTCAGATAGTCAACATTTATATTCAGCTGTTGTTCTTGGTTTAAGTCCTAATTTCTACAACAAGTTAAATGATGCTGATAAAAAAATGTTTATGGAAGTGAGTGCAGAAGTTACAAAATATGAAAGGGAGATAGCTGCTAAAATGTACGATGAAGGTTTAATAAACTTAAGAAAAAATATGACTGTTACTGAAAAGGATGAAATTGACTTTGAAGCCTTCAAAGCTTCCGTTCAACCAGTTTGGGAAAAGTACTATGATGTATTTGGTAAAGATTTAATTCAGAAAATTGCTAATTCATAAAAAATAAATTAGATAGACGGGAGTCTTTATGGCTCCCGCTACATATTAAGGAGGATTGACGATGAAGTTTAATATTGCTACTTTACCAGGAGATGGAATAGGGCCAGAAGTAATTGAGGAAGGTAAAAAGGTTTTAAAAGAAGCTGAAAAGATAGTAACCGGTTTCAGCCTAGAATTTGAAAAATATGATGCTGGTAATGGTCACTATTTAAAAACCGGAGTCACTCTACCAGAAAGTGTATTTCAAGCTTGCAAAGATAGTAATGCAATTTTTATGGGTTCAATCGGTTTACCTAAGGCTGGAATGCCGGTAGTTGTTGATGAAAGAGGAACAGAAGTAACTGGGCATGTAATGTTTAAGCTTCGTTTTGACTTAAATCTTTTTGCCGGTGTGCGGCCGATAAAATTATATCCTGGTGTAGTAAGCCCGTTGGCTAATGTAAAAGATATTGATTTTGTAGTACTAAGAGAAAACTGCGAAGGACTTTTTGCATCATATGGTGCTGGGATAATTTTATATGATGATATTGCTGCAGATACCCAAATAATCACTCGAAAAGGGACCGAAAAAATCGTTGATTTTGGCTTCCAGTTAGCCTTAAAAAGAAATGGCCGCTTATCTGATGGAAAAAAAGCAGTAACATGTGCAGATAAACATAATGTTTTCCGCTCTTTTGCATTCTTTAGAAAAATATATGACGAGGTAGCAGAACGCTACGAAGGCCAAGTTGAAAAAGATTATGCAATCATAGATGCTTTAACACTTTGGATGGTTCAAACTCCTCAGAACTTTGACGTTATAGTGACTGAAAATATGTTTGGTGATATAATATCCGATTTGGCAGCATCCTTTGTAGGCGGAATGGGAATGTCCCCATCAGGAGATATTGGACATAACTACGGTATGTTCCAACCATCCCACGGTACTGCACCTACGATTGCTGGAAAAGGCATTGCCAATCCGGTGGCCACAATATTGTCAGGTAAAATGATGTTAGACTGGTTGGGAGATAAACATGATAATAAGGCTGCTAAAACTGCGGCGAATTTAGTAGAAAAAGCTGTTTCCAATACTCTAGGCCTTGGAATTAAGACTTTTGACATTGGTGGAACAGCGGATACATCCCAATTTGGAGATGCAGTAATCGCAGAAATGAGAAAGTTATAATAATTTAAAATATCTTCAAGGGGATGATGTAATGTGGAAAAATTATCAGGACCATCTTGAAATTGGTACTATATATGTTACTTTATTTCCTGAGACCTTAAAAGATGAAGAAAGTATTTTGCCTGCAATAGACCTTTTAATTAGAGATATCTTTTTCGATCGAATTGAACTTGGTTATATCCAGGATAAAGTAATCCGTGATGAACTAAAACGGCGATTAAAGATCAGTAGAATAAAAACAACATATGTTGCTCAGCCCAGAATTTTTGGAATGGATCTTAATCTTAATAGTCTTGATGAGCGGAAAAGAGAAGAAGCACTGATACAGCTAAAGAAATGCATGGAAGAAGCCTTAGAAATGGGGTCCGATTCCATGGCTTTTTGTAGTGGTCCATGGGTTAATGAGCAGAAGGAAGAAGCTAAGGCGGCTTTAGTTAGTTCGATAATAGAGTTAGATGCTTATGCTAAAGAGTTGAATTTAAAACTATTTTTAGAGGTTTATGACTTTAATGTTGAAAGAAACAGATTACTAGGTACTACTATTGATACCTTAGCTGTAGCTAAAAGCTTAGAAGATAAAGTAACTAACTTCTCATTAATGATAGACTTAAGTCACATTCCGTTATTAAGAGAGACTATCCAAGAATCGGTATTACCACTGCAGGGCAAAATTGGCCATGTACATATTGGAAATGGAGTCATAAATCAGGAGGATCCCCGTTATGGAGATCGACATCCTTATTTTGGCTATCCTAATGGAAGTAATGACGTAAAAGAGGTAGCTGAATTTTTAAAAGCACTTGCTGATATTGGTTACCTAAAACAAAATGGTAAAGCATCACTTAGTATTGAAATTATAAAAGGCGATGGTGAACGAGCAGAAGATCTGGTCATGAATGCTAAACGTACTTTAAAAGAAGCATGGTATTTGTTTGCGAATATGTTTTGAATGATAACTGTGAGAATTTGAAAGGTGTGGAACTTATGAAAGATTTAAAAGGAAAAGTTGCTTTAATAACAGGTGCTGCTACCGGTATAGGAAGAGCTGCTTCATTAATATTAGCTGAAAAAGGAGCAAATATTGTGATAAATTACTATCCTGGTACTGAAAAAGAGGCTGAAGATACACTTAGTGAGGTTCAAAAATTTGGCGTCAAAGGCATGATTTATCCGGCTGATGTTTCAAAGGATGCAGAAGTTCGTGAGATGTTTAATAAAGCAATGGAACTGTTTGGAAGACTGGATATATTGGTTAACAATGCAGGGGTAACTAATTTTGTTGATCTTCATGATTTAGAAGGATTAAGAGAAGAGTATTGGGATCGTGCTTTTAATGTCAATTCAAAAGCCATTTTCTTTACAAGCAGGGCTTGTGCTGAGGAATTGAAGAAAAACAAGGGGTGTATTGTAAATACTACTTCTACTGCCGGCTTTAATGGAAGAGGTAGCTCTATGGCTTATGCAGCTTCCAAGGCTGCTGGAATCAGTATAACAAAATCACTAGCCCTTGTTTTAGCACCAGAAGTTCGGGTAAACTCTGTTGCCCCTGGAATAGTTTTGACCCGTTGGGTTGAAGGTAAGGAAGACCATGTGAACAGATTATCTGCTGGGACACCTCTAGGTAAACCTGCCAATGCCGAAGATATAGCGGAAGTAATTGTGAGTCTGATTACAAGTGCGGCCTTGATAACTGGACAAACAATTGTTGTTGACGGCGGATTTAACATTTAAAAATTATCGGCGGCTAAATTTATAACTAGAGTAGTCTCTTTTAAGAGTTTTTATGATATAATTTTCAAGTTGGAGATAACTATAAGAAAAATAGTTATATAAATTTTGTGCAACTTACATGATATGTAGTATGTAGTATGCAAGTATGAAGATTGGGAATACATAAATGCATGCATGTATTAAATGGGAGGTTGCTTGATGCCGTTTGAAAGGATAAATAATGAGGAAAAAAGATATTCAGAAATAATTAATATAATAAAGAATAAGTTGATTAATGGAGAAATATTACCAGGTGATAAGCTACCAACAGAAGCAGAGATGGTCGAGCAACTTGGAGTAAGTAGAACTCCCATTAGAGAAGCTATTAAAATTTTAGAGGCAATTGGTATTATTGAGATTAAACGTGGAGAAGGAATGTTTGTACAGAAAAACTTTTCCGGCAATAATCTTAATCCTTTAATTATTAGTCTGATAATACACAGCCAAGACATTGGAAAACTGATTGAATTCCGTCAGTATTTTGAAAATATGGTTCTTGATCTTGCTTCCATTAACTGTACAGAAGAAGATTTGGAGAAGTTAAACAATATCTATAATTATCACTTCGAATTAATTAGGAGTAAAAAGTTAACGGATGAAGAATGGGCAGATCTCGATCTGGAGTTCCATTATGCAATTTTAGATGCTACAAAAAACCCATTTATACTGGAAATAGGTAAAACGGTTTATGAATTATATCGTCATAATATTGTCAAACTAACCAGGAAATATGGGAAAGAACAATCACTTAATACACATAAGCTTTATTTAGAAACCTTAAAAGATAAAAGCAAAAACACAGAATTAAGGCAAAAAATAAGTAATAATTATAGAAGCTTGCATAATCATATCGATTAAAAAAATCTTAAAAATAGAGGTGGGTAAAGTGTTTATTAATGTAGCAGCTATCCAACTCTCTGTAACTATTGGTGAGGTAGAACAAAATTTAAAAAAAGCAGAGTTGTATATTTTCGAAGCTGTCAACAAAGGGGCAAATATAATTTGTTTGCCTGAAATGTTTAATACAGGCTACTTTTCTCATACATCACATTGGGATAAGGAATATTTTAAATTAGCAGAACATATTACTGGCAGTACTGTACAGCGTTTTCAGAAAATTGCTGGTGAATATGGGGTATATATCATTGTTCCGTTTTTTGAGTATGAAAAACCCGGTGTTTATTATAATTCTGCAGCTGTGATTAACTCAGATGGTGAAGTAATAGGTTGCTATAGAAAGACTCATATAAATTGGTCGGAAACGGGATGGGAAAAATTTTTCATGAAACCTGGCTGTCATTATCCTGTTTTTGATACTGCCTTTGGTAGAATAGGAATAATGATTTGTTATGATCGGGACTTTCCTGAGGCTGCACGTATCCTAGCATTAAAGGGTGCAGAAATAATTTTTGTACCAAATGGGGCTTCGATTTCCTTAACAGAAATGTGGAAAAAGATTTTAGAGGTAAGAGCTTATGAGAATCAGGTATATATACTTGGTGCTTGCCTAACAGGCAAAACTGATGAGGAGCATCATGATTTTATAGGTCACTCTATATTAGTAGATCCTTTCGGAAAAACCGAAGATATTATGGGGAGAGAGGAAGGAGTACTGGTAGGGACCATTGATTTGACTAAGGTACATGAAGCTAGAATGAAAAGGTTTTTATACCGTGATAGAAGACCGGAAATATACAAGGAAATAATTGAATTTTAGGAAATTTCACAAATGCCATTCCCCCTTTTTAAAGTCATCGTCTGCAAGGATGGTGACTTTTTTTTAAAAAAA
>Ga0209347_1006361_pt1 | contig 10526 bp, 12 predicted proteins | sample AutmiccommuBRH23_FD_187382 | JGI IMG/M metagenome (GOLD analysis project Ga0209347, IMG submission 187382) | Deep subsurface microbial communities from Mt. Terri, Switzerland - Autotrophic microbial communities BRH/23 (SPAdes) (version 2) | ecosystem: Environmental > Aquatic > Deep subsurface >...
GAGAGCTACCCTTTTCCGCAATTGTCTTACCGTAAAAACTGCGTATAACTGAAAAGTTATTACGCTTGTTTTTGACCTTACTGCGGCATTTCTGCACATCCATAAGACATCCCAAAGCCTTCCTTCCTCACTTTGGCCAATTCCTCTTATAGCTTCGTCTGGTTTGACTATCTCATTCCATACTGCACTTGTAACGGCTACAGGAATTTTAAATCCTGCCTCCTTTGCCACTTTAGAAACATCTACCAAGACGCCATCCTCAATCGCTTGCCTGCGTGTGTAACTGAATATAACCTCTAAATCTCTAAACATTGCATATTTGTACCGGCCTGGGCCGGTACTTCCTCCTTTCGGATTTATTACCGGCTGGCAGCCGAAATTAAAATGCATAAAAAAATGTGAGCTCCAAAATAAACCGGTACAGCTATAATCAAAAACCTAAAAAGCTTCTCTTCCATAAACCGGTCTATATTATCAAAAAGGTCCTGTTTAGCTTCAACCTTTGCTTTAACTGCTGTTTCTGAAAACCCTATTTTTTCTACCTGTTCCATTTTAAAAGCCGGGGGCCCCGCCAGGGCAATTTTACCCCGGCGGGCACCTCCTTAAGCTTTATTTTTGGCAGCCTATCTGTTTAGTAGCTCCTTTCTATTTTCAGGGAAAACCAAAGGCGGTTCTTTGGCATCATTTTCATGAAATACCTCCTTGTACAGCTCCAGCAACGGAGCTGCAATATGAAAGACCTCTTGATCGATTTTGTCCTTATCATTCTTCATGACTGCTTCCATTAGATCTCCAACATGCTTTACTACTATCATTGCCCATTCTTGGGAATCACGCCGTTTATCGCCCTTTGCAAGTCGATTGGTCTTGACCTGCAGCAGAATCTTATTCATAAATTGATTTTTTGTTTTTTCAGTCATTTTTTTCGGCGCATTCTAAACTAAACGGCGCCTGTACCTCCCTTAAATCTTATTTTTGCTTTCTTGGATAACTTAACCGTTATAAATAACTATGAGTTTCTCCGGAGCATTGAAAAAGGTATAATAAAATTTTCTTAGCTCGTCTTCTACAGTTTCCTTAAGAAAATCACGATCTTCTTCGATAGACTCTTGTATGTACTTATAATCTTCTCTGAAGTCATTTTCCCATTCTTTTCTTTTGTCCTCATCCATATCTTCCAGATCGGTTAATTCCTTGGCCAAGTACTCTTCTTCAGTAAATCCGTAATAACCGTTATACTTTTCTCGTAACCTATGCTCAATCACTTTATTTATCATTTCTAGCCTTTCATCCTTATATAGTTGCTCAATGTACCAATCCATCTGATCCCTCAACGTCCCGCCGTGATTTTTTTCCCATTTGTAGTGGGCACCCATCATTATTTCCCAGGCCCACTTTTCCAGCTCATTTTCCAAAATAACTTTCATAAATAAAGACCTCCATGCACAGTTATCTTCTTTCCCTCAACCAGGGCATCATCTATTCCCTTAACTACGCTCCATGTTGCATGGTGAGCAATCATTTTTTGTTCTGCCAAAGCATTTTTCAACTTGTTATACGCATCTCTAACATTAGCGTTCGTTAATAAATCCCTGTCATATGCAATCACTAATTCTTTAGCGTTTAAGTCTTTTAACACTTCTATGACAGGAACCCAATTGCCCGCACCCATAGCGGCTACCACTCTTGCCCCTAAATAAATGCATGCAATGTCACCCTTAAGAGGACCTTCCGTTATCCAAACTCTTTTGTCCTTTACCTCTGTCGGCATAGATAAATGTGCAGGTGTACCGCTTTTACATCCCATATCCTTTTTGGAAGAGCTGAACATTTTATATTTGCCACCATTTTCTGGATTGTCCATGCGCCTCTGAAGGGCCTGGATGCGGCCCTTTGCATCAAGCATCGGTATAAAGTACCCGGGATGCAAGCTTAAGAAAGTCCAGAAACTTCCCAACCCATTTTTACCAAATACTTTGTAAAACCCAGGTATTCCGTTTAAGTCATGGCCACGTTCCTGCAGCCTTTTACATATGTCCCAGGGTTTTAAAGCTCTGGTTATACTTTTATATCCGTTCTTTTTAAGATTCCTTTCTGTAAGGCCCCGGCGTTGAAGGTCTTCCTTGTGATCCTGGTGCAATGTAAGAAGATTAAGGAATTCCCTGTACACCCTGTCCCGTATCTCCACCGGCGCTATCTCCACCTTATAGGGTGTATTGTCAACTGCAGCGTAATTTACGGTGCCACGATTTAACCAATGCTGGTAAGCAGGGCTGCCGCTTGTTTGTATAACAGTCTTGAACGAGCCTTCCTTTACTCTCATGCAGCTGCAGAGAAAGCTGTTAAACCCGCACCAATCTTCACGATGGCATATTGGGCAGGGTCTTCCAGGTTCAGCTGTCATAAATTCTTCCTCAGGATATTGGTGAAATGGATCGGGCATACAGGTACCTCCTTTCCAAAGATTTTCAAAAAAGCATAAGAGGACTAAGGTAATAAAATACCCGTCCTCTCATGTCTTCTCATGTCAATAAAGCCTTTTCTTTAAAACTCACAAATTTGTTATCCCCGATAATTATGTGATCTAGGATCTCTATGCCAATAATCGCTCCTGCCTCTTTAAGGCGCGTGGTTATCTCCCTGTCTTCCCTGCTAGGTGTAGGATCGCCGCTGGGATGATTGTGAACCAGTATTAAAGCTGCAGCGCTCCTCTTAACAGCGAATTTGAACAATTCCCTGGGATGAACCACAGAGGTGTTCAGTGTCCCTATGGAAACAGTTTCCTTTGCCAGCACCTCATGTTTTGTATTCAAGAGTAGTGCGCAGAAGTGCTCCCTGTCCAGGTGCCGCATTTCATCCATCACGAGTGTTGCAGCATCTTCTGGACCTTTGATCCTTGGCCGACTAACTGATGATGTTGATGCCAGTTTAAAGGCCAACCCAAAGGCTGCAACCAATTTTAAGGCCTTTTGCTTTGTAATACCCTGTAATTTAGTCAATTCTTCCACCGTTAGGGTGGAAATTTTAACTATACCTACCGTCAGCAGTTGATTCATAGTTTCATCTGGAACGTTACCGCCTAAAATGACTGCCAGCAATTCTTCAATACTTGCATTACTAATGCCGTATGTCATTGCTCTTTCCCTCGCCATGGTGGCAAGAGATTTCTTTTCTAGTTCGTTATATTTTTTTGACACTCTATCTTTCCCATGCATAACTATCTCCTCCACCTGCCAGGGCCACGCGGCCCCTGCATATTCGGCAGGTGCCGCATGTTATTTGCCCTTGCGGTGGGCAGATTATTTACCTTTAAGCCAGTTTTTTGGCGTGATAATCTTTCCCCTTTTTGCAACAAAAGGCCTTGACCTCTTTATCGCCCTTTGAGATGAGAAACGCTTCTGCAATTTCCCCCTCTGAAAAAACAGCTACTTTATTGCCATCAGGTATTTGGCACCAGGCCCTGGTTTCACCATCAGGTTTCTTTTTGACTTCCAACACCTTGAACGTTTTAAGTTCAATGCCCCCTTCAGTTTCCTGCTCTGCCAGTGTGTTTTCCTGATTTCCCTCCTGTTTATGTTCCCGGCCCTCATCCAGATCCCGGATCAGGTCTGCTGGACTCAATATCTGCATCAATTCATTTGCCCTGCCTGTATTAATAAAAGCAGCGCATAGGTTTAATATGCTGATATTACTCTGCAGGCAGTTTTTAAGTCTCTCAGCTTCATTGATTGACTTCATGAATTGTTCATGTGCAGATTCATTAAGGTTTTTTTGATTCCCCTTTTTGGATGTTATGTTAAGAATGTCATTCATTTCATTCCGCCACGTTTCGGTTTCCTCTATCAGCAACGGCAACTCCATTGTTTCATGGACAAGCCTTTTAATCTCATTTATCATTTCTACTTTCCTCCCTTAAGCAACGTTCTCTTCATTCTTATTCTCCGAAGGCTGGTCAAGTATCAGTCTCAATACTTCCTGAACATCATTCATCACCCTGAATATCTCTTTTATTATCCCGGAACTTGTCTTATCCATGGAATAATGCTTGATGTACTCATATCCATGGTAAATATAGCACTCGTATCCGTATATCTCACATAATACAGCCGCACAGGTTTCTGCCACTATTTCCTGACCAGCATGCTGTCCGCCTTTAAGCGGCTTAATTGTGTTGTGTATAGCATGGGCTAGTTCATGAAAAAATGTCCTCACATCATAGGTGCATAACATGATCGACTTTGTGGCCGGCTTAAAGTATCCATAAAAATTCTTTGTAAATGGCCCGTATTTTACCGTCACCCCGTACCTTTCGGCCACTTCAATGAGCGGAGGAAGTACTGATGGTTCGTAAGACGGGCTGTTAATGTCGTTCCCCTCTGTGTCCTCATACCGGAAAACCGGTATTCCCTTGAACCCTTTTATCATGGTTATTGAATCTTCCTTAGCTGGGTCGCTTTCATCTTTTACCTTGATGGTTTTTTTAATGGGGGCCAGTATATAAAGGGCTTTAGTACCCTTTTTGACCTGGCGTCCAACCTCTTTCCATTGGTTAAAGCCCCTGGCGTCAAATGTACCGGATATCACCATCAGCAACTGGTTTCCCAGTGACCAATAATTTGAAGGCTTTTCGCTCTTATCTCTGGCAATTACCGTTTTTGCCACTGCTGGCGGTATGTTGCCTGTCCTGAACATATCTATAATCTTTTCTGCCGCTTCCTTAACTCGGTCTATACCTTTACCCTTTTCCATCTTTTCAGATATACAGGCATGCAGGCCCGTATACCCAATCCTCCTTTCGTGATTTGGTAACGAGCCTAAGCCCAGAAAAAACAAAAAGGGCGTTCAAGGTATTACCTCTTACGCCCTTTTATTCTACCGGTATGCTTCTTTTCTTGGCAGGATTTCGGAGATGACTACTTTCCTCTCTTTTTTATCAAGGGAGTATAGTATTCTCCAGTCACCTACCCGAAGACGAAAACGGCCTTCAAACCCCTTTAATTTTTTTATGTCACCTTTCAGCGGAATCCCTTCTACTGCTTCCTTTATACTTTCCTTTATTTGCCTGTTAAGCTTTTTAAAGTCTTTTCTCGCCCGGGGGGAAAATTCAACCTCATAAACCATTTTCTTTCCAAACATCGGCTGCCTTAATCCCTAAGCCTCGTCTTACTTGTTCCTCACTTTCAAGAAGGCGTACTGCTTCCTCCGGGCTCAATTCCTCTTCTTCCAGAGACTCTTCAAATGCCTTTAAAACCATGTCGTCCAAAACTTCCTTAGAAGACAGGAGCTCCAAAAATCTTAATGCGATTATCAGCTTCTCTTCTTTTAGAGCATTGACATATATAATAGCCCGTTCGCGATTATTCAGTTTAATCACCTCAAGGCTATTATACATCCCGTCTCCCCCTCTTGTCATCATGCCTGACATTACCGCTCACTCTCCTCTTTGGGTTTATCCAGGAAGTGAATTTTCTCCAAAATAATTTCAGCGGCCTTCCTGCGAACACCTTGGCTATCGTCGTATGACCGGATTTGCAGCCGACCCTTGACGGATACCAGTCTGCCTTTCCCAAGGTGTTTTGAACAGTTTTCTGCAAGTTTTTCCCATGCAACTATGTCGATGAAATCAGTTTCACGTTCGCCATCACCCTTTAAGTAATCGCGATCCACCGCCAGAGTCATTTTGGTCACCTTTTTACCGCCAGGCGTTTCATTCGCTTCCGGGTCCTTTGTAAGTCTTCCGATTAGCCACACTTCGTTCATCATTTTTAATTACCTCCTTTTGTTTATAAAGATGCAAAAAACACCATAAGCATTTTGTTTTCACAAAACACCCTGGTGTTTCACATTTCCTGCTTTCAGATCTTTAATTGTCCCTCTACAGACTTATGCCTGCATTTTATATGTACACTCTTAATTTCCCCGTATGTCGGGTTTTGGTATAAACACGGTTCTTACGAGTAGCCGAACATCAGGCGTACCGGTTTGCCTAAAATGTTGGTTAGGGACGGCTCAAAATGGCCGCTCACCGGTCACGTGTCTCCCGCAGGCTTTTCCCTTCCTGCACACGCTTTCAGGACCAGCAGACCCCGTTCTAGTGAGGTCAAACAAGGCATATCTTCGCTTAGCGCATTTGGATAAGCCATTTTGCCCATCTTCTTACGTCTGGGTCCCAACGCTCTTGAACGCTTGGCGCATGTCCAAGATTATTGACGTCGCTTGGCGCATAACGTCCTGCTGTTTGCGGTACACCAGCTTGGCGCATATGGACTTTCCGCAAACCCTGGTCTTTCGATTACTGCAAGCTTGGCGCAATTGCATAATCCCGGAGCTTCCATCCGAACCAGACTGGAGTGTCTGATTGAAAAACCTGCTAGATAAACATATATTTGTTTTGGGAAAAAACTTCAAAAACAAAATTGCCAATTATTTGTGATCTGATTCTTGAGTAAAATAATAATTTCATATGTATTTTTTGTCAAATGTTTTTTCTCGCTGCTACCATGTCAACCCATCCCTTGCTGTATAGGTCGTATACTTTCACATGATATACTTCTATCATGCTTTCAATGATTTTTATGACATGGCTTTTTAACCTTAGTTTTTCTGTAATACCCATGTCCACCAAAATTGTAGCTCCCTGGTAATTGCCCTCCAAAGGCAGCCCTACTATATTTTCAAAAAAATATAGATTTACTGCTTCTTTAACCGACAGGTTATTCTCCACTAGAAAAATGTTTCTCCTATATATTTTAATCCTCTGGTCAATGCCCATGGTGTAATTCAATTTGATGTAGGGAATGCCTTCCTCTTCCAGTGCAAATATTCCCCCTGTGTCTACCAGATATAGAATAAAGTTTTCGCCATTTATAAAATTCACCTTATTTTCACATAGGAGCCCCATCACTACGCATTCTTCTATCAAATTCTGGCATTCTTCTTCAGGCAAGCCTGTTTTTTTGATAATCTGCCACTTTTCCGCCACCTGTAGAGCATTTACTATTTTGGTTACCCCAAGATGCATTTCGTTTAAGACCCATGCCCGGAAAAAACCAGTAGTGGTTTCTTTATATAGGTATCCCCTTACTTCGGGCTCCATCTCTTCGTCCAGGTCGGGCCTGATGTTATACCGCCTGCCCCTTACCCAGTCCAACTGACTGCAGAGGTATTCAGTTTCATAATCTTTTTTCAGTTCCAATAAAATAGGAGGCAAAGGAATAATCCCTGCCGCCCTCACCTCCCGGTTTTTTTATCTTCTTACGGGATCTGAAATTAAGTTTTTAAAATCTATATTTCTATTTAGTAACATCATATCTGCCGTATACCTTTTGCCTGCTGGCGTGAATATCATTGCTTCTTCTACAGAGGGAAAAATAAATATATCTGCTTCAGCGTTTGGCTTTTCCCCGCGCCTGGGTGCATCTACAACCAGCCTTGTTTTCTCCTTTTCACCGCTTGGCAAATATACCATTTCCGCAGCCAGTGTTTTTCTGTCCTTGCTCCGCATTATCCCCCACTCGAAATCCGCCAGTATATTTTTTGCTCTGCCGTAAAATGCCCCCAATGCAGCTAGTCTACATGCCTCCATTGCGTTCTTGGGTAATGCACTTGTTGACGGCATCCAAAGTTTAATAACCCTTTCCGGCTTTGTGTTTGCCAAAACCTCAACACATTTAACCACTCTTTTTTTCCATATGTCTCCCAGGTGCTTTTGAACTTTCATTCTTGAAGCTCCCATTAAAATTGCAATTGACGTTGCTGTAAGATATTCCGCCTCACTGAAATATTTAATAAGCTCGAAATTTTTATTACCGTCAAGCTCATTAGTTTTCGACGGGTACAATAGTTTTCTTAGCCCAGTACCTATAGCAAATGCGCTGTCTTTATACAACGTCATCCACCGCCTTAAACGACTTATCACTTTTTTTGACCGGTTTAACATCTTTCTTTGCGATTTTTGCGTTATCACCAGAGACATCATCAAAGCCACCAAGTATTTTTATGTCGTTCAATTCTGCGTTTAAACCGGTTGTTTTTTGCCTTAACCTGTTTTTAGCTCTCTCCCGCCTACGGTCACTTACCCTCCTGGCATCATAGCAGATCAGGTGAAGGCGTCGTTTGTCACGGTTGAAGTCCATTACCTGGACCTGTATGTAGTCACCTATACTGTATTTATCATTTCTCCTGTAATAAACGCGGCCAATAAGGCCCTGCTCTACCTTTACAAAGGCCAGGTTGTCCCTTATTTGGACCACCTGGCCAGCAACGACTTCACCCCGTTTGTACTCTTTTTCCCTCCACGGAACTGAGGGCTCTACTTCGATATGCTTATTGTCTTTTTCAAGAGTGGTTACGGTGACCTTTATAATTGCCCCTACCTGATACTGTACATCCAGCGGCACACCGTCCGACAACCTGGCCTTATCCTGATTAATCCTGACAATTGCACCTCCGCCTATGTCAACATATACATGGCGGTTAACCACTCTGACCAGGGCGTTAATTTCTTCCCCCTGCTCCAACTGAACGACTAACCTGTTTATTGAGCTTTCCACAACTTCTTTACGGCTGCACACTACTGCAGAGTTTTTCTTTTCAATCCTTCTGATTTTGCAGCTTATCCTCTGGCCAACAAAATCATTAACAGGAGAACCCTCGGGCAAGCCGCACTCTTTTACTGAACACAGGCCTATTATACCGGGCTTGTTGTCAAAGACCAGTTCCCAGCACTCTTCCCCGCTGTTCCTTTCCTCACCATTTGGACGCCTCACGCGGGCAATAACCGCTTCTACCGATGTACCCCTTTCCATGGCCTCATAAAGGTCACCCCATACATCAATATCCCTTAACTTAACTCCTTCGGGTGCGATTTTAAATTCCATGTATACCATCCTTTCTCTTTATAATATTGGTGAAGAGACATTAAACCCCCGGGACTCAACGTCATCAGCATTAGGGTCTTCACCCGCGCTGTCTCCCGGAGGTTTTAAACCTGTTAATAGTTCGTCCATATGTTCGGTTTTTTCTATCTCGAATTCATCGGTTTTAACTTGGTTATTTGGTTCAAGACCGATTTTCCTGTTTTCAACACTTTGTGGTTCACCTTCTTGGGCCGGGATTAATATTCCCTGCTTGACTGCCTTTTTAATCCCCCAAAGCACTCCGCTCGTATTCAATAAACCGTCTCCACCAGAGTTTTCGAACGCTTCATCCGTAGGAAGTTCAATTTCCATTGATCTTGCCGGGATATATTCCGACACTGGCAGCCTGCCGTATTTTAAAATATCTGCGGCCTGAGGCATCTCAACCCAGCCTACTTTTTTCATAAACATTGGCTTACCCGCCTGAACATCCGCAATGCAATATTTGGTACTCATCTCTTTTATTTCGTATTTTTCCATGAGCTTTCTTTTGCCTATTATTACGGTCTTTTTTGGCAGTTCAATCTTCTGTATAGGTGTTGAAACGTCTTTGCGATAGTGTTTTATATATACCGCAGCCTCGCCAAGTTTTTCGCTGAATAATTCCTTGGTAACCTCGTCATCAGGGGCCACACCTAACAGGAGTGATATTGGGGTGCTTGCCAATATACTTTTTGCCCCCTCAATTCCGTAGACATCGTTCAGTTGGCTGCGGCCCTGAAGTATATATTGCAGCAGTATTCCAAGGCTCCTGGCGGTTGATATCTTTTCTGAAAACCCCGGAATTTTACCAACGTTGGCAAATTCATCAAGGATAAAGCGCACTTCCACTGGCAAATGCCTTCCGTTTTTGTCAGCCAGTTCGTATAGCCTGTTGAACAAAAACATGTAGAATACTGACAATATTGGCTTTAATACTGCACTACCCTTGACCGGTAGTATGCAAAAAAGTGCTGTCTTCCTTTTGCCTATGCTTTCAAAATCTATTTCATGTCCGGACATAAGGGCCGCCAATGCCCTGGTAGTTATTATTTTAAGCTTGGCGGTTAGGCCTGACTTCGCCTCATCAAGGTTGGCGCTTGCAGCTCCCCGCCACCTCTCATATATTGTGGCGCTTATCTTTTTCTCCCTGTAGGCGTTTGAGAAGGCCTGCTCCAGCTTCTCTTTGGTCCATGAAGACAATGACAGTGCCGCACGGGGATGAGCCTGTTCTTCCGGAAAAGCATCCCTTAGCAGTCCAGACAAGGCCTCAAAAAGCTGAGTCTCTTTGTTAACGAAATAGCCGTTGCTGTCCTTGGCCGCATTTTCAATCATGCAAGAAGCCATCTCAGCTATCTCCTCGTCATTGCGACACTCCATGTGCGGGTTCCATCGGTGGCTATATTCCGGATTGACCAGATTGAATACCAGTACATCATATCCCTGGATTTTTAACCATGCGCCCTTTGTCTCCAGGAGTTCCCCTTTGGGGTCCATTATTACCATTGATTGGCCATCTTCAACACCAGCGATTATGTTGTTTCTTCCGAATGTGTATGACTTGCCGGAACCGGTTACGCCATATACCACCACATGGCCTGTAAGCCCAAGCTCATCTTTTTTTGTGTT
>Ga0209347_1006362_pt1 | contig 10526 bp, 7 predicted proteins | sample AutmiccommuBRH23_FD_187382 | JGI IMG/M metagenome (GOLD analysis project Ga0209347, IMG submission 187382) | Deep subsurface microbial communities from Mt. Terri, Switzerland - Autotrophic microbial communities BRH/23 (SPAdes) (version 2) | ecosystem: Environmental > Aquatic > Deep subsurface >...
CTTGTGTTCACCCATCGTGTGGAAATTTTTGCCCTTTTCCAGCCCCTCGTGCTGCCTCAGTTACGCTTGCGCGAGCGCGCTCCTTGGAGGTTCTGGTGGATGTGGGGCGTCTGCTCTTGCTTCTGCCATGAAGTAATTCACAACCTGTAACAATAAATCCTACTACCTATGTCACTCCTTTCTTCAGTTTTATGCGGCACACGCTTTTCTCGTGCGGCTTTTCTATTTCTTTCGGCCGGACTCGCTACGAGCAGCGCCCACGCGGTGACGCTTCTTGATAGCTTCGGGGATAACAGCCTCGACACTGCGGCTTGGGTTTTTGGATCAACCAATGGAGGTGGCTCTGCTGCCGTGACTAGCGGATCCCTCGCCCTTAGCTCGGGGCACAATGGGGGCAGTCAGCGTTCTGCCATTGTTACGAAATCAACGAACATCAACCCCTTTGCCAATCCGATTACTATTTCGCTAAGCGGCATCTCGATATCGAGCGCCTCGACAGTTGGCACCAGTCGGGGCTCTGTGATCGTGGGCCGCAATGCGACCCATACCGCTGTGGACCTTACTCCCACCGAAACGCGTAATATGTCCAGTGATGGGGGGCAGGGTGCGGGAGGCGGTGCCATCGGTCTGAATTATGAGCGGAACAACACGGCAAACACCTACGCAATCCGAATCGTGGATATGGGTAGCGATAACTCCGGCCTTACTTACGCTTTGAGCGCAGCCCCCACCGACATTGTTTGGACCCTTGACTTCACGGGCAGCACCTTCACCTATACCTTGGCGCTGACTGGTGCGGTGATAACCAGCATCACTGGAGATCAGGGATCAGCTGTAGGGGCGGGAACCTCTACTGCCACCTATACGATTCATGAGTCTTTCGCAAAGTTTACTTCCGACGATCTTCTGGTGGGCAGCGACAGCATCTCGCGACTTTTCTTCAATTCATTGAATGCGGGTGGCCTCGACACCGGCACCACTTCGCTCTTCTCTATCGACTCTATCACGGTCTCCGCCGTTCCGGAACCCTCGACCTACGCGCTGATCGCCTCGGCTTTCATTTGTGGATTCGTGGTTATCCGCCGCCGGCGGATGCAGCAGGCGAGCTGAGTTTTAAAACAGTTTGTTTTGGCGCGAGCCGTCGACTGCTTGGATGCGGTCGACGGCTCCTTTTATTTGGGGGCGATTCTTCCGGCCCTCTTGGCTGTTTCATGGAGTAGCGGGGAATTCATTGATGACCGAGCGTCTTTTGGTTGGCGCGGTAAACCGGCAAGCATTCTGGTTTATGGCCACCGCGCGATGGCTGTTTAGTGTTTGCGCTTGGATGGACGGCGGTGAGTTTTTGCTGCTGGCTGGGTGAGTCCTATATCACTGTAGGGAATTTTCTGCTACAAAAACTGCGGGACGATCCGCTGGCCTTGACACCGCCTCGCCAGGGTTCTTAGATGTCCATCGATTCTCGCAGAGAATGGCTGTTCTTTGATCAAACTAAGGATGGAGCCTCATCAGGAGGCGTTTGCGTGATCCAGAGCTTTTGGCCCGCTTCAGAACAGGGCACCCCCTTCTTTTTGATCCGCAAATTACGGACCTTGTATGGCTCCATCCTTGACAGTGCGGGAGGAAATCCTCTTATCTGGAGGGCAGCCAAGCTTCAGGTTTACTGAGGCTAAGGTTTATACCCCTTTTTGTGCGTTTTGCTCTTCCCTTCCCCTTATGCAAAGCCCATCGCCGCTTTGCCGCCACTTTCCCCATCTGACGGAGACTGAACCGCCTGAAGATAATGATTTTTCAGTGCTTCCCAGTTTTCGGTCAGAAACCCTATCAGAACAACGTAACTCAACTATATTATCTATGAACTCTATTACCTCCTTAACTCAACTTCTCGGCCAGCGCTCGATGCGTAGCGCATGCCTTGGTTTTGCCGTTGCGCTGGCGGGCTCCGCCACCGCGCAGATTGCCTTCGTTGATGAATTTGATGGCGATGCGATCGATACCGCAGTCTGGGCCACTGGTGTGACGGGTGGCTATGGCTCCATCGGGACTTTTGATGGATGGGCTATTTTTACCAGCCTCGCCTTGAATCCCAACGATTCGACGCAGCTCAAGGATATTCGGGCCGGGATCGTGACCCATGCCACCCACTTCAATCCGTTTGCGGAGCCTTTTGAAGTTGTTTACAGCGATCTGTTCTATGACATGGCCGCCCCCACGGTTGCGGACAAAGCTCCATCCGTATCATTCTATTCGGGTATTGGGCGGTATGCCGGTGATGAGGGTGGGCCTGCTGATGGGGCGAAGGCATCCAGTTTTGGCGCAGGCGGTGGGTATCCCGGGGCTTTGGGCTTCCAAGTCCTGCGTTTCTTTAATGACACGTGGCGCCTGCAGGTCCTCGACAGCGGGGGACCCGAGAATGAGCAGGGTGGTCGCCCGGGCCCCACTCAGATTCAGGTACAGCTCAGCGGTCCCCCTACCAAGGTCGTTCTTGGGATTGACGGAACGAATACCTTTTTCTATGTGCAAATTGAAGGAGCGGAATTTACCAACCTCTTGGTCAACAACCTCAAGAAAAAGGAGAGCGTGGTGCTTCACTCTCCGACCTTGGTGAGCGGAGAGTTTGCCCAATTCGAAGAGCAGTATATTACTGTTAGCGGCACACCGATCTCTCGCATCTCGGCTGGTGGATACAGTGCAACTTATGGAAGTGACGGCGATATGTCGGTGGAGTTAGGCTCCATTGAAGTTCGTGCTTACAATCCTCCGGAATTCCCGGCCGTCAGCATCTTTGCAGCTTACGCGGATGAAGTTGATGATGGCTGGCAGAACACCAGTGTCGTGGCCGGCACCGGCATGGGCTGGGTCTATGATGCCGAATACCCCTACATCTGGCTGCACGATGCACAGGGCTGGTTCTACGTGGCAGAGGAAGGCGCTTCGGCTTCTTCTTTCTGGGCATGGAACTACAACACTTCGGGCTGGATCTGGTCCTCGGTCGACTGGAATGGCTGGTACTGGGATCACAACACCAGCACTGCAATGCAGTTCTAGTTTCGGCTCTTCGTAGCTGTTTGATTTGAAGATCCGCCCTCGTGTCATTTACGACACAGGGCGGATCTTTCTGTTTACGCTCAGGAAGGCGATGGCTTCACGGCGCTGCTGGCAGGGCGGAATCTACGTTTCCCGTTGTCGGAACCTCTTTTCGATTTTTCAGTCGTGCATTTGCGTCTCAGGGCCGTCAGCCTGATAGGCTATCTTTGTGAATCGAACCGGTTCCGACCGGTTCCAGGTCCTTAACTTCCAATCTGTAACTTATGAACACGATTACTGCTTCATCAAAATACCGCACACGACAAATGGTCGGCCTCGTGGGTGCGGGGGTTGTCCTCGCTGCGGGAATTCCGGTCAGCGCTCAATTTTTTAATGACGACTTCAATGGAAGTGCGCTCGATACCCTTGTCTGGACGACGGGGGCGACCGGGGGTGTTGGAACGTTTGAGGTCGTAGACGGGTATTTGGAGGCCAACACTGGGGGGACCAATGCCAACTATCGTGCGGGCATCATGACCAATGCGCACGGGTTTAATCCTTTTGCGACTCCTTTTGAAGTGGTCTTTTCCGACCTCGCAGTATCCGCCGAACCTTCGGCGGCCCAAGATGGAAGTGCCGGTATTTATGCAGTTATTGGGCGGCACGCCGACGATGAAGGCAGCGCTGGTTCGGGTGCGTTGGCTGCAACTTACGCGGCAGGTGGAGACACGTATCCGTCGGCATTAGGTTTTCAGCTGGTGCGGAATGCCGCTGGCGGGTGGCTAATTGAATTGCTGGACAACTTTGCTTCACCCGTGCCGGGAACCATCCCTCACTATGAGCGGGTTCTGCTCACCTTGAGTGGCCAGCCAGCCGCCATTACATTTGGAATCGATGGAGCGGAAGCCGTTTGGTATCTGGAGCTTGAGGGTGCTACCTTTGAAGGATTTGAGCTCAATCAATTGGAAGGGGCTTTTGACGGATCGGTTGCTACGGGTACGTTTACCCGCTTCTCGGAAGGACCTCTTTCGGTCAGTGGTGAAGTTGTTTCCCGTTTGGCCTTCGGCGCTTATAATGGGTCTTTCACGACCTTGGCTAATACAAATGGTAGTTTTGGCGGAGTTGAAGTCCGCGCCTACAACCCGCCACCGTTGCCGTCACCTCCTGTCGCCAGTATCTTTTCCGATTATCCGGATTCGGGCAATGGGTGGCGGAATACAAGCATGTTCCCCGGGGCTGGAATCGGGTGGATCTATGATGCGGAGTATCCCTTTATCTGGTCGCATGACGCCCAAGGATGGTTTTACGTGCAGCACGAAGGTGCTTCGGTATCTTCCTTTTATGCATGGGATTACCGCGTGAATGGTTGGATTTGGTCCTCCATTGACTGGATGGGTTATTACTGGGACTTCAACAGCTCTTCAACGCTCCAGTTTTAAGGGAGCCCTGAGCAGGTCGCAGGGCCTGAGATTTGTTTTGGTAAGAAGGCCAGATCCTGCGTGGATCTGGCCTTTTTAGCAGGCGGCAGGGAAGTTTTCCCCATCTTTGGGAGACGACAGGGCTCGAAGTCGTGGCGAGATAGCGGGCTCTTTGAATGCGCAAACCGCTGTCTTTTCCATTGCGTTAGGGGCTGTTTGATGTAGAGCTGGGAACGTTCTTATTTGATCATCCGATCACTCGGAGCTGGATTTTCGTTTGGGCATTCTAGCTGGATGAGTGTGGGCGAAAGGATCCCGGTGGCGGTGAGCAAAGAGGAATAAGGCCCCATTCGACCGAACGATTGTTGTTGAAGGGCTCATTCAATAACCTGCTTATCCCTACAAAATGAAACTGAATAAGATTTCTGCGCTTCTTGCGTTCTTATCCATCTCCACGCTTCCGGCGTCTGCCATCTACATCGGAGCCAGTGCCGGCTATTTTTTCGATGCCGATGACGAATTCTTCGCGGTTCGGATTGGTGTACCGGGAAGCGAAAGCGGAAGGTTCTCGCATAATTTTGAACTTGAGGCGCTGACGCTCTCTTTCTCGGATGCTGATTTGTCAAAGCGCTTGCGGCCGATCACTGCGAACTATCGCGGGGTCTTCAACCTCAACGAATCTCTCGGAATTTATGCGGGGCTTGGCTTGGGTTTGGCGAATGTGCAGGCTTCCCGTGATGGAGAACGGCAAAGCGATGTGACTTTTAGCGGCCAAGCTTTTGCCGGTGCGCTCTTCAACGTGACCTCTGACATTCAAGTGGGTGCCGGTCTCCGCTATATCAATGCGGATTCGGTCAAGCTGTTCGGTGTTGATGAGCGCGTAGGCGATGACATTGCCGTGGAGCTCACCGCCGGATATCGTTTCTAGTTCCCATTGGATGCGGTGAGATCTCACCGCGAGGCGAATCATTCGCCTTCAGGATTTAAGGAGCGCCTTCTTCTCGAGAAGAAGGCGCTTCTAGCTTTTATGTCTCGCAAGAGGCGCCGCTACTTGTGGATCACGGTGTATCGGGACGTTTATTACGGTGCCTTGAGCCTCTGATGATTCAGTAGCTGAGATCCAGCTTGATCCACCCTGTGCGTCCGGGTTCGTTGACGCGCAGCGTGGGGGGCGGGAACCCGGCTGCCATGCTGCCGCCGCGGCTGAGGTGCTCGGCGTAGGTGCGGTCGAACAGGTTATCCATACCGATGCTGATCTTGGCATGGCGTGTGGCTTGCCAGGCGGCGTTGAGTGAAAATACGGCAAATCCACCCGTTGGGCCGAGATCTTGACCGACGATATTGCCTTGGTTGAGTGCGACGCGGTTTTGTTGGGCGGCGACGCGGGCGAGGCCGCCAATGGTCCATTTTCCGGAAGTATAGCTGAGGCCGAAACGCCCCTCCAAGGGAGGTTGCTGGGCAAGCGCGTGTTTGTCGGTCCGGTTTTCCCCGTAGACATACGCCAATGCTCCGTCAGCGCGCCAGCCATTGCCCGGGATCCACGCTACAGAGATTTCGCCCCCGAAGGTGCGTGCGTTGATGTTTCGGGCGACCGTAGTTTTGCGGATGGCTGCCATCGCCGCGGATTTGGCCACCTCGCTTTCGATAAGAATGAAGTCGTCGATCTGGTTGGCAAACAGGGAAACCGAGGTGGTGAAGGAACCTGCGCGATGGGTTACTCCTGCGTCGATTTGCGTAACCTTTTCCGCCCGCATATGAAAGGCGCTGAGGGAATTAAGGGCTTCTTTGGAGAATAGCTCCCAGTAATCGGGAAACCGCTGGGCATGCCCGAGTCCGATGTAAACTGTGGTCGCTGCAGCGAAATCCTGTTCAAGGCGGATAAACGCGGCAGGAAGCACGTGCTCCCGTTTATCTCCGCGGGTAGGATTCGGGACGCGGGCCATCATTCCCAGCGGGAGGTCTGGCCGATGGTCAGTAGCGGTCCAGCGGTCGGCCCGTAAACCGGTAATCACTCGGTGGTCCGATGTAGGCTCATAAATTGTTTCCAAAAATATTCCCGTGACTGAAAAAGAGGCGTCACGCTCGCGGGTTTGAAGCTGATAGGGCGCGATGTCCTGGTTATTGGTACTGCGGACGCGATGGTGATTTGTTTGGTGATCGGCTCCAATAATCACCTTGAGCGGGTCGAGGGGGCGAAGGGCTGCTTGTGCGCGCCCGCCTAAGGTCTCCCGGTCCGGATTTGAAGCGCTGCGGCCCGGCATCATCATGGATGGGGAGAAGGGGCGCAGAGAGTAGTTATCCATCACATGGTCCACATGATTCCGGTAGAGCTTGAATTCTACCGACTCGATTCGCTCGGAAATGTGGTGGCGCTCGAATCGCAGGCCGAGGTTTTCTCGTTCAAAGAGGGCACCATCCATCATCCGATCAGCGTAGGCGGCTTCTCCGTCACTGACGACGCCTGTCAGCTCGACGCGCGTATGGGCATCCGGGGTCCACCCGAGGGCTGTGTGCACGCTCCAACGTAGGTAGCGGGAGTGCACGGATTGACCGCTTCCATCTTCGTAATTATCTGACTCGGTGCGAGTGGCCGCAGTATTCACATAAACGTTGGGTGTGCCTGCCCGAATATCGAGAAGCTGATCGTTCCGGCCAAAGGATCCCATTGTGAGCCCCACGCGTGCCGTGGCTTCTGCTTGGGTATAGCTTTCCGGGATGCGTTCAAATTGAACAATCCCGGCGGTCAATCCAGGGCCGTGGATAACGGATTGAGGGCCTTTCAACACGGTCACGCGATCATAAGCGGCCGGATGCACATAAGCGGTGGGTGGGTCCATTCGATTTCCGCAGCCGCCGAGGATGGTTTCGCCGTCGAGCAGGATTCCAATGCGCGATCCGGCCATACCGCGAAGCACTGGATCTCCGTCGGTTCCTCCTTTGCGAATGACGTTGAAGCCGGGGATGGAGCGCAAAATTTCGGCTCCGTCGTTTGCGGGAATTGGCTGGGCGGCCGCGCGCGGATCGACGTCCACCGTTAAAGGTGCACTGCCACTGCGCGCAATGACATGGACCGGTTCCAGTTCGAAAAGAGGTTCGGTCGCTGCGAAGGCTGCGGAGGAGAGCGCAACGGAGATGAAGGTGGTCCGACCAGGACGCCCTGCGAAAAACGAAAAGTACATGGTAAATGAAAGCTGAAGAAGATGTGTAACGAGAACCGCGCCTGTGCAGCTACGTTCCGGGTTTCGTGCACCAGGAGCGCAGGGATGCGGACAACGGACAGTTGTTGAACCCTAACAGAGTCCGTTAAAGGACCCTCAGGCGGTTCGAGGCGGTGGCACTGCTGGTGCCTCTTCGAGTCGAAGACCGACGCTTTCAAGTCTGATATTGAGCGGCTTTGCTGACGGTGCCGGAACAACGCAGGCTGATGGCCGAATCCAGACGAGCAGCAGCTTATCTCCCATGGACCCCAACGGTTCTTGTTCTTCCGCTTGCTGTTTTGCCTCCTGAACCACGATACAGAGGCTGCAGCGTTCCTCTGTTGCGATTGCTTGAGCGAAGGCTTTTCCCAGAGAACGTTCGGTGGCTCCTTCGTTTGCCATGCGCGCCCAAGCGATCACTTGCAAAGCATCCCAGTGTGCACCGGTGGCGAGAGCCCAGAGGATCAAGCAGCCTATGGCCGCTAGGCGCGAGAAGGGCTTTCCCCGGTGATCCAACGTTTGCTTCCGCCTCCGGCTGAGCCGAGTTGCCGTTGGTTCAGTGAAATGGCTCATGATGGCTGAAGGATATCCGCTAACGAACGGGGCTACCTTGATCCGGGTCAAGTTTTCATTGGTAACGCCTCAACGCTTGCAATGGGGTATAGTATTCATGAGGCTGGTGCGATGAGGCAAAAACGCTGTGGGAGGATTTATGGGCTCATGCTGGCGGTCGTATGGCTGTCTGTAACCGCTTCGATGGCGGCAGAGGAGACTTGGAGGGTTCTTCGTATTGACAATTTGGAACTTGTCTCGAACCGCTCGCAGCGGGATCTGGAGCAGATTCATCGGGATGTTTATTATTTTAACCGGACGATGGAGTTCCTGTTTGGACAAAAATACGCCCGCAGCTCGGAACCCATTTCCGGACTACTTCTGCGCAATGAGCGGGATTTGCGCGAGTTTGTCGGAGACAGGGCTGCGACCCTCTTGGGGGCCTATGTTGGTGTTCCAGGCTTTGAGATCTTTCTGGCCCGAGGTGGTTCGGGGCAGAGTGAGGTTCAACATACACTGTTTCATGAACTGACCCATCGAAACCTGAATCCCGGCAACCCGCCCCTGTGGTTTAATGAAGGGATCGCTGAGTTGTTTGAGACCGCTAAAATCCGTCGGCGCGACGTTCAGATCGGAGCACCCAATAAAAATTGGGTCTGGTACCATACCAAAGCTATTCGGCTCTACAAAATCGGGTGGGATGAGTTCTTTTCCGTGACATCCGATTCGGAGCGCTACCGAAATCCGGATAAATCAACCGATTTTTACGGCATGGCGTGGCTGCTGGCCCATTATTGTTGGTTCGGGAAATCGGAGCTTCGCGAAAAATACCTCCAGCTTTCACTGCGCCCTAACGTTGATGATCAAGTGTTCGAAGAGGTGTTTGGTTTTGGGTTCAAGCATATGGAAACTTTGTTGGCGGGCTACGTTTCGTCGCTCAATTACCGGCCCATAGAAATCTCGTTGGACCGATTAGACGCGCTTCCCAAACCGGATGTTCGTATGGCCGAGCCAGCTCTTTGGAAGAATTATCACGCACGTGCCTACTTGGTGGGTGACAATAAGGAGCGTGCGCGGAATCTCGCGACCGCGATTCCTCAAGGAGATCCGCACCGTCTGATGGCAGTGGAAACCCTTTGGGCTTTGAGCGGATCGGAAGAGGATGAAAAGGGAAGAGCTGCTTATCAAGAAGAGGCGCATCAATTGAATTCCACAAATCCTCTCTTACGAACCGTACTCATCGACCAACGGTTGAAGGATTTCCGCAACAGCCATCCAGAGGTTGATCAGCCGTCGCTTCCGCCCGAGCTTGCCGGGGAAATGATCGCCGAGCTGGTGCCGGCTCTTCGGTTATATCGGAAGAATCCCCACGCTGTTGCCTTGGCAATCCAGGTTATGGATTTAGCGAATGCCGCTGTTCCTGAGCAGCTCATGCATATCTTTTCGGTCTGGGAGACCAGTTACGCGGAATCGGCCAAAGAAACCGCAGCCGCGCTTCAACGTATCCGGGCCCGGCAGGCCCCGGTTTCTCCTCCAGAGGTCGAGGCGTAGCCTTGGTCGGGATTTTCAATCGTTTTGGTGGCGGGGAATCGTGATTTGAAGGAAACGATCGCACCGGTTAGGTGATGCTCTTCGGTAGTGCTGCTGCAGGCTGATCTGCTTGCGGCCGATGGTTCCCAAACCCCAATCGTCGGCAAGAATGACCGGCTGGGGCTGAGAAGCTCCCGATCCCCCAGTTTCTTCGACGATTTGTATCGCCATACGGACGTTTTATGTTCCTTCTGCTTCCTTTCGTACGAGCGACGTTACGAGTCAGGACCTGGTGGATTGTCAGTTGGAGAAATCGTTTCCGTGATGATTTGAAACCCGATGGTCGGGAACAGTCTATGGGTCGCGCATCGGCGAAGACATCACAATATTATGAGTAACTCCAAACTGTACGTGGGCAATCTGTCCTTCGATCTTGATGAAAACGCTGTTCGCTCGGCGTTCGAAGAGTGCGGCGAAGTGACCGAAGTCTACATGGTCATGGACAAGATGACAGGTCGTCCCCGTGGATTTGCCTTCGTCACGATGGCCTCGGCAGAAGATGCCCAAAACGCAATTGAACAACTTCACGGCCGTGAGCTGGGTGGCCGTGCGCTGACGGTTAATGAAGCGCGTCCGAAAGAAGAAGGCGGCGGTCGCAGCTTTGGCGGCGGTGAGCGTCGTGGCGGCTTTGGCGGCGGTGCTCCTCGCAGCGGCGGCTTCGGCGGCGGTGATCGTCGTGGCGGCGGTGGCGGTGGCAGCCGCGGCGGCTTCGGCGGTGGTGACCGTCGTGGCGGCGGTGGTGGCA
>Ga0209347_1006363_pt1 | contig 10526 bp, 8 predicted proteins | sample AutmiccommuBRH23_FD_187382 | JGI IMG/M metagenome (GOLD analysis project Ga0209347, IMG submission 187382) | Deep subsurface microbial communities from Mt. Terri, Switzerland - Autotrophic microbial communities BRH/23 (SPAdes) (version 2) | ecosystem: Environmental > Aquatic > Deep subsurface >...
AAGAACCACAAGGACGTGCTCATTGTCGCTTCAAAAGATCAATATAAGCCACTGCTCGCGCTGCTGCAGGAGAAACAGGGTGTAACCGGGCTGGAAGATCGCCGCTGGTTTGCCAGGGAGGCCTTTAAAGTCTCCTCAGGCTACGATTCCGCTATTTTCCGTTATTTCGATCAGGATGACCACACGGCACTACGTGTGGCGCTGAACGACGGAAAACAGCTCCGTTACGGTGAGAACCCTCATCAGCAGGGTATCTTCTACGGCAATTTCGATGAGATCTTCGAACAACTGCACGGCAAGGAGATCTCTTATAACAATCTTCTCGATATTGATGCCGCTGTCTCCCTGATCTCCGATTTCGACGAGACAGCACTGGCTATCCTGAAGCACAACAACGCCTGCGGCATGGCTTGTCGCCCATCCGTCAAAGAGGCATGGGACGCCGCACTGGCTGCCGATCCTGTATCGGCTTTCGGGGGTATCGTCGTCACCAACAGGCCGGTGGATAAAGAGGCTGCTGAAGCCATCCACGAGATTTTCTTCGAAGTGATCATTGCACCCGGTTACGATAAAGATGCACTGGATATTTTGTTTCAAAAGAAAAATCGTATAATTTTGGTGCTTAAATCGGCAGAAAAGGCTTCGCAGAAAATCCAGTACCGTTCTGTGTTGAACGGGGCACTGGTACAGGACAAAAACGTGAGCGTACAAAACGGGAACGATTTACAGGTGGTTACCGATAAGGCTCCCAGCGCAACAGAGAAGGAGGACCTCCTCTTTGCCAATATCCTGGTGAAGCATACCAAATCGAATGCCATCGTCCTGGCAAAGAACAAACAGCTCATCGCCAGCGGCACAGGGCAGACATCCAGGGTGGATGCACTGAACCAGGCAATCGAAAAGGCGGGGACGTTTCATTTCGATCTGCAGGGAGCGGTAATGGCCAGCGACGCTTTCTTTCCCTTCCCCGATTGTGTGGAGATAGCACACAAGGCGGGTATCACAGCCGTCATTCAACCGGGTGGGTCCATACGGGATGCTGAATCGGTTGCCTACTGCAACCAGCATGGCCTCGCCATGGTAACTACGGGTATACGACATTTTAAACATTGAGAAAAAAGACAATAGAGCTTTAACTAACAGCTTAACACAAATAAATTATGGGCTTATTTTCATTTACACAGGAGCTGGCCATGGACCTCGGTACCGCCAATTCCGTTATTGTGAACAATGCCGGCAAAATTCTGCTGGACGAACCCTCCATTGTGGCATTGGATCGCAAAACCGACAAAATGATTGCTTTGGGCGAGAAAGCGAGGCAGATGCATGGAAAGACACATGAAAATATCCGTACGGTAAGACCGTTGAGAGATGGCGTAATTGCTGATTTTAATGCTGCGGAGCAGATGATCCGCGGCATGATCAAGATGGCAAACAAAAATAAAGGGGGATTGTTTTCTCCCTCGTTGCGCGTAGTGATCTGTATCCCTTCGGGAAGCACGGAAGTGGAGATACGTGCTGTGCGTGACTCAGCCGAGCATGCCGGAGGGCGTGACGTATACATGATTTTTGAGCCTATGGCTGCTGCACTGGGGATAGGCCTGGATGTGGAGGCGCCGGAAGGAAACATGATCGTGGATATAGGCGGCGGAACCACAGAGATCGCGGTGATCTCACTGGGAGGTATTGTCTGCAACAAATCAATCAAAATTGCCGGTGATGATTTTACCGAAGATATCCAGGATTATATGGGACGTCAGCATAATATCAAGGTGGGGGACCGCACGGCTGAACAGATCAAGTTCAATGTTGGTTCGGTACTTACCGAACTGGATAATCCGCCGGAAGATTTCGTTGTACACGGCCCTAACCGGATGACATCGTTGCCGATGGATGTACCCGTATCCTATCAGGAAATAGCCCATTGCATCGAGAAATCGGTGTCGAAAGTGGATTCTGCCGTGCTGAGCGCACTGGAACAGACGCCTCCTGAGTTATATGCTGACATTGTAAGGAACGGTATTTACCTGACGGGTGGTGGTGCCCTGCTCAGAGGCCTCGACAAACGATTGACTGATAAAATCGGGATCCCTTTCACCGTGGTCGATGACCCGTTGCATATGGTGGCAAAAGGGACCAGTATCGCCTTGAGGAATATTGATAAATTTACCTTTTTAATGCGATAAACCGCTGTTGGCTCTTAGCGATAGGCTATGGTCACGGACAATGGCAGAGGCTTGCATGCGTAATCTTTTTAATTTTATCATTCGATATAGTCACTGGCTGGTTGCAATAATGCTTATTGCATTCAGCTTTTATCTTGTCTTTGCGCATAATTCCTACCAGCGAAGTGTTTATCTGACTTCTGCCAACAAGGTGACAGGGCAGTTCTATACGATTTCCAACAACCTTACCTCATTCTTTCTTCTGAAGCAAAACAATCAGCAGCTGCTGGAAAGAAATGCCATCCTGGAGAAAGATCTCTATTCATTGAGAGCGTATCTTGACAGCCTTGCCACTGCCGACACGACGGAGGTGAATGCTTTCGTGCGTGACACGGTGGAATCCCCTCAATTCGATTTTATTCCCGCGGAAGTGGTCAACCTGAGTTTTTCGGGAGTCAACAATTTCATCACGATCAACAAAGGATCAGCCCGGGGTATCAAACCCGATATGGGAGTGATATCGCAAAGAGGTGTGGTGGGTGTGGTATCGCATGTATCCCAAAACTTCTCGGTGGTGATTCCTGTGATCAACCCTAAGTTTCGTTTAAGTGGCAAGCTGAAGAATTCCGAAAATTACGGATCCATCGCCTGGGACGGTAAAAATATCCGGCAGGCACAGTTGCTGGAGCTGCCGAGGCATGAAGCATTTCAGCGGGGTGATACGGTATTGACCAGTTTCTCGCGTATCTTTCCCCGCAATCTGATCATTGGTTTTGTGAGTGACAGGGGTGAGTCAAAGGACGATAATTTCAACACATTCAATATCGATCTGGCAACCGATTTTTACACGCTACAGGATGTGCTGGTGATCGACGACAGGTTCTACGAAGAACAAAAAGCACTCGAAGTATTATTGCAATGAAACTAAGTTATCTGTACGAAATAGTCCGGTTTGTACTGTTGATCCTGCTTCAGGTATTGTTACTGAACAGGATCAGTCTGTTCGGCCTGGCCACACCGGTCTTGTATGGTTACTTTCTGTTGAAGCTGCCCATGGGCCGGAACCCCTTTTTTGTGATCATCTCTGCTTTTCTGATGGGATTGATGATTGATATCTTCCTGAATACACCCGGCATGAATGCGGCTGCAATCACCATTGTGGCAGCCCTCAGGAAGCCGGTCATGGACCTTTTCTTCGAAAAAGAGGAGTACGATGAATTTATCCCTGGCATCTACACGGCCACAGGTCCCTTTGTGAGATTCACCATCTTTATGGTGCTCCTGCATCTGACCCTGCTGTTTTTCATCGAGTCGTTTACGCTCTTTAATCTGACAAGTACACTCCTTCGGATGATCACCTCCTCCGTGATTACTATCCTGCTCATTGTCACGTTGGACAGTTTATTTTATAAGAGAAAACAGAGTGAGCAATTATAATTCGTTGGCAAAGAGAAGGTATATCATTGCCGCAGTGGCAGTGATCATCGGCCTTGTGTACGTGGTTCAGCTGTTTCATCTGCAGATACTGAGTCCCCAGTACCGCGAGTATGCCGACAGTAACGCCTTTCTTCGCAGATCTCTTTATCCGGCAAGAGGAGCTATCTACGACAGAAAAGGGAATCTGCTGGTTTACAACAGGCCCACCTACGATGTGATGATGGTTGTCAGGGAGATGAAACAGTTCGACACACTCGACTTTTGCCGAACGCTGAATATCGATAAGGAACGCTTCCACAGCCTGGATGCAGATATGAGAGACCGGCGCAGGAACCCGGGTTATTCGTCCTATACACCGCAACTGTTCATGCCACAACTGGATGTGAAAGGCTATGGCCTGTTGCAGGAAAAACTGTACAAATTCCCGGGAATATATATCCAAAGCCGTACCGAACGACAGTATAACTTTCCCAATATGGGACTCATCCTTGGTTACGTGGCAGAGGTGGACAAGAATAAAATGGCCGCTGATCCCTATTACGTGCGGGGTGATTATGTCGGTAAGTCGGGGATTGAACTGTCGCACGAGGAAGACCTGCGGGGTGAGAAAGGGGTGGAGGTCCTCCTTCGCGATGCACACGGAAGGGTGCAGGGGCGCTATGAGGAGGGCAGGCACGACAAGGCACCGGTATCGGGCAGGGATCTCACGCTGGGCATTGACATAGCATTGCAGGCATACGGTGAGCAGCTGATGCACAATAAGGTAGGCAGCATCGTGATGATTGAACCCAAAACAGGTGAGATCCTCTGCATGGTTTCAGCACCTACCTACGATCCGTCACTGCTGACGGGAAATACTTTCAGTGCCAACTATCAATCGCTCGAAAACAACCCCTATAAGCCGCTGATCAACAGGGCTATTGCCGGTACCTATCCCCCCGGATCGACATTCAAACCCACACAGGGACTGGTCTTTCTGCAGGAAGGTATCATCACGCCAGAGACACGGTACTCCTGTTACGGCGGTTACCCCCCCCTGGGCGGACGCCCTGCCTGTCACGGGCATGCCTCTCCCCTGGCCATTCAATATGCACTGTCCACCTCGTGCAACTCTTTCTTTTGCTATGGCCTCAATGGTATGTTGAGCAACAGAACAAAATATGCAACTGTAGGAGAGGCTTTCGATGTATGGAAGAATCATCTGGTGAATCTGGGCTTTGGATATCCGCTGGGTGTGGATCTTCCCTCAGAGAAAAGAGGATTCATCCCCAACAGTAAGTTTTATAGCAATGTATTTAAAACCGAACGCTGGAATGCGCATAATATCATCTCCATTGCCATCGGCCAGGGAGAGATTCTGGCAACACCCCTGCAGATCGCTAACCTGGGAGCCACAATAGCCAACAGGGGCTATTTTTACACTCCCCATGTGGTGAAGGAACGAAAGGGAGCATCGCTGGAAGAAACATACACAAAACGACACGAATCGGGTATCAACCGGGAATATTTTGAGATAACCGTCAATGGAATGGCCGATGCCGTGACCCAGGGAACCTGCCGCGGCATCAATTTGGCTCCTCTCGTGGAGGTTTGCGGCAAGACGGGTACGGCCGAGAATCCGCATGGCGACGACCACTCACTGTTCATTGGATTTGCACCGAAAGATGATCCGCAGATAGCTATCGCCGTGGTTGTGGAGAATGGCCGGTTTGGTGCTACCAATGCAGTACCTATTGCCCGTCTGATGATGCAGCAATTTTTCAGGGGGGAGATACCCGAGAGTGATCAATGGCTGGAAAAATCCATCATCAACCGGGAGATCTTACCCTATGCCTATACAAGGACCCTGCCTGCAAACCAGGGAGAAACAGATTAACAGAATACAGCCGTTATGGTGTACCAGGGCAACAAGGAGATTGTGGAGAAAGGAAGAGTCGACTGGACAACAGTGATCTTTTTCCTTTTGTTTGTCATGCTCGGATGGCTTAACATCTACGCTGCCAGCTATGACCTGGAAAATGCCACCGGCCTGTTCGACTTGTCGGGCAGGGCAGGCATGCAGCTTGTGTGGATAGGTACCTCGTTGCTGCTGGCATTCGCCCTGCTGAAGATCGACGTCAGTTTTTACGAGACCTATGCCTTTGTTTTTTATCTGGCAGGAATAGGATTGTTGCTCGTTACGCTGCTGGTAGCCCAGGAGATCAACGGCTCGCGTTCGTGGCTGATCATTGGCCCGGTACGGCTGCAGCCCGCCGAATTCATGAAATTCATCATTGCCCTGGCCATGGCGAAGGTATTCAACTCATATGGTTTTCGGCTCATGGAACGAAAGAACCTGCTGCTGGTGTCTGCCATCATTCTGTTACCGGTGCTGCTGGTCATCGCCCAGAGCGAAACAGGTACAGCGCTGGTATATCTGAGCTTTATCCTTGTCCTTTACAGGGAAGGGTTGCCGGGAGGGTTTCTCTTTATAGGCATTGCAACCATCGTCTACTTTATATTGGGTATCAAGTTCTCCGATACGCAGGTGGGAATGCTCTCCAGGGGGGAGTTCATCACCACGATACTGATCGTCATCTTCGCTGCGGGCCTCATCTGGAGCTATATGAAAAGACGTGGCGTGGTGACCGTGTTACTCCTTCTGGCTGCCACCACCTTCCTGACTGCTTTGATCGTCTCTCTCTTTTCCGTACCGACAGACTGGGGACTGGTCGCGATCATTGCCTTTTTGGTGACGGGCCTCTACCTTCTTTTCCTCTTCTTCAGATACCGAAAGAAAACATACATCTTTATCTTTCTTTTTATGATATCCTCATTCGCTTTTCTCGAATCGGTAGAGTATGTTTTTTATGATGTACTGCAGCCACACCAGCAGATGCGTATCAAGGTGACACTCGGGATGGAACAGGACTTAAGCGGGGCAGGGTATCATGTGGGACAATCGAAGATCGCCATCGGTTCGGGAGGACTGGCGGGCAAAGGCTTTCTGAATGGCACACAAACGAAACTGAAGTATGTTCCCGAGCAGGATACCGATTTTATTTTCTGCACGATCGGTGAGGAGCATGGCTTCATCGGCTCCACTCTTATTCTGATACTGTTCATGGCATTCGTGTTCCGTCTGCTGCATCTGGCGGAGCGGCAGACAACCGTTTTCGGACGGGTCTATGGCTATGCGGTGGTGAGTGTGTTTCTGTTTCATATGATCATTAATGTAGGGATGGTGATCGGTATCATGCCGGTCATCGGTATCCCGCTGCCGTTCTTCAGCTATGGAGGCTCCTCGTTATGGGGATTCACCATCCTGCTCTTTATCTTTCTCCGTATCGATAAATCGCGTAAGCGGATATAGCATGCAGGTACACGGTGGAAAATAATCTGCTGCCGTGGTGCTGAAAGCAGGCCGAGACGATATGAAGTGAGCGCACCCTAATTACCGCAACCAGGGTACGCTCGATCAATTAGAACCCAATTTAATTAAGTATTGCAGGAGCTCTGGGTGTGGAAACCTATCTGGAAATAAGTTTCCTCTCTCTGCAATTTCATCGTGCCTTCTCACCGGAAGGCAGTTGTATCTTTTACCGGCAGTGTGTTTCATCTCAAATAAAAGAGGATCCTTTTGCGACATCTGCTGTTACCTCCAACAAAGACCAGAATGAATGCATAACAGCTCCGTACTCAACATCTCCCCATAAAAATATCTTACTATTTGACAGTGGAGAAGGAAAATAGTTTAATTTTGTTCCAAATTGATGGGGTCATGAGAAAAACGGCGTTGATAACCGGAGCTTCCAAAGGGATTGGGAGGGAGTTAGCCATACTATTTGCGGAGAACGGGTGCAATCTGGTATTGGTTTCCCGCAGCGATCATGAACTGGGGCAGTTGAAAGAGATGCTGAAGTCTGCGCAGCCTGTTTCGGTGGAGGTGATCGTGAAAGATCTGTCCCTGCCCGGTGCAGCACAGGAGCTGTACGACGAGATAAAGGCAAAAGAGATCGAGGTGGATTATCTGGTGAACAATGCCGGCTTCGGCGATTACGGACCTTTTGCCGATACCTCCTGGGATCGCTATGAGAAGATGATCACGCTCAACGTGACCACACTGGCTCACCTGACCCATCTCTTCGCAAGGGAGTGGAGAGGGCGCAAGGCGGGAAGGATACTGAACATCTCCTCCACGGCAGCGTTTCAGCCCGGGCCGATGATGGCGGTGTACTTTGCCACCAAGTCATTCGTGCTCCATTTGTCGGAGGCAGTCGGCCATGAATGCAGAAAAGAGAACATCACCGTGACCACGCTGTGCCCCGGCCCCACCAGCACCCATTTCGGCGAGGAGGCGAAAATGAGTGCCGCGCAGCTGGTGAAAAATGTAAAGATTGCCGACGCCAGGGAGGTGGCTCAGCTGGGGTATCGCGCCATGATGAAAGGTAAGCGTACTGTTATTCACGGAGCCATGAACAAGCTGGCACCTTTCGGTATCCGTTTTTTGCCGAGAAAATGGGTGACACTGTTATCGGCAAAGGTGATGGAGCTATAGCATTGAATGATGAAAACCATAGCACGCATACAGACCGATTTCCCTGCCAAATTCGGCATTCCCCGCCAGAGCGGCATGAGTGAAGCGCTGAAAGGGAGGATCGTGTTTGAGCCGGAGTACCGCAATGCCGAAGCATTACGGGGACTGGAAGGGTATTCACATCTCTGGCTCATCTGGGAGTTCTCTGAAGCGGTACGCGAGGACTGGTCGCCCACAGTACGGCCGCCACGGCTCGGAGGTAACAGGCGTATGGGTGTTTTCGCCACACGTTCTCCCTATCGCCCCAACCCGATAGGGCTCTCATCCGTGAGACTGGAAAGGATTGAGCATGATACGTCCGAAGGAGCGGTACTGCATGTCTCCGGTATCGATATGATGAACGGTACACCCATTTACGACATCAAACCCTACATCAGCTATACCGACAGTCATCCCGATGCCGTGAACGGTTTTACCGATGCCATACCTGAGGAACTCCTGACGGTGGTTTTTCCGGAACCGTTGTTATCGCGCATTCCCGTGGAGAAGCGCGAAGCGGTGCAGATGATTCTCGCCAACGATCCGCGGCCGTCGTATCAGGACGATCCCGGCAGGGTGTACGGATTGATGTTTGCCACCTACGATATACGTTTCACGGTGGAGGGAGATGCATTAACCGTGGTTGATGTGATGCAGTAAGCGCTCAGGATTAACTGAAAGATCTTTATTCGATAATGAAACACCTCATTGGCATATGGCTGATGAGCTTGTTTGTAGAAGCAACCAACGCTCAGGTTCCGCAGCTCTCTGCGGATAGCATCTCTATGTATTTCCTTCAGGTGAAGGAAGCTACCGCCACCCACCGGGGACTGTGGGACAAAGACATCTATGGCCCTGTACTGCTGGTCAATCCCGATACCCGTGAGATCTATGCCAACGAAGCCGATGAAGGGGGTTTTCTCACCCTGAGAAACGGTGTCTACAGGGGTGTCCTACCCAAAGAGATTACCTTTGCCAACACCGACCTGGTATGGAGCGGCAAACACTGGGCGATGGTCAGGCTGCCGCTGCCGCCCGACCGGTATGACCGTGTCGATCTGATCACCCATGAACTGTTTCACAGTGCCCAGCCTTCTCTCGGCTTTCACCTGAAGAGAGAGGAGAATAACCATCTCGATCTCAGAGAGGGACGCATCTATCTGCGCCTCGAGATGGCTGCCCTGGAAGAGGCGTTGAAAGCGCAGCGACTGACCAGGGCAGAGGAGCATCTGCGTAACGCACTTATTTTCAGGAAATACAGACATCAGCTTTACAGGGGGTCCGAGACAGCAGAAAATGCGCTGGAACTGCTGGAAGGACTAGCCTCCTACACGGGACAAATGATGAGCGGGCGCGACAAATGGATGTGGAGGGATTATCTGCTCAGGCGGATTGGTGCATTCGGGAAAATGCCCACTTTCGTACGGTCGTTCGCCTACGAAACAGTCCCTGTGTATGGTTTCTTTCTTTTTCAAAAAGATAATCTATGGAATAAGAAAATAGATGCCGACACCTTCCTTACCGATTTTTTCTCGGAAGCATTCGGCATGGAAATGCGTATCCTGTTGCAGACCTATGTGAAACAGGTTGCGGAGGAATACGGCGGGAGAGCCATTGCCGATGAGGAGATGAGAAGAGAGATATCGAACAGTTCCCGCCTCGACATTTATCGTGAGAAGTTCCTGGAGGAGCCTCACCTGGAGATCCGGCTGGAGGATATGAACATGTCGTTCGACCTGCAAAACCTGATCCCCCTCGATGAGGATGAAGGGACGGTCTACCCATCCATACAGATCAGCGACAGATGGGGGATACTGACCGTGGACGGTGCAGGAGCCCTGCTCCGATCGGACTGGCGCTGGGTGATTGTCTCGGAACCGCTGGAGATCACGGAAAAGAGAGTGACGGGCGATGGCTGGGTGATTGAGCTGAATGAAGGTTATTATGTTGAAGAGACTCCCGGCGGTGACTATCTGATGTCGAAGAAAAGGTAATTTTCCACCCCTCTGTGAAGCGGTCTGACCCTCTTTTTTTTATCTTTGCAGTCTAAAAGCAAAGAAAGTAGTGAATGAAAAAACTGGTCCGATTTATCGGTAAGCTCACGCTATGGTTTCTCATACTCTCCGTGGGGGTAGTGATTCTTTTCAGATTCCTGCCTGTTTATTTTACGCCGCTGATGGGAATCAGAATGACCCAGTCGTTGGTTCAGGGAGGGCCTCCCCGGCTGCGTCATCATTGGGTATCGTACGACAGGATATCCAACTCGCTGAAACGTGCCGTGATCGCTTCTGAGGACCAGCGTTTTTATCTCCACGAAGGTTTCGATAAAGTAGAGATAAGAAAAGCCATCCATGAGAACAAAACACGGA
>Ga0209347_1006364_pt1 | contig 10523 bp, 8 predicted proteins | sample AutmiccommuBRH23_FD_187382 | JGI IMG/M metagenome (GOLD analysis project Ga0209347, IMG submission 187382) | Deep subsurface microbial communities from Mt. Terri, Switzerland - Autotrophic microbial communities BRH/23 (SPAdes) (version 2) | ecosystem: Environmental > Aquatic > Deep subsurface >...
TCACGGGCTCCAACCACGGGTTCGAGGCCTCCAGCTTCTTCGCCGCCGACGGCGCGCCGCCCAAGGTCGGCCAGTTCTTCATCCTGATCGACCCGTCCGCCTTCGCCCATGAGGACGAGGAAACGGCGGAAAACCGCTTCATCGAACGCATCGGCACCCTGGTCCAGGCCATCACCGAACAGGACGGCGCCTGGCTCCCCGGCGTCGACCGCTGGGCCAACCGCGCCAAGGCGAATGCGGAGGGCGTGAACGTGCCGGACAACCTGCTGGAAGATTTGGAAGCCCGCGCGGCGGGGTAATCCCCGGCCATTATCCCCGATAAACGTCATGGCCGGGCCTGACCCGGCCATCCACGACTTCTTTCTCATCCTGCCTTCTCACCGCCTCACCGTCTCTGTGGTGACCTTTGGAATCGTTGAACCACAGAGGCAGTGAGACGGTGAGGCTACGGCGTCATTCCCGCGAACGCGGGAATCCATGCCCTGGGACCGGGGGTGACGAAGCGGGGCGGCCAGTGGAGGCCGCTCTGTGGTCTCTGTGACAGGCTCTGTGTGCTCTGTGTCTCATTACTCGGTCGAACCCGGCACTGGCCTTTCCGGGAACCCCCTATTAATGGGACACAGAGAGCACAGAGGAGACACAGAGATCACGGAGGAGGGAAAAAACATCACGGACAAAAAATATACTGTCCCCAGAATTGAAGGCTTAAGTGTCTGCCGCGACTCATATCATAGCGCCTTCATTCGATCTTCCATCCTTTTAAGCATTTCGTTGATGATGGAGACATGCAGCCTGTGTTCATCGGAGTAAAATCCCCTAAATACAATGTCATGAGGTAGCAGTCTGATATGATTTAAAGGGTCCAGTATGTTCTTAAAACCTTGGGACACATTCGCAGCCTCAACCAAAATTTTTCTGTGCCACTCGTTGAATCTTGCGTTCCATTGCTCGAAGTTGGATTTGTCGGCAATCTTCTCATTTCTTAGCCCCACACCCTCTGTTCTAAGTTCCCATAGAGCGTTTATTGCCCCGTCCCTAGCGGCAATTAATTCATCCCGATCGTCAGCGGCTTCTTTTGCGATCCAGTAAGGCGCGGTTATGAAGCCGAAAACTAACGTTGCCGAAAACACAGCGCCGAAAAGAGCTAACGGAACCCAGTTCAAAATCCCGCCCTCTGGATTCCAATATGCGGCGACCGGGACGGCAAACAAGGTAAGAAGGCCGGATATACACTCCGCCCACAGCACCTTTCCTTGGCAGGCTCGTTTGAGCCACTGCCAATAAAATTCCCGCATTTCCATACCCACAACCTTGCTCCCACCCGCTCGGATGAGTCGAGTCGAACCGTTCAGGGTGCGGCAAAAGTATGGATATTGGATTACGGGTGCCAACTTAATACGCCCGTTAATCAAAGTTGAGAGTGGCGACAAGAGCACCAATTCACTCGAAAATATCCGACGCGCCGTTCAGGCTGAGGGTGTGGACGTGCCGGATGGGTCGTTGGAAGGCTTAGTGAGGGAGCGGAAGGCTAGGAGGCTAATTTTCTGCTGCTTAATTGCTCCGGGCTTCAGAGCGGGGAGCACGAGTCGCATCGGCAAATGTGCGTGCGCTTCGGATCGCTTCATCGTCGATGTACATGCTCTTGCAATCAGGCCCGAGAATTTCTGCTGCCTGTTCGACGGTCAATTCATATTTCGACAATATCCGTTTGACGGCCGACGGTTCGTAGTCAGTGGTGATTGTTGCGCTTGTCCCCAAACATATTTCCAGCGAAGCAGCATCCCACATCATGGGTGAGTTGAAGATGATCAGATTTTTTTCACTGGTTTCGGTCGCTTGAAGCCAAATGTATACATTTTCAGGTTCTATTTTGATGTAGCCTGACATCATCCGACGGTTATCCCTGAAAAGGTTGATCTTCAAATTTCCGAATGGAGAAATTCGTATCTTCGCTTTGAATACGCCAAAGGTATCTCTCCGATGCTTTTCCGCACTGAAGTGATAGAGATAATAGTCGCCTGTGTATCTATTGTATTGTTTTACGAATATCTTCGCGTGCTTATAAACGATGTTCCCGGCGGCGCTTGCAACGCCAACGACGAATGCAGCGATTAAGCTAATACCCACCTCAGGCGCAACGGTTTCCGTCAACGCTTTTGCGTGCGCGAATAGGTCCTCCAACATCGGGCTTGCCCCCTCTGACCGACAGAGTTCCCGACTCTTGCATAACTGGGTTTAAGGCACCACCTTCCCCGGATTCATGATCCCCTTGGGGTCGAGCGCGGTCTTGATCGCCCGCAGCAGGTCCTTCTCCACGTCCGTCTTGTAGCGTTCCATCTCGTGCACCTTGAGCAGTCCGATGCCGTGTTCGGCGGAGAAGCTGCCGCCGAGGGAGTCGGCGATGTCGTGCACGCCGGGGGGCACTTCGTTGCGCAGGCGCTCCGCATCCTCGGGCGTCGTGTCCTTGGGCATCACCAGGTTGTAGTGCAGGTTGCCGTCGCCCATGTGGCCGAAGGCCATGATGGTGACGCCGGGGATGACCTTTTCCGCGTGCGGGTCGGCCTTGGCCAGGAATTCCGGGATCTTGGAGACGGGCACGGAAATGTCGTGCTTGGCCGAGGGGCCGCAGTGCTTCAAGGCCTCCGGAATGCTTTCCCGGATGTTCCAGAGCTTGGCCGCCTGTTCGCCGCTTTCGGCCAGCACGGCGTCGATGATCTCGCCGGCTTCGAAGGCTTCGCCCAGCGCCGCCTCCGCCAAATCGCGGATCACGCCCTTCTGGCCCGAGGCCATTTCGATCAGCGCGTGGTGTTCGTAGCGTTCCGTGAACGGGTCCTGGCTGCCCGGAATGTGTTCGAACACGGCGTCCATGGGGGCGCGGCAGATGTATTCGAAGCTGTTGACCTGATCGCCCGTCGCGGCCTTGAGGCGCGTGAGCAGCGCCGAGAGATGGGCCGGCGTTTCCGCCGCGACCATGGCCGTCGTCGTCTCCGCCGGGCGGGGGAACAGCTTGAGCACGGCGGCGGTGATGATGCCCAGCGTGCCTTCGGCGCCCATGAAGATGTGCTTCAGGTCATAGCCCGTGTTGTTCTTGCGCAAACCCCGGAGGCCGTTCCACACGCGGCCGTCGGCCGTCACGACCTCCAGCCCCAGCACCAGATCCCGGGCGTTGCCGTAGCGCAGCACCTGGATGCCGCCGGCGTTGGTCGAGAGGTTGCCGCCGATCTGGCAGGTCCCTTCGGCGGCCAGCGACAGGGGGAACAAGAGCCCGGCGGCCTCGGCCTTGTCCTGAATGTCCTTCAGGATGCAGCCGGCCTCGACCGTCATCGTCGCGTTGACGGGGTCGATCTCGCGCACGGTGTTCATGCGGCCCAGATTGATGAGCACGCCGCCCTGGGCGACCGCCCCGCCGCACAGGCCCGTATTGCCGCCCTGGGGGGTGATCGTCACGCCGTGTTCGGCGCAGATCGCGACGATCTTGGAGACCTCGTCCGTATTGGCGGGGCGCAGCACCAGCGGGCTTTCGCCGTGGTAGTAATTGCGCTCCTCCGCCAGATAGGGGGCCATGTCGGCCTCGGTTTCGTACCAGCCCTTGTCGCCCACGGCGGCTTTCAGCGCCTGGCGCGCGGTTTCGGGAAGGGGGGGCATATGGGCGCCGTCGGCCATGATTTTGTTCCTTGAAGGCGATGGTCACTGGGGATGTTTCCGGTCATATTTGCCACGATGGCCGCCCAACGACAAGCCGGAGCCCCGCCCATGACCGCGACAAATTCTCAACCCAGCCCCGAGAAATCCCCCAACCGAACAAACGTCTGCGTCATCGGTGCCGGTATCGTCGGCGTCAACTGCGCGCTGGCGGCGGTGAAGGAAGGCTTCACCGTCACCCTGATCGACCGCATCGAGCCGGGCGAGGCGTGTTCCTTCGGCAACGCGGGCATCCTGGCCGAATGGTCCTTCGTGCCGACCTTCGGGCCGGAGGTCCTGAAAAACGTGCCCGGCTATCTGCTCGACCCCAAGGGGCCGCTGACCATTCGCTGGGCACGGCTGCCGCATATCCTGCCCTGGCTGCTGCGCATGCTTCGCTTCGCCAGCGTGGCCCATCAGCGCCGCGCCGCCGATGCCCTGCGTCACCTGACCATCGGATGTTCCGAAGCCTATGCGTCCCTGGCGGCGGAGGCGGGGGCGCCGGAACTGGTGCGCCGCGACCCGGTGCTGCAGGTCTACGACGTTGAGGCGGATTTCAAGAAGGCGGATGCCGACCTCGCCTTCCGCGCGACCTACGGCATCAAGTATCAGGCGCTGGACCGCAAGGAACTGACGGATCTGGAACCGGCCCTCGGCCCCGATTTCAAATGGGCTCATGCCCTGCTCGGCGGCGGCACCACGACCAATCCGGGCCGCCTGACCAAGGTTCTGGCCGAGGCCTTCGTGAAGCGCGGCGGAACCCTGAAATTGGGCGAGGTGCGGGGGCTTGCGCGGAGGCCCGACGGCGGGTTCCGCATCGAGACGTCGGACGGCGTGATGGAGGCGGACCGCATCGTGCTGGCCGCCGGGGCCTTTTCCCACAAGTTGGCGGCGATGCTGGGCGAGAAAATCCCGCTCGGCACCGAGCGCGGCTACCACGCCATCCTGGCCGACCCGGGGGTGCAGGTGACCCACGCCGTCGGCTGGAAGGCGCGGGCGTTCTATGCCTCGCCCATGGAAATGGGCCTGCGCCTGGCCGGCACGGTGGAGTTGGCGGGGCTGGAGGCCGCGCCCGATTACGCGCGGGTAAAGGTCATGACCGAATTGGTGCCCAAGCTGCTGCCCGGCGTGAAGACGGAGGTTTCGACGCAATGGATGGGCTTCCGCCCGACCCTGCCGGACAGCCTGCCGGTGCTGGGCCCGTCATCGGTGGCGCCGGGGCTGTTCCATGCCTTCGGCCATCAGCACGTGGGCCTGACCTGCGGCCCGGCGACGGGGCGCGTCATCGCGCGCCTGTTGAAGGGCGAGACGCCCAACGTCGACCTGACGCCGTTCCGGGCGGATAGATTCTAGGCCGCGCGGGCGCTTTCCAGGTAGGGCCGGAAGTGATCGATATCCGGCGTGTCCAGGCCGGCGATTTTGGCCCGGTCGTCCCATTCGCGGACCTTCACCGCGTCCTCGTAATGGGGCAGGGCCTCGAAGGCCTTGACCTCGTCGGCGGTCATGGGGCCGCCTTGCAGTTCCAGGGATTTGACCGAGGTCGGCGACAAGGTGTCGAAATAGCCCGGCCGGGCGGCGCAGAGATAGCGCTTGGCCTCGACATGCAGGCCGACGGCCTGGGTCACGCGGGGGTTGAAATGGCGGGCGGCCCAGCCGCGGGCGATGTCCTCGTGCCTGTCATTGATGCCGCGGTCGGCGGCCTCCTGGCCGTGTTTCTGCATCATATGGCCGATGTCGTGCAGGAAGGCGGCGGCGACCAGGTCCCCGTCGCCCGATTCCCGTTCCGCCAGCCAGGCGCATTGCAGGGCGTGTTCAAGCTGCGACACCACCTCGGTATACGGGCGGCGGCCCAAATCAAGATAAGTTTCAAGGGCTTCGGCGAGAGGATTTTTCGTCATGGTCAAATTCCTGTAAACTAGGCAAGGCCCCCTGAAACGGGCCCCGGGGCGATGCTGTTCTGGAATTCCATCAATTTTGACAAATTGGTCTGATGTCAGTCAGATGAACTTTTATTGAGCCATGCGGCACTTGAACTTACCACGTGGCCCGGTGTATGCAACGCGCCTGAAGGAGACGATTCCAATGCTAAGGCGTCATATATTCCCTGTTTTCCTGGTCGCCGCCCTGATGGCGTTCTCGCCGCGGGCCGTGTGCGCTGAAGTGACGACGGAAGATGTCAAATCCTTCGTCAACACCATGGCCTCGTCGGCGATCAGTTCCCTGACCGGGAAGGATATTGCCCGCGACGTGCGCAAGGAACGCTTCCGCGCGCTGGTGAATGACTTCTTCGCCGTGAAGTCCATCGGCAAATGGGTGCTGGGCCGCCATTGGCGCCGCGCCACCCCGGAACAGCGCGAGGAATACCTGACCCTGTTCGAGAACATGCTGCTGGAACGCTATGTCGATGGGTTCAAGGACTACTCCGGGGAATCCCTGGAAATCAGCCGCGCCGAAAAGCGTCAGGAAAACGATTTCATCGTCCATACCATGCTGAAACGCCCCGGCGGCCAGCCGGTCGAGGTCAGCTGGCGCGTCGGCGTGGGCGAACGCGACGGCCAGCATATCTTCAAGATCGTGGACATCATCGTGAACGGCCTGTCCATGGCCCTGACCCAGCAGAAGGAATTCAATTCCGTCATCTTGAACAACGGAAATTCCGTCGATAGCCTGCTGGAGAAAATGCGGGAAATGGCCAAACCCGCCGGCTGATCCCGGCGTCAGCTGATCCTAGTGAAGGTATTTTCCGGTCATGGGGCAGCCCGCCGATTCTCCTGAACCGACGCCGGGCTCCGGCGTGGAAACGCCATCAGGTAAAGACGCTGCTTACGAAAATTTCCCCGTCGGCTCGTTCCTTTTGCCGGCCCGCCTGCGCCCCCATGTGGCGCGGTTCTACCGTTTCGCCCGCGCCATCGACGACATTGCCGACAACACCGCCTTGGACGCGGACACCAAGGTCCGCCGTCTGGCTGGGTTCGAGTCGGCGCTGCTCGGCCAGCACCCCGGCGACCCCGATTTCGCCACCGCCCATGCCATGCGCGACAGCCTGGCCGAAACGGACATCACGCCGCGTCATTGCCAGGACCTGATCGACGTCTTCAAACAGGACGCGGTCAAGGGCCGCTATCGGGATTGGGACGACCTGATGCATTACTGCATCCGTTCGGCCGCCCCCGTGGGCCGCTACCTGATCGACCTGCACGGCGGATCGTCCCTGGGTTATGGCCCGTCGGACGCGCTGTGCAACGCGCTGCAGGTCATCAACCATCTGCAGGACTGTCAGGACGACTACCGCAGTCTGGACCGGGTCTACCTGCCGGGTGACTGGCTGGCCGCGGAAGGGGCGGTGGTCGAGGATCTGGGCCGCCCGGCCTGTACCCCCGCACTGCGTCGCGTGATCGACCGCTGCCTGGACGCCACCGAATTCCTGCTGGACGAGGCCCGTCCCGTATCCTCCGGCATGCACAGCCGCCGCCTGGGCATGGAGGCCGCCGCCATCTGGGAAATCGCCCGCCGGCTCACGGACCTGCTGCGCCGCCAGGACCCGCTCGCCGGGCGCGTGGCGCTGACCAAGGGCGGCTATGCCTGGTGCTGTGCCAAGGGTGCCTTGGCCGCACTGGTCGGTCTGCACGGGCGATGAGGCCCAGACAATGAGACCGGGACGATGACGGAGGCCGCTCTGTTGGCGCTCGCCGTCTGGGCCGGAATCCTGTTCTGCCGCGGGCGGTTCTGGTTCGCCGACCAACACCTGAGCCCCGCCGCCAAGACGCCGCCCAAGGGCGGCTGGCCCGATATCGCCGCCGTTATTCCCGCCCGCGACGAGGCCGCCGGCATTGCCCGCACCGTGGCCTCCCTGTTCGCCCAGGACTATCCCGGGCGGCTCGACGTTGTGGTGGTCGACGACAACTCCACGGACGGCACGGCGGCCCTGGCCCTGGCCGCCGCAGACGCGGCGGGCGGCGGCGGGCGGTTTCACCTCGTCACCGGCCAGCCGCTGGCCGAGGGCTGGTCCGGCAAGCTCTGGGCCGTCCATCAGGGGCTTGAGGCGGCGCGGACGGCGGCGCCCGAGGCCCGCTATGTCCTGTTGACCGACGCCGATATCGCGCACGATCCGGCCAACCTGCGCCGATTGGTTGAAAAGGCGGAGATGGAGAACCGGGATCTGGTCTCCCTCATGGTGCGGCTCAACTGCGAGACGCCGTGGGAACGCCTGCTGATCCCGGCCTTCGTGTTCTTCTTCCAAAAGCTGTTTCCCTTTCCCTGGGTCAACGACCCGGTCAAGCGCACGGCGGCGGCGGCGGGCGGCTGCATGCTGGTGCGGCGCGCCGCCCTGGACACCGCCGGCGGCATCGGCGCGATCAAGGACCGGCTGATCGACGATTGCGCCCTGGCGGCATTGCTGAAGGCCAGAGGGTCGATCTGGCTGGGTCTCAGCCGCGAGACGATCAGCCTGCGCCGCTACGACGGGCTGGGGGAATTGTGGCGCATGGTCGCGCGCACGGCCTATGAACAACTCGGTCATTCGCCGCTGATGCTGCTGGGGACCGTTGCCGGGATGGTGCTGCTGTACCTGGTGCCGCCGGTGGCGGCGCTGTGGGGGCTGATCGCCGGGGATTGGCCGATGCTGGCCGCCGGGATAGGGGGATGGCTCGCCATGGCCGTCGCCTATTTCCCAACCCTGCGCCTTTACGGGCGCCCGCCCTGGGCGGCGCTGGGGCTGCCCATGGCCGGGCTGCTCTATACCCTGATGACCGTCGATTCCGCCCGCCGTCACGGCCAGGGGCGGGGCGGCGGCTGGAAGGGGCGCACCTATACCGGCGGGTCGGGCGCGCCGGATCCCCGGGGCTGACGGCCGCCCCGTCATTGGGGGCTGGCCTTGGTTGCACCCCCCAGTGTATCCATTGCACCCATGGACAACCTGGTGACCCTTTCCGAAGCCGAAGTCGGCCGCGCCCGTGAACACGTGGAACAGATCGTGCGCGCCTCGGGCACGACCTTCTATTGGGCCATGCGACTTCTGCCCGGCGAAAAGCGACGCGCCATGTTCGCGGTCTATGCCTTCTGCCGCATCGTCGACGACATCGCCGACGAGCCCAATCCGCTTGACGTGAAAAAGCGCGAATTGGCCCGTTGGCGGGACGAAATCCACGCCCTGTATTCGGGGCGGCCAAAGGACCCGGTGGCCGTCGCCCTGGCCGAACCGGTCGCCCATTTCGGCCTGGCCGAGGCGGACTTTCAGGCCGTCATCGACGGCATGGAAACGGATGCCTCGCAAACGCTGCGCCTCGCCACCCGCGACGACCTGTTGCAGTACTGCGACCGGGTCGCCTGCGCCGTGGGCCGGCTGAGCTGCCGCATCTTCGGCTTGGGGGCCGAGATCGGCGACCGGCTGGCGGCCGCGCTCGGCCTCGCCCTGCAACTGACCAACATCCTGCGCGATCTGGACGAGGACGCGGCGCGGGACCGGCTGTATCTGCCCGACGATCTGCTGGCTGACCATGGCGTTGCCGCCCGCGATCCGCACGGCGTCCTGGCCGACGCCCATCTGACCGCCGCCGTGGCCGAGATCGGCGCCCTGGCCGGGGAAAAGTTCGCCGAGGCCCGGGCCCTGCTCGGCCAATGCGAGGCCGACCGGGTCAAACCCGCGACCATGATGATGGAAGCCTACGGGCGCATCTTCCGCCGCATGCGCGCGCGCGGCTGGCACCGGGTGCTGGAGCCGGCGGGACTGACCAAGGCGGAAAAGCTTTGGGTCGCCTTCCGCTACGGCCTGTTGTAGCCCCGCGATGACAGGCGGGCGTATCCATGTCATCGGCGCCGGGGTGGCGGGCTTGGCCGCCGCCGTACGCCTGGCCCAGGGCGGCCGCAAGGTCGTCCTGCACGACAGCGCCGGACATGCAGGTGGGCGCTGCCGGTCTTATTTCGACGCCCATCTGGACCGCCGCATCGACAACGGCAACCATCTGATGCTGTCCGGCAACTGGGCGATCCGCGATTACCTGGAAACGGTGGGCGCGGCGGACAGCCTGACGGGACCAGAGGACGCGTCCTTTCCCTTCTGCGATCTCAGAACCGGCGACACCTGGACCGTAACGCCCGACGCGGGGCGCATCCCCTGGTCGGTGCTGTTCGGACAGGGCCGGGTGCCGGGGACGTGTTTGAGCGAATACCTGCGGGTGCGCCATCTTGCCTGCGCGGGAGCGGACGATACGGTCGCGGACTGTCTGGCCGGGCCGGGCACGTTGTTCGAGAAATTCTGGGAGCCGCTCGCCGTCGGCGTTCTCAACACGCCCGCCGATATGGCGTCGGCGCGCCTGTTGTGGCCGGTCGTTAAGGAAACCTTCGGGCGCGGCCGCGCCGCCTGCCGGCCGCTGATGGCGCGGGCGGGGCTGAGCGAAAGCTTCGTCGATCCGGCGCTTGATTATCTGGCGGTGAAGGGGGCGGAGGTCCGCTTCAACAACCGCCTGCGCGGCCTCGACCTTGGCGACGGGCGTCTCCGGGCCCTCGATTTCGCCGGGGCCACGGTGGTTTTGGATCCGGAAGATCAGGCAGTGCTGGCCGTACCCGCCTGGGCGGCGGCCGATCTCGTGCCCGGCCTGAACGGGCCGGAGGGCGCCCATGCCATCGTCAACGCCCATTTCCGGCTGACACCGCCGGTGCCGGCAGCCCCCCCCTTGGTCGGGCTGGTCGGCGGCACGGCGCAGTGGGTGTTTTTGCGGGGCGACGTGGCCTCGGTCACGGTCAGCGCCGCCGACGCCCTGGCGGCGGAGGCCAACGAGGCGATCGCAATGCGCCTGTGGCCCGAGGTGCGGGCGGCCCTGGAATTGGCTGATGGCCCGCTGCCG
>Ga0209347_1006365_pt1 | contig 10522 bp, 13 predicted proteins | sample AutmiccommuBRH23_FD_187382 | JGI IMG/M metagenome (GOLD analysis project Ga0209347, IMG submission 187382) | Deep subsurface microbial communities from Mt. Terri, Switzerland - Autotrophic microbial communities BRH/23 (SPAdes) (version 2) | ecosystem: Environmental > Aquatic > Deep subsurface >...
CGTTCTACGACTGGTTGCAAAACAAGCTCGCCGACGGCGGATTTTTCACCCGGCCCGTGCCGCAGCAGATCGAATTCGCCCGGCTCAATCTCACCTATGTCGTGCTGTCGAAGCGCAAGCTGATTCAACTCGTCGACGAAAAACACGTGGCAGGCTGGGACGATCCGCGCCTGCCGACACTGGTCGGCGCACGCCGGCGCGGTTATACCGCAGAAGGCCTTAAGCGCTTCACCGACCAGATCGGCGTTTCCAAGTCAGACGGCTGGATCGACTACAGCGTGTTCGAGGCGTGCCAGCGCGACGTGCTGAACGACACCGCCCTGCGCCGTATTGCCGTATTGGACCCGGTCAAACTCATCATCGACAACTACCCGGCCGACCAGTCTGAAGACTGCTTCGCCCCCAACCACCCGCAGCAGCCCGACCTGGGCAAGCGCGTAGTGCCCCTCTCAAAAGAACTGTGGATCGAGCGCGAGGACTTCGAAGAAACCCCGCCCAAAGGCTACTTCCGTCTCTTCCCCGGCAACTCCGTGCGTCTGCGCTACGGCTATGTCGTCATCTGCACCGGCTGCGACAAGGACGAAAACGGCACCATCACCGCCGTGCACTGCGACTACCTGCCCGACACCAAATCCGGCACGCCCGGTTCAGACAGCGTCAAGGTCAAAGGCAACATCCACTGGGTGAGCGCGGTACATGCCTACGAGGCCGAAGTGCGCCTGTACGACCGCCTGTTCACTACCGCGCAGCCGGGCGGTGAAAGCGGTGATTTCCTGAAAGACCTGAATCCTGATTCAGTGCGCGTCATTCGCGCACAACTCGAACCCGCGTTGAAGGACGCCGCGCCGGAAGACCGCTTCCAGTTCGAGCGCCACGGCTACTTCGTCGCCGACCGCGTCGATTCGAAACCGGGTGCACCGGCATTCAACCGCACGGTGACGCTGAAGGATTCGTGGGCGAAGGCTGAAAAATAGCGATTGCGGCGTAAGGTGTTTGTGTTAAAAGGCTTGGGATGCAACCCGTTTTATTCTGAACCCTTAGATTCAAGCGGTTAGATGGCTCGATTTCAAACTGGGCTAGATTGTGTGGCTGGTCGTTGAGAATTCCAGCTGTGTTTAACAACAAGCGGAGACTGTCGGCCACGACCGACCGGTCATCGGCCAGAGACAACAACGGACTTTTTGATGGCAGCGTCTGAATTCGCCAAAATTACAAAATTATGGGTGCAGCTTGGTGCTCTCATCTGCCCGTTTTTCTTGAACTTCTTTTGTTATCCGCTCGAACATTTCGGTCATTTTAACAACTGCACTGCTCGCCTGCGGCTCCGTCGCCTGCAAGGTCATTCTGTTTTCGCCTGTGACTAGGTGAACCTGGACCAACAGCGGATTAGCATGCCTTGGATGGTCCACCATACCAGTGAAGGCCCTTAAACTGAAAGATGGATAATATTCCACCTCGAAGTCCTCGACTCTAAGTAGCTTAAAGGCCTTTTTTATCACCGCAGGATTGGTTGCTTTTAACTCAACCACCTCGCCAGCGATGAGGCTGTTGTGCATCGCCTCCACTATGGGAGCGGCAGCCAGCTTGTACACCCATTGGAAAAACAAATAACAAGCCAACAGGGACAGCCCGAACGTGGGGATTGCAAATGCCAAGGCTAGCCCCCAAAGAATAATCTGTATCATTTTTTTCCCCCAGGACAGAGCTTGTGGCTCGGCGGTATACAAGGTTCCAGGTTTAAGATGGTACTGATCGATCGGGCCCCTATCAGCTGGAAGTGGAATCGGGGTCAGGTCTTGCAATATCATGCGATTATGAAAGACCTGACCCCAATGTTTTCGCAATGTTTTCGTAAATGGCCGTCGCTTGACGGAATATACATGACGGATTCAATGCTATTCGCTATTGCCTCTCTGCCCAAGTTCCAGGTATATAAGCACGGCCAGAGGAAATAAACCAATTCCATAAACCATAACTAATGCCGTGGACACCATATAAACAAATATCTTTTGTCCTTTTGGCATGTTTTTATACCAATCCCGCATCACGCGACCTCCTTGTTGCTTAAAATTTGTACAAAATTTGATTGATATCGATATAACTCACTCGAGGATTTTAAAAATTACCTCGTTATCAATCAAACATTTATTTTCTGAAAATTTACCAATAAAGGTAAATTGTCCTTTATTGAACGATTGTAAATCGTTATCAGAATAGCTGGTCGGCGCAAATACTTCGTCATCCGATAACCAATATGTTACCTTTCCGCTATTATCTTTAACCGTAATGCCATCAAATAACCCGATTTCGTGCCCATTTGAATCTACTGCTTTTTTCACAAAATTCTCCAGTTTACGAATTAAAAAAAGACAGACCACAATTTATTTTCCTTGATCTGTTCATCCAGAACCAGAAATTGGTAAGGCACGATTACCTCCCTGTTTTCCATGATGTATACCCCCGATACAGAAATTAAAGGTTCCAGGCTCGAATGAATTTCGGCAAACGCGAACGCTTTCACGCCGCCAGCGAATGTCCCTGCGTCTGATCGCCGATCACAGATCAGTCCGATGACCCGTCCGGAGCAAGCACCACGGGAAGATTGCGGGCGCCATGCAATACCCGCTCGATGCGAACCGTGTCGTCGAGGACGCGAAAGAAGATCACATAACGACCCAGCGGCGCCATCCGCAAGCCGGGTGCCAAGTCTTCGCGGCCGGGATAACTGAGCGGCGCATCCCCTATCCTCCTGCATCGGTCCTGCAATCTGGCAACGAAGCGCCGGGCGTTGGCCCTGCTGTCCCGGGCAATGTAATCACCGACATCGATGAGGTCTTGCCGGGCTTTCGGCGAGAAGGTGACGGACGCCATCAGGCGCGGCGCTTGGAACCTGTCTTGCCGGCAGGACGGGCGGGCTCGGCATAGCGTGCGCTCAGTTCGGCGAATACGTCTTCGGCAGGCAGGGCTTCGCCGCTCTCGATCCCCTGCTGGATGGCCTCGCGCAGATCGGCGTTGAGCCGCTCCAGCATGGCTTCGTACACGCGAGGGGAAAGCAGATAGGCGGCCGGCCGGTTATGGTTGAGGACCGCGACAGGCTCGGAGCCCGCCTGTTCGAGCACGGCGCTGGGGCTGCGTTTGAGTTCGGTGATGCTCACCGAGCGTGAGGCGAGAACCTGTTCCATGCGGCACCTGCCTTATTCAAAAAGGTGCTTTATTCTGCTCCTTATTAGGCGCCCTATCAAGCATTGAATTCACCAGCCTACTGGTACGAGCAAGCCTGCCGCTCGCCAATAGGCAGATCAGGCTTTAAGCCTGTCGGCAAACTTTCCCGCAGCCTTCGCCACCTTCGGCGCCACCACGAACTGGCAGTAAGGCTGATTGGGGTTCTGGTCGAAATAGCCCTGGTGATAATCCTCGGCAGGGTAAAACGTCACCGCCTCGGTGACTTCCGTCACGATGGGCGCGTCGAACTGATTGGCTGAAGTCAGCGCGGCTATCGCTGCTTCCGCGTCGTCCTTTTGCTCCGGCGTATGCCAGAAAATTGCTGAGCGATATTGCGTGCCGACGTCGTTGCCCTGGCGGTTAAGCTGGGTGGGATCGTGCAGGGTGAAGAAAATTTCCAGCAGTTCGCGGTAAGCAATTTCAGCCGCATCGAAGGTGATCTGCACCACTTCGGCGTGGCCGGTGTCGCCGTTGCAGATGTCTTTGTAGGTGGGGTTGAGGGTGTGGCCGCCCATGTATCCGGACACTGCGGACTCGACGCCGCGCACGCGGTTGAATACCGATTCGATGCACCAGAAACAGCCGCCGGCAAGGGTTGCTACTGCATGGTCCATGCTACGCCTCCTCTATACACGAACGTCATCGCGAGTCCCAAGGGCGTGGCGATCCTGAAGTCCGTAGTTAACGATGATATTCTGGATTGCTTCGACTTCGTCTCGCAATGACGGTTCAGACGACGGGTACCGTTTCCTGAAACGAGGCGCGCGTCATCAGCTTGTCGGCAAGTTTCGCCAGATTGGGGTGCGCGGTGCCCCACTCGATCTCAGGGAAACGCAACTGCAGATAACCCAGCATGCAGCCGCAGGCAATATCGGCCAGCGTCATGCTGTTGCCCAGATACCAGGGCTTTTCACCCAGCGCTTCGGACAGGGCTTGCAGTCCACGATGCAGCGTTTTTTCCTGAAGTGCCAGCCAGTCGCCATTTTGCTGTTCTGGCACGCGCTTTCTTTCCAGAAACTGCAGCACGGCCGCATCGGTGACGCCATCGGCCAGTGCCTCGATACCCCGAACGACCATCCGGCTTTTCGGCTCGGACGGTATCAGATGGGAGACCGGGCTGATGTGATCGAGGTATTCGACGATGACACGCGAATCGAACACGCTGACGCCATCGTCGAGAATCAGGACCGGGACTTTGCCGAGCGGGTTGAAGCTGGGCACGGCGGTTTCTGGCAGCCAGGGATTCTCAACCTGGAGTTGAAACGCGATGCGCTTTTCGAGCAGCACGATGCGGGCTTTACGGCCATAGGGACTGGTCAGTGAGGTAACAAGTTTCATACAAATCAGGGCCGGGTTTCCTAGGAAGATGTAGCGCCATTATCGCCTGTCGTCAGCACAGCACCAACCCGTTTGCGCACGGCAGGCACCACTGTCGATTCGAACCATGGATGGCGTTTGAACCAGAAGCCGTTACGCGGGCTCGGGTGGGGCAACGGAAAGTATCCAGCGGCGCAATCGCGCCAGGCTGCCACGTTATCGGTCAAGGTTCGGCCTTGATGTCTACCCAGGTAATACGCTTGGGCATAGGCACCGATCAGCAAGGTGAGCCGTATCGACCTCAGGGCTTCATGCAGCAGGGGATGCCATAAAGGCGCGCACTCGCGACGGGGCGGCAGGTCACCGCCTTTTGCGGTGCCGGGGTAACACAGGCCCATGGGGACGATGGCAACGGTAGCCATGTCGTAGAACTGTTCGCGCGATAGGTCGAGCCATGCGCGCAACCTGTCGCCGGATGCATCGTTCCAGGGTATGCCGGTCTCGTGTACCCGCCGTCCAGGCGCCTGGCCCACGATCAGGATACGCGCTGTCGGCGAGATGCGAAAAACCGGACGGGGCGCATGCGGCAACTGTCGGGCGCAGACCGTGCAGTCCTGCACCGCGGTTAGCCGTTCGCTCAGACTCAAGGGCGCGCAGGTGTCTGGATGTAGGGGCATCGCTGCCGACCCATTGTGTTCAGCGTGTCTGCTCGACAATATATTGCATCACGGCCTTCACGTCGGCGTCCATGACCTGCTTTCTTTGCGGCAGGGTTTCCAGGCCTGCGAGATCGGCGGGACGGACCGGGTCGACGCCCAGCGCCTCGCGGATCGCATCATCGAATTTGGCGGGTTGTGCGGTTTCCATGCAGACCAGCGGCACGCCGGGTTCGCGATGTTCGAGACCCACCTTGAGACCGTCTGCGGTATGCGGATCGATCATCGTGCCGTACACCTCGTAGGCCATGCGGATGGTATCGATACGATTGGCGTGGTTGCTCGACCCCGAGACCACGCCCAGCGCGGCCACGCGTTCGAACAGGCCGGCTTGCTTGAGGTCAAAGCTGGCGCCGGACTCGACAGCCTTCCACAGGTCGCGAATCATGGCTGCGTCGCGTCCGGACAGGTCAAAGACAAAACGCTCGAAGTTGGATGCCTTGGAAATGTCCATCGACGGACTGGAAGTGTGCTGGGTTTCTGGGCGCGGGCGGTAGACGCCGGTTTTGAAAAACTCGTCGAGCACGTCGTTTTCATTGGTGGCGACGATGAGCTTGTTGATGGGCAAGCCCATCTGCCGGGCAATATGGCCGGCGCATACATTGCCGAAGTTGCCCGAGGGAACCGAGAACGAGACGCTCTGGTCGTTGTCATGCGTGGCGGCAAAATACGCCTTGAAGTAGTACACGCTTTGCGCGGCAACACGCGCCCAATTGATCGAGTTGACTGCCCCGATGCGGTGGGCCGCCTTGAACGCCAGATCGTTCGACACCGCCTTGACGATGTCCTGGCACTGATCGAACACGCCGCGAATAACCAGATTGTGGATGTTGGCATCCTGTAGCGCATACATCTGCGCCTGCTGGAAGCGCGTCATGCCGTGCTCGGGCGAAAGCATGAAGACCTTGATGCCGCGCTTGCCGCGCATCGCATATTCGGCGGCCGAGCCGGTATCGCCAGAGGTGGCGCCCAGAATATTCAATTCGCCTTGGCGCTTGTCGAGCACATACTCGAATACATTGCCGAGGAACTGCATGGCCATGTCCTTGAAGGCCAGGGTTGGGCCGTTCGACAGCGCGAGTATGTGCAGGCCGGGTTCGAGTGTTTTCAGCGGCGTGATGTCTTCGGCATTTTCTTCGGCATGAGTATGGCCATAGGTTTCTGCCGTATAGGTCTTGTCGATCAGCAGACGCAGGTCATCATGCGGAATATCATCAATCAGCCGCGACAGCACCTCGAACGCCAGTTCGCGGTAGTTCATGTCGCGCATCGCCCCGAGCTCGTCAGCACTGAAACCGGGGTAGGTTTCGGGCACATACAGGCCGCCGTCGCTGGCCAGGCCGCCGAGCAGGATTTCGGAGAAGCGGAGTTGCGGGGCGCGTCCGCGCGTGCTGATGTAGTTCATGTTGTGATCTCGCTGCTTATCGCGCGGCCAGTTCTTCGAGGCGAATGCGCATGACCTGACCCGCAATGCTGTCGAGTGCCTCGATCTGGGTGATCGCGGCATTGATGTGCTTTTCGACGGTAATGTGGGTCAGCAGAATGATGGTGACCTGCTGCTCGCCTTCGGCAGGTTCTTTCTGCACCATGGCGTCAATCGAGATGCCGCCATTGGCGAGAATGCGGGTGATGTCGGCGAGCACGCCGGGGCGATCGAATGCGCTGAGGCGCAGGTAGTACGCGGTGCGTACTTCTTCCATCGGCAGGATCGGCGTATCCGCCAGCCGATCCGGCTGGAACGCCAGATGCGGCACGCGATGGTGCGGATCGGCAGTATGCAGGCGCGTCACATCGACGAGGTCGGCCACCACCGCCGAGGCCGTCGGCTCGGCGCCCGCGCCGGCGCCGTAATACAAGGTCGGACCCACCGCATCGCCCTTCACCAGCACCGCGTTCATTGCGCCATCGACGTTGGCAATCAGCCGGCGTTCGGGAATCAGGGTGGGATGCACACGCAACTCAATGCCATTTTCGGCGCGCCGTGCAATGCCCAGCAGCTTGATCCGATAGCCCAGCTCCTCGGCATATTTGACATCGTCACGTGTCAGTTTTGAAATGCCTTCTGTGTAGGCGCGGTCGAACTGCATGGGGATGCCAAATGCAATCGCCGACAGGATGGTGAGCTTGTGCGCGGCATCGATGCCTTCGATATCGAAGGTCGGGTCGGCTTCGGCATAACCCAGGTTTTGGGCCTCTTTCAGCACATCCTCGAAGGCCGCGCCCTTGTCGCGCATTTCGCTGAGAATGAAGTTGCTGGTGCCGTTGATGATGCCGGCCAGCCATTCGATGCGATTGGCGGTCAGACCTTCTCGCAACGCCTTGATGATGGGAATGCCGCCCGCCACCGCCGCCTCGAATGCGACCATCACGCCCTTGGCCTGCGCCGCCGCAAAAATCTCGTTGCCGTGCTTGGCGACCAGATGCTTGTTGGCCGTGACCACATGCTTGCCATTGGCAATCGCTTGCATGACCAGTTCGCGGGCCGGCTCGAGACCGCCTATCAGTTCGACCACGATATCGATTTCCGGGTCGTCCACGACGTCGAACGGGTTGGTCGAAAGCGGCAAATCCCCCGCCATCGCCCGGGCCTTGTCAAGATTGCGCACCGCAGCACGGATCACCCGGATTTCACGGCCGGCGCGGCGGGTGATTTCTTCTACATTCCGGCGCAACACCGTCAAGGTGCCGCCGCCAACCGTTCCCAGGCCTAATAGGCCCACATTGATGGGTTTCATCTAATCATCTCATTTGAATAAAAAATCAGCGACGGGCACGCTGGCGGTCAAAAAACCGGCTCATGCGTGTGATCGCCTTGGACAGCTCTTCTTCATGCGGCAGGAAGACCACCCGCAGGTGGTCGGGTTGCGGCCAGTTGAAGCCGCTTCCCTGCACCACAAGCACCCGTTCTTCCTCCAGTAGTTTGAGGATGAAGGCCTGGTCGTCATCAATGGGATACAGCTTGGGGTCCATCCGCGGGAACAAATACATCGCCGCCTTGGGTTTCACACAGCTTATGCCTGGAATCGATGTGAGCATGTCATAGGCCAGGTCGCGCTGGCGGGCGAGCCGACCGCCGGGTGCCACCAGATCGGTGATGCTTTGGTAGCCGCCCAATGCCGTCTGTATCCCGTATTGCCCGGGCACATTCGAACACAGCCGCATCGAGGCCAGCATATTGAGACCTTCCAGATAATCCGTGGCGTGCCGCTTGTCACCCGAGATGATCATCCATCCCGAACGGTAGCCACAGGCGCGGTAATTCTTCGACAGGCCGTTGAATGTCACAATCAGCACGTCATCGGCCAGCGCAGCAATGGAGGTGTGCGTCGCGCCGTCATACAACACCTTGTCGTAGATTTCGTCGGCATACACAATCAACTGGTTTTCGCGGGCGATTTCCAGAATTCCGAGCAGCAGGTCATCCGGATAAAGCGCACCGGTCGGATTGTTGGGGTTGATGATGACGATCGCGCGCGTGTGCGTGGTGATCTTGGCGCGGAGGTCGTCCAGGTCGGGCAACCAGCCGGCGCCCTCGTCGCAAATATAATGGCATGGCTTGCCACCCGCCAGACTCACCCCCGCCGTCCATAACGGGTAATCGGGTGCCGGCACCAGCACCTCGTCGCCACTGTCGAGCAGCGCCTGCATCGCCATCACGATCAACTCGGATACCCCGTTGCCAATGATGATGTCGTCGATACGCACGCCGGCTATCCCCTTGCGCTGGGTCTCCTGCATGATCGCCTTGCGTGACGAAAACAGGCCTTTCGAATCCGTGTAACCGGAAGCGGTGGGGAGGTTGACGATCACGTCCTGCACGATTTCTTCGGGTGCATCGAAGCCAAACGGCGCCGGATTGCCTATGTTCAGCTTGATGATGCGCTGCCCTTCGTCCTCCATCTTCTTGGCGCGCGCCATCACCGGGCCGCGAATGTCATAGCAAACATTATCGAGCTTGGACGATTTATTGATCGTGCGTAATCGTGGATTTTTATCTGCCGTCACGGCTTTCTTCCTGGTCAACCTGCACAAAACCAAAGCAAAACAAAGCCTTGGAAAACGAATGATTTTACCGGAGGCGGGAGGCACGGGCAAACGAAACCGGGCGCCGGCAGGAAGCCCCACGGCCTGCTGACGCGTTCCTCACCAATCAGGCGGAATCTGCTAAGGTTTGATCATGAAACTGCATCTCAACACCGACGCCAACCAGCGGCTGTTCACCGGCTACGGCAACGACCACGTCCTCATCAACGGCCATCGCCATGAATCAAGCCTGTTGCTGTCCTCGCAGGGCATCGAAGTCGCCCCTTGGGCTGGGCTGGGTTTTGAGGCGCTCACCGCCGAGCACTTCGAATGGATTACGCATCGGGAACTGGATATCCTGCTTTTCGGCACCGGCAATCGGTTGCGGTTTCCACACCCTTCGCTGACGCGGGCGCTGGTGGAGGCGCGGATTGGGCTGGAGGTGATGGATGTGGGGGCGTTGTGCCGGACTTATAACATTTTGATTGCCGAGGGCAGGAGTGTGGGGGCGGCGGTATTGATTGAGCCGGAGGCGGTTTAAACCACGTCGTTGCGAGGTGCGTTGCGTTGCACTCGCAATGACAGCGCCCCCTCACCCCGGCATCACCTGCCCGAAACTCGTAATCGCCTCAAACTCCCCGCAATCCTTATGCGGCTGCTTCGAATCCGGATTGCACACCGCCAGCAACTGCTCGATTCCATACGCCTGCGCACTCTTCAATACCGGCAAACTGTCATCCACAAACAGCGTCCGCTGCCTGTCAAACGGCTCGATGCCCTGCAAACCCTGCCAAAAATCCGGGTGCTCCTTGGGTATGCCAATCTGATGCGATGAAATCAGTGCATCGAACCAGGCATCGATTTTGGTTTCGCGTATTTTCAAGCCAAGGCTTTTGGGATGCGCATTGGTAACCATCACCACGCGGCGACCCGAGCTACGCACGGCTTCCAGAAACGCCGGTACGTCCGGGCGCACGGCGATAAGGTGCACCACCTCTTCCTTCAGTTGCACGATATCCAGCGCGAGTTCGCTGCTCCAGAAATCGAGGCAATACCAGTTAAGCGTGCCGGCATGGCGTTGGTAATGGACGGCGAGGTGCGCGCGCGCAATATCCGGGGCAATGCCATGATGTTCGGCATAGCGGCGCGGCATATGCTCGAGCCAGAAATGGTTGTCGAAATGCAGATCGAGCAAGGTGCCGTCCATGTCGAGGAAGACGGTGTCGATCCGGGACCAGTCGATT
>Ga0209347_1006366_pt1 | contig 10518 bp, 11 predicted proteins | sample AutmiccommuBRH23_FD_187382 | JGI IMG/M metagenome (GOLD analysis project Ga0209347, IMG submission 187382) | Deep subsurface microbial communities from Mt. Terri, Switzerland - Autotrophic microbial communities BRH/23 (SPAdes) (version 2) | ecosystem: Environmental > Aquatic > Deep subsurface >...
AACCCGATCAATCACGCGCTGACACCGAAAGAAAGCCGACGCTACAAGGTCGAACCCTACGTGGTCGCGGCGGACGTCTATGGCGTCGCACCGCACAACGGCCGCGGCGGCTGGACCTGGTACACCGGCGCTGCCGGCTGGATGTATCGCGCCGGCGTCGAAGGCATCCTCGGCATCCGCCGCGAAGGTGAATGGCTGATCGTCGATCCGTGCATCAGCAGCCACTGGCCGGCGTTCGAAGCCACCATCACCCTGGGCGAAACGCGCTACGCCATCCGCGTGGAAAACCCAGGCCAGGCCAACCGCGGCATCCAGCACGCGCGGCTGGATGAAGGCCCGCTCGATTGCATGAACGGATACGTACGACTTGCGCTGGATGGAGGGCAACATCAGGTCGTATTGACGCTGTAGAACCAGCCCGGTAGCCGTCCGGGGCTCGTTGCGCTGCTGCCGGGCGGTCAAAGACTGCCATGGCACCAGCGCAAGCCTGCGCAACACCAAGCTGGCGCGCGGATCCGAGCCGTCGGGGTGGGGTAAACCTCACCTCGACACCCTTCCGGCTAACCGGCCATCACGCCCCCACACGCCCGGCGGCCAGTCCCAAACCGGCCGCAAGCCATTACAATGCGCGACTTTCGATTCAAATCCGGTCCGCGCCATGTCCCTGCCCAAGCACCATCTCGAACTGCTCGCCCCCGCCCGGGATGCAAGCATTGCCCGTGAAGCCATCCTGCATGGCGCCGATGCGGTGTATATCGGCGGCCCGAGCTTCGGTGCGCGGCACAACGCCGAGAACAGCGTGGCGGACATTGCCGAGCTGGTGAAATTCGCCCACCTGTTTCATGCGCGGGTGTTCGTCACCATCAACACCATCCTGCACGACGACGAGCTGGAAACCGCGCGCACGCTGATCCACCAGCTGTACGAGATCGGCGTCGATGCGTTGATCGTGCAGGACATGGGCATCATGGAGCTGGATATTCCGCCCATCGAGATTCATGCCAGCACCCAGACCGACATCCGCACGCTGGAACGGGCCAAGTTCCTCGACAAGGCCGGCTTCTCGCAGCTGGTTCTCGCCCGCGAGCTGAACCTGCAGGAAATCCGCGCGATTTACGATGAAGTGGATTCGACCCTGGAGTTCTTCATCCACGGCGCGCTGTGCGTGGCGTTTTCCGGGCAGTGCAACATCAGCCACGCGCAGACCGGGCGCAGCGCCAACCGCGGCGACTGCTCCCAGGCCTGCCGCCTGCCCTACACGCTGAAGGACGATCAGGGTCGCGTTGTGGCCTTCGAAAAGCATCTGCTGTCGATGAAGGACAACAACCAGAGCGCCAACCTTAGCGCCCTGGTCGACGCCGGCGTGCGTTCGTTCAAGATTGAGGGGCGCTACAAGGATGTGAGCTACGTGAAGAACATCACCGCTTACTACCGTCAGCGCCTGGACGGCATCCTCGCCGAACGCCCTGACCTGGCCCGCGCCTCCAGCGGCCGCACCGATCACTTCTTCGTGCCGGACCCGGACAAGACCTTCCACCGCGGCAGCACCGACTACTTCGTCACCGACCGCAAGATCGACATCGGCGCCTTCGATTCGCCGACCTTCACCGGCCTCGCCGTCGGCGAAGTACTCAAGGTCGGCAAGCATGATCTGACCGTGCAGACCCGCGAGCCGCTGTCCAACGGTGACGGCCTCAACGTGCTGATCAAGCGCGAGGTGGTGGGTTTCCGCGCCAGCGTGGTCGAGCCGCTGAAGCAGTTCGAGGAAGATGGTCAGTCGTTCTGGCAGTACCGCGTCGAACCCAACGAAATGCCCGCCGCCATGCGTCAGGTGCGCCCGAACCATCCACTCAATCGCAACCTGGACCACAACTGGCAGAACGCGCTGCTCAAGACCTCCGCCGAGCGCCGCATCGGCGTACGTTGGCTGGCAAAATTGCGCGCCGATGAGCTGGAGCTGCATGTCACCAGCGAGGAAGGCGCCTATGCCACGGCCACCCTGCCCGGCCCGTTCGGCGAAGCGAAGAAACCCGAGCAGGTGCCCGGCCAGATCGCCGATCTGCTGAGCCAGCTGGGCACCACCATCTACCACGCCGAAGAAGTCGAAGTGGATGCACCGCAGGCCTTCTTCATCCCCAACTCGCAACTCAAGGCGCTGCGCCGCGAAGCCATCGAGGCGCTGGGCGAAGCGCGCGAAGCCATCCGTCCGCGCGGCAGCCGCAAGGCAGTCAGCGTGCCGCCGCCGGTCTATCCCGAATCGCACCTCTCCTTCCTCGCCAACGTCTACAACGAGAAGGCACGCGCGTTCTACCAGCGCTACGGCGTTCAGTTGATCGATGCGGCCTACGAGGCCCACGAGGAAACCGGCGAGGTGCCGGTGATGATCACCAAGCACTGCCTGCGCTTCTCCTTCAACCTCTGTCCGAAACAGGCCAAGGGCGTGACGGGCGTACGCACCAAGGTCGCGCCGATGCAGCTGGTGCATGGCGATGAAGTGCTGACCCTGAAGTTCGACTGCAAACCCTGCGAGATGCACGTGATCGGCAAGATCAAGGGCAACATCCTCAATCTGCCGCAGCCGGGCAGCGCCGACAGCGTGGTCGGGCACATCACGCCGGCCGACCTGATGAAGACCATTCGCCACAAGCCGCACGCCTGAGTAACACGCTTGCCCGAGATCCGGACGTCACCAGGGCGTCCGCGCCTCAACCAACTGCTGTTCCGCTCCGTAAAAACCTTGTGAGTCGAGGCCGCCGTCCGGTAGGTTCGATAATGCCCGCGCAACTGGCGGGCCAGAACAATAACCGCGGCCTTCCCAGGCATGCCCTTGCAAGGAAACACCATGAGATCTCTGATTGCGGCCGGCGTCTTGCTGGCCAGCGGCGCGAGTTTCGCCGCGCCCTCGAATTCGCTACTTGATGACGTTCAGCAGCGCGGAACTCTTAAGGTGTGCACCACCGGCGATTACAAGCCCTACACCTTCCTGCGCGACGACAAGCAGTACGAGGGCATCGACATTGCGATGGCCGAGTCGCTGGCCAAAACCCTTAACGTCAAGATCGAGTGGGTGCCGACCACCTGGAAAACGCTAATGCCGGACTTCCTTGCCGGCAACTGCGACATGGGCGTGGGCGGCATCTCGATTTCCCTTGAGCGACAGAAGAAAGCGTTTTTCAGCAACCCGATCACGGTGGACGGCAAGATTCCCTTCGTCCGTTGCGATGAGGTCGACAAATACCAGACCATCGAACAGCTCAACCAACCGTCAGTGCGCCTGATCGAGCCACCGGGCGGCACCAACGAGGCCTTCGTTCATCGGGAGTTACCCAGGGCACAGCTGGAGCTGTTCCACGACAACACGGTGATCTTCAAATCCGTCGCCGAGAACAAGGCCGACGTGATGATCACCGACGCCTCCGAAGCCCTGTACCAGCAACGTAACTACCCGACCCTGTGCGCGGTGAATGCCGAAAAGCCGCTGCAATACAGCGAAAAGGCCTTCCTGTTGCCGCGCGACGATAGCGCCTTCAAGGCTTACGTCGATCAGTGGCTGCACCTGACCAAGGCGACCGGCGAGTATCAACGCATCGCCGATAAGTGGCTGGCCAAGCCGGGCGAGTGACGAAACAGCGAGCCGCTCGGGACACACCATGTCCCACGCGCTTGCCAAAGCACAGCCAGAACCAGGCATAGAGGATGACGGCGGCAAAACTTTGCTCGCGCCGGGGCGTCAGGTTGGAAATAATCGCAACCCGTCCCCGAGACAAGAAGGATCAATATGCGTAGCTGGCCGACCCGCTGGATAACCGCCGTGCTCTTCGCCCTGGCTGTGGCCGGCTGTACCACGCCCCCACCGATCCAGGAACCGCCGCCGCCCGCGGCACCTCCCACAGCCCCTGCCGAACACATCGGATCCGGCAAGGCGTCCTATTACGGCAGCTTTCATCAGGGCAAGCTGACCGCCAATGGCGAACGATTCGATCAGGCGTCACTCACGGCGGCTCACCGCACGTTGCCCTTCGGCACCCGTGTGAAAGTCACCAATACCCGCAACGGCAAAAGCGTGGTGGTGCGCATCAACGATCGCGGCCCCTACGCGCGCGGACGGATTATCGACCTATCGAAGTCGGCCTTTCAGCGCATTGGCGACACCAAGCGCGGCGTGATCCCGGTGCGCCTCGAGAAAGTTGATTGACAGGCTTCTTCAAAGTGCAGTGGTAATTGCAGGGGAGACGCAGGAGCGCTTCCCGTGATGGCCCACGCGCGCGAAAAACAAGCTGACAAGTTCACGCACCGACGCTGCTTTCGCCTCAGAAACCACGCCTGGTCTGGCCAGCAACCGAATCTCTGATATCCGGCTAAAGATCCCCGGCGCCATACCGATACTCCTTCTTGAAGCTATAGAATTCATAAGTCTCCACCTGTAACGAACAGGCTGCACTGGGCGAATCCAGGCGCAGCTAGACGTACAAGAGGCAGCAGATTGATGGCGACCGCCAGCCCGCGTGAGGATTAGCTGGCGAGCGATTTTTGACCATCGAGATACAATTTATGACAGATGATCAACAAACAGTCTCCACTCGCTTCGCCCAAGCGTTGAAGCCCTATGCAGCTGACATCTATAGAACGGCTTATCGACTTACCGGTAATCGGACTGACGCCCAAGACCTGGTTCAAGAGTTGTTCATCAAACTGTTTCAGCAGTTCGACTCGTGGAGCGGCCAACCAGAACCCGTACAGTGGATTAGGCGGGTGCTGTACAACCTACACATCGATCTGTACCGCAAACGTCGCCACATCCATGGTATCGATCCCGGCACCTTGCATCCCGATGAGAATATTCTCGATAGCCTTGCTTCCACTAGCGAGGGGCCAGACCACGCGGCGGAACGAGCCAAGCAACAGCTGAGCATTCAGCATGCGCTCAATTCGCTAGATGTAGAACAACGAGCCTTGGTTGTGCTGCACCTGATCGAGGGGCATACGCTGGAAGAGGCCTCCGCGGTTCTCCTTACACCGTTAGGCACGCTCAAGTCGCGGTTGCATAGATGCAAAATTAAGCTGAGAACGTTGCTAAAAAAAGATGGAACCTTTTTCTAAAAACCAACGTTTGCCTCTATGAGAGGATTATCTGATGCAATGCACCGAAGCTAGAAGCAAGCTGAACACGGCGACCAGTGAACAACCATACGGCGTTGAGTTACGTGAGCACCTCGCGTCCTGCCAGCTTTGCCAGTGCTATGTGGAGGATGAGCAGCTGACCCGGGCGTTGCAGAGCTGGCAAGTGCCAGGTCCCGACCAGGCATTCCTCCAGCAGGCGATGCTTAGGGCCACACGGCCGATACGCAATTCTGCGACACGGAAATGGTCCTGGCTGGCGGCAACCGCAGCCTCACTGGCGCTGGTAGGGGTCCTGTTGAGCTGGATGTACAGCTCGGAACTAAAAAACGGGCCCCTACCGCACTTGCAAATGGCTGATGCGCCATCCACGCAAAGCGTTCAACGAAGGGTCAGCATCGTGATTTACAGCGGTGATGAGCAGGATGCGGAATTGTCTATTGCGCTAGCGGAAAATTTGGAATTAGAAGGCTTCGCTGGTCAGCAAACATTGACGTGGAACGCTCACTTAACCAAAGGCGAAAACTTGCTTAGTCTGCCACTACTCGTTCACGGAGAAGGCGGTGAACTTCAAGTGACGTCACGATTCGCCGGACGTAAGCATCAAGTACAGCTTAAGGTTGAGGCGCCTCGGATAAAACCTCTAGACAGCGGGATTGCTAAGCCAAACCGGCCAGAAAACCGCGTATGAACGTGTCACACTTAATAAGGAAGCTTCATATGAAAACTATCAAAACGGGCGTAGCGGTAATGCTGGCACTTGGTATTTCCCTGGCGGCGCATGCCCAAGAAGCGGAGCCGGTGATCGTAGAGGACGACACTATGGTAGTTGTTGACGACGAAACCGAAGTCGAAGACGTGGTCAATCAGATAGAACTTCCAGCAACAGCATCTCCCGAAGGCGTTGAAAACTCTGCCTTTGGTCTTGATACCGCCAATCAGGCCCGAGAGCAGGGTCGCGAATTCGGTCAACAGCAAGCTAATGAAGCGCGAAATCGTGGATTAGACGCGCGTGAAAATGCACGTGAAGCCGCGAGAGAGTCCGCTAGAGAATCCGCCCGTAGTGACGCTCGGTCAGATCAACGCGGCGCACCGAATGATATTCCTCGCCCCTGAGCGAAATAAGTGACCGAGACGCGACCAGGCTACTGGTCGCGTTTTTTGATTAGCACATTTAAAAACCGATCATAAAGGTAAGTTGATGATGTTTTCCAAGTGCCGTACCGCAGCCTTTGTTCTGGGAATGGGAATTTCGGCTACCGTATTAGCTGACGCTTCAAGCTCCTATAAGCAAGGGATAGCAGCGTTTAAAACTGGTCAGTTTGAAACTGCGCTTAACCGATTCGAGGAGGCGGAAAAACAAGGAATGCAGGCGGCGACGCTGCACTACAACCTTGGATCAACTTACTACCGTTTGAATCGGTTCACCGACTCAGCCAGACATTTCAACAAGATCCGCGATGACGGTAAATGGGGCGCGCTTGCCGAGTACAACCTGGGGCTGATTGCTGAGCGGCAAAATGACGACTTACTGGCGTTGCAACATTATCGGCAAGCGTACCGCAAGGCAGACACTGAAAGGGTAACGGCTTTATCGAAAGCGAAGATTCAGGCGCTGTCAGGAGAAGTGAAAGCAACCCCATCCACCTGGTCAACTTATATATCAGCGGCTCGTGGCTATGATGATAATCCAGCGCTGACCGGCATTGAAGACACAGCAGCCGATGAGAGTAGCGATTCCTTTATTGAAGCATTAGGCGTCGTAAGCGGTTACCTGACTGGTGATCGGCGGGAGGGTACGAGACTCAGCGGAGGATTTTACGGCCGCACGTATGACGATGCTCATCAGTTCAATGTTGCTGGGCTTTACGCAGGCGCTTTTCGTGACCAGCAAGTTGGCGACTGGCACAGAGCCCTGGGGCTAAGCCTCGACAACTATTGGCTGGACGGTAGCCAATATACGACGGGGATTGGCCTTTCAGCTCGCGCACAACGGCCTTTGTCGATTGGAAGGTTGGAATTCCAAAATCAACTTAACTATATAAAAGGAGACGGAGCGTTTGAGTACCTCGATGGCATTCGAAATCGCCTGACGGTCAGCTGGATTGGCGGTAGCGCCGAGCAACGATGGAAAATAGGGTATACCAACGAATTCAACAACCGAGATGACTTTGACAGCGCTCCCGTTTTTCAAAGTTATTCCCCCATTCGGCATTCTATCTTTGGCCAATTGACCAGCAAATTCACGCAGCGTTTTTCCACGACGACTCGGCTGGAATATCGCAATAGCCGGTATCAGGACGATGACGTCGTGCTAGACGAAAATAATGATGCGATAAGCTCGCGCCGCGATGAGGATCGCTTGGAAGGATCCTTTATGGCGCGCTATGAATTAAATCGAACTTTTGGCGCTTTCGCTGAGTACCGCTATACCGATAACGACAGCAACATCACTCGCTACGTTTATGAAAGCAACCAATTCATGGTTGGTATAGACGCCTCGTTCTAGTTTGCAAACGGTCACCTGTCTCCGCGCCGCGCCGCGCCAGGAGGCGTCAGCCACAGGCGCGTAATATCGCTACCTGGCGCCTCAACAGGACTGTCGGCGCACGGATAGCGCGCCCATGGCCGCTTTAGCCAGCCGTTCAGATTTGACCCGTCGAACCATGATCGGGTCGCCTGCGGCTGGCGCTCTTAGCGACCGCGCCCTCGTGCCGCAGCGCCTCGAGCAGCGTCTGCTCCGACTGCACGCCGGAAAACAGCCGCTCACCAACCAGGATGGTCGGCACCGCCTGGACGCCCATGCGCTCTGCAAGCAAGAGCGCCTGCTGGTGTTGAGTCCGATAGCGTCGTTGCTCCAATGCCGACCTGAACGATGCCCGATCCAGCCCCACCTCGGTCGCCAGCTGCGTCAGAACCTCCACGTCGCCAATGTCGCGGTCTTCCTGAAAGAAGGCCTTGAGCATCCGATCGTTGTAGGCGTTGCCGCTGCCCTGCTCCTGCGCGAATTGATAGCCCTCCCACGCGAGCCCGGTATGCGGCTGTGGTGAGATGGAGGGCAACTTGAGCGTGACGCCGTGCCTCTCGGCTACCGGATATACCGATTGCGGCCAAATCGATTGCAGATAAGCGTCTTCTGGCCGCAAGGTCTCGGCGGGATAAGGACGCAGCTCGAACGGCATCCATTGCAGCTCCACCTCCGCGCCCGACGCTGCGATCGCATCCAGGAGGGGTTTCTCCGCGATCATGCAGAAAGGGCAGACGAAATCCGACCAGACCTTCACATCAATCGCCATCGCTTCACTCCTCGTTATCTATGCTCTGGTTCGCTCCAGGGCGACAAGGCCGTGTCCAGTCAGACCTAGTCACAGTTGTCCCGCCAGCCGACCCGTCGTATTTGGCGCGCCTGTTGATGCGACCGCGTCTAGCCGGTGTTGACTCCGTGAAACGTGATCGGAGCACTACGTCGCTGTATCGGCTGGAGTGGAATGGCTGACGTGACGAGCGCACTGCCCCCTCGAAATCGCGGTTGTCGGCATCGGCCGGCTCTGAATCATCAGGTCACCACACCATACGGAACCATTGAGCCCGGCCTCCGACCCAACAATCAGGACGGCTCGTATTCGCCCCCAAACGATACGCACCCCTCACCCCGAGCTCGCGGCAGACAGCCGCGTTGCCACGTTCCTGTACCGCAGCCAGCCCTGCATGAAAACCAAGGTGAAGTCATGACGCAAATTCTCATAGCAGCCTTTGATCGCTACGCCGAAGCCGAGCAGGTCAAGGCCGAACTTCTGACCAAGGGTGTGGCCAGCGATGCCATCCAGCTATCCGCATCCTTCAACCCCGCCACCGTCGACAGCAGCCGGGTGGAAGTGATCGGGGAGGAACCTGATGACGACGCGACCGTCGCCGAAAAGCTCGGCAGCTTCTTTCACAAGGTCTTCGGCGACGGATCGAGCCAGCATGCCGGTCGTTACCCCGAAGCGGCCCGCCGCGGATCGACCATCGTCACCGTAACGCTGGAGGACGACAGCCGGGTTTCCGCAGTCGAGCGTGTCATGGAGCGCAACGGCGCCATCGATATCGACGAGCGCAGCGCCAAGTGGGGCGACGACGATGCCACCCCGGTTACCGCCAGCACCGAGACGCTGACCACCGGCTACCCGGACGCCACCTCGATCAGCGTCGACGAGCGCGAACTGGACGGCAGCTCGACACCGGATCGCGGAGCGGATTTCGGCTCGATTCCCGGCCGCGCGGAAAACGAAAAGGCTGCCCGGCGCGACAACACTGCGGGTCGCGTACGCATCATCCCGCGCTAGGGCGACCAGGCGGTTTCGTCTGCCACCAGCGCCTGCAGTACCAACGCATTGCTCACCGCAGCGCCGCTGGCGGTATTGTCGAAGATGCACCAGCACGGCACGCCGGACCGAGCAGAAGTCCGCAACTCGCCAGCCAGCCGCTCCAGCCATTCGGCCGAGTACGCAGAATGGTAGATGCGTGGCGACCCGTGCAGTCGGTAGTAGCGCATGCCCGACCAGCCGCCCGGCTTGTCTCCACCCGCAAGCGGCGAAGGGTCAGCCGCCACCCGTGCGATACGCCAGCGCTCGAGCAGCTCACCGGCGTCCAGCCAGCTCGCATGCCGCGGTTCGAGTACCAGTGCACCGTCGTAGCGTGCGCGCATGGCAGCGAAGAAGTCCTCCGCCGTTGAAGGATCGAAGGTCAGCGATGGCGGCAATTGCAGCAACAGGCAGCCGAGCTTTTCAGCCAGCTCGGTCGATTCGCCGAGAAAGCGCTCGAGCGCCTCGTCACACTCGCGCAAGCGCAGCTCATGGCTGATCTGCCTGGGCAGCTTCACGCAAAAGCGGAAGTCCTCCGGCACGCTCGCCGCCCACTTGCGATAGGTGGCCGGACGATGCGGTCGGTAGAACGAGCTGTTGATCTCGACCACCGATAGCTCTCCGCTGTAGCGCTGCAGGTGCGTACCTTGCTCAGCGAATGCCGGCCACGCCTCGCGCGGCAAGCTCCAGCCGGCACAGCCGATACCAACCATCTTGCGCACTTCCATACCCAACATTCCTGCCCATCGTTCCGGCCCGATTACCGCGGTGTGCTTTAAACTCGCGCCCACCTGCCCCACGAACCCGGTTGACTCATGAAGCAGCGCGCCATCACACCCTTTCAGATCTTCATCCTGCTGCTATCGGTCTACGTGATCGGTGCGCTGGTGGCCGATCTGGTGTTCGACTTACCCGACGACGTATCGACTTTGCTCGGGTATCTGGACAACATCGTGTGCTTCTTTTTCTTCATCGATTTCTGGATGCGCCTGCAGGAAGCCGACGACAAGCTGCGCTTCATGCGCTGGGGCTGGATCGACCTGCTGGCCAGCGTGCC
>Ga0209347_1006367_pt1 | contig 10517 bp, 9 predicted proteins | sample AutmiccommuBRH23_FD_187382 | JGI IMG/M metagenome (GOLD analysis project Ga0209347, IMG submission 187382) | Deep subsurface microbial communities from Mt. Terri, Switzerland - Autotrophic microbial communities BRH/23 (SPAdes) (version 2) | ecosystem: Environmental > Aquatic > Deep subsurface >...
AATTTGGAGGTTAGATGTTGGAAGTCGGAAATCGGATTAAGCTAGAAATAGCTCTGAGGTCGTTTCCTACAAGTTTTCTAACCTCTAACCTCTGGCCTCCCACCTCCAAAATGGTCGGCATTCCGTTGGCGACCGAGTTTAGAGACAGTTGCAGCAGGAGGTAATGCAGGCCGGACTTAAATCGCTCCACCTACCCATTAGCGACAATGCAGCGACCCTCAAGTGACCCCGGAGTGACCCCGGAGCGACCCCGGAAAAACTCTGGGCTGAATAAAAATGCTTCGGCGCTTTAGTGCTTTAATACTTTAATATGTCATATACTTTCCTAAACGACAAAAAAACGCCCTGACGGGCGTTGCCGTCTTGCAGACGGCGGAATACAGGAGCCAGGAGCCAGAATCCAGAATGGTGACAGCATACTTTAAAAGTGACCCTCAAGCGACACCGGAGGAGCCAGGGCCGATGAGGCTTCAGGCCAGATCGGTTTCAAACAGCTTCTTAATGAAGGGCAAAAGGTCCACTGGCCGGATAATTCCCACCACCTTCAGGTTTTTATCCAGAACCGGCACAATGGTGATCCTTTTTTGCATAATTATTTCCATTGCCCTGGCTGGAGGATCTGATTCCACCACATAGGCGTCCACCACCGGGCGCACAAATTTTGTTACAGGGGTGTCCTTCACCAGCTTTAACCCTTCCCAGAAGAACATCTCGGGCCGGTTAAAAGATATGCCAAGCCAACCCCCGGCCTTTGGGGCCAGGGAGCCAAGGGCCTGGAAAACTGCCCTCAGGGTAAGTATCCCAATTATTCTTTCTTCTTCATCAAGCACCAGAACCCAGCGGAATCCCTTATCCATCGCCGATCCATGCATTAGATTAACGGCATCTTCAAAAGTAGCCTTCTTATTGAGGGTGGGGTAGTCGGAAAGGCGAATCATCAGGTCGCTTACTCTATCCATATTCTTTAAGCACCTCCTGTATAAATCCGTATAAGCTACTTAAATATATAATGCCCATTGTACCTGGAGCAACACTTGGATGCTTTACAGTCATTATTCAGGTTTAAGGAGCCTGCTGTCAGTGTCGAGTTTTTCACAAGGCTGGAAGGCTCGTCTATACGGTGTGCGGAGCGATCCCAGAAAAACTCCGGTCTGCATAAAAATGCTTTGGCGCTTTAGTGCTTTGACTTGGCATATGCTTTCCTTGACAACAAAAAAGGGAGGCATAACCTCCCTCGTTAACTAAACAGTTTGCAAAATTTCCTTTTTTAACCCCGGGTACTTGCCCAGCCATTGTACCCTCTCCTGCCGGAGGTTGTCCACCAGTTGGCGGTATTCTCCGGGGGTGTAATAAAGTTCGGGGCTGTATGGCTTCAGGTCAATGCCCGGTATCTCTTCGGGAACCAGGTAACCCCAGTCCGGATCGGTTTTCCAGCTGATTGACCCTCTGGATATTTCCCGCAGAATGCCTGTGGAAACACCGATGGTAATCTTTGTCCCCGGCGATCCGTTGCCGGCTCCCACCGAGCCGGTGTTTAAAAGATAGCATTCCATGTCAGGGTTGTTGTTCAATATATCCAAAAGCCTGTTGCCCTCTTCGGCCTCCGGGCCCACAATGAAGGGATTGGTTCCCACCTCTCTTTTTGAATGCCCAGCCATGGTGGGGTCACCCGCCGATGTCTCTATGGACTCACCCAGCATAAAGTAGGCGGCTCCCTGCCGGGGTGTCAGTTTGGCCACCGGAGGCACTATATCGTTGCGGCGTGTTATGAAAATGATACGGTCAGCCTTTTTCAGGTCAATTTCTCCGTCGGTGTTTTCCACCTTGCTGCGCAGTATGACTCCCCTTCCGTTGGAGGTGAGATCGGCATTGTCAAACTGCACCTGGCCGTTTTCGGTAATCATGACATTCTCAAAAATTGCGGTGGGGGAAATTGCCGCATGGTATAATACCGCCTGACTCTCATCCAGCCCCTCGGTTTTTATGTAAAAGCCGTTTTCGGTGCCGTAGCAGTACCCGTCGGGCCTCATCATAACCACGTCGTCCTGCCTGATGAACACGGTCTCCGGGCTGGCCAGACCGTGATTGTGCATAGTCAGGGTGGTTTTTCCGGTGCCGCTCAGACCGAACATTATGACACCGGTTTCACGGATATCTCCGGACCCGTTCCTTACCCTCAAAAGCTTGCTGCCGGCATGCAGCCCCAGGCCCCCGGCCTTTTTGCAGAGATACATGGCCATTCTGAGGAAGGATTTCTTGGCCTCTCCGAAATAATCTGTGCCCAGTATAAATGTGATACGCTCCTCCGGATGACAGAAAATAATCTTTTCAGGCCATTCGGGAATGTAAATGCTGATCAGGTCGGGATCTCCCTCGGGATCAGGGCTTTCAAAGAGCATTTGACGCCATTTCAATGGAATCCGGGCATATTTTGCGGTTATGTACAGCCTGCAGTGCAGTTTGAAATCGGCATGGGTACCCATTTGCCGGTCCATTCTGATTAATTGGGCTTGCTTTAAATAAGCATAAACACTATCAGCCACGGAGCGGGCCTTTTCAAGGGAAATACCCTGCTGGTCAACCCCCAGGGGAGCACCGTCCTCAACTATGTAGGTGAATTTTGCGCTCCTGTTCCTAACCTTTGAAATGTACCCCGGACTGCCGTATACTGTTGTTTTTTCCTCGTTGCCGGCAATTTCCCTCAACCGGTCGTAAGAGGGATTTATCAGCATTTCCCCGGCCTCCACCGGCCTTCTCAACGATAACATACCGTCACCCTTTTCACATTTTATTGGTACCTTTAATACATTATTCTTCTGCATAATAAAGTGATTTCCTCTTAAAAGTATACATTATACAAAATTTTAATTTAAATGTGACTCACAATTACCTCACCCGGCTTCAATGGTATGACTAATAAACACCGCGCCGGGGCGGCGGCTTGACACCTTTTTAAAAGGAATATATTATAAATTGTATCGCCTATGTTGGAAAAATAAGTCTTTGGAGAGATTGAAATGAACTGCCAGGTGAAAAAAATGAATTTAATCGAAGACCTTAGATTCAGGGGACTGATTAACGATATGTCCGACCCCGAGAGTCTGGAAAAACTGTTATCCACTGAATCCGTTGTGTTGTACTGTGGTTTTGACCCCACGGCGGACAGCCTTCATATTGGCAACCTGCTTCCCCTGATGGCCCTGCAGCGGTTTCAGCGCTACGGCCACAGGCCCGTTGCCCTGGCTGGCGGAGGAACCGGACTTATCGGGGACCCCAGCGGAAAAACAGCGGAGCGGACACTGAACCCCAAGGAAGTGGTGGATTCCTGGCTGGAAAACATAAAAAGACAGCTTTCCATTTTCCTTGATTTTAACTCGGTCACCAACCCTGCCCTCCTGTTGAACAATTATGACTGGATAGCGGAACTGAATGTGATAGAGTATCTGAGGGACGTGGGCAAATATTTTTCGGTTAACGCCATGCTGGCCAAGGACTCGGTCAAGTCAAGGATTGAGAACAGGGATGTGGGGATTTCCTACACCGAGTTCAGTTACATGATATTGCAGGCCTATGACTACTATTACCTGGCCAGGCACCACAATTGCAAGCTTCAGATAGGAGGCAGCGATCAGTGGGGCAATATAACCGCCGGCATTGACCTTATCCGGAGGACAATTCAGGCTCCCGCCCATGCCCTGACCTTCCCCCTGATCACCACCTCGGAGGGCAAAAAGTTCGGTAAGACCGAAGCGGGAACCATCTGGCTGGATGCCAGAAAAACATCGCCCTATCAGTTCTACCAGTTCTGGATAAACGTCAGTGACCAGGATGTTATAAGGTTTATAAAGTATTTTACCTTCCTGGACCCGGACACCATTTCTGAACTGGAGCAGTCCGCCGCCAACAGGCCTGAAAAAAGGGAGGCTCAGCAGAGGCTGGCCTGCGAGGTAACGGCAATGATTCACGGTCAGAGTGAAGCCACCCTGGCCAGGCAGACGGCCGCAGCCTTATTCAAGGGTGAACTGTCCTCCCTCACCGAAAGCCAACTGAGGGACGCCATGTCCGGTGTGCCCGCCACCTCCCTGGGAATCGGCGCAATAAGCCGGATGACCTTGCTGGACCTGGTGGTGGAAACAGGACTGTGCCCTTCAAGATCCCGGGGAAGAAATGATATCGAAAGCGGAGCCATATATTTAAATGATGTAAGGGATACCGACCCGGGCAGGAAGATAACCTCCGGGGACAAGCTTTTTGGCAGGTATATGGTGCTGAGGAAAGGCAAAAAAACATACCATCTAATAACAGTGGCCCCTTAAGGGGCCGTCAGCCATCAGCAGTCGGACACCGGGAGACTGAAAGCTGAACGCTGACAGCTGACGGCTGTTCTTTTATCCTCCAAGGGTGACATCCTGGGTCTGATACCAGTCCAGGGCTTCATAAAAATGATCGGGTTTGAAATCCGGCCACATATCCTCCAATACATAGAAATCGGAGTAAATGCTCTGCAGCGGCAGAAAGCCGCTTAGCCTTCTTCTGCCGCCCCAGCGGATGATCAGGTCTATGCGGGATACATCTGAAGAGGCAATATTTTTCAGAGGATTGGCGCTTCTCCCGCCCCCGGTTCCGGCCTCCCGGCTGAGAAAATTTCTTAAGTCCCATTTCCACCCGTAGTTCACCAGAAAATTGATCTTTATGAGTCCCCTGCCGAAGGTCTGTCTTGTGGTATACCTAACAAGATCCGGGGGGAAGAAAGGGGAAGCGCAGTCCCCGATAACCTGCAGGGACGCATCCCGGTTTGAAAGCATGCTTACAGCGTCCGAACAGGCCTTCTGGAATGCCTTTATCTGGTTCGCCGGCCGCTTTGTGTTATCCTGGGTGAATCCATAAAATGTGATCTCGGGTATACCCAGTTCGGTACAAATCTCATAAAGCATCAGGCCCGGATCCAGGCCCCTCTGGTATCCGTCCTGCTTTTGCATGCCTTTGCTTACAGCCCATCTCCTGTTCCCGTCAGGTATTATTCCTATGTGTTTGGGCAGCCGCTTAAACTTTTGTTGCCGCATAGTGCCTCCCCGAAATGTTGTGATATTTCTGTCTTAATTCAGAATACCCACTTTTTACTTCGGTTATTTCATTACGGCAAAACATTTAGCCGGCCTTATTGCTGCAGTTCCACCACTGTGCAGCCCATGCCGCCTTCACCCGTCTCTCCAAAGCGAAAGGACTTAACCCGGCGGTGAGTCTTGAGCTCCCGCTGAACGGCTGCCCGCAGGGCGCCGGTTCCCTTGCCGTGTATGATGTAAACCCTGGGCAGCCCGGCCAGCCCGGCGTCATCCAGATATTTCTCCATCTCGGCCAGGGCCTCGTCCGAAGTCATTCCCCTCAAATCAAGGTTGACGGAAATTTCCCTTGCCTTGGAGGCCATGATGCCGGCCACCTCCACCCCTCCCCAGGAGCCGCCGGAACTCCCGGAAGTTCCTGACCGCCGGAGATCGGACAGGGGCACGGTAACCTTGATAATACCCACCTGCAACTGCACCTGGCCGTCCTCGGGAGCCCCCAGCACAAATCCCTTCTGGTTAAAGCGGGGAATAAAAACCTCCTCACCGGGCTGCACCCGGTCTGGTATTTCCCCAGGGGCTGTCTTGGTCCGCCGCGCCCTGGCCGCATTTTTATTCTCCATGGCCGCCAGCCTCTCCCGGATCTCCCTTATACCGCCCTCCCTGTCCCTGGCGGCATGGCTTTGCAGTTTTTCCCTGAGATCCTTAATCAGTTCCTCGGCCTCCCGGCGGCAATCCCTGACCATGGCCCCGGCCTCTTCCCTGGCCTTGGCCAGTATAGACTCACGCTTCCCGCCCATTTCCTCCTCCAGACGGCGGATGCGTTCGTTCATAATCCTGGCCTCCCCCAGCAGCCGGGAGGCCTCCTCGCTGTCCCTTTCGGCCTCCTGCCGGGACCTTTCAAGATTATCCATCAATTCCTCGGCCTTTACCCTGTCAGCAGACATGAATTCCCTGGATCTCCTTACCAGGGACTGATCCAGCCCCAGCCTGGCGGCAATCTCAAAGGCGTTGCTGCGCCCCGGCCGACCGATGAGCAGCCGGTATGTGGGCCGCAGGGTTAATGGGTCAAACTCCACACTGGAGTTCTCCACCCGGTGATTGGCGTAAGCAAAGTTTTTCAGCTCACTGTAGTGGGTGGTGGCAATGGTTTTAGCCCCCGCTGAGTGCAGTCTTTCCAGTATGGCCTGGGCCAGCGCCGATCCCTCAGCCGGGTCGGTGCCCGCCCCCAGTTCATCCAGCAGAACAAGGCTGTCTCTGCCGGCCTTGTTCAGAATATCCACCAGGTTGGTCATATGGGAGGAAAAGGTGCTCAGGGATTGTTCTATGCTCTGCTCATCCCCTATATCGGCAAACACCCGGGTGAAAACACCCATTACCGTTCCCTCTCCCGCCGGCACGTGCAGCCCGGACTGGGCCATCAGAGCCAGGATACCCACTGTTTTAAGGGTTACCGTCTTCCCTCCGGTATTGGGACCGGTTATTACAAGGGTATCAAAGTCCTGCCCCAGACATACAGTTGTGGGAACCACTTCCCCCTCCAGGAGGGGGTGTCTCCCATTTTTAATATCCAGCCGGGAATCAGGCCCCATGACCGGCTCCCAGGCGTCAAGGCTCTGGCTGTACCTTGCCCTGGCCATGATTAAGTCCATCCTGCCAAGGGCATCCAGGGATACCGCCAGATCCTCCGAGTACATGGCTACCCCCCGGGAAAGTTCAAAAAGTATACTGGCTATTTCCTGCTTCTCGGCGGCCTGAAGACGCCGAACCTCGTTATTGGCCTCCACCACAGCCATGGGCTCAATAAACAGGGTGGCCCCGCTGGCCGACTGGTCATGGATGATGCCGGGCACCTGGGAACGGTGCTCCAGTTTCACCGGTATGACGTACCGGTTTTCCCTGATGGTCACTATGGGATCCTGCAGGTATTTCTGATAGGCGGCCGAACGGATAAAGCCATCCAGTCGGGATTTTACCTGTCCCCTGGCAACGGCAAGGTGCCTCCTGATCTGTCCCAGGACCGGTGACGCGGCGTCGGCTATCTCTCCTCCCGGCATTATGGAAGCAATTATTCTCTGCTCCAGGTCACCGAAGTTTCCCAGTGCCTCGGATATCTCAGACATCAGCGGGTAGCGGCCGGCCCTGTCCGAAAAAAATTTTTTAACTCTTCTTATGGCTGTAAGGGTGCGTCCCACCGACAATAAGTCCCCCGGTTCCAGGGAAATCCCCCTGGATGCCTGCAGAACCTGATCCCGGACGTCATACCAGCCACCCAGCTCGGCAGCCGGGTCCAGTCGCATCATTTCCCGACCCTCGGTGGTTTCGGACTGCCACTTTCTGATCTGTTCCATATCGGCGGACGGGGTCAACTCAAGAGCTCTCTCCTGTCCCAGGGGAGAGCCGGCAAATCCGGCCAGCCTCTCCAGTATCTTGTAATATTCGAGCCTTCTAAGGGTTTTCTCTTCCATTTTTACCTCTTTAAAAAAGATTGGTTTATCAAAAAGATACTACTATAATAGCATAAACCCGGCACTTCATTGAAAGCAAGTGAATCAACCGATGGGGGTTTTATTTGAAATATGTTTTTTTATAAAAACGTGTACGCCAACACAAAAATACTGTCGAATTTTTATGATATAATAATTATGGAAAGATTTCTCTGGAGGAGAAGTATGCTGGAGCATTTGAAAAAATTATCAAAATGCAATGACGGCTACCTGATGGCGGTAATATTCCCCATCCTGATAGTGCTGTTTTTGACCGGATCGCTGGTTACCACCCTTTACCTGGATTCGTCCAGGACATCCGTCACCAGGAGCAGGCAGATAAACGCCCTGTACCTGGCCGAGTCGGGAATAAACGAGGCCATGTCCCGGCTGGTTGAAGGACAAAAATACAGTCCCGCCACCGATCCCGGCGAAAAGGCCTACCCTGGAAACCCCTGGTTTACAACCACTGTTGAAAGCAACTCCGCCTACACCACCTGGCTTGAGAATAAATCTCCCTCCTCCCCGGAAATATGGACGGTGAAATCCAGGGGCGACAAGGGAGAAAACTCCAGGCTGGTGAGCCTGGACCTGGAGCTTAAACAGTCTCCCCTTTTCAGGGGTCCGGTGGTGGAGACAAAGCCCGGACAGCCCTACTACAGCCCGGATTATACCTATTCACCGGTATTTATGCCCTCCTTCACCGGCGCCGCACCCCTTAACCTGCCCTATGAATCCGGCCTGGGAAAGGTGACAGCCTTGACACTGACCGGTGACAACACATACACCGATATGGATATAGGAAAAAGCGGCGGTGATGCAGGAACCCTTACCCTCACAGCCCCCGGCAACCTTTACGTGGACGGGAATCTCTCCATAAGCCAGGGAGGGGCCAGGATAATAATAAACGGCAGCGGAAATATGAACATATTCATAAAAGGTGATTTCTCCGGGGTCACCAATACAGTTTTCCAGGTAAACAGCGGGGTCAACGTAAAAGTCACTCTGCAGGGAGACCTCACCAACGGTGCAAGCAACAAAGAAATGGATTTTAACTGCCAGAATCAGATCGGCGCTCCCCCGGCATCCAGCCTGGTACTCTATGTTACCGCTGAAAATGATCCCGCCGTAAACCCCAAAAGGATCTACCTGGGCAACAACGGAGGATGTTTCAGCGGTATCTTCGCCCCCACTGCCAATGTCCAGGTGGGCAACAATACCGACATGGTGGGTGCCATAGTGGCCTATACCTATATCCCCAAACCCAACGGCGAGGTGCTGTGGGACGACTCTCTGGGAAACATTTTTGATTCTTTTTACAAAATATGGAGCCCTATTCCCGGCTCCTTTAAACTGCTTTAAGGCCGGTGACAATGATGATAAAGGTATTTCAGAAAAAAAACGGCTTTACCCTGGTGGAAGTAATGGTGGCCGCCGTCATACTGGCCGTTGCCCTTATTTCCATAATGGGGCTGATTACAGACTCTTACGGCTGGCTCAGACAAAACCAGGACATCAACACCGCCAACACCCTTCTGGAAAGAAAGGCGGAAGAAATAAAGGCATTGTCCTTTAGTGACATTCGAGATCCCATTCCTGCCCTTATCTATCAAAACATTACCGTAACCTGTGATGTTGACGATATTTCCGCCACTTCCAGGAAAGTAACTCTTTCGGCCGCAAAGGCAAGCCGCAGCCTGGGCCGGGTAAACCTGACGGTTTATATGTACGGGGGGCTTTGATATGAACCAGAACAACAGGGGTTTCACCCTGGTGGAGGTAATGGTGGCGGCGGTAATCTCCGCCGTAATACTGTTCACCGTAACAAGCCTTTTTGTCACCGGGATTAAGGTGAGGATAAAATCGGAGAATGAGAGGGATGCCCAGGTTCAGTCCCAAAAAACCCTCTTTATGATCACCGACGGTGAAAGGGGAGGTGACCGGGCCGGAATAAGGCAGGCCGTGGAGGTTATCTATGGCGTCGATTACGTGGCCCTGGCGGCATACGATACCGCGGACGACATGTACGCCTATACATACTACCGCAGCACCCCGGATAACAGGATTTATTTCAACAAGTCGGCCTACAGCCCCCCCCTTACGGAATCCACCACCGGTGGTGATCTGATTGCTTCAAATGTCACCTATTTTAATGTTTACTCAGCCGACACCAATAAATACGTTGTTCAGTTAAACACAGCGGTTTCCGGCGCCGGGCTGACCCGGGAGATTACCCTCAACTCCCAGGTGGTGCCCCGAAATACCGTCATCGAAGAGATTGGAGCAAACCTCCTCAACACCAAGGCCGGCTGCCCCGACATAGTAACAAACTTCGTTTACGCCCCCGGCCCGGGACGGGTAACCCTGACCTGGGACCCCAGCACCAGCCCCGATGTATCCGGCTACAACGTATACTACAGACTGGCCTCCGACAGCTCCTACGACAAATGGAACAGCAGCCTGATCACCGGTTTAACCGCAACCATCACAGGACTTACAACGGGAGAGAGGTACTATTTTACCGTGGAGGCCGTTGACTCCCAGGGAGACAAGTCCTTTAAAACATTTACGTACGGAGTGCCGAACTAAAATAACCGCCTTGCCGGCGGTACCGTCTTACAGACGGCGGAATTCAGAAGCCAGGAGCCAGAATAGTGACAGGCAGCCTTAAAAGCGACCCTCAAGAGACCCCACAGCGACATGCAGTGAGGGGGAGTGATTTAAGTCCGTGCGGAATGTACCGGAGGCTGCTACTGTCTCTTAACGACCGAGCCTACGAATTTGGAGGTTAGATGTTGGAAGTCGGAAATCGGATTAAGCTAGAAATGGCTCTGAGGTCGTTTCCTACAAGTTTTCTAACCTCTAACCTCTGGCCTCCCACCTCCAAAATGGTCGGCATTCCGTTGGCGACCGAGTTTAGAGACAGTTGCAGCAGGAGGTAATGCAGGCCGGACTTAAATCGCTCCGCCTA
>Ga0209347_1006368_pt1 | contig 10516 bp, 5 predicted proteins | sample AutmiccommuBRH23_FD_187382 | JGI IMG/M metagenome (GOLD analysis project Ga0209347, IMG submission 187382) | Deep subsurface microbial communities from Mt. Terri, Switzerland - Autotrophic microbial communities BRH/23 (SPAdes) (version 2) | ecosystem: Environmental > Aquatic > Deep subsurface >...
TCCGTCCGTTTGCCGCTTCCCAAGGGGGGCATCGAGGGTGTGGATGACCGGAAGGGGCTCTGCGGCGCCACCGCCAACACCATCGCCGCCCGTAACTTTATCCGTATGATCGCCGGCGGCGCGGCCGCCCACTCCGATCACGGCCGGACCGTGGCCGAGGTCTTCATGGCCGCCGCCCGCAAGGAAACCAACGACTACAAGATCAAGGACACCGTGAAGCTGGTCCAGGTCGCCGAGGCGATGGGTGTGGCGACCACGGTCGAAGTCGACGGGGAAACCAAGGACCGGGATCTTGACGAAGTCGCCCTCGATCTGGCGACGGTCGCCCTGGGCGAATGGGGCAAGCCGGAAGGCGAGCTGATCAACCTGAAGCGCGCCCCCAAGCCGCTCTACGAGCGCTGGCAGAAACTCGGCGTTCTACCCCGGAACATCGACCGTGAAATCGTCGATATCATGCACCGGACCCATATGGGCGTCGATCAGGACTACAAGAACCTGATGATGCAGGGAACCCGTGCTTCCCTCGCCGACGGCTGGGGCGGTTCGATGATCGCCACCGACCTGCAGGACATCATGTTCGGCACCCCTTACCCGCTGCAGTCCGAAGCCAACCTCGGGATCATGAAGGAAGATCACGTCAACATCATCGTCCACGGCCATGAGCCGGTCCTTTCGGAGATGATCGTGGCGGCGGCGCAATCGAAGGAAATGCTCGACTACGCGAAAACAAAGGGCGCCAAGGGAATTCAGCTCGGCGGCATCTGCTGCACGGCCAATGAAATCCTCCAGCGGCATGGTATTCCGGCAGCAGGCACTTTCCTGCAGCAGGAACTCGCCATCGTCACCGGCGCCTGCGAAGCGATGGTCGTCGACGTCCAGTGTATTTTCCAGAACCTGGCCAATGTCGCCAAGTGTTTCCACACCAAGTTGATCACCACCCATCCGATGGGGAAAATGGAGCAGGACAACGTCGTCCATATCCAGTTCGACGAACATTACGCCATGGATGACGCCAAGCGGATAGTCCGGATGGCGATCGACAACTTCCAGAACCGCGGCGCGGATGTCATGATTCCGCAGCAGAAAGCGACCCAAATCGCCGGGTTTGGCGTGGAATCGATCAAGTACCACCTGGGCGGCACCTTCCGCGGCGATTACTACACCTTGAATGACAACATCATCAACGGCCGTATTCGCGGTATTGCCGGCGTGGTCGGCTGCAACAACGCCCGGACTCGTCACAATGAAGGCCACATCGCCGTTGTAAAAGAATTAATCAAGAATGACGTCATCGTCCTGACCACCGGGTGCAACGGCATCGCCTGCGCCATGGAAGGGCTGCTCACCCCGGAATCGGCCGCGGTTTACTGCGGTCCGGGTCTGGCCGAAGTCTGTGAAGTCGTCGGTATCCCCCCGGTTCTCCACATGGGGTCCTGCGTCGACAACAGCCGGATCCTTCTGGCCGCCACCGAGGTGGTTAAGGCCGGCGGACTCGGCAATGACATCCGGGATCTCCCCGTGGCCGGCAGCGCCCCGGAATGGATGAGTGAAAAAGCGATCAGCATCGGGCAGTACTTCGTTGCTTCCGGTGTTTACACGGTCTTCGGCGTTACCTTCCCGACCACGGGAGCGCCGGTCTTCCAGGATCACCTGTTCAAAGATATGGAAAAACTCTACGGCGGCATGTGGGATTACGAAGCCGACCCGATCAAGCATGCCCATAAGATGATCGCCCACATCGATGCCAAGCGGAAAGCCCTCGGAATCGACAAGGCGCGGGAACGCGTGCTGATGGATATGGCCGACCGCCAGAAACTCGAAGCCGTGTAAACGTCCGGGATCAAGAAATAACTCTACAGAATATAAAAATCCTCAACGAAGGAGGAAATCATGTCCAAGCTGATCGCATTTGCCGCCATACAAGGTGGTTATAAAGTCGTTTCCCAGGTGGAAGGGGATCTTGACAAGATGCTCAAATCCTATTCCGCCGATACCAAGGTGGAATTCCCCAACACCGGGTATTTCCTGCCGGTCATCTATTCCCTGACCGGGTTGAAGGTCAGAACCCTGGAAGACCTGAAGGCGCCGCTGGAATTCGCCCGCAAGCTGCTTCCGCCCCACGTCAAGGGGAAACATCACCTGCCGTTCCTCGGCCCCCTTCTTGACGCCGGCATGGCCGCCATCCTGGCCTATGAAATCAAGGAAGCCCTGCGGATCGTCCGGGAACCGGATTTCTACTATCCCCAGGAAGATCCCGACATTGAAAACGGCAAAATCTGGCTCGGCCCTGCCGACGATATCGTCCTGCGGAAACGCGGTGTCGAATTCGTCGACGGCTCGGCCCCCGGCTTCGCAGCCATCGTTGGTGCGGCCCCGACCCCGGAAATCGCCAAGAACATCGTTGAAGACTACCAGAAACGGAACCTGTACATTTTCTGCGCGGCCCAGCACCGGGGAACATCGGTTATCGATCAACTCCTGGAAGCCGGCGTGCAGGTCGGATGGAACACCCGTATCGTCCCCTTCGGCCCGGATATCTCCTCGGCCGTTTTCGCCCTCGGGTTCGCCAACCGGGCCGCCATGGCCTTCGGCGGTTTGCAGCCGGGCGACTACAAGCGGATTCTCAAGTACAACAAGGACCGGATCTTCGCATTCGTCAACGCCCTTGGCGATATCGGCACCGAATGGGGTGTCGCCGCCGCCGGTTGCGTCAACTGGGGTTTCCCGACCCTGGCCGATACCGATATCCCGGAAATTCTCCCCACCGGTATCTGCACCTACGAACACGTGGTGGCCAATGTTCCCCATGACGAAATCGTCCAGCGCTCCGTGGAAGTGCGCGGTCTCAAGGTAACGGTTTCCGACATTCAGATTCCGTGTGCGTTCGGACCGGCCTATGAAGGGGAACGGGTCCGCGGCAAGGATCTGTTTGCCCAGATGGGCGGCGGCAAGACCCAGTGCACCGAACTGGTGAAGATGGCGGACATGAAAGAGATCGAAGACGGAAAGGTCACTGTTGTCGGCCCGGATGTCCCGGACCTCAAGGACAATGACACGCTGCCGCTCGGTATTTATGTCCAGATCGCCGGCCGTGAATTCCAGCCGGATTTCGAACCGATCCTCGAACGCCAGATTCACCACCTGATCAACTACATCCAGGGCATCATGCACATCGGGCAGCGCGACATCTCCTGGGTCCGGATCAGCAAGGCGGCCGTGGAAAAGGGATTCACCCTGAAAGACATCGGGGTTGTCCTCCATGCCAAGATGCACCAGGATTTCGGCAAGGTGCTCGACAAGGTCCAGGTGACCCTGTTCACCAAGAAGGAAGACGTGGACAAGCTGACCGAGCGTGCCCGCGCCGAGTACAAAATGCGTGACGAACGCGTGGAAAACATGCGTGATGAAGACGTGGACACCTACTACTCCTGCACCCTGTGCCAGTCGTTTGCGCCGAACCATGTCTGCTCGGTGAGCCCGGAGCGGACCGGCCTTTGCGGCGCTTATAACTGGATGGACTGCAAGGCCTCCTACGAGATCAACCCGACCGGTCCGAACCAGCCGATCAAGAAGGGTGAAGTCGTCGATGAGCGGCTCGGCCAATGGAAGGGTGTCAACGATTTCGTCAAGCAGGCTTCCCGCGGCGCGGTGGAAAGTTACAACTTCTACTCGATGGTTATCGATCCGATGACCACCTGCGGCTGCTGCGAATGCATCGCCGCGGTGCTGCCGACGTGTAACGGCGTTATGACGGTTGGCCGGGATTACACCGGTGATACCCCCTGCGGGATGAAGTTCACCACCCTGGCCGGCGTAATGGGCGGCGGAGCAAAATCCCCCGGATTCGTCGGGCATTCCAAGTTCAACGTTACCCAGCGCAAGTTCATCCGCGGCGACGGTCCGGCCGAAGTCGCGGAAGGTGGAATCCTGCGGATGGTCTGGATGCCGAAGATGCTCAAGGATGAGTTGAAGGACCGCATCAATGCGCGTGGCGCCGAGATCGGATACCCGAACCTTTATGACATGATCGCCGACGAAACCGTGGCCACCACGGAAGAAGAAGTCATTGAATTCATGAAGGCAAAAGGTCACCCGGCACTTGGTTTCGATCCAATTGTCCGGTAATTGCAGATAAGAACCGGATAACGGGACCGTACCGGGCCCGTTATCCGGTTTTCGATTAATTTCAAGGAAAGCAAAAGTGAGGAGATAGAGATGGCGTTAACCGGTATTCAGATATTCAAGCTCCTTCCGCAGACCAACTGCAAGGAATGTGGAGCTCCGACCTGTCTTGCCTTTGCGATGAATCTCGCTTCCGGGAAAGCCGAACTGGCCAGCTGCCCCTACGTATCGGATGAAGCCCGTGAGAAACTGGCAGAAGCGTCCGCCCCCCCGATCCTTCCGGTCCAGCTCGGCAAGGGCGTTCGGGCGCGCACGGTCGGTGGCGAAACGGTCCTGTACCGTCATGAAAAAACCTTCTTCAACCCGACCGCCATGGCCGCCAAGGTCGCATCGAACATTTCAGACGCGGATCTGGTGAAGAAGCTGAACGTTTGGAATGCGTTCCAGTTCGAACGGGTCGGCCTGAACCTGCGCCCCGAACTGATTGCGGTCGAAGATGTCAACGGCGATGCGGCCGCATTCGCAAAAACAGCCAAAACCATTGCGGAAACCTCCGAGTTCAACCTGATTCTCATGTCGTCGAACGCCGACGTGATGAAAGCCGGCATCGAGGCCAGCAAGTTCAAACGGCCCCTGATATATGGTGCCAACAAGGACAACCTCGACGCCTTTGCGGCGCTGGCCAAGGAGAACGACCTTCCGCTGGCCGTCAAAGGCGAATCGGTGGATAGTTTGATCGCCATGACCGACAAGCTGCGCAATGCCGGTTTGAAGCAGATCGTGCTCGATCCAGGCTCCCGGGAAATCCGGCAGGCCTTCCAGGACCAGATCGCCATCCGGCGCGCGGCCTTGAAGGGCGGCAATCGTTCCCTGGGGTATCCGACCATCGCGTTCCCCTGTGAAATGGCCGGCAACCTGGATATGGAAACCCTGATCGCCTCCATGTTTGTCGCCAAATACGGCGCCATCGTGGTGATGTCGGATTTCACCAGTGAATCGCTTTTCCCGAACCTTCTGGAACGGCTCAATATCTATACCGATCCCCAGCGGCCCATGACCGTGGTCGAGGGTATCTACCCGATCGGCAACGCCGATGAGAACTCACCGGTCCTGATCACCACCAATTTCGCCCTGACCTATTTCATCGTATCCGGCGAAATCGAGGGGAGCAAGGTCCCGTCCTGGCTGCTGGTAAAAGACACGGAAGGCCTTTCCGTTCTTACCGCCTGGGCAGCCGGCAAGTTTGCGGGCGACGACGTGGGCGCTTTTGTGAAGAAATCCGGCATCGCCGACAAAGTGAAAAAGAAGGAACTGATCATCCCCGGTTACGCGGCGGCCATTGCCGGGGAAATTGAAGAGGAACTCCCCGGCTGGACCATTACGGTCGGTCCTCGTGAAGCCCCGCACCTCCCGGCGTTTCTAAAAGCCAGATAGTATTTTGAACTATCGGGTGAAGGGTAAAATGATAAATTTTACCCTTCACCCTTCATTTTTTAGTTTTCAATTTCAGCCACGGAAATGATCCGTTGCGCAAGCAGCGGAACAAACAAAGGAGGTGAGCCCATGTTGTGTATTGGCGAAAGTTTGAATGTCATGTCCAAAAAGATCGGCAAGGCGCTGAAGGAACGCGATCCGAAACCGATCCAGGAAGAAGCGATCGACCAGCAGAAACGCGGGATGGATTACATCGACATCAACCTGGGGCCGGCCAAGAAGGACGGCATCGAACTGATGCCCTGGGTCATCAGGACGGTACAGGAAGTGACCGATCTGCCGCTGGTACTCGATACGTCCAACATCGAAGCCATCGAGGAAGGTCTTAAGGTCTACAAGCCGACGGCGCAGCCCGCCCTGATCAATTCGATCATGTGCCGGCCCGCGCGGTATGAAAAAATGCTCCCGATCGCCGCGAAATACAACGCGGATTTCATCGCCCTCATGTGGGGGCCGGAAGGCCTGCCCCGCGATGAAAACGAACGGGCCGCGCTTTGTGTGGAACTGATCTACGCCGCCAACGAAGCCGGCATCGAAAACGAACGGATCTGGGTCGACGGGATCGTCACCCCGGTCAACATCCAGCAGGAACAATCGGTCAGCCTCCTGAATTTCCAGATGATGCTCCAGGACATCGCCCCGGGCGTCAAGAGCACCTGCGGTCTGTCCAACATTTCCAATGGGCCGCCGACCCACCTGCGTCCCATTCTGAACCAGACCTACATGATCATGCTGGAACGGTACGGAATGTACTCTGTTATCTCCGACCCGCTCGATGAGCGGCTGACCGAGATCGCCAAGGGAAAACGGCCGGATATCGTCGAAATGGTCCACAAATCGATGGACGGCGAAGCTCCGGATCCGAGTTCACTCGCCAAGGAACTGGCCGACTATGTCAAAACGGTCGATGTCATCCTTGGCCGCAAGCTCTTCAGTGATTCCTGGCTGGAACTCTAAACAGCCCGGAATGTTTTTAAGATCGATCCAAAACCCCGCCCGATTCGTCGGCGCGGGGTTTTTTGGTTCACGTTTCGAAAATAGGTGCGCTTTCACTCGGAGTTGCGGGATTCCGTGTCGCTAGTCTACTCGGAGTTGCTGATTCCCGTGGGAACCTATAGAATTGAGGGTCCCATAAAAAGTAAAGGACATCCCCGGCTTGGCGACGGTCTGAATTTGTGATATGAACGGGTTGATCGGTAACTTGATGAAATTACGCAATTTGTCGCCCGCGATCGGCTTGGGTTAACAATCCGTGGTGGAGGGTCCATGACGACTATTGGTAACGGCGGTTTGCCCCGGCCGCAGTGGCGTAGCGGATACGGCTTTCTGCTGGCCGCCATCGGGTCCGCGGTCGGTCTTGGAAACATCTGGCGTTTCCCCTATGTGGCGTATAAAAACGGTGGGGGTGCATTCCTGATTCCCTATGTCGTGGCGCTGATCACGGCCGGGATCCCCATCCTGATGCTTGAATTTGCCCTGGGGCATAAGAAGGTCGCCTCGTCGCCAAAAGCATTCCGGAAGATCGAACCGAAATGGGAATGGCTGGGTTGGTGGTCGGTCACCTTTGTCATGTTCGGGATCGTCATCTACTACAACGTGGTGATTGGCTGGTGCCTGAATTATCTTTTTTTTTCGTTCACCCAATGCTGGGGTGCGGATCCCAATGACTTTTTTTTCAATAAATATCTGGGAACCTCGTCCGGGGTCTGGGACCTTCAGGGGATCAACCCGACTATCGCCATGGCGGTGGGGGGCGTCTGGTTCGTCAACTGGCTGATCACCTACCGGGGAATCGAGGAGGGGATCGAGCGGGCGGTGCGGTATATGATGCCGGTCCTTTTCCTGATCACCGTGGTGATTATCATCTGGTCGCTGTTCCTCGAAGGCGCCGGCCTGGGAATCCGGGAATACATCACTCCGGATTGGTCGAAGATCACCCAACTTGATGTCTGGGTATCCGCTTACGGTCAGATCTTCTTTTCCCTGTCCCTCGGGTTCGGCATCATGATCGCCTACGCATCCTATCTTCCCCGGGATACCAATATATTCCGGAACAGCCTGATCGTGGCGTTTACCAACAGCGGATACGAGGTACTCGCCGGTTTCGGAGTGTTCAGTGTGCTCGGGTACATGTCGCTCCAGCAGCAGGTGCCAATCCAGGAAGTCGTCACAAGCGGCATCGGTCTCGCCTTTGTCGCCTATCCGAAAGCCATATCGCTCCTTCCGTTCGGCCAGGTCTTCGGCGTCCTGTTTTTTTTCCTTCTGGTCATTGCCGGGATATCCTCGGCAATTTCGATCATTGAGGCGTTTACATCAGCCATTCTCGACAAGTTCACCATATCACGACGCCGGATCCTCACCATCATCTGCACCATCGGCTTTTGCGGCTCAATGCTGTTCACCACCCGGGCGGGGCTGTTCTGGCTCGATATTGTCGACCACTTTCTAAACCATTACGGACTGATCACGGTGGGGATACTGGAGGCGTTTGTCATCGGGTGGCTCTACAGGACGGAAAAACTCAAGCGTCATATCGTCTCCCAACTGGGATTGAGCGGCCGTCGGCACAAGGTGTTCAACTACGTGATCCTCCAGATGTGGAAGTACTGCATCAAGTTCATTACGCCGGTGGCTCTGGGAGTTGCCATCATCACAAGCATCATGCAGGAGTTCGAAACCCCTTACGAGGGGTACCCGGTTTCGGGGATTCTCATCCTGGGGGTCGGCTGGCTGCTGGTGACCCATATTTTCGCCTTCGGATTGTCCGGGCTTCCCTGGAAAGACGAGCCGGCGCGGGAACTCTGATCTGAATTAGGTGCTGATCCGGGGCGGTCCCGTGTTGAATTTCGTTAGGGAATGTGGGATAAGAACGATTTTGCTGATTTCAGATGGCCACGTCGAAGGGGTTTTCCCCTTCCCCCCTTTTTGAGGGGGAAGGCCGGGATGGGGGGGTATCAAATTGGCCCATTCCGATCCCGATGGTTCCCAAGCAGCGCTTGGGAATCCGTCCAATGCGTTTCTTTTTTGTTTAACAAGAGCCTGTGTCGATGCGTTTCATCAAATTCCTGATCATTATGATAACCCCCTTGCTGATCGTGCCATTGGGAATGCCGCCCGGCCTTCCCCTGGCGTGCGCCGAAACGCTGGTGGAGCGGGATACGGACAAGGATGGCCGGATCGACCAGATCGGCCGCTTTGACCCGGAAGGAATCCTGATCCAGTTGTCGGCCGACCAGGACGGGGACGGCCGGATGGAAACCGTCCAGTATTATGAGAAAGGGGAACTTATCCGAGTTGAGCGGGATACGGACGGCGATGGAAAGGTGGATTGCATCGAACACCTTGAAAAAGGCAAACGAATTCGTCGCCTGACCCTTGGCGCCGGGGGTGATCCACGTGAAATTATCAGTTACGATGGTCAGGATCGCCCCGAAAAGATTGAAAAGGACACTACCGGGGACGGCCGACGCGATTCGGTTTTTACCTATGTAGCCGGAAAGCTTATGGCAGCGGAACAGGATGCGGACACGGACGGGGCAACCGACGCATGGATCTCCTACAAGGAGGAACGCCCCGTTTCCGGGCGGTTCGATGACACTGGGGACGGCAGGGCGGACCGGGAAATGGTTTATGATCCTAACGGGAATCTCCGGGAAAGTCGCCACGATGAAGATGGCGACGGCCGCATGGAAACCGTCCGGAGGTACGCGGAAGGGAAGACGGCCGGGGAGGAAACCGATACGGACGGCGACGGCATTTTCGACCGGAAGGTCACTTACCGTAGCGGAAAAACCATCTGTCTGGAAACGGATATCGGTGCAGACGGTCGGGTCGGTGAAACCACTGTTTACGACGACCGCGGGCAGCCGGAACGGGTGGAGACCGATTCGAACCGGGACGGCCGACCGGACATTATTACGCGGTATAACGGCGGAAAGCCCGTTGGCGTCGAAAAAGATCGGAACCACGACGGCCGGGTCGACTGGAAACTGACCTACGGAGAGAAAGAAAACCGCATCCTGGAAACCGACGAGGATTATGACGGCCGGTTCGAGACCCGGACGGTTCATGAGGGCGACCTTTCCCGGAACACCACGGATGAAAATGGCGACGGCCATCCCGAAACCACCAGGATTTATGAACAGGACCGGATCGTCAGAATTATTTATGACCAAAACAGCGACGGGCGACCGGACCGGGAAGATGGGTACGAAGCGGACGGTCATCTGGCGCGGAGCCGGACGGCCGGGGACGGAGAGAGGAATGGGAATAGCATCGGGGTGCTCGACGCCACCTGGCATTACGACCGGTCGGGAAATCCGGTCCGGGCGGAAAAGGATTCGGACCAGGACGGCCGGCCGGACACCTGGTATATATATGAAAAAGGCCGGCTGATGGAGATCCGCGAGGATACCGACCGCGACGGCCGGCCCGATCTCTGGGAAACTGTCGGCCCGGGTGGCGAAATAGCACTGCGAAAAAAAGATCTCAATCTTGATGGGATCGCGGATATCGAGGAAACATTTCCATAGGAGTGGGGGATGATTTCCCGTAGGCAAATTATCCACCGGCCCGAGGCGAGGGGTGCAAAAACTTACACGATTACTCGGAGTCGCTGGTTCCCAAGCTTTAGCTTGGGAACCCCGGAATCGGAATGAAATGACCAAAGATACGCTCGGCAAGTCAGTAAATAGCTAACATCTTCTATATTTTGGAGGCTTCCATAAATGTTCGAATTCATCGCCAGGGGAGGGGTGCTGGTCATTCCGATCCTGCTCTGCTCGGTCCTGGTGCTCGCCATTTTCTGCGAACGGCTGATCCGGTTTTCCCTCCTGCGGAGCCGGGGGGCGGGGCTCGCGGAAAAAGTGATCGCCGCGCTCCGGTCCGGCAGCGAGGCCGA
>Ga0209347_1006371_pt1 | contig 10512 bp, 10 predicted proteins | sample AutmiccommuBRH23_FD_187382 | JGI IMG/M metagenome (GOLD analysis project Ga0209347, IMG submission 187382) | Deep subsurface microbial communities from Mt. Terri, Switzerland - Autotrophic microbial communities BRH/23 (SPAdes) (version 2) | ecosystem: Environmental > Aquatic > Deep subsurface >...
CACCATGCGACAGAAAAACCCGTAACAGGAGGATAAACATGACACAAGCAAAGGCAGTACTTGATCTGATCAAAGAGAAAGGGATCCGGGTCGTTGATATCCGGTTCATGGATTTTCCCGGCATCTGGCAGCATTTCACCGTGCCGGCAGGCGAAGTTGATGAATCGAGTTTCGAGGATGGTTTCGGGTTCGACGGCTCGAGTATCCGCGGATGGCAGCATATTCACGAAAGCGACATGCTCGTGATTCCCGATGCGTCGACCGCGAAGATCGATCCGTTCTTCGAGGAAGAGACCCTGGTGTTGATCGGCAATATCTTCGATCCGATCACCCGGGAGCCGTATTCGCGCGACCCGCGTTATATCGCCCAAAAGGCCGAAGCCTACCTGAAACAGACCGGTCTTGGCGACACGGCGTTTATCGGGCCGGAAGCGGAATTTTTCATTTTTGACGATGTCCGGTTCGATTCCCAGCGGAACCGGGCCTTCTACAGCATCGATTCCGAGGAAGGGATCTGGAACTCGGGCGCCGACGAATGTCCGAACCTGGCGTATAAGCCGCGCCACAAGGAGGGGTATTTCCCGGTGCCGCCCACGGACAAACTCCAGGATATGCGGACCGAGATGATGCTGACCCTGGAAGACCTGGGAATTCACATGGAATGTCAGCACCACGAAGTTGCCACGGCGGGTCAGTGCGAGATCGACATGCGGTTCGCGCCGCTCGTGCAAATGGGCGACCAGCTGGTATGGTTCAAGTATGTGCTCAAGAATGTGGCCTATAAGAACAACAAAACGGTCACGTTCATGCCGAAACCAATGTTCGAGGACAACGGCTCGGGGATGCATACCCATATCAGTATCTGGAAAGACGGCAAACCCCTGTTTGCCGGCGACAAGTATGCCGGTCTCTCTCAGGAAGCCCTCTGGGGCGTCGGCGGTATTCTGAAGCATTGCAAGTCGCTGTGCGCCCTCACCAATCCGACGACCAACTCCTATAAACGGCTGGTCCCCGGCTTCGAGGCTCCGATCAACCTGGCCTATTCCAGCCGGAACCGGAGCGCGGCGGTGCGGATCCCCATGTATTCATCCTCGCCGAAAGCCAAGCGGATCGAATTCCGCACGCCCGACCCGTCCTGCAACGGTTATCTCGCGTTTTCCGCCGTTCTGATGGCGGTCATCGACGGAATCGAAAACAAGATCAACCCGGGCGATCCGATGGACAAGAATATTTATGATCTGCCCCCGGAAGAAAAAGCGCATATCGCCAATGCGCCCGGCTCTCTCGAAGAAGCGCTGGAAGCCCTCCGGGATGATCATGAATACCTGCTCAAGGGCGGTGTATTTACCAAGGATGTTATTGACCGGTGGATTGATTACAAGATGGAAGCCGAGGTTACGGCGGTCCGGCTGCGGCCCCACCCGCACGAATTCTTCCTCTATTACGATATCTAAATTCAGCTGTTTCCATAATCGTACAACCGCAAAAAGGCGGCCCGGCAACGGGCCGCCTTTTTTGTGTTAGGCCATATCATCCATCGGATAATTGATAGCGGATAGGCCCGAAGCAACCCTGGTCTCTCCTGGTTCCCAAGCTCCAGCTTGGGAGCCCAGTACCGGAAGCTCCGCTTCCCACCGCCCACGAGACCCGCCATTACCCGCGGCCTACACCGCATATACCCGCCCCGAATACCCGCACTTGGTGGCGGGAGGGCATGGAAGCAGAGCTTCCAGAAACGGGTTCCCAAGCTGGAGCTTAGGAACCAGCTACGTCTCGGTACCCTTGGTGCTCTGTGGCTCAAACCCTGATCAGAACGGCACAACAGAAAATCGATTATCTCCAGCTGGGAAACCCATGTCTCCCCTGGTTCCCAAGCTGGAGCTTGGGAACCAGCGACGTCGAGGAGATGGCCGGCCCCGTTGCGTGAATTCCGGATTCGTTTGTTTTCCAAGCTGGAGTCAGATGATTGCCAGGGCGACACCGCGTATATCGTGTAAGTTTGCGAACCAGCGACTCCAAGAGATCAACTCATTGGGCGGTTCTGCCATTTATGTAATTTCATGACGAGTAAATAACAAAATTGTAAATGATTATTAAATTCGTTCGGTATTTTTAATATAAATAAAACCTAAAATTGCAATTAGTTAATTAGAAGTTTTCAAAATATTAATGGTTGGCACAGGCATTGCTTTTATCATCTGTAACCACCTATCGACCGATCAGCGCATGTAGGATTGAAAACAAAATGAAAAATTCACAGATTCCAAACGGAGGGTTAAGATGAAGCGCATTCTGTTCATGTTGACGGTTTTTATGGCCGGCGCAATTCCGGTACTGGCAGGCGACGCGGCGCCCACACCCGAGGTGAACGCAGCGGCCATCGCGGCAGTGCAGTCGCATGCCGATTACGTCTGGACATTGATGGCCGCTATTCTCGTGTTTTTCATGCAGGCGGGGTTCGCCATGGTCGAAGCGGGGTTTACCCGGGCCAAGAACGCCATCAATATCATGATGAAAAACCTCATGGATTTTGCCATTGGGACCCTGGCATACTGGGCCATCGGTTTCGGCCTGATGTTCGGTGTTTCCAAATTCGGGCTGTTCGGCACTTCCGGGTTTTTCCTGAGCGACTACGTGCCCGGCGGAGATCCATGGGTACTGATCTTCTGGCTATTCCAGGTGGTCTTTGCAGCCACATCGGCCACCATTGTTTCCGGGGCCATGGCCGAGCGGACCAAATTCATCGGGTACATTGCCTACAGTATCTGCATCACCGCCGTCATTTATCCGGTATTCGGCGGCTGGGCATGGGGAAGCCTGTTTAACGGCGGCGGCTGGCTGGAAAAATTCGGCTTCATCGATTTTGCCGGCTCCACGGTCGTTCACTCGGTCGGCGGGTGGGCAGCTCTCGCCGGGGCCATCGTCCTGGGTCCCCGCATTGGGAAATACGCAAAAGACGGGGGAATCCGGCCGATTCTCGGCCATAACATCCCGCTGGCGTCCCTGGGGGTTTTCATCCTATGGATGGGATGGTTCGGGTTCAATGCCGGTTCGACCACCGCCGCGAACAAGGATATCGCCATGATCGCGGTCAACACTAACCTGGCGGCGGCCGCGGGTGCGGTGTTGGCGATGATCACCGCCTGGATCAAGTTCGGAAAGCCTGAAGTGGGCATGACGCTTAACGGCGCACTGGCCGGCCTTGTCGGGATCACGGCGGGGTGCGCCACTGTTTCCCCGTTATCGGCCATCGTGATCGGGGCGGTCGCCGGGGTGATCGTGGTAATGTCGGTCATCTTTTTTGAGCGGATGCGGGTCGACGATCCGGTCGGCGCGGTGTCAGTTCATGGGGTGAACGGGGCCTGGGGAACACTGGCGGCGGGGCTGTTCAATGCCGGCGGTACATCGGCCGGAATGATCGGCGTGCAGCTGCTGGGAATTTTTGCCGCCTTTGCATGGACATTTCCAACGGCGTACGCGGTGTTCAAACTGATCGACATGACCATCGGACTGCGGGTTACCGCGGAAGAGGAGATCGAAGGCCTCGATTTTACGGAACACGGCGGCAACGCTTACCCGGACTTCGAAGTGCTCTCTTATACGACAGGATCATCGAGTCCGTCGGGAGGCGGCTCCGCCAATGCTTTTGCGATGGGTTCCGCTGCGTTCGCGGGGAAGACCCCGCCCGCCCGGAAGATCGAAATCGGCTGATAAAAATAAGTTAACGGTAATTTCCGGCCGGAAACACGGGTTATCCCGGAGTTTCCGGCTGGTCTTTTTGACGAGGGGTGAAGCGCAACGCAGAAGTTGAACTTTTTATGAAACAATCATCCTTCATGCTTGAATAATACCATTTCAAAGACTTATAATGCGCCCCTGGAAAAAAGCAGGGACCATATGCAGGTGACGGTTTGATGCACTAAACAGGAGGGATGGGCGCGATGTTCTGCAAATCCGACAATGATGGTTATCGTGAGATGATTCCCGGAATCGAATTAAAGACGCTGGTGCACGGAGAAAATACCCTGATGGCGGAATACCGGCTGAAAAAAGGGAGCCGATTGCCCGCCCACCGCCACCCCCATGAACAGACGGGGTACATGGTCTCCGGCCGGATGCGCCTGACGATCGGGGAAGAAACCCGGGAAATCGGGGCAGGGGACAGCTGGAATATCCCGGGAGACGAGAACCACTATGCGGAAATCCTCGAGGATTCCATTGCCGTGGAAGTCTTTTATCCGGTACGGGTGGATTTTCTTCCCAAAAACGAATTGTAAATTTGAAGGCAAAACGATGCAGACAGGCAAGGTAATCAAATTCATCGTGAAGTGGTTATCGGATTACTGTGACAATTCGGGAATGAACGGTTTTGTGACCGGGATCTCCGGCGGGATCGATTCCGCCGTGACCTCAACCTTGTGCGCCATGACAGGAAAACCGGTTTGGGCGCTCCGGATGCCGATCTATCAGGATGTCGAGCAGCACACCCTTGCCGCCCGGCACATCGAGTGGCTGATGGCGCATTACGATATTGTAAAAACGTATACCATCGACTTGACACCGCCGTTCGAGGCCTTCCGGAAAGTGCTCCCCTCGGAGGTCCAGGACGATCTGGCCATGGCCAATACCCGGGCCCGCCTCCGCATGGTTACGCTCTACGCCTTTGCCGGCCATTCCAGGCTGCTGGTGGCTGGGACCGGGAACAAGGTGGAGGATTTCGGGGTGGGGTTTTTCACGAAATACGGTGATGGCGGGGTCGATATCTCCCCGATCGCCGACCTGATGAAGACCGAGGTTCGCGAAGTGGCCCGGGAACTCGGCATCATCCGGGAAATCCGTGATGCCAGGCCGACCGACGGCCTCTGGGCGGACAACCGGAGCGACGAGGAACAACTCGGCGCAGCCTATGAGGAACTGGAATGGGCCATGCGGTTCGAGGAATCGGGCGGAAATGCCTCGGGATTGACCGACCGGCAAGAAGAAGTCCTGGGCATTTACCGGAAATTCAACCAAGCCAACCGGCACAAGATGGAACCGATTCCAAAGGCCGAAATTCCGGATGTATTGCGGTAGCCAACGGCCAAAGAATCATGCCGCTGCCGCTGGCCCCTCCCACCCATAAGCGCCTCATTTAACATATCCAGGGGTCGGCCACCCGGCAATTGCGCAGCGGCGTCTGCCCTCCGGTTATTTTTTTACAACGCGATACAGGAACAGTAAGAGGACAGCACCACCAATCGCCAGTAAAAGACTTCCCAGATTAAAGCCGGTAACATCACCCAATCCCAGAGCAGACCCGATAAACCCACCGACGAAAGCACCCGCGATCCCGATCAGGATAGTAATAAATATTCCCCCGGGATCTTTGCCCGGCATAACGAGTTTGGCGAGTGCGCCGACGATTAACCCCATAACGATCCAGGATAAAATTCCCATTGCTTACCTCCTCTATAGGCATGGTCGACAAATGGGTACCGCTTCGCTGCCGGTGGCGATTGGTCGGAAATTGGGGATCTCCCCCATTCTTTTGCCCGGTTATGGCCACGATTGCAGCCGTTTTTTCATTATTCGATTTTAAAATATTAACTTTGCTTGCCCGAGGGCGCAAATCAGACATGCGGATTTTGCCTGGACCTGCTTTGCTTCGGCTGCGCTCAATCATAATTTTTCAAAGCGAGGGATGAACCGAGGAGTGCGGCAGTAATGTTACCCGGATGCAACAGCGGATGCATCCGCGAACTGTTCAATTTATTTTAGCCTTTTTCCCTGACCATTTCAGGGTTCGGGAAAAGTTCCCATTCCGATTCATACTGTTTTTTTATTGCAGGTTTGTTTCGTATTGGGCCGCTGATGCGGGCACCTCAAAAAGCAGGGGACGGTAGCTGATATCGCCGACGAGGTAGACTTTAAGCCATGAAAGAGCAACTCGCCCCACTTCTCCGTTTGAATAGCTTATCCCGTTGTCATTGAAATCCGGTGCATTTGCGACATCGTGACCGCCTTGATATACTTCGTATAAAAGTTTATCTGTTGTACCCGGAGTGTACTCGTAGTGGATATTTGCTTGTTCTTCTGGCGGTGCCATTTCATCCAACTGACCACTGATAATCAAGAGTGGCACCGCATGGTTAAGATCGGAACGGGTGAGTTGATCCGGATCAAGCCAGGGGCACATGGTCACCACCGCCTTGAGCGAGGGTTCTAATACAGCGGCAAGTTGGGCACCACCTCCACCCATCGACCAACCGCTGGCGGCAAATCGTTCTATATCAAGTTGTCCCATCAGCGGAGAGCCTGTCCGGGCATTTTCCTGGCGTAGTGTTTCAATAGCATCCAATAGTGCAATAGCCCGGACATCCGGGTTATCGGATTCGTCATTTGTCCCAATCGTCATCGCAACAATGCCGTGAGACGCATAGAAAGGTCCCCATTCCTGGATTGCGGACACATCATATTCAAAGCCAGGCACTATCACAATACTTGCAAATGGGGGTTCAGCGTCCATGGGGTAATATACCGTGGCACCCGCATAATCGGGACCATCCCGCAAACCGTCTATCTCTGAAAGCATTTGAACAGTGTAGGGCCCCGGGTCCGTTGCAGAAACCAATGTCGGTGTGTTCACATCAACATCTTGATCCGCGCTGTGACCATCATTGGAACAGGAGGTGATGATTAGTGGAATAAACAGGAACAGAACTGCTAATGCATGCCTTAACCCTCTCATGAATGGCCTGTTCGTATACTCACCTATCATTTTTTTTCTCCTAATCGGGCATAAGCTCCGCATAACCGGCTGGCAATGGAGCGCAGCGGAATGCCTGTCAGTAAGTTTTTTTTCCTCTCCGTTTCGAATTGTTCACCGATAACAGGGGGAGCCAGGTACTTTTATTTTTCTTTGAATTCTTGCCGACCGTGCCGACCGGTTGCGTTTCAAAGATAACGGCCTTGAACAGGCTTTGCCACATGCGTATGACAAAATTGAATGGATTGGTTATCTGGATGGCGCCAGTGAACGGCTTCGCCTTGTGAACCTCTGTCCGAAGTCCGGGGATTTAGGGGTTGTTTGCGGAATTAAGCAAGATGGTGTGCAGTCGAACCCCATTTCAGTCCCCCGGAATTCGTAAAAACGAGTGGATGTAAACTCCTCCGGCAAATTGTAAAAAATATCAGCAGATGAAAAGGGTGCCCCAGAAACCGGGAATTTTCGATGAACTAAATCTAAGATGATTTCTTAAACTTATAAAATTGAATGGCATGGCACGCCGGTTGCAAATCCTTTTGATAATCCATCGACAAGCATCCAAACGTTCTAAAAAAGAGGAGCATGCCATGACATGGAAAGATGATTTCCGAAGAAAATGTGTCAGCGCGGATGAGGCCGCGGCCTTGATTCGATCCGGTGACAACATCATGGTTTCCGGGGCGAACAGCGCGCCGCCCGATATCGTCAATGCCCTTTGCCGGCGATACAAGGAGCTGGAGAATGTGACCATCTGGTCCGGGCTGCTGATGTACGGGTTCGATTTCCTGAAACGGGAGTACAAGGGGCATATCAATTACGTCACCATCTTTTACGGCCCGGTGGAGCGGATGTTTGCCGGAGAAGGATCGAGAATTTCTCGTTTCATTTTTCAAATGCGGACAAGGCGACCCTCGGGGTGGTGGACCGGGTCAACGCCCTGCTGTGTGAAGTATCGCCTCCGGATGAAAAAGGCTTTATGAGCTTCGGTCCCACCGGAACGTATCATAACGGCATCATATCCGAAAAAGCGGACAGGGTGATTGTCCAGGTCAATGAGCAGACCCCCTACGTATACGGATTTGAAAACGTTATTCACGTAAACGATGTCGATTACATCGTCGAAAGCTCCCATCCCATCCCCGAAATGCCAGAAATCCTGATCACGGAGCGGGAAAGAAAAATCGGCTCCATGATTGCGGAGCAGATTCCGGACGGGGCCACCATCCAGATCGGCATCGGCGGGGTGGCCAACGCCATCGGACATTTCCTGACCGATAAAAAGGACCTCGGCGTTCATACCGAAATGCTGACCGATTCCATGGTGGACCTGGCCAAAAAAGGCGTGATCACCAATCGGGCCAAAAACTACCATCATGGTAAGATGCTGATCGGCGGCATCTGCATCGGATCGAAGGGCACCTACCGGTTTATCGATCGGAACCCGATGCTGGAGTTCTGTCCCATCTATTACGCGACCAACCGGCAGCGGATTGCGCGAAACGACAATTTCATTTCCATCAACAACGCGCTGAGTGTCGATCTGACGGGGCAGATCGCATCGGAGAACATCGGTTTCAGCATGTACAGCGGCACGGGCGGGCAGGCGGATTTTTTAAGGGGGGCCACCCTGTCAAAGGGCGGAAAATCGTTCATCGCATTGAAGTCGGCATCAAACCCCGGGAAAGACGGTTCATTGCAAACCCGTATCGTCAGCTGTTTTCACCCGGGGACCGCCGTGACCACCGTTCGCGCGGATGTCATGTATGTGGTCACCGAATACGGCATTGCGGATCTATGGCAGAAAACAACCCGGCAGCGCGTGAATGCTATGATCGCCATTGCCCATCCGGACTTCCGGGAGCAGTTGGAAAAAGAGGCCAGGGAATCGAGTTTATTGTAGGGATGCGGCGGCGGACCTTTCGAATTTTCTTGGTCCGACCTGTCTGCCACAGCCAACAAGAACAGCAGACGGTATCATGGTCATTTCCTGATGAATCTGTCCTTATATAAAGGATTCTGACTGAGGTACAAAGCGGCCACTGGATTATGGCCAAGAGCACGATCTTTGACCACGAGAGGCGTTGTCTCTGCTTTACTATAACGCAGGAACAGGATGTCGTGTCCAAGGCAAAGCCCCATCATCATGTTGAGCTCTGTTTTCTCGCGGTTGAGTACTTCTGCCTGCATTATCGGATTGCAGATCTTATTGCCCGGCATGCCCACATCCGGCGGATTTATTTCACCACAGAGACATATTACAGAGACGACCTCAAATCCATTACTTTCAAGAATGTCGGATAATAATTTGGATTCGGGTATCAATTCCCCGCACGTTGCGATGCCGAGCCTTGTCATTCCGCGTATACTGGCGTACTCCATGATTTCATCAACCCTTGTCCAGGATAGCTTTTCTCTCGGTTTTTCCGGATCCATGACTTTACTGATATAACCAAGCCAGCCTTTGTTTATAGCTTGATTTTCGGGCAGCATGTACTTTTCTACAGTTTCCTTGATCAAGCCAGGATATTTTTCGGTAGGGCAGAAGACCGGCACTTTTTTGCCCTTTTCTTTAGAACGGCATCGAAGAACTGTGCATTTTACACATTGGGGAATATGTTTTTCCACCTGTAGACTCCTTTTCATTGCTCGAACTTCACATACGCTGCAGCCTAACATCAGCGTAACCGGCGCGCGGCCAAAATACTTCAGAAGGAACCACGCCCTGTCCCCGCGCGTCCGGTTGACGCATTCGTTAGGAGAATTTCTCTTTATCATCCTTCGGTTTAGACTTACCCATAAACGGTATCTGCTTAAAAACCATCAACATGAGTTTCAAAAAGTTCGTTTCGTTGAGTCTATTATCTTGGCGAAGCTGTAACGCACCGATGACCGATAGAGCCAGAATGGCCCCTATGATGACAACAGGAAGATACATCGGATTGATCGTTTTTGCGAATACAAGCAAAACCCCTATAGTAATTACAATCGCTACAAGATAGAAAGATCCAGATATCCAAGGAGAGCGACCTGCCTTTTTGTCGTTCCTTGCGATCTTGCTGCTCAATGAAGCCGCGACTTTCTCTACATCGTCGGCATTAGCACCAGACACTTCGATTTCCCAATCTCGGCCCCTCACGGAGGCCCCGCACATACGTCAATACGTCGCCCTCGACGAAATTCTTGCCATTCAATCCGGGCAAATACTCATTTTGAATACATCATGTAGTGTCATTTTATCTCCTAACGACATTAATCAGCCGCGCGGCTTTTTGCGTCGGCTGAATTAGCTTGGTTGTGGGAGCTCTTGCTTTGGCATACTATTTTTCGATTGGGTCAGTGCATCGTTGAAATCTTTTTCCCAAGCATTGAATATTTCTTCAGGCGGCGTAATATGCGGGTTGAGTTTTCCCTTCCATATCCCAGGCCCCTTTAAAACTATTTTTTTTTGTCTTTCGTCATATTTGGGAACCGATAAATGAATCATCGGTGGAATGCTCTTTCTGCTTTCATAATACATGTCCCAGAGTTTCTCACGCTGGCTATTTGATAAAATACTGAAGTCACATTCAAAAAGATGATTTTGACTTAATTCAGTACCTTCGATAGCTTGCTGCCGCCGGAATTCTTCGTCTATGTCCATCTGAACTTTTCTTATTTTTGGGTCATTCTTTTTGATTTCAGAATCAGGAAAAAGAAATTTATCCTCCATCGCAAATTGGTTGATTTTTGGGAGTAGAAATCTTGCGTCTCCATTAGCATCTTCACAG
>Ga0209347_1006372_pt1 | contig 10512 bp, 7 predicted proteins | sample AutmiccommuBRH23_FD_187382 | JGI IMG/M metagenome (GOLD analysis project Ga0209347, IMG submission 187382) | Deep subsurface microbial communities from Mt. Terri, Switzerland - Autotrophic microbial communities BRH/23 (SPAdes) (version 2) | ecosystem: Environmental > Aquatic > Deep subsurface >...
CCATGCTCGCCACGTATGTCAAGTACGCACATTATTTCCGACATGCATCTGAGAATCGGCACGCGATCACCAGAGCAGAAGCTGAGGCCTATCTCTATATGACGGGACTACTCATCCGCCTGATAATCGAATCAGGACAAGGGACCCAACCTCCTCAGACGACGTAACGCGAGAGAAGTCTACGCATCGGCGATCTCGTTCTTGATCTGGTTCAGGAGATTCATGGCTTCGATGGGGGTGAGGTGGTTCACGTCAATCGAGGCGAGCTTGTCGAGGACGCTCTTGTGCTTTTGGACGAAGAGGGTGTCGTTGTCGGAGTCCTTCGTTTTGTGGCGGGAGAGGCGGTCGCCGGTGGCTTCTTTCGCAAAGGCGGATTCGAGCTCTTCGAGGATTTCGTTCGAGCGGGTCAGGATCGATTTCGGGATGCCGGCCAATTTCGCTACGTGGATGCCGTAGCTTTTGTCCGTGCCGCCGGGCAGGATGCGGTGCAGGAAGACGACCTCGTCCATCCATTCGCGGACCGCGACGTTGTAGTTGCGGATGTTGCCGAAGAGTTCCGCCAGTTCCGTCAACTCGTGGTAGTGCGTGGCGAAGAGGGTCCGGCATTTCAAACGTGTGGCCAAGTGCTCGGTGATCGCCCAAGCCAGCGACAGGCCGTCGTAGGTGCTTGTGCCCCGGCCGACCTCGTCGAGGATTACGAGCGATTTCGCTGTCGCGTTGTTGATGATGTTGGCCGTCTCGGTCATCTCGACCATGAACGTGGACTGGCCGCGGGTCAGCTCGTCCGAGGCCCCGACGCGGGTGAAGATGCGGTCCACCAAGCCGATCTCGGCCTCCTTGGCCGGGATGAACGAGCCCGTCTGGGCCATCAGCGTCAAGAGTGCGATCTGGCGGATGTAGGTGCTCTTGCCGCTCATGTTCGGGCCGGTGATGAGGGCGATCTGGCCGGACCCGTCGCCCAAGTCCACGTCATTGGGCACGAACTCGGCCCCGAGCATCTCGGCCAGCACCGGGTGCTTGCCCTCGCGGATGACCAGCCGGGTGTCGTCCGTGATCTTCGGGCGGGTGAAGTTCCGCCGGGCGGCCACGTGGGCCAGGCAGGCTAAGCAATCGGTCTGGGCCACGGTGTCCGCGAGCTGCTGCAGGCGGGCGACGTGCCTGGCCGACTCCTGGCGGAGGTCCTCGAACAGCCGGAGCTCCAGCTCCAGGGCCCGCTCCTCCGCGGTAAGGACTTCGTTCTCGTATTCCTTGAGCCGCTCGGTGATGTACCGCTCGGCGTTCTTGACGGTCTGCTTGCGGATGTAGTCGGGCGGCGCCTTGTCGGCGGCGGCGTTGTTGATCTCGATGTAGTAGCCGAAGACCTTGTTGAAGCCGACCTTGAGGTTCGCGATGCCCGTCCGCTGCGATTCCTGCTTCTGGTAGTCGCGGAGCCAGCTTTGGCCGTCGGTGGAAATCGACCGCAGGCGGTCCAACTCCGCGGAGAACCCGCCGCGAATGAACCCGCCGTCGCGAAGGTGGGCCGGACAATCGGGCTCGACCGCCAATTCGAGCAGGTCCGCCAGTTCGTCCATACTGTCGCACTGCCCTGCCAGGCGGGCGAGCAGGTCCGTTCGCATCGGGCTCAGCAGTCCCCGCAATTGCGGCACCTGGCGCAGCGTGCGGGCCAGGGCCAGCAGGTCGCGCGGGCTGGCGCGAAGCGTGCTGATCCGGGCGGCGATCCGCTCGGTGTCGGCGATCTTGGCCAATAGGTCTCGCATCTGCGCCAGAACCTGGGCGTTCTCCCGCAGGTCCTGGATGGCGTCCTGCCGCAGCTCGATGGCGGCCACGTCGCACAGCGGCATGCACAGCCAGTTGCGGAACATCCGCCCGCCCATGCCGGTGAGCGTCTCGTCGATGCAGGCCAGCAGCGAGCCCTTGCGGCTCTCGGCCCGGATCGTCTGGAGGATCTCCAGGCTGCGAAGCGAGACCGGATCGATCTGGAGGAAGTTCTGCCGGGTAATCCGGCGGAGGCTCTGGATGTGCCCGAGGGTGGTACGCTGGGTTTCGTTGAGGTACTCGATAATGGCCCCGGCCGGCGGGATGAGGTCCTGATCGCCGTCGCGGATGCCGAAACCCTCCAGGCTCGCGGTCCCGAAGTGCTTGAGCAGCCGCTGCCTCGCCTGATACGGATCGAAATACCAGCTCGGCCGCTCCGTGACGATCGCGCGGGTCAACCGGCCGATGTCGTTCGCGAGCCGGCGGGTCTCGACCTCGAACAACTCCCCGCGACGATTCGCCAGCAGGCACTCCGCGGGCGCCAGCCTCTGCAACTCGCTGAGCAACTCCTTCTCGGGCACCCGCTGGACGAAGAAATGCCCCGTGGAGATATCGACCCAGCTCAACGCGGCGTAACCCTTGATGTCCAGGTCGATCGCGCAGAGGAAGTTGTCCTTCTTGTCCTCGAGCAGCATGTCGTCGGTGAGCGTGCCGGGCGTCACGATGCGGACGACGTCGCGTTTGACCACGCCCTTGGCGGTCTTGGGGTCCTCGACCTGTTCGCAAACCGCGACGCGAAAGCCCGCCTGGAGCATCTTCTTGAGGTAACCGTCGATGGCGTGATACGGCACCCCCGCCAGCGGCACGGGGTTCTCGCTGTTCTTGTCCCGGCTGGTCAGCGTGAGCCCGAGCACACGGGAGCAGGTCTTGGCATCCTCGTAAAAGGTCTCGTAGAAGTCGCCCATGCGGAAGAACAGAATGCAGTCCGGGTGCTTCCCCTTGAAATGATGAAACTGCTTCATCGCCGGACTGAGATTTTCCATGTTTTGGGCCATGGGGTGATTATACAGATTCGGCCCCATTTCGCAACCGCCTCAAGGACATGCCCTCCCCTGGTGTGCATGACCGCAGTTGCACGCATGTCGCGGGTCGGTGCCATTCTGAGAGTGCGTTTGACGCTTTTCTGGTACCGATGGGGAGCTTGCCCATGGATGCTATGAGAGGTAAACTGGCAATGCCGGCTCGGAGGATAGGGCAACGCTGGCGAGCGACCCGAGCGCCGCGGCCGGTGGTATACGGTGGGGAAGGCCCGGCCCTTGCCGGGCCTTCCGCTGCCCCGTCCCCATCGGTACCCGCAGAGCGATAAACGCACCCCAGCGAAGAAGCCAGCACACTCGCCCTGCTGGAGGCGTAGAAACAAATCGTCGATTTCCTGGCCTTTCTCAAGGCCCGATACCCTTCTTCGCCGGCAGCCAAGAAGGGAAGACAGAGCAGGCTGGATGGCAGAAGGCTACATGATAGGGCCGCGCAGGAGGTCGGCGATGGGGGCGGAAGCCTCACGATGGGAGCGTGCCGACACCAATTGCCCGATGATGGTTCGCTGGCGGTCCGTGAATGCGACGACTGTGTTCAGCGGGAAGCTTGCCAGACCGCAGACGCCGTGGATTGCTCGAATCAGGCCTTCGAGCCCGGTTTCCAGCTTGGCACTGATGTGAACCGTGTGCCGCAGATGCGCCGGTAGAGACGTCGGATAGAGCCGAGGCGGCAGGTCGGCCTTGTTGAGCACGACCAGGGTTCGCTTCTCGGCGAGGCTTAAGGCACGGACTTGGGAATCATTTGCCACAGAGGGCACAGAGGACACAGAGAATGGGACCTGGCTTGTGCTCCCCAATGCATCCGTATCAACTCTGTGATCTCTGTGCCCTCTGTGGCGAAGACCTTCCCAAATCCGGAACTGCTCGGTGGGTTGGCTTGCGTCCAGGACCAGGAGAACCAGGTCGGCGCGATTCAGAGCTTCGATGGTCTTGCGCTGGGCGGTCTGATCGATTTCGCCGGTGGCGGCCAGCGTCGCATCCAGGCCCGCGGTGTCGATGATCGTGGCCGCCAGGGGCGGGATGCGAATCTCGGCCGATACCCAGTCTCGCGTGGTGCCCGGGATGTCGGTCACGATCGCTTTCTCCCGGCCGGCCAAGGCGTTGAGCAGCGTACTCTTGCCCGTGTTCGGCGGACCCACCAGGGCAATCGTGCAGCCGGAGAGGATCAGCCGGGCTGTGTCGCTGTCGTGCAGGATCTGCTTCGCTTCTGCGACGATCTGTTCGAGAGGCGTGGAATCGAGCTCGGCCTGCCATTGCCTGGCTTTCTCCGCCAAACCGGCCTTCACCTGGTTGGCGATGAGGCTCGCGCCTTCGATGGTCTTGACCGTGGTGAGAGCGAGCTTCGCTTCTACCGCGATGGAATCGCCGGCCTCGCGACTTGCCAGAATCTGAGCAAACATTTGCTCCGGCCGCACGGGCTGCGCGCCGTGGCGCTGAAGCAATCCCATGACTCGCTCCACAATCAGCGGATTGCCGTGGCAGTGGATGGCGAAGACACCGGGGCTCTCGCAGCCCAAGGTGACTTGATCGACGATCTGCTGCCCATCGACGATGTCGCCCAGGAAGATCCGACCGGCGGCGAATTCAGAGGGTTTGCCGTCCAGTCGGCGGAAGATGTTTCGCAGGATGGCTTCGGCGGAATCGCCGACGAGTTGAATGGTGGCGATGGCCCCCGCGCTCGGACCGGTCATCACTGCCGCGATGGGAGCCATGGGTTATGCCAGTTCGCTCTCTGCCTCGATGTACTTCATGTACGCCAGGACGATGCCCCGGACGACCAGGTGCGGGACGTAATTGTCCACGAAGGGGACGTCGTCCTTTATCATCGCGGCGGCCGAGCCCGTCATGATCGTCTGGGGCCAGCGGCCGATCTGCTCGGCGTAGCGGCGGATGATCTCCTCCATCGCCCCGATGATCGAGTAGTACAGGCCGCAGTTGATGGCATCGGCGGTGTTCCTGCCGAAGGGAGCGTCCGGCCGATGGACCGTGACCTTGGGCAGTTGAGCGGTGTTGTCTTTGAGGGCCTGGGCGCTGATTTCGAAACCGGGGCAGATCACGCCGCCCTGGAAGACGCCGTGCTCATCGACCAGATCGATCGTCACTGCCGTGCCGAAATCGGCCACGACGACCGCATCCTCGACCACGTCGAACGCCGCCGCGGCCGCGACGACGCGGTCCGTGCCCACCTTGCTCGGCTCCTCCAGAAACGTGGGGATCGGCAGCGGGATATCCTCTCCGATCACGCGGATGTTCTCCCCGAGGTCTTCGTCGGCGATCTGACGGACCCTCTCGGTCCAAGCGGGCTTGACGCTGCTGACGACGAGGACGCCGTCGCGTTTGCCCTCTCGGGAGCTTTCGAGCACGGGGATCTTCTCCCAAGCCTCGATCAGGCACTCGCGAAGCTCCGCCTCCGCCCCCCCGGCAATCGAGCGGATGAAATCCTCCTTGCCGTCAAGAAAGAGGCCCACGGCGATGTTCGTATTCCCGATATCCACAGCAATGACATTCATAAGCACTCACCGATCCGCGCCAAGCACCCGCACGGCACGCACGTTCTCCGAAGCTGATCCCGATTCGATCCTCTGTTCTCTACGCATGCCCGGCCTTCGTGTGCAGCATTCGATCCGCCGACAGTTCTTCTATCCCATTCCCCGCCTATTGTCAACTCGCGAGTCGAATAGGCGTCCATCCGCAAACGTCGGGATTTTGTCGTGGACAAATCGATCTCGGCGGCCACTATATCTGTGAACAGGCGCCAACCCGAGGGTTTCATGTTGGACAAGTCAACCGAAGAAGAACTCGTACGAGCTGTAACGGCAGGCGACAAAGAGGCTTACGCAATACTCTACGACCGCTTGGCCCCGCTGGTGCGGGCAGTCTGCCACGACTACACCGGCAACCTGGCCGACGCCCAGGACCTGGCCCAGGACGTCTTCCTGCGGGCCTACCAGAAGCTGGGCGAACTCCGCCAGCCGGAGAGCTTCGGGCCCTGGATCGTCGGCATCGCCCGGCGGCGGTGCTCCGAATGGCGTCGGCAGAAGGCACGCGAGCGGCGGAAACGCGCCGCCTGCCGGACGGAGCCTTGGGTCGTCGGAGACGCCGACCGGGCGGAGGAAGACGGGCAACTGCTCCGGCTGATCGCCACCCTCGACGAGGATGAACGGCTGGCCTTGCACGCATTCTACATGCAGGGCAAATCGGCCGAAGATGCCCGCCGGATCATGGGATTGTCGAGATCAGGATTCTATCGTGTGCTGGAGAAGGCGCGCAAACGACTGGAACGGCTCATGGCTCGATAATGGGAGGACATCAGATGAATGCTCCGCGGCATGACGATTTGAAGGAAATCTATGAGATTTTCACGCAGGACCACGATCGCCTCCGGGAAAGCATGATGGCGTCCTTGAGAACCCTTCCCCCAACGCACAAACAGTTGCCCTGGACTCATGCCATACCAGGACGGATAGGAGCAACGATCCTGCGAAAGAAGATGACGAGACTTGTTGCCGCGGCGATGATCGCGATGGTCATCATCCTGGGCGTCAGGACAACCAATGGCGCCAGGGCCTGGGCCGACGTGGTCAAAGCATTGAGCGACGTGAACGACATTCACACCGTGAGCAAGAGAATCTATCTCAAGAGCGGAACGGTGGAGGAATCTGAATGGTGGCTCAAGGACGGGAAGAAATCCCGGGATGAGATACGGAGCAGGGATGGAAGCTGGACGTTCCTTGAGGATGGCACCAGACGACTGAGACTCTCGCATCGGGATAGAACGGCGGAATTCCATGACTCGGAACCGGACGAACCGAAATGCTGGGGGCTGTTGGAAGTCCTGCGAGGCACAGACCGAAGTTATTCCGCTAAGGTGAAGCTGCTCGGAGAGACTGATGATGGTTTGAAGATCTATGAAGTGCGCAGAAGTCTGCCCGAAGAACGATGCACGATCATAGACACCGCCTGGGTCGACCCTCGCACCGATCTGCCGGTGCGAACAACGTACCAAGTGGTGGACAGTGGAACAGGAGAAGTGCGCATAAAAGGGGAGGAGACCTGTGACTACGATCCCATCCCATGGGAGTTGTTCGAGCTTGTCGTGCCGGCGGGATACACGGACATCACAGACCTTCAGACTGAGGTTCTCAGCGGCACAGTCGTTGATGAAGCCGGGCAACCGGTTGACGGGGCCGAAGTACTCATTTCGGACAGCGACATGAAGGGCAGGACCAACGACGAGGGAGCGTTCTCCTTCCGGCAGCCTGCATCGAAGCCCTTCGGCGGATTCCCGATGATCGTCCGAGCGATTCGCCCCGGCGATCCAAGCCACGTCGCCTGGACCCTGCTGCGAAATCCCCGGCATGAGCTGAGACCCTTACGTCGACCTGATGACGGGAAGTCGAAACTGGAAGAAGGCGGCGGTGTCGTTATCGTCTTGCTCGAGGAACAGGCCCTGCGGGCATTCATCCCGCCCGACCCGGGCACGATGGCCTTCAAGGGCCAGGACGATTCCTGTCCCAGCAAGGTAACCAACATGCTACTGACGATGCGGCCGGCCAGTGTCATCACCGGGCGAATCACGAATCGAGCAGGCCATCCGATCGCAAACGCGGTAGTCAGATTGAATCAGATAGAGGTCGCGGTGGGCGAGAATGATATCACGATCATCACGTTGGGCCGCACGGACAGGGAGAGAGCCATCCTGTCTTCACTGAGCCCTGGTGATTCCCGCGAGGTAGGAGCAAGAGTCTTTGCAGTCACCGATGAAGACGGCTGTTACACGTTGGGCAATCTGCCGAACGTCTGGCATCGCGCCCGTCTGGAAGCCAGAGCGGATGGCTACGTGCAAATCAGCAAGACAATCTTACATGACGAAGGAAACGATTTCACGTTGATCGAAGCCGATATCACCGTTCGCGGCACAGTGATCGACAATCATGGCGTCCCGCTCGTCGGTCGGAAGGTCGAAATCGACGTGGAATCAAAGGACGATGAAGAAGCGGACTTTGGTGTCGATGACGTTATCATCGACGCACAGGGTCGATTCGAGTTCACGGGCCTTCCAGCCGTCAAGGGCCTCCAGGTACAGGTTCGGGCGGATGAGAAGCCGTATGATTGGAGCGAAAACGAGCTGACCCGCGGCCGGCCGTTCATCTACTATCTGATGATTGAGTACCCCATTGTCCTCGAACCAGAAAAGAGAGAGTATTCCATCGAGATTGTCGCATCCAGGCCGGACATTACACTCGAGATCGAAGTCAAGGACAAGGAGGACAATCCGCTCGCCGGGGTGCCCGTCGGCGTATGCAGTCCGGGATTCTCGGAAAGAGAGTGGTACATCCGTGAACTGGTCGGCAGGACGGACAGCCGGGGCGTGTGCATCATCAACGGGGTGCCGAGAATCAGTCCGCTGAGACTGTGGTTCTGTGTACCCGACCCAAGGACCTTCCAGGACTGGGAGTCCATGCCGGAATTGAGTGGGGAACTGAAGACCGCGATAAGGGAATGCCGGAGCAAATACGCCCCCAGCATCGTGACAGTGGAAGCGCAGAAGGACAAGAAGAACTACGCCGTCTTCGTCAGACTATAGGCAAAGGGGTTCTCAGATCACGTCGCGAGCGCTGAAATGCTTAGCTCTTGCGTTCTTTGATCTTCTGCCAGAGCAACTCGCTCAGTTCGCGGACGCCCTGGCCGGTAGCGGCCGAGATCGGCACGACGTCGCGGTCGAGCCGGTCCTGGAGATCCTTGAGCCGGCTGCCGTCGGGGTCAAGATCGATCTTGTTGGCGACGACGACCTCATCCTTTTGGGCGAGGACTTCGCTGTGCTGAGCCAGCTCCTTGCGGATCGCGTGATAGTTGGCGACCGGATCGGAGTCGTCCAGCGGCATGATGTCGAGGATGTGTACGACGATGCGGGTCCGCTCGATGTGGCGGAGGAAATCGTGCCCGAGGCCGGCGCCTTGGCTGGCGCCTTCGATCAGGCCGGGGATGTCGGCCATCAGGAACCGGCGGAAGCCCGGCAACTCCACGATGCCGAGCACCGGCTCCAGCGTGGTGAAGGGATACGGCGCGATCTTGGGCCGGGCCGCGGAGCTACGGGACAGCAGCGTGCTCTTGCCGGCGTTGGGCATGCCGACGAGGCCCACATCGGCGATGAGCTTGAGCTCCAGGCGTAGGTTTCGCGTTTGGCCGGGCTGGCCCGGCTCGAATTCCCGGGGGGCCTGGTTCGTGGAGGTCGCGAAGGACTTGTTGCCCTTGCCGCCCTTGCCGCCCCGGCAGACCAGCACCTTCATCCCCAGCTCGTTGAGGTCCTTGATGAGCAGGTCCAGGTCCGTGTCGTAGATCAGCGTGCCGGGCGGCACGGGAATGACCAGATCCTGGCCGGCCAGACCGGATTTGTTGCTTCCTTCGCCGGGTTTGCCGTTTTCGGCCCGCCAGTGATGCCGGCCGGCGAAATCGAGGAGCGTGTCCTTGCCCTCGATGGTCTCGAAGTAGACATCGCCGCCGTCGCCGCCGTCGCCGCCGTTGGGCCCGCCCTTGGGCACGAACTTCTCCCGCCGGAAGCTGACGCAACCGTTGCCGCCGTCGCCGGCCTTGATATGGATTTCGGCTTCATCGACAAACATGAGGCTTCGTACTCCCCCGATTCATCTCGCGCAAAGAGTGCCTACAAAAAAGGGATGGCCTGCGACCATCCCTCGAACATCCAACACCCGTTCCAGCGTCGATCAGACGACGTTGACCCGTCTGCCGTTGAACTGCACCGTTCCCTCGGCCATCGCGAACAGCGTATAATCCCTGCCGATGCCCACGTTCTCGCCGGGGAAGAATTTCGTGCCGCACTGCCTCACGAGGATCGATCCGGTCTTGGCCTTTTGGCCGCCGAACATCTTCACGCCGCGAAACTGCGGATTGCTGTCGCGACCGTTTCTCGAAGAACCCTGTCCCTTTTTATGTGCCATGGCTTAGTACCTCTGCTTTCTACCTGTCATCGACTTCAGAACCGCGTAAACCGAGCAGTATAGCAGCGTGCCGTCGCTTTGTCCAGCCCTGCCCGCAGATTTTTTCTCACTGGGCCTGGAGGATCGCCTTGGCGTCCTCGGCCTGAACGATTCCCCGAATCGCCAGCTTGACATTGCCTTGCGGGTCGATAAAGAAGCTGCTGGGGATGAATTTGACCTCGCCATAGGGCACCGGCAGATCGCCCGGGTTCAGCAGGACTGTATAGTTGATCCCCTGCTCGGCGACGAACCCCTTGACCATGGCGGCGGCCTCGTTCGAAATCGCCAGGATGGCCAGCTTGTCCGCCGGATAACTTTCTCTAAGTGCTTTCAAATGCGGCACTTCCAGCTTACAGGGCCCGCACCAGGTGGCCCAGAAGACCAGAATCACGTCCTTGCCGCGATAGTCGCTGAGCTTGTGAGACTTGCCCTCGACGTCCATGAGCGTGAAATCCGGCGCCGGTTTGCCCCACGACTCCGGAAAAACCGCATCCCACTTCTGCTGGGAAGCCTTGATAATCGCCTGCAAACTGGCTTTGGGCTCGCGGAACAGGTTCGCCGCCGCCTGGATCGGGTCCGGCGACGTCGTCCGAGCGGCCGGAGCATCTGTCACACTATTCGGCGACGTCGGCTGGTTCGGCTCGACCGGCTCGCGCTTGCACCCG
>Ga0209347_1006373_pt1 | contig 10511 bp, 8 predicted proteins | sample AutmiccommuBRH23_FD_187382 | JGI IMG/M metagenome (GOLD analysis project Ga0209347, IMG submission 187382) | Deep subsurface microbial communities from Mt. Terri, Switzerland - Autotrophic microbial communities BRH/23 (SPAdes) (version 2) | ecosystem: Environmental > Aquatic > Deep subsurface >...
GCTGCACGGGCCGTCGATCTTAACCAGCTTCCCGATCCAGTTGACGAAGCGGGTGAGAATCCGAACGCAAGTGGCGAAGAGCCAGCACTGGATGAAAACCGCGCGGCGGGGGAGGATGGTGAATGGCTGATCGTCATCGGGGTCTGCACGCATCTGGGCTGTATTCCCCTGGGCCAGGATGGGTCGGCGGTGGGCGAATTCGGCGGGTGGTTCTGCCCGTGCCACGGGTCGCATTACGATACGTCGGGTCGGATACGGAAAGGGCCGGCACCGCGCAACCTCGACATCCCGCCCTACACGCTGGGCGAAGACCTGCAACTCGTCATCGGCACCTGACCGAAGAATCGTCCAATAGTCCAAGAAGGAGACCATGACATGCAAGCCAAGGATATCATGACAACATCCGTGATCTCGGTCCCGCTGGAGGGACAAGTCGAGGACGCGGTGCGCCTGATGCTGGACCACCACATCAGCGCGCTGCCCGTCGTCGACGCAGAGGGCGGCCTCAAGGGACTTGTCAGCGAAGGCGATCTCATGCGGCGTGTCCGCGAAACCGACGGCCCACGCCGGTCCTGGTGGCTCGAAGTCCTGGGCGGATCGAGCGATTCCACCCGGGATTTCGTGAAACTCAAAAGCCACCACGTTGAGGATGTGATGACACGCGATGTCGTTTCCGTCGAGGAAGACACGACTGTCGCCGAGATCGCGCGCCTTCTGGAAAAGCACAGGATCAAGCGGGTGCCGGTGCTGCGATCCGGTCAAGTGGTCGGCATTGTCAGCCGGGCGAACCTGCTCCATGCCTTGTCGGCACTCAAGGAAGGGGTGCTGCCGGAGCCGTCGGAGGACGACCGCGTGCTTCGTGCGAAGATCAAAGAGGCTCTGAAGGAAGTGCCCGGTGCAGCGGTCAACCTGATCAACTACACGGTGGAAAACGGCAATGTCTCCGTCTGGGGTGTCGCCGACAGCGATTTCGAGGAGAATGCAATTCGCGTCGCCGTCGAAAGCGTGCCCGGCGTCGGGATGGTGGATGTCAACATGGGCAGACTGCCGGCTTGGGCTTACGGGATCTGACTCACAGTGCGGACGTAAATCTTGCCTTTCAGGGCGTCGATCGCACCGAACAAGGTTGGTATGATGGTGCTAGCACCAGGTTCCGCCGACCCTAAAGAAAAAGCGATTGAAATCGTCGGCGCCGGCCCGGCGGGGCTGGTCTGTGCAATCGTCTTGGCAAAGGCCAATCGTCGTGTCGTAGTGCGAGAATGGCACCAAGATGTTGGCCATCGGTTCCACGACGACTTTCAGGGTCTGGAAAACTGGAGCGCCACGCAGAACGTTCTGGACGAACTGGCCGATGCCGGTGTTGCCGCCGATTTCGATCATCGCAGTGTAACCGAAGGCATCGTCTTCGACAGCCATGCCAAGGCCCACCGGGTGCATGGATCGAAGCCCCTGTTCTATCTTTTGCGCCGAGGCACCGCGCCGGGAACGCTTGACCGGGCCTTGCTGGATCAGGCCCGCACGGCCGGGGCCGAGGTGCGGTTCAACGATCGCGTGAAAAGGACCACGAGCAGCATGATCCTGGCGGGCGGACCAAGGCGGGCCGATATCATCGCCGTGGGCTACGTCTTTGAGACCTCCATGGCCGATGGCGCGTGGCTGGCCTTCGGGACCGAGCTTGCCCCGAAGGGCTACGCCTATCTGCTCGTGCACCGGGGGCGCGGCACGGTGGCCAGTTGCATGTTCTCGGGCTTTCGCGATCAAGCGAAATATCTCGGGGCAACCGTGGAATACTTCAAGCGTCACGCAGGCTTGGAAATGAATACGCCAAGAGGTTTCGGCGGTTTCGGGAATGTCCGATTGCCGCGCACGGCGATGCAGGCCGGAAACCCGGTGATCGGCGAGCATGCGGGTTTTCAGGACGCGTTGGCAGGATTCGGGCTGCGCTATGCGATGCGATCCGGGCGTCTGGCGGCCCAAAGCCTGATCAGCGGCGCCGACTACACGAAAGCCTGGCGCGAAGCGCTGCAACCCGACCTGCGCGGTGGTGTCGTCAATCGGTACTTGTTCAACCAGACGGGCCCCCGCGGGATCGACTATCTGATCGGAAAGCTGGGATCGACCGACACGGGCGATGCTTTGGGTCAGGCCTATCGGCTGTCATTTCCCAAGCGCCTGCTGCTGCCGCTCGCCCGTTTTCACTATCGCAACCCTTTGCGGGACCGCAGTTGCAGCCACAACAACTGCGATTGTGTCTGGTGCCAGCACGGCACCCATGAAATAGCGAACACTTGAAGGATGTGCGTCCTTGCGAATTCGCGTTGCAGGCATGGCGCCGGCGTCGTGACACCGATGTTGCGACCGAACCGGTGGGGCGGTAAGTCGCGATTATGAGCAACCCGCGCGTACCTCGTGAAAACTCCCTGACGTTGCCGCAGGCGCGGGCAGCGATCTGTGTGCCAAATCTGGGCGAAGGGTCGGGCGCTTTCCAGCTGTTTGTCGAGGGAGATGCTCTCTTCGATGCGATGATCGCGGCGATCGAGGGCGCGACCGAAGCGATCTGGATGGAATCCTACATCTTTGCCACCGACGAAGTCGGCGCGCGTTTTGTCTCCGCCCTTGCAGCCAAGGCGCGAAGCGGGGTTGACGTTCGGTTGCATCTCGACGCTTTCGGTGCTGGCCAGCGGGATTTCGACAAGTTTCGGCGGGAATTGGAACGAAGCGGTGTGCGGTTTCGCTGGTTCCGCCCCTTCGATCTCCGACACCCGCTGCGATATTTCCAACGCAATCACCGCAAGCTTCTCGTCGTGGATGGCCGGGATGCCTTCCTGGGCGGTTTCAACATTCGCCGGTTAAACTCGCGTCGGCTTCATGGTGCAAGCCGCCAGCGCGATACCCATGTGCGTGTCCAGGGGCCGTTGGCGACGCTTGCCGCAAGTCATTTCATTCGACTCTGGCGGGAGGCCCGCCCGCTTCCGGCAAACGCAATTCCCGAAGAGGCCGACGGCATCGAAGGACTGCTGGTGCCTAGCTATTCGCGCAAGTGCCAGAAAAGGCTCGCCTGTCTGCATGCGGGACTGATCGGGATGGCACAATCCTGTGTCTATTTGACGTCGCCCTATTTCAGCCCGGGCACCGTGGTCGACCGGGCGCTTCAGGATGTCGCGCGTCGCGGCGTGGACGTCCGTCTGCTGGTGCCACGCAGAAGCGATCCCCTGGTCGCCGGCTGGGCGACGCGGGCGGCATATGCGCAGCTTCTCTCGGCGGGCGTGAGGGTCTACGAGTACTTGCCACGTCAACTGCATGCGAAGACTTCCGTCGTCGATAATGGCTGGTCGATCGTCGGGTCAGCAAACCTCGACTACCGAAGCCTGTTCATCAATCAGGAGTTGGTCCTGTTCGCGCGTAACCGCGTCCTGGCAGGGCAGTTACAGGCGCAGTATCTGCAAGATATTTCGGATGCCCGCGAAGTCACTCTTCGGACCTGGCTTTCCCGCGGCTGGCGCGCGCGTGGTTTCGAGTTGATCGGATGGGCCGCGCGGCGGCTGCTTTAACCGGCAGCACCGGTCAGCCGACAGCCTGCCGGAATGTAGTAACTCTGTCTGCAATATCGACGCCTTCCTACGGCAGAGCGATACACTTGCTCCTGTACTAACGAAGACCGACAGGTTGCCAATCCCTGTAATGCTTCCGGTCGGGGCGCGTCTATAGAACGAAACCAAACAAAAGGAGGTCCAGATGGACGACCGTTCAACTTCGCAGACACAAGACGCGGCCAAGCAGAAGCAGGGCGGATGTTGCGGTGGCAAGACCGACGCGCAGCCGAAAGCAACTGTCGAACCGCAGGTCGCGGACCCCGCAAAGGCAAAACCGGTCAAATCCGGCTGTTGCTGCGGTCAGAACTGACGATGCCTCGCAGGATGGGCGTTTTGCGCCGGTTGCGCACCCATCCTTGCAAGGTGCCGACCGGCAACGGCGTTCGCGATCCAGTTTGATCATCGACAAGAAAGGAACACGCCATGATGCCCATCCTCTATTTCACCGCCGTCGCTGCGATCCTTTTCGTGGCCTTGCGCATGACGTGCGGGGCTTGCGTCATGGGCGGGCCTGCCGGTGCAGGGCGTGTGCGTCTGCCGATTGTGCCACTGGGTTGGGCGCTGAGCCTGTTTTTGGCGCTGACATACGTGGTTTGTGTCGTGTTCGATCTCATCTTTCCCGGATACGCAATGTACGAGGTCTGGTCTGGCCTGCTGCCCGGTTTCGTCTGGCTGACCCCGGTGGGCTTCATCATCGGTCTGGTCGAGAGCTTTCTGTATGGTTGGTACGCCGCGCTGATCTTCGGGGGGCTTTTCAACGCCATCTCAAGCAGGGGAGCAGAGGCATGATCCCGACCGCACGTCCGAAACTGCGCTTTCTCGGTGCCGCCGGAACGGTGACCGGATCGCGCTATCTGATCGAAGCCATGGGGCGGCGCATCCTGGTCGATTGCGGCCTGTTCCAGGGGTTCAAGCAGCTGCGTGCGCGCAATCGCAAACCGTTCCCTGTGCGCGTCAACACCATCGACACCGTGCTGCTCACCCATGCCCATCTGGACCATTCGGGATATCTGCCCGCACTGATCCGGGCGGGGTTTCGCGGGCGGATTCTTTGCACCGAGGCAACGGCGGAGCTGTGCGGGCTCATTCTGCCGGACAGCGGGCATATCCAGCAAGAAGAGGCGCGCTATGCCGCCAGAAAGGGATATTCCAGGCACAAGAACCCACAACCACTCTACACGCTCAAGGATGCAAAGGCTGCGCTGGATCGCCTTGATCCGCACCCTTTCGATCAGAGGATCGAACTGGGCGACGGCATCGCGGCCAGCTTCATTCCGGCCGGACATCTTCTTGGGGCGGCCCAGATCCGACTTGAGGTCGGCGGCAGGGTTGTCCATTTCAGCGGCGATCTGGGCCACGATCCCGATCCGCTGATGCGACCGCCGAAACCATTCGGCGAGGCCGATGTGCTGGTCTGCGAATCCACCTATGGCAACCGGTCCCATCCGATACCGGACCCCGAGGCCGAGCTGGCCCCGGTCCTCAAACGCACCTTTGCCCGTGGCGGCACGGTGCTGATTCCGTCCTTTGCCGTCGGACGGGCGCAAGGCCTTATGCTGCATATCGCACGATTGATGGGACGGGGCGACATTCCTTACGTCCCGGTGTTCCTCAACAGCCCGATGGCGGTGGACGCGACCGAGATCTATCACCGCCACCACGACGAACATCACGTCAGCCGCGAAGATTGCGTCGCGATGTTCGAGATCGCCAAACGCGTGAACACGGTCGAGCAATCCAAGGAATTGAATACGCGGCAGGGTCCGATGATCATCGTATCCGCCAGCGGCATGCTGACCGGCGGGCGTATCCTGCACCATCTTGCAAGCTTTGGTGGTGATCGGCGGAACACGATCCTGCTGTCAGGTTTTCAGGCTGGAGGCACGCGTGGCGCGGCGCTGGCCGGGGGAGCGCGGAGTTTGCGCATGTTCGGACGAGAGTTCCCGATCGAGGCCGAAGTGGTTCAGCTCCAGTCCTTTTCCGGGCACGCCGACGCCGACGAGATCCTGCGCTGGATGTCCGCCGGTCCCGCCCCCGCGATGACTTATCTGACTCATGGGGAACCTTCGGCTGCCGACACCCTGCGATTCCGCGTCGAACATGAGCTTGAGCGACCCGTGCGCGTCCCGGAGCACCTCGAGTCCGTCTATCTGGACCGGCCGCGATGACCGATACGCTTTCTCTTATCCCATCCGGCATAGACACCTACCGACAACCGGTCGTCTACATGCATGAGGATTGCCATGTCTGCCGCTCCGAGGGGTTTGCGGCCCAGACTCGAATACGGATCGACCTTAAGGACCGGTGGATCATTGCCACCTTGAATGTGGTCGGTCGTGGGGCATGGCTTGCCGTGGACCAGGCGGCATTGTCAGTTTCCGCCTGGGCGGCCCTTGAAGCGCAGGCGGGGGACAGGGCCGCGTTCTCGCACCCTGAACCGCCCGCTTCCGCGTCGATGATCCGGGCGAAAGCCTATGGCGAAAGACTGGATCAGGCCGGTTTCGCAGGAATCGTCAGCGACACCCTCGACAATCGGCTTTCGGATCTCGAGCTTGCCGCATTCGTTACCGCCTGTGCGGGCGACAGGCTGGACGAGGTCGAGACCGTGGCGCTGACCCGCGCCATGAAGGATGCCGGGCAGACGCTCGACTGGGGGGACCGGGCCGTTCTCGACAAACACTGCGTCGGCGGATTGCCGGGCAACCGGACGACGCCGATCGTCGTCGCCATCGTCGCGGCGGCGGGGTATCTGATCCCCAAGACGTCGAGCCGTGCGATCACCTCGCCGGCGGGGACGGCCGACACGATGGAGGTCATGGCGCCAGTCGCCTTGGACGCCGCCGCGCTGCGCCGGGTGGTCGAAGCGGAAGGCGGCTGCATCGTCTGGGGCGGCGGGCTCGCGCTCAGCCCCGCCGATGATCACTTCATCCGTGTCGAACGCCCGCTCGATTTCGACTCCACCGGTCAGCTGGTGGCCAGCGTGCTGTCGAAAAAGGCGGCGGCCGGTGCCACGCACGTTCTGATCGACCTGCCGGTCGGACCCACGGCCAAGGTGCGGTCGGCCGGGGCCGCCGAAGCCCTCGGTGCCCGGCTGTCATCGGTGAGCGAGGCGTTGGGTCTGAACCTGGCGCTGCACATCAGCGACGGTGTGGCCCCCGTGGGACGGGGCATCGGCCCAACGCTGGAAGCCATGGACGTGCTGGCGGTTCTGCGGCGCACGCCGGACGCGCCTGTGGATCTGCGCGAACGGTCGCTGGACCTGGCCGGGCATCTTCTGGACCTCGCGCCGGACGCCGCGGCGGGGCAGGGACGGGACCGTGCGCAGGCGCTCCTCGACAGTGGCGCCGCGGAAGCGAAGTTCATGGCAATCTGCGCGGCACAGGGCGGTTTCCGCGAACCCGGAAGCGCGGAACAGCGCATCGACATACGCGCCCCTCATGCGGGCCAGCTGACCGCCATCGACAACCGACGCATCGCGCGCATCGCCAAGCTGGCCGGTGCCCCGCGTCAGAAGAGCGCCGGCATTCGCCTGCTGGCGCGAATCGGTGATCGTGTGGACAAGGACCAGCCGCTCTATGAACTCCATGCCGAGACACCGGGCGAACTGGCCTATGCCCTCGCCTATGCCGAGTCCCAAACCGGCGTGCTCACGCTGTCCGAGGAGGTGTGATGATCCTTGTTACATTTCCCGAGATGAGACCGCTGGCCGAAGATCTGGCCCCCGCGATCGGGGCGGAACTGCGCGAGCTCGACTGGCACCGTTTCCCCGATGGCGAAAGCCTGATCTCGCTGCCCGGCAATCTGGACGGGGCCGACGTGGCGCTGCTGGCGACATTGCGCGATCCCGACCGCCTTGCCCTGCCTTTGCGCTTCGCCGCGGCGACGGCCCGCGAGATGGGCGCACGCCGCGTCGGATTGATCGCCCCCTATCTCGGCTACATGCGGCAGGACCGCCGTTTCGAAGCCGGGCAGGCGGTCAGCGCGCCGCTGTTCGCGCAATTCCTGGGGGAGAGTTTCGACTGGATGGTGACGGTCGATCCGCATCTGCACCGCATCGCGCGGCTGGACGATGTCTTCCCGATTCCGGCGATGCGCGCCGTCTCGGCCCCGCTTCTTGCAAGCTGGATCGAGACGAACCTACCCGACGCCGTTCTCCTTGGTCCCGATAGCGAGAGCCAGCAATGGGTGGCCGAGGTGGCCCGGTTGGCCGGACGGCCCTACGAGGTCTTGCGCAAGGTGAGGTCCGGCGACCGCAGGGTCGATGTCAGCGTGCCCGAAAACACGGCGCTGCAGTCAGGCACACCGGTGATCCTTGACGATATCGCATCCTCCGGGACCACGATGGCGCGCGCCGTCGAAAGGTTGCTTGCCTCCGGAACCGCCGCGCCCGTCTGCCTGGCCATCCACGCGGTCTTCGCGGACGGCGCGCAGGACGCCATCCTGTCGGCCGGTGCGGCAAGGGTTATTACCACCGACACCATACCCCATCCATCGAATGCGATTGGAGTTGCCGGTTTATTGGCCGAAGCGATCCTTTCTGTGGTGACAGCCCTTGACCTTCCAGTTGCCGGAACAATTAGGCTGGACCCGAATCCCGCCGAGAGGACAACCGAATGAACGACCAAGTAAGCCATGCTTCACATGAAACCGAATCCAACATTTACGCCTGCCCGATGCACCCTGAGGTACGGCAGAACGGTCCGGGCGATTGCCCGAAATGCGGGATGCATCTTGTGCCCGAGGCGGAGCTCGACAACCATGCCGGGCATGATCACCACGGTCATGACCATCACGCTGGTGCCGCCCCGGCGGACGGCAGATACGATACCGTCCCGGAGGGCTATGACGGCGCCGTCTACACCTGTCCGATGCACCCGCAGGTTCGCCAGGTCGAGCACGGCTCCTGCCCGATCTGCGGAATGGGGCTGGAGCTTGAGTCCGGGGTCCCGATGGACGACGGCCCGAACCCCGAACTGGTGGATTTCACCCGGCGTTTCTGGGTTGGCACGGTACTGACCATTCCGCTTCTGATCCTCACCATGGGTCCCTATCTCGGCTTCCCGGAAGTGCGAGAGATTTTCGGCGAGCGCGCAACCCTCTGGATCGAGTTGGTTCTCGGAACCCCGGTTGTTCTTTGGTGCGGCTGGCCGTTTCTGGTTCGGGGCTGGAATTCGTTCCGGACGATGAATCTCAACATGTTCTCCCTGATCGGTATGGGGGTAATCGCGGCCTGGCTCTTCAGCGTCGTCGCCGTTCTGGCACCCGGCATATTCCCGGACGGATTTCGCGACGCCGAAGGTCATGTCGGCGTCTATTTCGAGGCGGCGGCGGTGATCGTGACGCTTGTGCTGCTTGGCCAGGTGATGGAATTGCGCGCCCGTGAAGGCACTGGCAAGGCGATCCGCGCGCTTCTCGACATGGCGGCAAAGACCGCGCGGGTCATCCGGGACGACGGATCCGAAGAGGAGATTCCGCTGGAGGATGTGCAGGTCGGCGACCGGCTGCGCGTGCGTCCCGGCGACAAGGTGCCGGTAGATGGCGTGGTTCTGGAAGGCCGGTCCTCAGTCGACGAAAGCATGATCTCCGGAGAACCCGTGCCAGTCGAGAAGACCGAGGGCGACCCGTTGACCGGTGCCACCATCAACGGCACCGGCAGCCTCGTGATGGAGGCGACGCGGGTCGGATCCGACACGATGCTGGCGCAGATCGTCGAGATGGTCTCCAACGCGCAACGGTCGCGCGCACCGATCCAGAAGTATGCCGACAAAGTGGCGGGATATTTCGTTCCGGCCGTGATCGGTATCGCGCTCCTGTCCTTCATCGCATGGGCGATCTGGGGGCCCGCGCCTGCGCTGTCCTACGCATTGATCTCGGCTGTCGCCGTGTTGATCATCGCCTGTCCCTGTGCGCTCGGCCTCGCCACGCCGATGTCGATCATGACGGCGACGGGGCGGGGGGCCCAGGCCGGGGTACTTATCAAGAACGCCGAGGCGCTGGAGCGGTTCGAGAAGGTCGATACCCTGATCGTCGACAAGACCGGCACGTTGACGATGGGCAAGCCGCAGCTTGTCGCCGTCCTGCCGCAACCCGGTCACGACGAGGCCGAGGTCCTGCGTCTCGCCGCATCGCTGGAGCGCGGATCGGAACACCCGCTTGCCGAGGCCATCGTGCGCGGCGCGGAAGAGCGCGATGTGAAGATGGCTAATGCCGACGACTTCGAGGCGGTCACCGGCAAGGGCGTCAAGGGGGTCGTCGACGGCAAAGCGGTCGCGCTCGGCAATCTGGCGATGATCCGGGACCTTGGCCTTGAGGCGGGCGACCTGACCGCCAAGGCAAATGCCCGTCGCGACGAGGGCGAGACAGTAATGTTCGTGGTGCTGGATGGCAAGATCGCCGGTCTTGTCGGGGTCGCTGACCCGGTGAAGGAAACCACACCCGCCGCCATCAAGGATCTGCATGAATTGGGGTTCCGCGTTATCATGGCGACCGGAGACAACGAACGCACGGCCAAGGCCATCGGCGCGCGTCTGGGCATAGACGAGATCCGGGCCGATGTGCTGCCGGAGGACAAGGCACGGATCATCAAGGAATTGCAGCAGCAGGGCCGCAAGGTCGCGATGGCCGGCGATGGCGTCAATGACGCACCGGCCTTGGCACAGGCCGATGTCGGCATTGCCATGGGCACCGGGGCCGATGTGGCCATCGAAAGCGCGGGCATCACACTGGTCAAGGGCAACCTCGACGGTATCGTGCGCGCACGGCGGCTCGCACGGGCCACCATGCGTAATATCCGGCAGAACCTGTTCTTCGCGCTGATCTACAACGCCTCTGGCGTGCCTGTCGCGGCGGGGGTGCTGTTTCCGTTCTTCGGCATCCTCATCAGCCCGATGTTTGCCGCCTTCGCCATGAGCGCCTCGT
>Ga0209347_1006375_pt1 | contig 10504 bp, 3 predicted proteins | sample AutmiccommuBRH23_FD_187382 | JGI IMG/M metagenome (GOLD analysis project Ga0209347, IMG submission 187382) | Deep subsurface microbial communities from Mt. Terri, Switzerland - Autotrophic microbial communities BRH/23 (SPAdes) (version 2) | ecosystem: Environmental > Aquatic > Deep subsurface >...
CTAAGAATTAAATAGTTTTCTTTAATCCAATAATCAGTAAATGGTGATTTCAGGATTTTTTTAATTTCTTTCGATTTCGTTTTTATTTTAGCCATAAATAAGTCGCCTTAGTTTAAGAAAAAAAGCCCAGTGTTGGGGGGAATCACTGGGCTAAAATGCTCCCCCGATATTTAAATCAGGATTGCACATCAAAAATATAGTATCTAGTTGTGTATGTCAAGCACTTTTATGCTATATATTATAAACAATCTTGCGTATAGTATCAAATTGTAAATAAGGATACTGCTGTTGAAGTTCATATATAGCATCCGTAGTAGAAATTTCTGTATCACGTAAGGCTTGATATTTTTTTCTAATGATATGATTCCTAACCGATTTCTCATTAATTAGGTCTCTTTCTTTTAATACTGAATATATATCATTGCTAATAAGATCAGAAAGAGGATTATCAGTTAAATCATCTTTATTTATTTTTTTGTTATCCATTATTAACTCCATGTATCTAAAGTGAATATTTAGTTATTAAACAGGAAATGGAACTTAAAGTTCCTATATCATGTATTATATGTAATTCGGCGAATAGAAAAAGGAAGGGAAATCAGAGGAAATGATAAAAAAGAGAAAGAAAAAGAAAATGATTAAACTTTTTTTAAATTAACTCTTGACAAAGAGAGTTCGATACTATACATTAGGAACTATGCTTTTTTACAGTATGTCACGAAAGAAAGCATGTTCTAAGAAAAAATGAAATTAAAGTTTGGAAGGACTTGACAAAGTAAAGATTATGCTTTACATTAGAAGTCCGTTTTTGAAATAGTTCTTTGATAGAGTGAGCGACTAAATAAAATATTTAGTAAGAGTAATTCAACCGAATACGCGAAAATTAAAATAATTTACAACGGAGAGTTTGATCCTGGCTCAGGACGAACGCTGGCGGCGTGCTTAACACATGCAAGTCAAGGGGAATAGGGTAGCAATATCCTTAGTACACTGGCGCACGGGTGAGTAAAATATAAGTAACCTACCTCTAGATATGGGATAACACTTCGAAAGAAATGCTAATACCGTATAATGCAGCGGCACCACATGGTGATGTTGTTAAAGTCGTAGTAGACGTCTAGAGATGGGCTTGTAACTGATTAGCTAGTTGGCGGGGTAACAGCCCACCAAGGCTACGATCAGTAGCTGGTCTGAGAGGATGATCAGCCACACTGGAACTGAGACACGGTCCAGACTCCTACGGGAGGCAGCAGTGAGGAATATTGGGCAATGCCCGAAAGGGTGACCCAGCAACGCCGCGTGAAGGATGGAGGCCGTAAGGTTGTAAACTTCTTTTGTAGGGGACGAAAAAGCTTGTTGAAAGCAAGCATTGACGGTACCCTAAGAAAAAGCCCCGGCTAACTACGTGCCAGCAGCCGCGGTAATACGTAGGGGGCAAGCGTTGTCCGGATTTACTGGGTGTAAAGGGCGCGTAGGCGGGCTTGTAAGTCAGCGGTGAAATCCTATAGCTTAACTATAGAACTGCCGTTGAAACTACAAGTCTTGAGTTTGGAAGAGAGTAGCGGAATTCCAGGTGTAGTAGTGAAATACGTAGATATCTGGAAGAACACCAGTGGCGAAGGCGGCTACTTGGTCCATAACTGACGCTGAGGCGCGAAAGCGTGGGGAGCAAACAGGATTAGATACCCTGGTAGTCCACGCTGTAAACGATGAATACTAGGTGTTGGTACCAATAGGTATCAGTGCCGCAGCTAACGCATTAAGTATTCCACCTGGGGAGTACGATCGCAAGGTTGAAACTCAAAGGAATTGACGGGGGCCCGCACAAGCAGTGGAGCATGTGGTTTAATTCGATGCAACGCGAAGAACCTTACCTAGGCTTGAAAAGTCAGATGACCGGATACGAAAGTATCCTTCCAGCAATGGCATCTGCACAGGTGCTGCATGGCTGTCGTCAGCTCGTGCCGTGAGGTGTTGGGTTAAGTCTCGCAACGAGCGCAACCCCTACTATTAGTTGCCATCAGGTTATGCTGGGCACTCTAATGGGACTGCCTACGCAAGTAGTGAGGAAGGTGGGGATGACGTCAAGTCAGCATGGCCCTTACGTCTAGGGCTACACACGTGCTACAATGGGTGCTACAACGGGTTGCTAAGCCGCAAGGTGGAGCCAATCCCTAAAAGGCATCCTCAGTTCAGATTGTAGTCTGCAACTCGACTACATGAAGCTGGAATTGCTAGTAATCGCGCATCAGCACGGCGCGGTGAATACGTTCCCGGGCCTTGTACACACCGCCCGTCAAGCCATGGAAGCCGGGGGTACCCGAAGTCAGTGACCCAACCGTAAGGAGGGAGCTGCCGAAGGTAAAACTGGTGACTGGGGCTAAGTCGTAACAAGGTAGCCGTACCGGAAGGTGCGGCTGGATCACCTCCTTTCTAAAGAGTAATCGGTACTTTTACTTATGTTTTATTAGTTGCTCCTCTTTCTTTTATATAGTTCTTTATAAGATTGAAAGAATAGCTTTTAATGGCTGTTACTAACAAATGGGCCTGTAGCTCAGTTGGTTAGAGCGCACGCCTGATAAGCGTGAGGTCAGTAGTTCAATTCTACTCAGGCCCACCAAAAGGGCGATGTGTTTTAAGATAGTTAATAACAACCACCCAGCCCTAATATGATTATTAGGGGCTATAGCTCAATTGGGAGAGCGCCGCCCTTGCAAGGCGGAGGTTAACGGTTCGATCCCGTTTAGCTCCACTAAAAAATTTATTTTGTTCTTTGAAAAATTGAAAGAGAGAAAATGTGTATAACATTTTCACTAAGAGTCTAATAATATCAAAAGTATTACCTAAGAGTAATCTTAAATATAAAAGCAATTTTATATAGCGTAAACTAAGAAAATATAAACTAAACATCTATCTTTTTATAGATTTTGGCTAAGTTACTAAGGGCATACGGCGGATGCCTTGGCATTGAGAGGCGATGAAGGACGCAGTTACCGGCGATACGCCACGGTGAGGTGGAAGCAACCTAATACCCGTGGATTTCCGAATGGGGCAACCCTCTTAGAGTAATGTCTAAGAATCTATATCTGAATACATAGGATATACGAAGCAAACCCAGGGAACTGAAACATCTAAGTACCTGGAGGAATATAAAATAATAATGATTTCCTAAGTAGTGGCGAGCGAACGGGAAAGAGTCTAAACCGATCAACATGTTAAAGAATGCAATCGTTGTGTTGACGGTGTTGTGGGGTGTTTTCAGACTGAATTGCAAATAAGTCGAGATTAATTTTATCATTAGCTGAATGATCTGGAAAGTTCAACCATAGGGGGTGATAGTCCTGTAAGCGAAAATGATATAATATCTTGGAAGACAAACCCAAGTAGCACGAAATAAGTGGAAGTTTGTGTGAATCTGGCAGAACCATCTGCTAAGACTAAATACTCCTCAATGACCGATAGCGCATAGTACCGTGAGGGAAAGGTGAAAAGTACTCCTAACAGGAGAGTGAAATAGTACCTGAAACCGTATGCTTACAAGCAGTTGGAGTCCCTTCGGGGATGACAGCGTGCCTTCTGGATAATGAGCCTACGAGTTAGTCGTCAGTTGCGTGGTTAACCATCTAAGATGGGAAGCCGTAGCGAAAGCGAGTCTGAATAGGGCGTTAAGTAGCTGGCGCTAGACGCGAAACCAGGTGATCTACCCTTGTCCAGGATGAAGTGAGGGTAAAACCTCATGGAGGTCCGAACTAGTGTGGGTTGAAAACCGCTTGGATGAGGTAAGGGTAGGAGCGAAAGACCAATCAAACTTGGAGATAGCTCGTACTCCTCGAAATAGCTTTAGGGCTAGCCTCGAGTAAAAGTTTGCCGGAGGTAGAGCACTGATTGGGCTAGGGCTGTCACAACGGTACCAAACCCAGACAAACTCCGAATTCCGGACAAATGTTTCTCGGGAGTCAGGCAGTGGGGGATAAGCTTCATTGCCAAAAGGGAAAGAACCCAAACCATCAGCTAAGGTCCCAAAATAATAGTTAACAGAGAAAGGATGTTAAGTTGCTTAGACAACTAGGATGTTGGCTTAGAAGCAGCCATTCATTTAAAGAGTGCGTAATAGCTCACTAGTCAAGCGACTTAGCGTCGACAATACCCGGGACTTAAACTATTTACCGAAGCTATGGGATTCGTAAGAATCGGTAGAGGAGCATTCTATTTGCAGCGAAGGTGTGTTGCGAGACATGCTGGAGCGAATAGAAAAGCAAATGTAGGCATAAGTAACGATAAAAATGATGAAAAATCATTTCGCCGAAAATCTAAGGTTTCCTGAGCAATGTTAGTCATCTCAGGGTTAGTCAGGTCCTAAGCCGAGGCTGAAAGGCGTAGGCGATGGGAAACAGGTTAATATTCCTGTACCTGGTAAAAGTCGTTCGACCGTAAGGAGGGACGCAGAAGTGAAGATCAGCCACCTGTCGGATTAGGTGGTCTAAGTGTGTAGAGGGAGAAGGTAGGCAAATCCGCTTTCTCATTAACCTCAAGGCACGAACGGGATGGCATAGCCAACAAACTGATCGTAATCATGCTGCCGAGAAAAGCTTCGTACGGGAGATTTTTATCAGTCTGTACCGCAAACCGACACAGGTAGATGGGATGAATATTCTAAGGCGCTCGAGTGAGCCGTGGTTAAGGAACTCGGCAAATTAACCCCGTAAGTTAGCGAGAAGGGGTGCCTCAAGTATGTGAAATTTTAACTAATCTAGCAGAAAGAGGCCGCAGAGAAATGGCCCAAGCGACTGTTTAACAAAAACACATGTCTATGCGAAGTCAATCAAGACGAAGTATATGGACTGACACCTGCCCGGTGCTGGAAGGTTAAGGGGAGTGGTTAGCTGCAAAGCGAAGCTATAAACCGAAGCCCCAGTAAACGGCGGCCGTAACTATAACGGTCCTAAGGTAGCGAAATTCCTTGTCGGGTAAGTTCCGACCTGCACGAATGGTGTAACGATTTGGGCACTGTCTCGACCACGGGCTCGGTGAAATTGTGGTACCGGTGAAGACGCCGGTTACCCGCATATGGACGGAAAGACCCCGTGCACCTTTACTGCACCCTAACATTGGGTTCGGATAAAGCATGTGTAGGATAGGTGGGAGACTTTGAAGCCGGGGCGCTAGCTTCGGTGGAGTCAACGTTGAAATACCACCCTTGTTTTATTTGGATTCTAACCTCGGTCCTTGAATCAGGATCAGGGACAGTGTTAGGCGGGTAGTTTGACTGGGGCGGTCGCCTCCCAAATTGTAACGGAGGCTCCCAAAGGTTCCCTCAGCATGGTTGGTAATCATGCGTTGAGTGCAAAGGCATAAGGGAGCTTAACTGCGAGACATACAGGTCGAGCAGATGCGAAAGCAGGGCTTAGTGATCCGGCGGTAGCGTGTGGAAGTGCCGTCGCTCAAAGGATAAAAGGTACGCCGGGGATAACAGGCTGATCTTACCCAAGAGTTCATATCGACGGTAAGGTTTGGCACCTCGATGTCGGCTCATCGCATCCTGGGGCTGAAGAAGGTCCCAAGGGTTTGGCTGTTCGCCAATTAAAGCGGTACGTGAGCTGGGTTCAGAACGTCGTGAGACAGTTCGGTCCCTATCCTATGCGGGCGCAGGATACTTGAGAAGAGTCGCTTCTAGTACGAGAGGACCGAAGTGAACGAACCTCTAGTGAACCAATTATCACGCCAGTGGTATGGTTGGGTAGCTATGTTCGGACGTGATAAGCGCTGAAAGCATCTAAGTGCGAAGCACACTTCAAGATTAGGTATCCCTGTCGCAAGACACTAAAGACTCCTCGGAGATGACGAGGTTGATAGGCTACAGATGTAAGGTTGGTAACAATTTTAGTCGAGTAGTACTAATAAGTCGTGAGGCTTAGCCAATTAATTTTTATTAAAAGATAGATGTTTATATCTAGACTCTTAACTCTTTCGTTTTTCATTTTATTTTTAACAGAGAATCATAAGTTTTCTGGTGGCTATAGCTAGGAGGAAACACCTCTTCCCATTCCGAACAGAGAAGTTAAGCTCCTATACGCCAATGGTACTGCATGGGCAACTGTGTGGAAGAGTAGGTAGCTGCCAGGATTTATTTTTAACCCCGCTTTGCGGGGTTTTTTGTTTTAAATACCCCACATTACAATCATTTCATACCAACTAACTTCTCGAGATAGCCAAATGAACATTTCTAATTAGCTATATTTATAATTAAGATGTTCTAATTCATATTTAGAACAAATATTAATTGTATAGATATTGAAATGCCTTCTCTATTGTGCAGAATTAATGTTGATAATTGGTTGTGTTAGCAACGGTAATAGATAGATGAAGATTTGTTAATAAGACATAATTGGCCATTATTATGGAAATATTATTTATGTATTGGATGGAATACAAAGCCCCTCATAAATACTTGTAATCATTTGAGGAGGGTAAGATTGGAGAGAGATTTTAATTTGTTATTTTTTCTTATTATTTATTGATTTCTTTTCCGCCGAGAACATTTTTAACTGCTGAAATCAATTCGCTCTCTTCACCGGATTCAGAAGATTTACCGGAATCCATTGAAGTACTTCCTTGATTGACGTTAAGTTCTATTTTTGTTCCGAAAACTTCCTTTGCTTTCTTATCAATATATTTTTTATTGTCTTTTATTATCTCTTTATCCTCAAAATGCTCTACCGTGAGTTCTAATTTGTTGTTAATAAAATTAACAAGGTTTGTATTAGTTAGAACTGAAGCTAAGAATATTTTTTCCGATTTCACTTGGTCGATAAATATCTTCCATTTGGCAATAATTTCAGTCATATCGCCGGGATTAGAATAAATAGGATTAATGAATTGTTCGACTTCGGGGATTACAATATCTTTTCTTAATGCCGGTTCCACATTATTGATAGACGATAATTTTGTTTTTGTCTCTTTAACGGTAGAATAATTCACTTTGGAATCAGAAATCACTGAAGAAGTATTAATGTTAGAAGAAAAATTTCCACTATTTACTTTAGAAAGGAGCTTTGATAATGTTTCCGTTTTTTCTAATCCGATTAATTGTGCTAAAATTATTTCTACTTTAAGTTTTTGATTTGGTGCCGACTTAAGTTCATATTGCGATTTATTCAAGAAATTTAAAATCCTAATTAAATCCCCTTCAGAAAATGATTCTGTATAATCTAAATATCTCTCTTTGTATATTTCTGCCGTCTCGATTAATTGATTATCCTTTCGAAGTACAACTGTCATGATATTTCTAAAGTGTTCCACAAGTCCATTCATAAAGTCTAGAAAATTCCAGCCATTCTCATATAATTTTCGAGTAATTTCAAAAGCATCATTAAAATTCTTACTAAGAATTGCATCAGAGATATCAAAATATAATTCTTCGTCAATAAGATTAAGCATCATATTCACAACACTAGAATCAACTTTATTACCGCTAAATGCAATCGCTTGATCAAATAAGGTTTGAGCATCCCTGAGAGCGCCGTCAGCTTTCTTTGCAATTAGACTCAAGGCAATATCATCAATAACAATTCCCTCGGCATCAGCAATCTTTTGGAGAGTACTTTTTGTAGATGCTAATTCAATTCTTCTAAAATCAAATCTTTGGCAGCGGGATAAAATTGTCAAAGGTACTTTATGTACGTCAGTTGTCGCAAAAATAAATATTGTATGTTCAGGCGGTTCTTCTAATGTTTTTAGGAGCGCATTAAAAGACTCGGTGGTAAGCATGTGAACTTCATCAATAATATAAACTTTATATTTCCCGCGTGTAGGGGCATATTTAACAGAATCTCTAAGTGTTCTAATCTCTTCGATTCTTCTATTCGAGGCACCATCAATTTCAATTACATCAAGACTTTGAGAATTTGAAAAGGATAAACACATTTCACATTCATTACATGGTTCGGCATCTTTCGGATTCATGCAATTAAGGGATTTCGCTAGAATACGTGCGGTTGTGGTTTTGCCAACTCCGCGAGGTCCTGCAAATATATATGCATGCGCCACTTTCCCATTTTTTATTGAATTTATTAATGTCTTGGTAATATGTTCCTGACCAATTACATCAGAAAAATTTTGTGGTCGCCATTTACGTGCTGTTACTAAGTAGTTCATAAGTTTTATATTATTTTAAATTTTCTTAAATCAATTTTTTTTGTAAATACTACTAATAATTCTTCTAAATATTTTTTATCAGTCTCATTAAAGGAGGAATATTCATAGCTATCCAAATCTAATACGCCAATTAATTCATTCTCAATTAATATTGGTACTACAATTTCAGATTTAGATCCGGAATCGCAAACTATATGTCCCGGAAATTTGTCCACATCATCTACAATTAGAGGTTCTCTCTTTATTGCAGAAGTTCCGCAGACACCATGATTCATTTTGATTTCGGTGCAAGCAGTATTCCCCTGAAACGGACCTAAAAATAATTTTTCGCCATCCAAGAAATAAAAACCGACCCAAGAAATCTTATCGAAAGCTTGTTTTAACATAGCCGTAAAATTAGAAAGTCCACTTAATATCTTATCACCCTCAACAAAAAGATGATGTGATGATGCTAAAAGTTGAATATAGACCTCCTCATCTGATAGATTTTTATTTAGTTTTAGTTCTTCTGACATTTTTGCCTTTCTTAGAAATTGAAGATTTTTTCTTAAAAGAATCAAATACATAAGGGAGAGCTTCATAAATATTTTCAATCGGAATAATTTTCATTCCTGATTTCACTTCATCTTTAATTTCAGTCAAATCTTTTTCATTATCTGATGGAATCAGTACTGTTTTAATTCCATTTCTACGAGCCGCAAGAAGTTTTTCATTCAATCCGCCAATTGGTAAAACTTTACCGCGAAGAGTAATTTCGCCGGTCATAGCAATGTCGTTCTTCGCAGGATTACCACTAAATGCCGAATACATTGCCATAGTAAGAGTTATCCCGGCAGAAGGACCATCTTTAGGTATTGCACCTTCGGGTAGATGTATATGAATTTCTCTATCTTTTGAAAATTGAGCTTTTAGTCCCAAGAGCTTTGTATTGCTCTTTAAGAAACTCAAAGCTGCAAGAGCTGATTCTTTCATTACATCGCCAATCTGTCCGGTAATAGTAAGTTTTTCTCCGCCATTCATGACAGTAGCATCAACATGTAATATCTCACCTCCAACGCTCGTCCAAGCTAAACCTGTTACTGATCCAATCTTAGTTTTAGTATCTGTATTGTGAGCTCTATATTTTGGAACTCCTAAGAATTTTTCGATATCTTCAGGAGTAATTGTATAACTAATCTTTTTCTTTTTAGACTTGGTTAAAATAGTAGTAACTATTTCTTTAGCTGTTTTTCTAAGTACAGAAGCAATTTCTCTTTCAAGATTTCTTACACCGGATTCTCGTGTATATTCATTTATTATTTTTAGAATCGATTCATCTTGGAAATTAATTTCATATTTATCTAAGCCATGGGCATTATATTGTTTTTGCAAGATATGTCTTTTAGCAATTTGAAGTTTTTCAAATTCCAGATAACCGGGAAGTTCAATAATTTCCATTCTATCTTGAAGCGGTAGAGGAATATTATATCTAACATTAGCAGTTGTAATGAACATTACTTGCGAAAGATCGTAATCGATATCAAGATAGTGATCGTTGAATGAATGGTTCTGTTCAGGATCAAGCACTTCTAACATAGCCGAAGAAGGATCTCCTCTGAAATCCATACTCATTTTATCTATCTCATCTAAAAGCATAACCGGATTAATTGTTTTTGCTTTTTTCATAGATTGTAGAATTTTACCGGGCATTGAACCGATATAAGTTCTTCGATGACCTCTAATTTCAGCTTCGTCACGTACACCGCCAAGACTGATGCGAACAAAGTTTCGGCCGAGAGCACGAGCAATGGATTTGCCTAGAGAAGTTTTTCCAACTCCGGGAGGTCCTACAAAACAAAGGATCTGACCACGCATATTTTTAACTAAATTTAAAACGGCAATATGCTCCACTATTCGATCTTTAGGTTTATCTAATCCGAAGTGATCTTCATCTAAAATTACACGGACATTATTTACGTTTAGATTATCCTTGCTTCTTTTGTTCCAAGGAACGTCAATTAACCAATCGAGATAATTCCTAATTACTGTTGCCTCAGGAGAGCTTGGAGGAGTCTTTTTTAATTTATTTAATTCATCTAATGCCTTGTCTTCCACTTCGGCAGGCATTTTCGCTTTCTGAATTTTTTCTTTTATTAGCTGAAATTCGGGTATCGCTTCTTCATCATCGCCAAGTTCATCCTGTAAAATTCTAATCTGTTCCTGAATAATAAATTTTCTTTGAGATTTTGCAATGTTTTCTTGAACCTTGGACTCGATCTCTTTTTCAATGCGGAGTATCTCAATTTCGGAATTGAGTATTTTTATGATTTCGTATAATTGTTCTTTTAAAGAAAACTTTTTAAGAACAGAC